>Ga0302325_10008687_pt1 | contig 22294 bp, 16 predicted proteins | sample Palsa_T0_2_FD_201948 | JGI IMG/M metagenome (GOLD analysis project Ga0302325, IMG submission 201948) | Peat permafrost microbial communities from Stordalen Mire near Abisko, Sweden - Palsa_T0_2 | ecosystem: Environmental > Terrestrial > Soil > Palsa > Peat permafrost | place: Sweden: Abisko...
GATGCGACACAGGAGCCGGCCATCCAGATTTTTTCGCGGCGGGCGGTCCACTTGGCTTTGCGCAGGGCGGCGCCTTCGAGTTCCTTGGTGACAACGGGCCGGCGGCCGCGCCATTCCCAGAGGATCATGGTTCCGGCCAGGGCCAGGATCGCCACGAAGAAGAAGGTATCGTTGCGAACGATGGGGCCGATCACGGCCATCTCAGTCTGGCTGCCGGGGATGATTTGGCCTTCGGAGAGCTCATGCAGGCCGGAGATCAGGAGTTGGACGGCCACCACCATCAGGATTACGGTGGTCATCTTAAAGAAACTGCGCAAGTTGACGCGGATGGTGCCGCGGATGAAGCTTACTCCGAAGAGGACCGCGAGGCCGAGGCCAAGTGCAGAGCCAAAAAGTTCGAGGATGCCGGAGGTGTTCAGGCTGGCTGCGCTGAGCATCAAAACGGTTTCAACGCCTTCGCGGAAGATCATCAGGAAAACAAATAAGAAGATGCCCCAGCGCGAACCGGAGGAGCCTTGCAGGTGGGTTTCGATTTCCCCCTTCATGTGCTTGGCGTGGCGGTTCATCCAAATGACCATGGTGGCGACAAAGATCGCGCTGGCGATATAAGTCCAGCCTTCATAAGCTTCTTCGGTGACGTGGAACCTGGTGAAAACCCAAGCCAGGACAAAACTGGCCAGAACTGCGGCGGAGATAGCCTGATAGACGGTCGAGAGCAGTTCGAGCCGGCCGGTTTTTTTCAAGTAGGCGATGGCGATGGCAATCACCAGGGACGCTTCCACACCCTCGCGAAGCGTGATGATAAAGGTCTGCAACATGGGACTTTGTCGTCAGCCTCAGTATACCAGACCATTTCGGTCCTAGATCGGTCATCAGGCGGCAGCTTTGGCTTCCAGGGGCGGCTTATTGAGGCAGCAACGCTTGAATTTGACGCCGGAACCGCAGGAGCAGGTCTCATTGCGGCCGGGTTGAGGGGTTACTCTGATCGGACTTTGTGCACTTTGTGCAGTTTTTTCGATTTTGGCGGCTTGCACAATGGAATTTTCGGGTTCGGGAACGGGAGCCGGTGCGGGCTCTTCTTTCGGCTGGGCCAGCATTTGGCCGGAGACGGCTTCCACTTCGGCGGGTAGAGTTGGGAAACCTTTGACGGCTTTCTGCTGGGGGTCGGTTGCCATATTGATGATGAAAGTGGCGGCGCGGAAGCGGACGGATGGGGAGGTTCTTGGATCGTTGATGCATTCCCTGATTGCTTGCATCGCGTCCGAGGCGAGTTCGATGGCTTCGTCTTGCCAGTAGCGGCGCTGTTCACGCCCGGCGAAGTCCAGTTCGCGGGCGAAGGCAGGGATGGTGCGGCGCCAATTGCCCACTGTATTGCGATGGAGCTTTTCGGATTTGGCGGCCAGGTGGATGGACCAACCGCAGGCGAGGCGCGCGATGATGCGGTGCTGCTGCTCGGTGAGCGTGGGATCGGGGGAATAGTCGGCGATGTCAATTACGGTGAACTTGAGTTCCATGTGGAGTCCTTTCTGGCCACAGCTTAGCTCAGGGGGCGGTGCGGGTTGGGTTGCTGGGGAGGAGTTTTGTGAATAGAATCAGTTAGATAGAAAAGTTGAAATGCGGTGACCGAAAAGGATCTCCTTGGCTTTCGGCTGGGGCGGCGAGACGGATTGGCTATGAGATGGATACGACTTGATAGGTCATAGACTATTTGAGAGTGTTTGTTGATAGGTTATAATCTATCTTATGATGTCGATATGATAGAGTAAAGACTATGAATAAGGCGCCTTTTGCGGCCCAGTCTCGCGCTCAGCTCGATAAACGTTTCAATGAGCTTGAACCGGTCAGACGCTACAGCGTGCCCGTGCGCGGCTGGATCCAGGCGATCCGTCAGGCGCTTGGCATGACGACTGAGCAACTGGCGAAGCGACTCGGCATCAGGCAGCCGTCCGTCGTGGCCATCGAGCAGTCCGAGGCTAGAGGGACGATTGAGCTCGCGACCTTGCGGCGGGCCGCTGAGGCGCTCGACTGCCGGCTGGTCTATGTTTTTGTTCCCAACAAGCCTCTCGAAGCGATGGTGCGCGAACGTGCCCGGATGTTCTCGCAACGGCGTAGGGCGCCTGTCGAGCACTCGATGCTGCTTGAAGACCAGGCTGTGCCGGAGAAGGATGCCGACCAGCGTCTGGATGAGATCGTGCGTGAGACGAATCCGCGGATGTTCTGGGACTAGAAGAAGTTGAGCGCTGTTTTCGAACAGCCGGATGACGCGACGCGGCTGACACCCGAGGAACAGCGCGCGTTGATCCCCGCATACATCGCTTACCGCAGCGAGTTGAACGAGGCCGAGCAGGAGAATATTGCGCGCGCGCAGGACTGGGCGCTGAAAACACGCCGCGATCTGTTGAGTGAAAAGTATCTTAGGGACCTGCACAAGCGGATGCTCGGCGATGTTTGGCGGTGGGCTGGAAAGCTTCGGACGAGCGAACGCAATCTGGGAATACCCTTCTACGAAATCCCGGCGGCGCTTCGCCAATTGCTCGATGATGTGAAAGCGTGGATTGAATACAGGTCCTACTCACCCGATGAGACTGCGGTGCGCTTTCATCACCGACTGGTGCTGATACACCCGTTTTCGAACGGAAACGGCCGGCATTCCCGGCTGATGGCCGATCTGCTCGTCATGAGACTCGGCCGCGAGCGGTTTTCTTGGGGAAGTGCCAATTTGCGGCTTGCTGGAGATGTGCGTGGGAGCTATATCAGCGCCCTGAAGGCCGCGGACAATTACGATATCGGTCCCTTGCTGGTTTTTGCACGGTCGTAAGCGGTCGGGCCTTGACCTGAGGCAAGGGAGATTACAGGTCGCGCTTCAGGGCGCCGGCTGAGTAACCTCGTACAGCCAATATCCGCTGATTGGAGTATCCGCAAGCTGCTTCAGCCCTGCCACCATAGCGGCCGGCTGAGGTTGATCAAACGCCATATAACGGATATGGAGTTCTTTCAGTATTGGATCGTGCGGATTGACGCTCCAGATTTCATGGTCCGGCGTGGGCCAAGTAACCTCACTCTTTCCTTCTTCCGCCGGCCGGGCGATGAAAAATCCGGCCGAGTTCAGCAAACTCGTATTTAGCCCGTGCGCACGAAACAGCGGAAAATCCTGGATGTTCGGCAGAATGTGATAGTCATCGTAGCTCTGGAGGCCGCAGGCCGCGAATACGCCGAAAAACGGATCCTGCACAGCATATACCAGCCAACGTCCCTTTCTCAGTTCTCGATGCGATTCGACAAATTGGAAGAGCTTCGACGAGGTAACGGCTCCCGTGCCGCGAGCGATCGGATTCACGAGTCCAAAACAGAAGATTCCCGGGAGTACTGCGGTCGCGGCAAAGGCCCACTTACGCCCATCCCAAAGAAATCCAATCAGCAGAGCCAGCCACAGGCCCGATAGCAAGACCTCCTTCACCGTAAAATATTCGGCCAAAGCCGTGTTCGCCGGCGCCACGATTATGAATGCGATCGCCAATGAAACCAAGAGCTTTCTTTCCAGAGAAAACCTCCGCTTCCAATCCGGCGCGCTCAAGACCACCATTACGATCGCCGCGTTCAGCAGACCCAAGGCCGGAAGGGACCGGGCCACCATCACGCGGTCCATAAGGAAAAGCTTCCCCAGAGCAGCAGGAATCGGAAGCAGGGCCCAACCAACTATCATCAACGTGGGAATCCACAAGGAAACGAGTAGAATTTTACGCTCCCTGGAAAGCGCTTGAATCGCGCCCCATGCCAAAAGCGTGAATGGAAACAGCCATTCAAAACCAGCGGCTTCGCAAATATTCCCTAATGGCTGTGGAAACCTTTCTTCGTTCTGGAACGGAGAGAAGTAGTTCGAGGCGAATTTGGTGAGCGAATACTCGCCACCGCTTATGGTCCGGTGGCCGGGATACAACGTCGCAGCGATTCCTTCAATGGCAGGAGCGACATTCCCGTAGAAGACCGCCAGCATCGCGAGCGTCAGCAATGCGGCGCCGCCAAGAGCCGCCAGCCGGAACGACCGTCCCTCCACGGCGAAAACCTGTTCGCGCCGGGCGCGCACCCATCCCGCAAAAAGAAAAAAGCCCACCCAGCAGTACGGAACCAGATGGGGAATGTATGCCAACATGGCAAAATTCACCAGACACGCGGCCAACAAGACCGAACACGCGAACAACGCCCAGCGCCGCGTACCGACGGTGAGATACATGGACAGCACAACGATGTAGCAAAGCAGTCCGCACATCTCCGGTAGTCCGGAAGGCCAGGAGTAATTCCATTGTGTTAGCTGGGAGAAAAAAAGCCAGAGCGCGCCCGCAGCGCTTAACCAACTGGAACCCGTCAGCACCAGAAATAGCGTGAAAACCCCGGTAATCAGAAAGAACGACTTCATTTGCCAATAGAAAGAAAAAGCATAGTCCGGCGGCAGCACGAAGAAGCCCCAGAATTGCGGCCTGAAAATGGTGGTGACATGTTTCACGGGAAGGTTGCCAAGCAACGACACATAGAATTCGCCTAACGGCGTATCCTCCGCGTTGAACTTGTTCTCGCGGAAGACCTGGTAAAAGATATCCGGTGAAACGTAGTTCCATTCGTCGGACCGAATTCCTTTCGCATTTCCGGCCAGGAGCGTTTGCGGACCGAAGTGGTGAAAGACACGCGTGTTGAAGTCCATTGAAGAGCCATTCAGATCAAGCGTCACCAACCCCAGGAACGACACCGCACAGATCAGGTAAAACCAGATTGCCACCCGGTCGAACTGAATGAACCGGTCGTTGTTCAATCGCTCCGCGAGCCGCACAAAAGAGGCGTCCAGAGCGGTGACCGTTGCTAGCATCCGCGCTCGTATTCCGTGTGACAGAAGGAGAATCGCCAGCAATAGAACCGATACTTCCACCGCTACGATGTCGAAGAGAATCTTGCCGCCCGGGAAGGGCCGCGGGAGCGCTAAATGCTTCGGCAGTGGCACATAGACTGAGGAATCCCGGGACCCCTCGACGGTCTCCAGGCGGAGGACTCCCGCGTTCTCCGAACGATCTTTGATCTCGGCCAGGTTCAAGATTTGGGACGGTTGAAATTCGATTAGGGTACGGCCATCGCTTTCTACGATGCGCATCCGGCGAATCCGTACGGTCCCGGCGCACATTAGCGGATCGAACCGAAGTTTCCGCAGATCCTGGCGTAACAGCGGAAACCTTAGCTCCTGGAAACCGTTGGCGGCACTAACGGCCGCAGTCACAGAATCCGGCTCGGTAAAACCGTGCCCGATATCGTAGTAAACCTGCGCCGTCGAATCGCGGGTGGAGGCCATCTCCAACACCAGCGCCGGCGGCGGCGTCCAAACCCGAACCAATTGCCGGCCCACCAATAGAGCGACTACAAATAAAAATAGCGAAATGCACCAAAACCAAAAGGGACGGCCCTTACCCAACGTCATCTAGCCATTGAAGCACGGCCATTCGAACCGACGCAGCGAACCGGCCGCTCACGCTCTCGGCTCAGTTACGAGTCGCGCCTCGGACGGATGTCTGCGGTACAAAGGAGCTATGCGTCTTGCCATTGCTGCCTTCTTTTTGGGAGTGGCGCTTTTTGCCCAGACACCGCTGACTCAACTGCCTTATACGCCTAGCCTGGATATTCCTTCAATGGATAAGTCCGTGCAGCCGTGCGAGAACTTTTACCTTTATTCCTGCGGGAATTGGATTAAGGCGAACCCGATTCCGGCCGACCAGGCGCGGTGGGATGTCTATAGCAAGCTGACGAATGACAATCAGCTCTTCCTATGGGGATTGCTCGAGCAGGCTGGGAAGACGGATACTACGCGGACTCCGAATCAGCAGAAGATTGGGGATTTGTTCCACGCATGCATGGACGAAGGCGCTGTCGAGAAAGCTGGGGCGAGGCCGATTCAAGGGACTCTCGACAAGATCGCCGCGTTGAAATCCGTGGCGGAGCTTCCAGCGTTTCTGGCGGCGGAACAGCAGACGCTTTATGCGTCCAGCATGTTTTTTAATTTTGGGTCGAACCAGGATTTTTCGGATTCGTCCTCAATCATCGCTTTCGCGGATGCGGGCGGGTTGGGTTTGCCGGATCGGGACTATTACACGAAGACCGATGCTAAATCGGAAGAGCTGCGGCAGAAGTATGTCGCGCATATGGAGAAGATGTTTCAGTTGCTGGGGGATTCTGCATCCGATGCGGCGGCCCACGCCAAGGCGGTGTTGAAGATGGAGACGGCTCTGGCGGGGGCTTCGCTGACGCGGGTGGAACAGCGGGATCCTTATAAGCTATTCCACAAGATGTCGCGTTCGGAATTGCAGGCGTTGACGCCGACGTTTCGCTGGGATACCTACTTCACAGCCTTGCAAATGCCGCCCACGCGGTTGATCAACGTGACGCAACCCGCGTTTTACAGGGAGTTTGAGGTGCAGTTAAAGACCGCGCCTTTGGAGGACATCAAGACTTACCTGCGATGGCATGTGATTCATGCCAAGGCGCGGTTCCTTTCGAGCGCTTTCGTCGCGGCGGATTTCGATTTCTTCAGCAAGACTTTGCGCGGGGTGCCGCAGATGCAGCCGCGGTGGAAGCGGTGCGTGTCGCTGGTGGATCACAACCTGGGCGAGGCAATGGGACAGGTGTTCGTCGAGAAGACATTTACCGCCGACACGAAGGCGCGGACAGTCGCGATGACGAAAGAGATCGAGAGCGCGATGCAGAAGGAGATCGAGGGGCTTCCTTGGATGAGCGCGGCGACGAAGAAGCAGGCGCTGCTGAAGCTGCATGGGGTGACGAACAAGATCGGGTATCCGGATAAGTGGAGGGACTACAGCGCGGTTGAGATCAAGCGCGACGATTTCCTGGGAGATATCGAACGGGCGGTGGAGTTCGAATCGCGGCGGGATATCGGGAAGATCGGCAAGCCGGTGGACCGGACGGAATGGCAGATGTCGCCGCCGACGGTGAATGCGTACTACGATCCGCAGATGAACGACATCAATTTTCCGGCAGGGGTGTTGCAGCCGCCGTTGTTCGACCCGAAGATGGACGATGCGCCGAATTACGGGAACACGGGAGCGACGATCGGCCATGAGCTGACGCACGGGTTCGACGACGAGGGCCGGCAGTTCGATGCGAAGGGGAACTTGCACGACTGGTGGACCAAGAAGGACGCGGAGGAGTTCCAGAAGCGCGCGGATTGCGTGTCGGACGAGTATTCGGGATTCACGATCGTCGACGACATCAAGATCAACGGGAAGTTGACGATGGGCGAGGATGTGGCGGATCTGGGTGGTACGCTGCTGGCTTATATCGCGTGGAAGGCCGCGGACAAAGGGAAAAGCTTGAAGCCGATGGACGGGTTTACGCCCGACCAGCGGTTCTTCATTGGCATGGCGCAGTGGGCGTGCGGGAGCGAGCGGCCGGAGAATCTACGCGTAAGCGCTGTGACTAACCCCCATTCTCCGAACGAGTTCCGAATCAACGGCGTGGTTTCGAACATGCCTGAGTTCCGGAGCGCGTTCGCATGTAAGGCGGGACAACCTATGGTGCGCGAAAAATCCTGCAAGATTTGGTGAGAGTTCCGGGATGTATCGAACCACCTACTTTGGTAAGTGGAATCTAGTGGTTACGCAGATCGCGATGGTAAACTCAGGGGGGTGACGAACCCGCAGACGGCATTGCCGCGAAAGTCCGCGACCCCGTATTCCCGATTCCCGGGGAATGCTATGCCTATGGGCGCATCGGGCTCTGGGGTCGAAGAGACAACCCAGGGTTCGGGCGTGTTCTGGCTTGGCGCTGTTTACACGTTCCTGATGGTCAGCCGAACGGTGGAGTTTATCGACGGGTCAGGCCAGCTGCACTTGACTTTCATCCTCGGCCTGGCCTGCATTATCGCGCTGATTTCAACGGGCCTGCTTCCCAAAATGTTGATTTCGACGCAAGGGAAATGGATGAACCTTTTCTGTTTCTGGGTATTTGTTGGGCTTCCGTTCAGTACCTGGAAAGGCGGGAGCGTGCATGCGTTTCCAGGCTGGTTTAAGAGCTATCTGACGTTTCTTATAGTGGGCGGGCTGATCTTCACGTTGAAGCAGTACCGGACCATTACCGTAATTCTCGCGTTGAGCACGATCAGCCAAATTTACCTGGCGTACCGGAACAAAGTTAACGCGGAGGAGGACCGGCTGGCGGTGACCTACGGCAGCTTGGGCAATGCGAACGACTTGGCATCGGCGTTGCTGATCGGCCTGCCATTCATTCTTTTTGCGATGTCCGATAAGAAAGTGAATCCGCTCTTGCGTATCTTGTGTCCGCCGCTCTTAATCGCACTATTGGTCGCCGTCTTGAAGACCGGATCGCGGGGAGGCTTGGTCGCCATGGCCATATTGCTCATGGTGGCATTTGTGAAATCCCACGCTGCCGGCAAAATGAAGATTATAGTGGGCGGTATCGCGATCGCCGCCATGTTTGCGATGGTGGTGCCCTCCGATATGCGAACCCGGTATTTGACGATTTTCAAGAACGATCGAACGGCGCTGACGGTTTCGGCCTTGGATTCTTCGACGGCCCGGAAAGAATTGCTGACGAACGCTTTTCTTCTTACGCTCCGGCATCCGGTATTCGGCGTAGGGCTTGCCCAATTTTCACCCCAGTCGTTCAATCTTTTTGTCTCAAGAGGCGTGGTGGGGATGTGGTTCACGTGCCACGACATATTTGGTCTGGTTTCATCTGAAACCGGTATTCCGGGGCTCATTTTCTTTTGCGGAATTATTGTTTCTTCATTCCGCTTGCTATCGCGTTTGGCGAAGGTTGAGAAGTCAACGCCGGAGCTCGAGTTGATTTCACGGATGAGCAATACGTTGCTGATGTCTTTAGTCGCCTATGTCGCGTGCGGCATCTTTAACACGCAAGCCTACACTCATCAATTGCCGGTGCTGGCGGCTCTGACGGCCGCGCTTGACCGTATTTCGGCTCCTTATCTGGCTGCTGCGGGTCCGGTGCAGCGCGCACCCATGCCGGCGCCCTACGTCAATCGCCGTTTAGCGCAGCGCACTGCCCAGGCAGTCTCTTAAGCAGATGTGCGGAATTGCTGGGTTCGTGGCTCAGGGTTCGAGCGGGAACTCGGCGGCGGTTGTCCGCAAGATGATGGATTCGATCGGGCATCGCGGACCGGATGACCGCGATCTTTACAGCGATCCATTTGCGACGCTCGGCCATTTGCGTCTGAGCATTGTCGATCTGAGCACAGGCCATCAGCCGATGTTTAACGAGGACGGCAATCTGGCTGTGGTGTATAACGGCGAGATCTACAATCATGCGGATCTTCGGCCGAGGCTTGAGCAGGCGGGGCACGTTTACAAATCGCACTCGGATACGGAGGCGATTCTGCATGCGTACGAGGAGTTCGGCGCAGATTGCGTAACCTATTTCCGCGGGATGTTTGCGTTTGCGATTTGGGATCGGGCGAAGCGGCAGTTGTTTTGTGCGCGCGACCGCCTGGGGATCAAGCCGCTTTACTACTACTTCGATGGGCAGTTGTTCGCGTTCGCGTCCGAGATCAAAGCGTTGCTGGCGCATCCGGCGATTTCGGCCCGGTTCGAATCCGGGCTGCTGCCCGAGTATCTTTCGTTCGGTTATGTAAGCGGTGAACGAACGATGTTCAGCGGTATACGAAAGGTGATGCCGGGGCACCATTTGACGATCGGCGCGGACGGCTCGGCTCCGGTCATCCGGCAGTATTGGCGGATTCCCACGGAGAAGCCGGCTTCCGATAGGACGGATGCGGAGTGGATCCGGGGATGCCGTGAGTTGCTGGAAGAATCGGTGCGGCTGCGTTTGATGGCGGATGTTCCGCTGGGGATGTTCCTGAGCGGAGGCATTGATTCAAGCGCTATTGCCGCAATGATGCAGCGCATGGTCTCGGAACCGGTGAAGACGTTCTCAGTGGGCTACGCGGAAGCGGAATTCAGTGAGCTTGGTTATGCGCGCGAAGTGGCGGCGCGGATTGGGACCGATCATCGCGAGATCAAGATCGGGTTCGAGGATTTCTTCGGTGCGCTTCCGGAACTGGTCTGGCATGAGGATGAACCGATCAGCTGGCCTTCCAGCGTTTCGCTGTACTACGTGTCGGAGCTGGCTTCCGAGCATGTGAAGGTTGTCTTGACGGGAGAAGGTAGTGATGAGTTGTTTGCCGGGTATGGCCGGTATCGCCATCAATTGCGGAGTGCTGGACACATGAAGTTTTATGGGCATGGGCCGGAAGGACTGCGGCGGTGGGTTCGCGATCGGATCTCGACTACCAAGCTGCTGGGAGCAGACCTACGGCGCAAGCTGAAACATACGGTGCTGGGACGTACGGGCGACTTGCAGTCGCTGTACCTGGAGAATTTTTATGGGGCGTTTTCGGCCGCGGAAGTTCGGAAGCTCAGCGGGAATCCCGATAGCGCTGAGGCGTATCGGCCGTTTATTGGGCTGTTCGAAAGCGTGCCGCAGTTGCCGTATCTCGAGCGGTTGCTCTACGCGGATCAGCAGACTTATCTGGAAGAACTGTTGATGAAGCAGGACAGGATGAGCATGGCCGCATCGATCGAAAGCCGCGTGCCGTTTTTGGATCATAAGCTGGTGGAGTTTGCGTCGCGGGTGCCGGTGGGGTTGAAGCTGAGGGGTGGGACGGGGAAGTACATTCTGAAAGAGGCAGTAGGGGATTTGTTGCCCGCGGATATTATTCATCGGACGAAAATGGGGTTCCCGACACCGCTGAAACGTTGGCTGCGAGAGCCACAGGCGGCGCCGATTTACGACTTTTTGCTGGAGAAGGATGGGCTGCTTTCGGATGTGATGGCGCAGGAGCCGTTGCGGGACCTGTTGGATCGTCACCGGCGCGGGTCTGAGGATGCGACGGACCGTGTCTGGAACCTTTTGAACTTGCAGTTGTGGGGCGACATCTTCTTTACCGGAAAGCGGGAGCGCTGGCGGGAAGGGATGTTCAGCAGAGCGGCTACGGCGTCATGAAGATTCTTTGGGTGAAGAACGATTTCCTCCACCCGACGGACCGCGGCGGCCAGATACGGTCGCTGGAGACTTTGAAGCGGCTGCATCGGAATCACGAGATCCATTACGTGGCTTACAACGACCGGCTGCAGCCGGAGGGGCTGACCCGGGCGGGTGAATATTCAACGCGGGCGTATCCGGTAGAACAGCATGTACCGAAGCGGGGGTCGCCTTCATTCTTTGCGCAACTGGCGGGAAATCTGTTTAGCGGCCTGCCGCTGGCGGTGGGGCGGTATTGCTCCGCGGCGATGAAAGCGCAAATTCGGACGGTTTTATCCGAAAATCGGTTCGATAGCATTGTGTGCGATTTTCTTTCCGTCGCTCCGAACATTCCAGACCTCAGCCGGGCGGTGCTTTTTCAACACAACGTGGAAACGATGATCTGGCGGCGGCATGCGGAACATGCGGCTGGAGCTTTCAAACGCGCTTACTTCGACATGCAGGCGGAGCGAATGTTTCGTACGGAACGCGACGCCTGCCGCAGGGCAGCGCATGTGATTGCGGTTTCGGCGAACGATTCGGCGCAGATGAGGGAGCTTTTCGGTGTGGAGCGGATCTCGGCGGTGGCGACGGGCGTGGATGTGGAGTACTTCCGGCGGCCTTCGGATGTGGGTGCGCCGCAACATGACCTGGTGTTCGTCGGAGCGATGGATTGGCTTGCCAATATCGATGGCGCGCGGTTCTTTGTGCGGGAAGTGCTGCCGTTGATCCGGGCGAAGCGGCCGGGGTGTAGTCTAGTGTTGGCGGGGCGGTCGCCGGTGGCGGAGCTGCGGGGGTTCGCCGCGGAAGATCCTCTGATCACGGTGACGGGAACGGTGCCCGATATCCGGCCTTACCTGTGGAGCGGCAGCGTTTCGATTGTGCCTTTACGAATCGGCGGGGGCACCCGCCTGAAAATCTTCGAGGCAATGGCAGCAGGCTTGCCAGTAGTATCAACGCCTGTAGGGGCTGAAGGTTTGGACGTGGAACACGGAGTGAACATCCGGCTGAACGTAGACGCCGTATCCTTTGCCGAGAGTTGTCTCGCGCTATTGGACGATCGCGACCTTGCGCATTCCCAAGCGGCTGCGGCCTTTGAGCTGGTTTCGACCCGGTTTTCATGGAGTAAGATTGCCGAAGATTTTGAGAGTATTTTGAGACGGGCCGCATGAGTTCTACTTGCATCGCGGTGTTTTTGATCAGTTGCGCGGTGATTCTCTATGTGATTGTGGGATATCCGCTCTTGTTGGCTTGGCTGGCGCGCAGTCATAACAAACCGGTGGCCAAGGACTCGATTGTCCGGGACATTTCCGTCGTGATTGCGGCGCGGAATGGCGAGCAGTTTGTCGAAGCAAAGCTGCGGTCTGTGCTGGGGCTGAACTATCCGCGCGAGCACATGCAGATTATCGTCGTTTCGGACGGATCGACGGACCGGACGGATGAGATTGCGCAGTCGTTCCGTGGCGACGGTGTGGAGTTTTACCGGATTGAACGGGGCGGAAAGCCAGCAGCGTTGAATCGTGGAATACCTTATGCGACCGGTGAGATTCTGGTTCTCACGGACGTTCGGCAGACGCTGGATCCGGATTGTGTGCGGAATGTCGTGTCCTGTTTCGGGGACCCAACGGTCGGTGCGGTGAGCGGCAAGTTGTTGATTCGGAGTGGACAGATCTCGGAGGAAGCGGATACCGGGCTTTACTGGAAGTACGAGGTGTTCATTCGGAAGCAGATGAGCCGGATCGATTCGACTTTCGGGACGAATGGCCCGTTTTATGCGCTGCGGCGGTCGTTGGCGGTCCCGATTCCCGAGGATACGTTACTGGATGACGTGTATCTGCCGCTATCGGCGTTTTTCCGGGGGTACCGGCTGGTGCTGGAAGAATCCGCGGTGGCGTACGATTATCCGACAAATCTGAGTTCGGAGTTCAAGCGGAAGGTCAGGACGCAGGCGGGGCTGTATCAGATCTTGCGGGAATATCCGCAGCTGCTGACATCAAGCAATCGGATGCGGATACATTTCCTGTCGGCGAAGTTCGCGAGGTTGTTGCTGCCGTTTCTATTGATCCTGATTCTGGTGTCGTCTTTCGGGTTGCCGGATCCGTTTGCGCAGATTGCGGTGGCGGCGCAGGTTGTTTTTTATGGCGTTGCGTTTTTCGACCGGTGGGTATCGGAGGATTCTCTGATTAAGAGCGTCAGTTCGCCTGTGCGGACATTCGTGGTGCTGATGGCGGCGGCGTTTATGGCTTGCAAGATCTTCTTTGTCCCGGCGCGCGATCTTTGGAAAGAGACCAAGGTTCGCGTAGGCTAGAAGTAATGCCCACTACAACAATTGTTACCGGTGCTTTGCTGATCGTCGTTGGCCTGGTTGGCTTCTTCGGTACGGGCCATATACATTACACGGCGTTGATTCCTGCGTGGTTCGGGATTGCTTTGGCGATTTGCGGCTTTCTGTCGAAGGCGCCGGAGAGGCGGAAGTTGTGGATGCATATCGCTGTGACGCTGGGGCTGCTTGGTTTTCTGGGGACCGTGATGGGGCTCGTGAAGGTGATCCGAATGGCCGCAGGTCAGACGATAGAGCGTCCGGAAGCGGCGGAAGCGCAGGCCGCGATGGCGTTCATCAGCGGGATCTTTGTCGCGTTGTGCGTGAATTCGTTTATTAAAGCGCGTCGATCCAGAGCGTGACGAGTTCCATTTCCTGCGCGGGAACGATTTCGGCGGAGATGAGAGCTTCGTAGCAGGCGCCTAGGTTTTGCGCGCATTGCGCGGGGTCGCTGGAGAGGCTCAGACCTTCCAGGATTTCGATGATCCGCGGGTTATTGAGGTAGCCGGGCAGTTCGTCTTTGAAATCACGAATGAGGGAGTGCTCATTGCGCTCCTGGAGCACAGTGGCCTCACGGAAAGCGAGCGGTTTCCCCATGGCGTATAAGCAACGTTGGGCCACGAAGCTGCGCCAGATGTCGGTCATGCGGAAACTGACGTAGGCGGGGAGGTAGAGGAGCGGGTAGGCTTCCGGCCAAAAGATAGTGTTCTGTGAATTGAAGGGGCAGTAAGTGCCGGGTTGGATGACGACGCGGTTGGGCTCGAATTTGGTGAGCGCTTCAATGGTGAGGCGGTAGACGGCGTCGACATCGGGGTCGCCATCGGCCAGGAACTGTTGGATAGGACAATCGTAGGTGTTGGGTTCGCCAAGGGGTGAAGGGTTCTTCAGGCTTTCGTTGATGAGTTCGAGAGGAAAGCCGCGGGGCCAGATGCGGTCCTTCGTGAAGTGCGTGTAGACGTTCTCCCAACCCTTCTTAAGAGCGGGGCGAGCGGTGAGTTCGCGGTTTACGTCTTGGAGGAAGGAATCGTAGGGAATATTGTCGTCGTCGGTCTCGGCAATAACAGGGGATTTCTCCGCAATGGCTTTGAGGTATCCAATGTTTTTCCGGGCGTAGTGGCGGGTGGGGCACTTTTCGGCGAACTTGCCTACTTGGGCGATTTGGTCTGCGATGGATAGGTATGTGACACCGGGCCAAGACCAATCGGCGGGGGTCTTGGTGTCGCCGATGACGATGAAAGTCCAATCGGGGCAATCACTTGCGATCTTCTTAACAGCCGTGGTGGGACTGTTGATGGTGGTGATGAGAACGGTTCCTCTAATACTCACAGTGGTAGCTCTCATTATTGCGAGAAACTCGCGCGGAATTTGCTACTGGAGTGGCGATGCGGATTTTCGCTTTGCTGTTTCCGCTGATTCTTGCGGCGCAACAGGAAGAACGGCCGGAGTACCAACCGCTCGCGCGGGCATATGCCGCGCTGCAGGTGAAGGCTTACGATGACGCAATTCAATCGTTCCTAGCGGCGGTTGCGGCGTCCCCGAAGCGGGCGGACATACGGAAGGATTTGGCTTACACCTATTTGAAGGTTGGGGAACCTGGCGCGGCGCGGGAGCAGTTCGCAGTGGCGATGGAGTTGGACCCTAAGGATGTTGGCGTGGCGCTGGAGTTTGCGTTCCTGTCGTACGAGGCGAAAGAGGATCCGATTCCGGCTAAGGCGCAGGCGCGTAGGATTTTCGACCGGTTCCGGCAGGCGGGGAATACGACAGCTGAGCAGGCATTCCAAAATATCGACCGGCCCTTGGAAGAGGGAATTCGGCGGTGGACGGCGGCACTGGAGATTGGGCCGGAATCGTTCAGCGCGCACTATGAGTTGGCGCAATTGGCTGAGCAGCGGGATGAGCTTGCGCTGGCGGAGGCGCATTACTTGCGGGCGTGGCGCATGCTTCCGGCGCGTAAGGAGGTGCTGCTGGATTTGGCGCGTGTTCAAAAGGCGCGGGGTGAGGCGGAGAGTGCAATGGCGTCGCTGCTGGCGGCTTCTCGGGGAGGGGAACCGCGGGCTGCAGAAGGGGCGCGGGAGTTGCTGCCGGATCGATATCCATATGTTTATGAGTTTCGTGCGGCGCTGGCGCTGGATCCGGGGAACGTGCGGTTGCACCGGGAGTTGGCCTATCTGCTTCTGGCGATGCGGGACCCTGGCGCCGAGAAGGAGTTTCAGGAGATCACTGTTGCAAATCCTGATGATTTGCTTGCTGCGGCTCAGTTGGGATTCCTGTATCTGGCAAGGGGCGACCGGGCGGCGGCGATGCCTCTGCTGGAGCGCGTACTAGCGGGCAACGACCGGGAATTAGCGGCTCGCGTGCGGTCGGCGATCGATCCGCATCTGATGGCGAAGAGGAGTCTGGAGGCGGGGTTTTTCAAGGATGCGCTGCGGTATCTCAACATTGCGCATGAATCCGATCCGGATGATTTCGACGTGATCCTGAAGCTGGGCTGGACCTACAACATGCTCCACGATGACCGGACCGCGGAGCATTGGTTCGATTTGGCGCGGCAGAGTCCGAATGCCGAGATTTCAAGCGAGGCTGAGCGGGCTTATGAGAATTTGAAGCCGTCGCTTGAGCTTTTCCGGACTACGGCTTGGGTGCTGCCGTTTTATTCTTCGCGCTGGAATGACGTTTTCGGGTATGGGCAGATCAAATCGGAGCTGAATATCCGAAAATGGCGCGTGCGGCCTTATATTTCGACACGGTTGATTGCCGACACGAAGCCAACGGCGAACAATCAGGCACTTTCGGAGAGGTCGTTTATTCTCGGGGGCGGGCTAATGGCGCAGTGGAAGAGGTTTACGGCCTGGGCCGAGGCTGGGAGCGCGATCAGTTACACGAAGGGGTCCATGCTTCCGGATTACCGGGGGGGCGTTTCGTGGGCGAAGGCTTGGACCGGTGAGCGCAAGTTCTTTGGCGAGGTGAATGCGGACGAGGTGTTCATCAGCAGATTCGGGAACGATTGGTTGAGCTATTTGCAGTCGCGCGCGGGGTACCGCTGGCTGGTGATGAACGCGAATTTAACCGCTGATACAAACCATCAGCATTGGGCCAATTTTGTGGAGGCGGGACCGGGGATCCGAGTGCATTTGCCCAATTCTCCGAAGAATCTGCTGTTCTCGGCCAACTTTCTGAGGGGTGTGTACCTGGTGAGCGATGGGATTCCACAACATAGTATTTTCAATGACTTACGGGTCGGATTCTGGTATGCGATTACCAAATAAGGTGCTAGTGTCGTTGCTCTTTCCAGCGGTCCTCGTGGCTGCGGATGTATGGCCGCAAATCCTATCGAGTATAGGGGTTCCGCCAGGGGATAGCCGGGTTGTGGTCGCTGGGCCAGGGACCAAAGCAGGGCCGGAGTGGCGTGGCCGAGTGGAGAGCGGAGCGTATCTCATACTGGAGGGGGAATCGCCACTGGCTGCGAGTTTCGGGTTCAAGCCCCAAGCCCCGCTGGTGGAATTTACTAGCATGGTGGATACCCATCAGCCGAAGTTGCCGCTGATTTTGGAAAAGCCGCTGAGCGTTCAGGTGTTCACGGTGCCGGTGGGAGCACAGGTGTTTACGAAGGATCGCTGGTCGGCGGCGCCGGCGGTAGCGGGGATGAAGGTTGGCCGGGGTGCTGTGCTTTGGGTTGTGGCGAGCCCCGGTGTCCACGGGTATGAGCGGTTCCCGTATCTGCCGCAGGCACTTGCGAGCTTGGGATGGGAACCTTCGATTCGTGCGGAACGGACATGGGCGTTTTTTGATTATTCCTACCGGACACGAGTGGACCTGGACTACTTTGCCGCGAGATGGCACAAGGCCGGGATCAGCGCGCTGCATGTTGCAGCTTGGCACTTCTATGAGCATGATTCTGAACGGGATAGCTATCTAAATCACCTGATTGAGGCGTGCCATCGAGAGGGAATTCTAGTCTACGCGTGGCTGGAATTGCCGCACGTCAGCAACAAGTTTTGGGACGAACATCCGCAGTGGCGAGAGAAGACGGCAGTGCTTCAGGATGCAGCGCTCGATTGGCGGCGGTTGATGAATCTGGCAAATCCGGAGTGCAACCGCGCTGTGAAATTGGGAGTTTCCGATTTGATTCACCGATTCGATTGGGATGGTGTGAATTTGGCCGAGTTGTACTACGAATCGCTGGAAGGCGCGGGGAATCCCAGCCGGTTTACACCGATGAATGACGATGTGCGCTCGCGATTTCGGGCCGAAAATGGCTTCGATCCTGTGGATCTCTGGACTTCGCGGAAAGATGCGCGGTCGCTGCGGCAGTTTCTGGATTTTCGGACGTCCCTCGCGCGGCAAATGCAGCAGGAATGGCTCTTGGAGATAGAGAAGGCGAGAACCTTTCATCCCGACCTGGATATCGTTTTGACGCATGTCGACGATCGCATGGACAAAGGGATGACCGATGCAATCGGTGCGGATTCCAATCGGGCATTTTCGATGCTGAAGGACCATGCGTTTACGTTCCTTGTGGAGGATCCGGCAACGCTTTGGAATCTGGGGCCGCAGAGGTATCCGGAGATTGCACGGCGGTATCCCGCTTCGCAGAAACTGGCGATCGATATCAACGTGGTGGACCGGTACCAGGACGTTTATCCGACGAAACAACAGACGGGGATTGAGCTTTTTCAGCTTGTGCATCTGGCGGCGGAGAGCTTTCCGCGGGTAGCGTTGTATTTCGAGAATTCTATCCTGTCGCCGGATCTACCCCTTCTTTCGGCCGCGTCGGCGGTGGTCACGAAGTTCGAGCGGGGGGATGCTCAACTCAGGGTGGATTCTCCGCGCGGTTTCTCCACGGCGTGGGAAGGTCCAGCCCTGGTGGACGGCGTGCCGTGGGCGGCGCTCGACGGGAAGCGGATCATTTTGCCTGCGGGAGAGCATCTGGTCCGAGTGTCGGCAGGAAGCGTGGCTTCGCGTTTGGTGGCCTTCAATGGGGATTTGGTTTCAGCTACCTCCGTAGGCAAGGAAATTAGAATCGTATACAACAGTTCCGGGCGCGCGCTGGCCACTCTCGATTGCGATGCTGGAAACGTTAAGGTGGATGGGAAGGCAATTGCGGCGCGTCAGATAGGGCGAACCTTGATGCTTCCGTCGGGGGAGAGACGAGCCTCCGTCGTTTGCAGGTGATAGCATGACGGGGAGTGGACACTGAGGGCGATCCGAAGCCGGAAATTCCGGACAAGCTCTATTTCCGCATCGGCGAAGTGAGCAAGTTGCTGGATGTGGAGCCTTACGTTGTGCGCTTTTGGGAGACGGAGTTTTCGGGGCTTGCGCCGAAGAAATCCGATACCGGCCAGCGTTTGTTCCGGCGCAAAGACGTGGAGCTACTGCTGCGGATCAAGCATTTGCTCTACGAAAAACGGTTCACGATTGAAGGTGCGCGGCAAGCTCTGGTGAAACGTGCTCCGAAGGAAGCCCTTGTCGAAAAACAACGGGAGTTGTTTGGGCCGGACCCACTGCCGGCCATAAAAGAAGAGCTACGTTCCCTTCTGGAGTTGCTGAAATAGCTAGGTTTGGGCAGAAATCAGGTTGTAGATCCGGTCGAGATCGTCGCTGGAGTAGTATTCGATCTCGATTTTTCCCTTGCCGGGGGCTTTTTCGGTGATTTTGACGCGGGTGCCTAGGGCTCGCTCCATTTCCTGGATCGCGGCTTTCACGTTGGGGTCGATGGACTCGGTGGATCCGAAGGCGGCCTTCGCAGCTTTGGCAGCAGCGACTGGCGGGGTGTAGCTTTCGGCTTTGCGGACGGTCCAACCTTCGCTCACGATCCTTTTCGCAAGTTCTGTCTGTTCAGCCTCGTTGTGGACTTTGAGGATGGCGCGGGCGTGGCCGGGGGAGAGTTCGCGTTTCGCCACCATATCCTGGAGACCGGCGGGAAGTTGCAGAAGGCGAATGGAATTGGTGATGGTCGCGCGATCTTTTCCAGTGCGGGCACCGATTTCCTCGTGATTGAGGTTCAATTCGGTAGCCATGCGTTCGAAAGCGATGGCCAATTCGATGGGATTGAGGTCCTCGCGCTGGATATTCTCCACGAGCGCGATTTCGAGGAGGCGTTCGTCGGATATCTCCTGAACGACGACGGGAACTTTTTCGAGACCGGCCAACTTGGCGGCACGAAGACGACGCTCGCCGGCAACCAACTCATACTTGATCGCGCCTTTTTCTCCGATGTTGCGGACCACCAGAGGCTGGATGATGCCGTCCCGGGTGATGGAGACGGCTAGTTCGAGTAACTGGGCCTGGCGAAAGTCCTTGCGGGGCTGGTTGGGGTTGGTCTGGATCGCGTCGATTAAGAGTTCAGTGACGGGTACAGGGGCTGGCGGTGGAGCAACCGGGGCAGGGGCTGTGGCCGTTGCTGCTTGTGACCGGGGGAGGAGAGAAGAAAGTCCCTTACCGAGCGCGCGATTTTTGTTCATGAGCGAGAACCTCCTTTGCCACCTGGATATAGGCTTCCGCGGCGCGGGACCTTACATCGTAGAGAATGATCGGCTTTCCATGGCTGGGCGATTCGGCAAGGCGGATGCTGCGAGGGATGACGGTCTTGAAAATCTCATCTCCAAAGAATTCCTTGAGGTCGGCGGCGACCTGGCGGGTAAGGTTGGTGCGGTCGTCGTACATGGTGAGAAGGATGCCTTCGAGGGCGAGGGAGTGCTGGAAGGAGTCCTTGATGCGGTCGATGGTGTCCATGAGGCCGGAGATTCCTTCAAGAGCAAAGAACTCGCACTGAATCGGGATGAGGACAGAATCGGCGGCGAGGAGCGAGTTGAGGGTGAGGAGATCGAGGGCTGGGGGGCAATCGATGATGATGTACCGGTAGGCATCTCGGATGGTGGCAAGTTTCTTGCGGAGGTGGAATTCGCGTTCTTTTGTGCCGACCAGTTCGACATTGGCGCCGACGAGATTCTTATCGGCGGGGATGATCTCGAGGCCGTCCATCTCGGTTGGGACGATGGCGCTGGCGATTTCGGTGTCACCGAGAAGGACGTCGTAAAGTGTTGCTTTTCCTTGGTCCTTTGCTACGCCGAGACCGGTGGTGGCATTGCCCTGGGGATCGGCGTCGATGAGGAGAACTTTCAGTTCGTTAGCGGCGAGTGAAGCGGCTAAATTGATGGCGGTAGTTGTTTTCCCAACTCCACCTTTTTGATTCGCGATTGCGATGACCCTGCTCAAACGAGTCTTAGGATATCAGATGGACGGGAGTCAGATGTTTCACGTGAAACATTGCGGCGGCGGTGGGGGTGGTTAGTTCAATGTTTCACGTGAAACATTCGGCCGGAGGCTGAGGTAGACGTCCAGCAAGGCGACCGCTGCCGGGGTGACGCCAGGAATTCGGGCGGCTTGGCCTAGCGTGGCCGGACGAACACGGGTCAGCTTTTCACCGACTTCACGGGAAAGGCCCGGTATTGCGGTGTAGACGAAGGCTTCGGGGATCAGTTTACCCTCGGAATCACGCATTCGCTCGATTTGACGGGATTGTTGGGAGATGTAGCCTGCGTACTTTGTCTCGGTCTCGACCGTGCGGAGAGCTCCGGCATCCGCCGGACCACCTAAGACGCCTTCGACCCACTCGCGGAGCTCGCTGATCGAAGATTCGGGGCGGCGAAGCCACGCAGCGTTCTTATGGCCCTCCAACGCGGAAAACAGGCGCGTCTTTTGGGTTTGTTTGTTCTGGAAGACCTCCCAGCGTTGTTCATCGACTAAACCGACTTCCCGGCCGAGTGGGGTCATACGCTCATCGGCGTTGTCGATACGAAGGTGGAGGCGGAACTCGGCGCGTGACGTAAACATCCGATAAGGTTCATCGGCGCCTTTCGTGATCAGATCGTCGATCATGATCCCGATGTACCCTTGCGAACGGGGGATCACCAGGCCATCGCGGCCCAAAACGCGGCATGCGGCGTTAATTCCGGCCATGAGGCCTTGACCGCCCGCCTCTTCATAACCGGAAGTTCCATTGATCTGCCCGGCGAGGAAAAGACCTTTGATCTTCTTGACTTCGAGCCGGTGATCCAGTTCGCGAGGGTCAATCGCGTCGTACTCGATCGCGTAACCGGGTCGAATCATCTCGGCGTGCTCCAAACCTGGAATTGAGGCCACTACCGCCGCCTGAACGTCGATCGGCATAGACGTCGACATGCCGTTTACGTAAATCTCGTGAGTATCGAGGCCTTCCGGTTCCAGGAAGATTTGGTGCCGGACCTTGTCGGGGAACTTCACGAACTTGTCCTCAATCGACGGGCAATAGCGAGGACCGATGCCTTCGATCTGCCCGCTATACAAGGGGGAGCGGGCGATGCTCTCCTGGATGATTCGCTTCGTTTCGTCCGTCGTGTAGCCTAGGTGACAATCCACCTGTTCACGGTCGATTCGCTCGGTCATGAAGGAAAACGGCGTCGGTTCGGCGTCGCCTGGTTGGCGCTCGAACTTCGGCCAGTCAATGGTCCGGCCATCGAGACGTGGGGGGGTCCCAGTTTTCAGTCGAGTCCAATTCAGGCCGAGAGTGCGAAGTTGATCGCCGAGAACCTGGGAAGGCGCCTCACCGTTACGCCCGCAACTGTACTTCTGTTCGCCGACGTGCGCCAGACCATTCAAGAAAGTGCCAGTCGTCACCACTACGGCAGAGCACAAGACAGAGCGCCCATCTCGCAATTCCACACCAAGCACTTCCCCATTTTCGACAATCAGGCCTGCTACTTCCGCTTGCTTAATGAAAAGATTTGGCTCCCGCTCGAGAGCCTCTTTCATGTAGACGCGGTATTGGCGCTTGTCGCATTGCGCCCGCGGAGACCAAACAGCCGGTCCGCGGCTCGTGTTCAGGAGCCGGAATTGGATGCCTGCCTTGTCCGTGATTTCGCCCATGATGCCACCGAGACCGTCGATTTC
>Ga0302325_10008688_pt1 | contig 22293 bp, 18 predicted proteins | sample Palsa_T0_2_FD_201948 | JGI IMG/M metagenome (GOLD analysis project Ga0302325, IMG submission 201948) | Peat permafrost microbial communities from Stordalen Mire near Abisko, Sweden - Palsa_T0_2 | ecosystem: Environmental > Terrestrial > Soil > Palsa > Peat permafrost | place: Sweden: Abisko...
AAGTCTCGCTCAGCGGACGCCCACACGGTCATGCAGCGGATCCCCGCATTTCCGCAACCTGGGGGTAACGCATGCCAACAACTAAAGTTACCGTCCCGCGGTCAATATAGCCGAATTTGCGGCATCCGGGCGAGACCCTAAAACAGACCAAGAACGCCGCCGCCTTATGCGTCCGCGTCGCCATAGATTGTCGCCAAGGTGCTTTTGACCAGGAGGGCGATGGGCACGGCGAGAATGACGCCTGGAATTCCGAGCACAATGCCGCCGGCCAGAAAGCAAAAGATGATCAACACCGGATGCACGTGGGCGGCGCGCCCCAGCACGATCGGACCGACGATCTGGTCGATCGACAGCCGCAGGAGGGTCGCATAGGCGGCATATTCGACAATGTTGATCAGACCGCTTGCGGTGCGCAGCGACGCCAGCCCGGCGATGACCGCCGCGGAGGTCGGCCCGACGACCGGAACGGTCTCGAGAATACCGGTCAGCAGCGCCAGAAACACGGCTTGCTTGATGCCAAGAATGACGCCAAGCCCGATGTAGGCCGCGACCGTCGCATACGCGACCACGGCGATCACGCCGATGAAATAGCGCATCAGGACCGGATCGAGCCGCGCCCAAATGCGCGCGACCAGAGGCCGCCGATGCGGCGGCACAATCCAGAACAGCCCGACCGCCACGCGCTTGCCGTCGGCCAAAAAGTAAAACAACAACACGATGGCCAAAAAAGCGCCCATGAACGCGACGAAGCTGTAGCCGACGAGCAACTCAATCTGATCGGTTTGGCCGATCCAGTCGCGGACGCGCACAAGCACGTTCTGCACGAGATCGTGGGTATTCATCGACAAGCCGAACAGCGAGACTGGCTTATCGCCTTCGGCCTGACGGACGAAGTTCTCGAGCATCCCCTGCAAACCGGCTGCGATCTCTGTCGACTCGGCGATCAAGCGCTTGGCAGCAACGGCAATAATCAGGCCGGTGAGGCCGACCAGAATTAGAAATAATCCCACGGCGAACAAAATCCGCGGCCATTTGGTGCGCCGCGCCGCCCAATCGAGCAAAGGCGTGCAGATATAAGCCACGATCGCCGCCAGCACGAAGGGCAGCAAAATCAGTTTTATGAAGTAAAGAAAAACAGCGAGGATGACAGCGCCGACCATAATGGCGCGCGTTTCGCCCGAATCCAGCGGCGCGACCGCGCGACCCCGTTCGGCCGCAGTTTTGTCTTCGGTGTTTCGCTTGGGCGATTTCATGAATAGATGCGGCCTTTCCAGCTGACTTTGCCGCTCAGCCGCAGCCGCACGCTATCGACTGCCATGACAGCCCCCACCGAATAGCCAATCGGAAAAATCAAACCGTACCAGAATGGAATGCGAAAATAGGACGTCGCCGCAATATGCAAACCGAAGGCGGCCCCGGACGCCGCCAGCGCCAAGCATAACGCGATACCGGCGTCAGGGACGCCGATCAGCCAGCTCGCCAAGTCCGTCAGAGGGATCACAATTGCGGCCCATGCCAGGACAAAAGCGGCCAGCGCTATGGCCACCGTCGCGACCGGACCGCCGAGCGTGTCGATGAGGTTCTTGGCAAGGCCCGGCCATAGGGTCTCCCAGCCGGTATACATTCGCGCGGCCACCAGGGTTTCACCGCCCATAAGGAGCACGGAATATCCGGCCTGTTTTAGACGCCGGGCCAATTCCAAATCTTCGCAGATCGCGCCGCAAACGGCGGCATGACCGCCGGCGGCATGATAGGCGTCGCGCCGGACCATCATGAACTGTCCGGTCGCAGTGACATCGCGCCCGGTGCGCGCCTGAAGCCGCCGCAAGTTTTGCAGGAACGAGAGCAGAATAAGACCACACGGCAGAATGAGGCGTTCGGCAAAGCTCCGCAGTTCCTGATGTGGCGCCAGCGACAAAAGGTCGAGATTGCGGAGCGAGGCGGCGTTGACGGCGCTTGAAAGCGCGGCGGGCTTCAGCGTCACATCGGCATCTACGAAACAAAGCCATTGCGTCTCGCCGAGCGCCGCGCGCGCCCCGTTCCAGCAGGCGTGGGATTTTCCGACCCAGCCCACCGGCAATGGCGGGCTTCGCAAAAGTTCAACTTGTCCGTGGCGCGCCGCCATGCCGCCGACCACGGCAGCGGTTCTGTCTTGAGAATGATCGTCGACAACGAGAACGCGCAAACGGCCGGCCGGATAATCTTGCGCGACCAAAGACTCCAAACATCGCCCGATATTTTCTTCCTCGTCACGTGCCGGAACGATGACCGCAATCAGCGGCGCCCGATCCGGCGGTGACGCTGCAGCGAGGCGGGGCAAAAGCCCGCGCTGCCTGATGGCCCGCACGATCAACAACACCATGATCGCGAGCCACGCTGCCGATACCAAAAGCTCCACAGCCTCACCGACGCCGCGCTCGGGCCGAAATGAGATGCTCCGGCCCAGTGAACCCACGGGCAAGCTCATATGTTCCGCGAAGTTAACCGCGGCAGTCGCCCGGTCAACTGCAGGCCCATCAACGAAGAAGGCCGCCCCCGGCGGCCTCATCTGATGGGCTGGCAGCAGTCAGCCTGTTTTCATTTGACGCTAGGGGCGCATGACGTCGGTCAACAGGCTCGTGGTGACTTCCGTTGTTGGGGCAAGAGCCGACGTTAGACGTGCATCGCTCAAACAGCGCTTATGACCCAAACCCGACATCAGCAAACAAGTCCCCTTCCAGAAAGCCAAGTTGAGCCAGCGAGGCTCGTCATAACTGGCCGGAACGAGAATTTCCTCGTGTAAATCTTATCTTGACAGTCTCCTACTTATACGACAGTATACTGTCATGAGTAGGCGAGACGAAACTGTCGTGGCCCTTATCCTGTCGGTGTTTCGGCTAAACGGGCAGTTGATAGACGCCGGCAATCGCTTGGTTCTGGATATAGGTCTGACTTCCGCATGGTGGCAGGTGCTCGGCGCCCTTGATCTTTCTCCCGTGCCGCTCCCCGTCGCGCATATCGCGCGCAATATGGGCTTGGCGCGGCAGTCGGTTCAGCGCGTCGCCGACCTCTTGGCAGAGAAGGGTTTGGTGCAGTTCGAACCTAATCCGCATCATCAACGCGCGAAGCTCATTGTTTTGACGCCGCGGGGCCGCGCCGCGGCTAAGAGTGCCGAAGAACGGCAACGTCCTTGGGCGCGCGATATAACTGCCGGATTGTCTCTAGAGCGCATCTCCACAGCCCTCGAAGTACTCACACACGTGAACAAGCACCTAGCGCAAGCAGCCAGCGCGACGGACGAAGATTTCACAGAGGAGAAGTAACGATGCTTACGTTGCAGGAACTGGACGAGCGCGTGTCAATCCGGGACCAACTGAAGGAGGAGAGCGATGAACCTGTCGTACTGGTCAATGTCTTCCATGTAGCACCCGAGCAAACGGATACATTGATCGCCGCATGGGCCGACGATGCGCGCTACTTCAAGACCCAACCGGGCTTTATCTCGACCCAATTGCATCGTGGCATTGGTGGAAGCGGAACGTATCTCAACTACGCGGTCTGGGAAAACGTTGGCTCCTTCAGGGCCGCATTTGCCAATCCAATTTTTCAATCAAAGCTTCAGCACTACCCTGACGGTTCGACTGGCTCGCCACATCTCTTTCGGAAGATGGCCGTCGAGGGTCTGTGTATCGCCTGAGTCTTAAACACCGTCCGAATACATGGGAGATAACAATGCGACATCTCGAGCTTTGTCAGGTCGCAGTTTGCACTGCGCGATTAGGCGGCAAAGAAGAACAATCCCGTTTCGTGCGAGTAAAAAAATAAAACCCCCGGCCAAAACCGGGGGTCTTCTAGTATGAGAAAGTCTACTTCTGCTGTTGGCTTTTTGTATGCGCTTGCTCGCTATGCTGGCGGGCAGCCTGAGAATGTTGCTGGGCGTTGGTTGATTGCTCTTTGCCCTTGGTATGGTCGCCCTTGCCATGATGTTCGGCAGCGGCACGATGAGATTTGGCCGCATTCTCGTGATGCTCGGCTGCCTTATTATGTTCGTCTCGAGCCATTGGATTCCTCCGGTTATTGGTGGCGTGACAACTTGATTGTCGTCACCTAACCCAGCTAAGCGAGACTGGACCCAAAGCTAGGGACTCTAAAAAATAAACTTGACCCTGGCATTTCGCAAAGCTCCATTTTATCTGCAGAAGTCTCGGCTTTTAGATGGGCGGGATTGTTTACGTTCCATCGTTTTAATTTATATGTTTAGCCAACGACGATCGCGAACGCGTCGATATAAGAGAGAGGATATTGGTGCGAGTAGGGTCTGAATGCCCTTTGGCGTGACCAATCCAACCAGCGCGCTGCCATGCTCTTTGTCATGTACCTGACAGACGGAATGTTTTCTCGGAGGCAAGGTGGCTGGATTGCTTTGGCTATTTATCAAGGGTACGCGATGACTATCATTTCACTCTTCGGAGCCGGGTCATTTGATCCAGAAACCACGTCTCTCCTTGCCTCTGCGCTCGATGCTGCATGGGAAACTGTCAGGAAGTCGGGGAGTCCTCTCGGCGCAGATGGACAGGCCTCGTCAACACGAGAAATTTTGGCAAAACGCATAATCGACAGGGCCAAGGCCGGTGAGCGGGATCCGAAGATATTGGCTAGTGATGCACTATCCCATTTAACGGCTTCGTCCTGAGTTGTGTTGCCTTCGATTGATTTGTCTGCCGCATCGCGAGATGCGCAGCTAGTTGAGGAAGTGGATGGCCGAGTGGCTCGCCAAAATCGAAACAGGCTACTAGCTTCACTAAAAGCCGACGACTTTTCCCTTTTGAGGGACTTTCTTCGGGAGATCCCTATCAAACAGGGTCAAATTCTGGAAGAACGCGGCGAGCGGGTCGACGCCGTTTATTTTCCACAATCCGGGATGGTTTCACTCATCGTGGAAATGCCGGAAGATCGCTCTGTCGAAGTCGGCACGGTTGGCTCCGAGGGTGCGGTTGGAGTTACTGCCGGCTTAGGATCACGCATTGGTTCAGTAAGTGCACTTGTCCAAGTTTCCGGCACGTCCCTTTGTATCCCGGCTTCGCGATTTCGAACCGCTTCGGCACAAAGTCAACGCATTCGAGACATGATCGTTCGCTATTCCGAACTTCAGATCGGACAGATCGAACAAACGGCCGCCTGCAATGCATTGCATGATATCACGAGCCGCATGAGTCGTTGGCTTTTGCAAACGAGCGACAAGATTGAAGATGATACGATTCCCTTTACTCACGAATTTTTGGGCAAAATGCTAGGAGTACATCGAGGAACGATTTCTCTTGTTGCAGCAAAATTTGAAGCGGCCGGATTGATACATACTCATCGTGGGCAAATTGAATTGCTTGATAAGAAGGGTCTCAAAAGTGAGACGTGCTCATGTTACGACTTCATTCGCCGGCATATCGACCGTCTGGTTCCCAAGGTCCAGAGCCGTTAAGGCTGACGACGTCGGAAGCTGGAAGTCGACTGCCTAGACGCAATAGCCCGGCGGCAGAGCGCATCTATCGCATCAATAAGGAGTCCGCCGCTGGGCGGCCTAATCGATTAACTGCGGCTTACCCGCGGCCGCGGGCTTCTTGATTGACGCTTTTGGCACTTAAAGTCGTTTCGTCTCTTCCGCGCCAGGCGTCCGACGTGCGGCAATGAGACGGCGAAGTTTCCTTCGTGCGGTTGAACGGGAGGGTTTGAAGCATCTCGGCTGCGGCGCTCACCAGGTGCCGAGGCAAAGGCGACCCCGGCACATTATGTCGCCGGCATATCAGGCCCCCTCCGCCCCCCTTCGGCGGGGCAGCGACCGGGGCCGGTTGAAAATGGCCTGCGACGGAGACGCACCCAATATGGTCCGATATTGCCCGAACATCGGCATTACCCGAATATCAACCACCGGCGGGAAGTCTACGCGAGACCCTTACCCGCGTCGCGTCGGGGAACGGCTTTCAGTAGGTAGCGAATGAGGGATACGAAAGAAGAGCAAGGCGGGGAGCTACTTGACGCCGGCGATCAGGTTCGTCGACTCCGGCAGATGTTTTTCCAATCGCCGAGCTTCTCGGCGCTCCTTTCGGGTCCCGACCATCGGTTCGTTCTGACCAATCCGGCCTACCAGCAGTTGATCGGGCATCGCGATGTGATCGGCTTGACCGTTCGTGAAGCCGTTCCTGAGGTTGAGCGGCAAGGCTTTATTGGACTGCTCGACAGCGTCTTTGCAACGGGTGAAGCATTTGTCGGAAAAGACGTCGAGGTCGTCCTACAGAAGTCTGCGAGCGACTCTGCGGAGACGCGTTATCTCGATTTCGTCTTCCAGCCGATCAAGGACGAAATGGGCAACGTCACCTCGATCTTCGTCCAAGGGATCGATATCACGGATCGACACCGTTCGGAGGAAGCGCTCCGGGCCTCCGAGGCGCGCCTGCGCCAACTAAACGCAGATCTCGAACGTCGGGTGATCGAGCGCGCACAGGCGCGTAGTTTGACGTGGAAACTAAGCCCCGATCTGCTCGGGGCCCTTAATTCAAAGGGGTATTTCGAAACGGCCAATCCCGCGTGGGAGAGTGTGCTGGGATGGACGGAAGAGGAGGTTGTCAGCATGTCGATTTTCGATCTGCTGCACCCTGATGACCGCGAGCATACGCGTGCCGGCTTCGAATTGACCCAAGTGGGCCAACCTGCGCTTCGTTTCGCCAACAGGTATCGCTGCAAGGATGGCAGCTACCGCTGGATTTCTTGGATCGGCATTCCTGAGGACGGCTATGTCTATTGCACCGGCCGGGATATTACAGCCGAGCGCGCTGCGGAAGATGAACTGGCGGCCGCCCAAGAGGCCCTGCGTCAATCGCAGAAGATGGAGGCGATCGGCAAGCTTACCGGCGGCATCGCCCACGACTTCAACAACCTTCTGACCGGCATCATTGGCTCACTGGACATTATTGGCAGACGCATGGCCGCAGGCCGGCTCGATGAAGTTCCGCGTTTCATGGACGCGGCGTCGAGCTCCGCGCAACGGGCCGGAGCTCTGACGCATCGTCTGCTCTCGTTTGCGCGGCGGCAGTCGCTCGACATCCGCCCTAACGACATCAACCGCCTCGTCGCCAGCATGGAGGATTTACTGCATCGAACCTTGGGTGAGCGCATCGAATTGGACTGCCTGCTCTCTGCAAACCTTTGGACCGCCCTTACCGATGCGAACCAAGTCGAGAGCGCGGTACTGAACCTTGCGCTCAATGCTCGCGACGCGATGCCCGACGGTGGCCGTCTGACAATCGAAACCACGAACATCCACCTCGATGAATCCTATACTTCACGGCAAGACGATGTGGATTCTGGAGACTATGTGGTGGTTGCCATTTCAGATACGGGTTCGGGCATGCCAGCCGATGTCGTGGCTAAGGCGATCGATCCATTTTTCACGACGAAGCCGCTCGGAGAGGGCACGGGCCTGGGACTTTCCATGGTTTATGGCTTTGCCAAGCAGACCCGCGGTCACCTGCGCATTTATAGTGAGGTCGGACACGGTACGACGATCAAGCTCTACCTTCCCCGCGCCTTACAGGATGCCATAAATTTGGAACAGCCGATGCAAGACGCGCCCCGCGGACAGGGAGAAACGATTCTGGTCGTGGAAGATGACGCGACGGTGCGGCTCATCCTTGCCGATGTCTTGGACGAGCTCGGCTATGATGTCCTTGTGGCCGCGGACGCTCGGCCGGCGATCTCCATTTTACAATCCAATCGCCGAATTGACCTTATGATGACCGATGTCGTGTTACCGCACGTCAATGGCCGCAAGCTCGCGGAAATTGCTCGCGGCTCACGGCCCGATCTGAAAGTGCTTTTCGTTACCGGATACGCTGAGCACGCCACATACCGAGCCGACTTTCTTGATCGCGGTATGGACATGCTGACGAAACCATTCGCCCTTGATGCACTCGGCGCCAAGGTTCGGGCCATGATTGATCGATAGAGCATGTAATACCCGCTACGCCTGCCTCGTCGTTCTCCCGCAGAGGGCGGGCAAGCATCCCGACCGATACGAAAGTAACCCCGTGAGAGCATCTGGACGATGTCTCCTTCTGGCACTTTTTGGATGTGGCGCGCCGTCCGAATTGAGACCGTTATGCGCAATAAGGCGGACCTCCGCTGACCGCTGAATATAGGTTCACGCCTCGCTTACTTCGCGGGCACCACCAGCGAATAGCGCTCATCGGCGGCCAGGCATTCCGCTTCCGGAACGCCCAATTCCTTGCGCACCATGTTGGTACCGAGCACCAAGGACACCATTTTGTAGAAGGCGTGGCGCCGGCTCATGCCTTCGCGGCCCATGCCGCAATCCGACGAAATCACCAGACGCTCGGCCGGAATGTATTTGAGCGCGGCGCGGATTTGCGCCGCCACTTCGTCGGGCGTTTCCACTTGCAGCGTGTGATGGTCGATCACGCCGATGGCGATCTTGGTGTCCTTGATGGTATTGCCGATGGCCTCAAGGTCCATCCCGCCCGAGCTTGACGATTCGAATGTGATGACGTCGGCATCGACCTTGGTATAGGTTTCCAGCGACGGCTTATAGGTCTGCACCTTGGCAAACATGCGCTGTTGGGACGGATTGCCCCAGCACGAATGCGCCCATACTTCCGTCTTGGCGCGCAAGCCTTTCACCGTGCGGTTGAACACTTCGACCAGCAAATCCGGCGTAATCACTTTGTCCTGGATGCCCCGGGCAGCGGCCAAGTGAATCTGCGGCTCCTCGATCTGGATGACCGGGCACCCGGCGTCGGCAAGCTCGTGATATTCCTGGTTGAAGGCGTCGGCGACCGCCAGCATCCGCTCCGGCACGCTCTTGTAATATTTGTCCTGCGAAGCAAACGCGACGATCTCCGCCGACACCGCGCCGAATTTGACCGGCCGCGTGGTGAGCCGCTGCGCCGCCTTCCACAGCGCGGTGTATTGCAGATCGCCGCGGCCGACCGGGCCGATGATGACCGGCATGACGCGGGATTCCAGATAGTCGTGCAGGATGTGGCCGCGCGGAAACCATAACCCGCCGCGCCCGGCGGGTGTCGGCCGCGGATCGCCGCGCTCGTAGCCGCTCATGTGATGCGGCGGATAGCTGGTCCAGCTTTGACCGCCGACATCGTCGTCGAAGCGGCAATCGCCGTCGGTCAGGATATCGAGCCCGGCGAGTTCCTGGTCGCGCAGGTAGCAGCTAAGCGTATCGACATACTGCTCGCGATAGCGGCGGCTCACCATGGCGTCGAGAAACATGCGGGTGCCGAGATTTTCGGTGTACCAGCTCGGCCGCGGCAATGAGCCGGTGATCGTCGTCGGCAACAGAATGTCTTTGGTACCGCGGTACATCTTCAGTGCCTCCCAAACTTTCTCGCGCGCGCCTCGGCGCCTCTTTGACCGTGACCCTCGGCGGTTTCTAAGCAGCAATCAGCGAAGGCCGCAATCGCCGCGGAGGCCCACCCGAAGGAATTTCAAATGTTGGGCTGTCGCCCCGTGAAGGGACCCCCGCTAGGGGTAGCCGGCGCATGCGACTTAGGCGTTCATTCGTGCCGATGGTGCGCCGCGTGCCGGTAGTGCAGCCGCAACAGATCGATCCCGTAATCGTTGCCGTTCGGCGTGCGCACAATGGTGTGGACGTGAAACTTCGCCGGCTCTGCATTGGTGAGAAAGACGCCGGCGTGGTGATCGAACTCGATGAAAATCACCGGGCTCTGAATGCGGTAATAGAACGGACTCTGCTCGGCAAAACCGCCGATCCAGCAAAAATGTGTCTCGGCGAGATGGCGTTCGACTTCGGCGAGACGCGCGGCGCGCGGACCTTCCGGCAGCGGCGCCACATAGGCAGCAACCAAGTCCATTAAATCGCGCCGTTGCCGCGCCGAAATCTGGGACGCGAGCAAGCCTTCATACGGCACGATGCGGTTGTCCTGGTAGGCGCCGCCGAGATGAAGGTTGTCAGCGAAATGACGCCGGCCCTCCGGCAGATCACCGCCCATCATGGAATGCGCGACAATAGCGCGCTCTTGCTGCTCCGGCGAAAACGAGCGCATCAGCGCCAAGCCGGCGCGCTCCTCGTCTTCGAATAAGCGCGTGCCGGCGAACGGTCCGGTATCCGCATAGTTCGGCTCAGCGCCTAGGAAGCACGGCGTCAGCACCATCTGGCCGCCAAGCACCAAGCAGTTGAGGCTCAAGTGATGGCCGAACAACTGCCAGCCCCACGGTTCGGATTCCGATGGGGTGCCGAACAGGCAAAAGATAAAGGCCCACTCGCCCAGCACCGCCGGTCCGCCGACGAGATCGCCGAGAAATTGATTGAGCCGCATGACGTCGCGGGTGACTTGGTAGCCTTTGCCGCTGAGCGACGCGCGTAGCACTGCCATGACCACCTGCTTGATCGAATCGTCCACCTCATCGAGGCGCAGGCCGTGGCGCTCGACGTAAAGCTCGGTGTTCTGCCAGTGCCGCCACATTTGGGAATCGACCGGAAAGCACATCGCCTTTCGCTGCGCCGGCGACAGGCTGGCCAGCAAGCCGAGCACCGCTTCGATCATGGCCGATGTCGGGGCGCCATCGGCTTGCAGCGAAAACAGACCGGGCCGAACGTTCCCGTCCGGGGTGAGCCCTTTGAACGGCTCCGCACCGAGCTTCGCCCAAGTCCCGAACAAGTCTTTGGCGCGCGGATTTTGCAGGCGCGCCTGCGCATGGGCGCGCGGCGTCGCACCGGCGATGTTGCTTTCGCCCGGTGCGGGAATGAACGGCCGATAATCGGGACGATCCATGGCGGATGCGGAATGCTGGCTACGGGATAGCGATCTTATCCGGCGAGCCTGAAATAGAGGAGCGGCAGTTTCTCCGGCAACCGTTCGATGTGATCGAGCTGGATGACGTTCGATCGGCCGAAAATACGGGTGAGGTAAGAGTCGCCGCCGGCATCGAGCCCGACGCAGAACAGGTCGATGCCCTGGTGCCGCAGCGACAGCACCGCCCGGCGGGCGTCCTCGACGAGATAACGACGGTCGGCGATATCGACGTCGGACGGCTCGCCGTCGCTGACCAGCAGCAGAAGCTTACGGTAGGAATGGCAGCCGGCGAGATCGCGCCCGGCGTGCCGCAGCGCGGCCCCCATCCGCGTCGAGTATTTGCCGATGACGCCGGCAAGCCGTCGCTTCGCCAGCGTATCCCAGCGCGTATCGAAATCCTTGAGTCGATAATAATGCACGTCCTCGCGGGTGTCGGAGCAGAAGGCATGAATGGCGAACGGATCGCCCATGCCGTCCATGGCGTGAGCGAGAAGCGAGGTCGCGTCACGCTCGAGTTCGAGCACCGGCCGTCCTGCCCCCTTGACGACGTCGTTGGTCGATTGCGAAGCGTCGATCAACACCAGCACGGCAAGATCGCGCCAACGCCGCTCAAGCCGGGCATAAATGTCGGAGCTCGGCGTCAGGCCGGCACGCAGGTCGATGGCGGCGCCAATGGTCGCTTCGAGGTCGAGCCGGTCACCCTCGGGCTGCCGCCGCAGCCGCGTCGGCCGGCTCACCTTGGCGGCCTGCACCAGCGCGTCGATGCGATAGGCGGTTTCCGGATAGCGTTCGAAGATGTCGTCGATCTTTTCGGCGCTGCCGTCGGCCGGGTTGTATTCGGAAACCGTCGTCCACTCGTTGCGATCGCGGCCGATCAGATAATCCCATTCGGGGTAGCGGGCGACGGCAATGCCGACCTCGGCCTCTTCCGGCACGAGCTGCGCCACGTTCGCCGAACCTTCGCTTTGCGCTTCGCGTTCGCGATCCGCCGGCTCGGTTTCGGATTGCTCGAAACGCACCGAGTCGTACACCGCCTCGCCGGCCGCGGCGCCGGCGGCCGGAAGATCCCAAAGCCCCTGGTTATCGTCGCGGTAGGCCGGCTCGACGACGTAGGTGCGCGGGTTGAACTGCGCCCGCATCTGTCCGAGATCGTTGCCAAGAAGACCACCGATGCTGCGGCTGATGGCCGGATCGCTCCAGCGCACGCGCTCGGCCAAGAACATTTCGCGGCCCTTATTCACCCAGCCGTGCGGATCGAAATAGTCCGGGTCGATCAGGGCGCGCGCGAGCCGCGCCATCAGCGCCGGCGCCGTCACCACGCCGCTGGCTTCAGCCAAGTGGAACGGCAGCCAGAAACGGCGCAAACCTGGAAAATGCCCGACGGCAAGCTGCTCGACCCGGGCGTCCTCTATCAGGGACACGAGCGCGATTTGCACCGGCTTGAGACTGCCGACGGCGAACTTGCCGGGGGTGAACTGAAAATGCGCGAGGACGTGCGCGAGACTGGCGCGGAACAGATCCTTGCCGCCGACCCTATCGACGCCGCGCGAGGATTGCGGCACGCGCACCACACCGTTGGCGAAGCACGTACGCCGCGGCGCGTCGAAGCCCGCCGGCGGCAACACGCGGATCGGCGGAATTGTCCGCCACAGCGCGGCGACGAAGGCCTTGAGCTCGCGCTCGACGTCGGTGAACGCGACTGAACCGGCGCCGTGTTCCAGTGCGTGCAGCAAGCGGGTATCGAGCAGGGCAAAGAATTTGAGCCGCTGCTCGGGATCGTTCTCGGCGGCGCGAATGCCGCCCAGCGCCCAGGTCTCGAACGAACGCACATCGAGACTGTCGAGCACGCGCCCGGAACGGTCGAGCAGGAGGCTCACGGATTCGGGCGCCGCTTCGGCAATGCGTTTGATGACGCGAAGCCATTCGGCGAAGTTTTGCGGGCTCGCGAGCCGGCGCGCAGCAACCGGCGCGGCGACCAGTAGCGCCAGCGCCGTGTGGTCGCCGGCAAGAGCGGCAAATTCCGGCGTCAGCTCGGCGAGCGCCATCACCGCTTGCGGGCCGGCGGCGGCCGCCACTGACGGCGAGTTGCGAATAAAAGCGATCGCGGCGTTGCTGCCGACGCTCGCGGCGATGCTGCGGCAAGCGCCGACCCAATCGTCGAGCAGCGACGACGGCAAACTCGCCCGCGCCTGACGCCAGACCAGTTCGAGCGTGCCGGCAATCTCAGGCTGGTCGGCGAGAGATGCGATCAGGGACTGTTGCTGTTTGGACAGGCTGCTGGCCATCGACCTTAGATAGACGCGGCGATGGCCGCTGTCAGCGCACCCCTGATGTCGGCGTCGTCGGTAATGGGCAGGACCAGCGCGATCTGGCACGCGGATTCAATGGCGACGCCATGCGCGATCAGCCGGCCCGCCTGAATGAGCATGCGGGTCGAGGCGCCCTCGTCGAGGCCGTGGCCTTTGAGATTGCGCGACCGCTCGCCGATCGCCACCAGCTTGTCCGCCATCGCGCGTTCGATCTTGGCCTCATGCGCAACGATCTCGGCTTCGATCGGCGCCGGCGGATAAGCAAAGTCCATGGCGCCGAAGCGTTGTTTGGTCGATTCCTTGAGATCCTTGAGAACGCTCTGATAGCCCGGATTGTACGAGATCACGAGCTGAAAGTCGGGATGCGCGCGGACGAGCTCGCCGCGCTTTTCGAGCGGAAGAACGCGGCGGTCGTCGGTCAGCGGGTGAATGACGACCGTCGTGTCCTGACGCGCTTCGACGATTTCATCGAGATAGCAAATCGCGCCGTGGCGGACGGCGATGGTCAGCGGACCGTCGTGCCAGACGGTACCCTGCGCGTCGAGCAGGTATCGCCCCACGAGATCGGAGGCAGTCATGTCCTCGTGGCAGGCGACCGTGATCAGCGGGCGATCGAGCGTATACGCCATGTATTCGATAAAGCGGGTTTTGCCGCAGCCGGTCGGGCCCTTGAGCATGATCGGCATGCGCTCGGCATAAGCCGCCTTGTAGAAGCGGACCTCCTCACCGATCGCGCGGTAGTAAGGCTCCTCGCCGATCCTGAAGTCGTCGAGTTCCATCCGATTTCGAACCTATGCGACCCGCGGGCACCCTCTTCTCCCCCACCAAGCTGCCGAAGGCAACAAAGACGGAGAAGCAAGAGGGCGTCCGGACGCGATCAGCGATGCGCCGCCGTCTTCTGGTTCGGGATGCCTTCGATCGGGCACTCGTCGGTTCCGACGGTCGGCCGTGTCAGCGCCTCGACCATCGTGCGCGTGCCTTCCGGATCGGTGACCCACTTCTTGTAGAAGTCGTATGGACAGATCGCTTCGCCGCGCACGTCTTCGCGGGAGTTGATCTTGCCGGTGTAGCCGCGGTGCACGAGCTTGAACAGATGGTTTTGCGCTTGCATGTTGCGCCGCGCATCGCGGATCAGCGACTTCGAGAGCTGGGCGTATTGAATGCCCATGTCCTCTTCGCCGCATTCGCCGAGCGTTCGGCCGTCGAAGCCGATGATCGCCGAATGGCCGAAGTAAGAATAAACCCCGTCGAAGCCTGATGCGTTGGCCACGGCGACGTAAACGTTGTTGGCCCAGGCCATCGCCTTCGCCATCAGCACTTGCTGATCTTTCGCCGGGTACATGTAGCCCTGGCAGCGCACGATAAGTTCGGCACCCTTCATGGCGCAGTCGCGCCAGATCTCCGGGTAATTGCCGTCATCGCAGATGATGAGGCTGACCTTGAGCCCTTTGGGGCCTTCGGAGACATAAGTGCAGTTGCCCGGATACCAGCCCTCGATCGGCACCCACGGCATGATCTTGCGATATTTCTGAACGATCTCGCCCTTGTCGTTCATCAGGATCAGCGTGTTGTAGGGCGCTTTATTCGGGTGATCCTCGTGCCGCTCGCCGGTCAGCGAAAACACGCCCCACACTTTTGCTTTTTTGCAGGCTTCGGCGAAGATCTGCGTTTCCTCGCCGGGCACGCTGGCGGCTGTCTCGTACATCTCCTTGGAGTCGTACATGATGCCGTGCGTGCTGTACTCGGGGAAGACCACCAGATCCATTCCCGGCAGGCCGACCTTCATGCCGACCAGCATCTCGCCGATCTTGCGCGCATTCTCCAGCACCTCCGCCTTGGTGTGCATGCGCGGCATTTTGTAATTGACGACGGCAACGCCGATCGTGTCGTTGCTGCTGCCGATATCACCGTGAAGCATCTCGATCTCCTTGTTTGTTTTCACTCGCCGGCACGCTCGTGGCGTACGCTCCACCGCGCGTAGCTTGCTACCTGCCCGCCGTGAGAATCACCCGGCTCAAGAGCATAAAAAAAAGCCCGCTTCGCCACTGTTCGTGGTCGCAGCCGGGCTTCCTTGCCCATCAATTTTTTACGGCGCCATTGCCGCGCTCCTCAGCTTAGGAGCCTGCAAAAAAGCTAGCCGAGAATGTCATTTGAGTCAATGATTGCAGCCGCGACTGCGGCCACAGAGACGCGCTGACTCATCGCCTGGCGGCGAATGAAATGGTAGGCCTGTTCCTCGTCGAGCCGGCGCTTATCCATGAGAATTCCCTTGGCGCGCTCGACGCTGCGGAACGACCGCAAAGTTTCATCAAGCTTGTCGATCCGCGCGCGCAGGCGCTGCTCGTAGAGGAACTGCGCGCGCCCCACCGCAAGACTTGTGAGCACGGTCGCACCGGTGAACGGCCGGGGCAGCGTCGCGTGCGGCGCGCAGTCGCGCAGAAGTTTTAGCTGCGGCGCGCCGATCGCATTCACGACCACCACCAACGCGGCCAAGGGCTTGCCCGGAACCCAGGGCAGGCATTGCGGCAGCTCCGGCGTGAGTTCGCAAAACATCACATCGGTGGAAGCGGGAAGACGGTCCGGCAACGGCCAGACGCGGCGCACGCTGCTGCGGGTTCGCGACAACTCCCGCGCCAACATGTCGCCGTGCTGGTCGGGAGGAACGGCGACAATAATGTCCAGCGCGGAAATGTCGCCGGCGCCGTTGTCGCGCGAGGCAGCGCCTGCGGCGGACCCGTTTTGCCCGCGCTCGCTCATGGGTGTGCCGGCGCCGCGGCAAGATTACCGCGCCCGATCAGAAACGGGTCCGCCCAGACGGACGTCGCCGATTGTTGCACGATTTCGAACTGACCTCGCCGGTCGACACGCCCGACGCGTGACCACAAATCGGTGTGGCTGGTTGCGGCGTTGATGCAAACCCGTCCTTGCGGCGCTTCGAAATCGATACCTAGGACGCTTTGCTTGATGAGGTCGGTTTCCATGGACTCCGTCAACGCCAGCGCCTTGGCAAAGAGATGGACCTGAAAATACGCCGCCTCGGCGCACATATTGGTCGGCTCGTCCGCGCCGTAGCGTTTCTTGTAGCGCTTGACGAAACTGTCGTTGCGATCGCCCCGCACCGACTGGAAATACGGCGCCGCCGTGACGTGCCCGGCGGCCACGTCGAATCCCATGGCGCGCACTTCCGACTCGGTCGTGGTCAAGCTGCCGATAGGGACGATGCGAGCGTCAAGACCGGCCTCGGCGAACGCCTGGTAAAGATAGACCGTGGAGTCGCCGACCACTGTGGAAAAGATCACGTCGGCGCCGGCATTCTTGATCTGCTGCATGACCGGACGGAATTCGCCGCGCTTGGCGCGGAGATCGAGATATTTTTCGCCGACGACGGTGCAGCCGCGGGCACGCAATAGATCGCGCATCACCCGGTTGGACTCGCGCGGATAAACGTAATCTGAACCGACCAGATAAAACCGCTTGCCGTAGGTCTCGGCCAGGTACGAGCACAGCGCGACGCTGTTCTGGTTGGGCGCGGCGCCGGTATAGATCACGTTGGGAGAGAATTCGAAGCCTTCATAGAGCGTCGGATACCACAATAGTCCATTGAGGCGTTCGACGACCGGCAGCACCGCTTTCCGGCTGCTCGACGTGTAGCAGCCGAAGATCATGGTCACGCCGTCGTCGATCATCAGCCGCTTGGCGTATTGGCCGTAAGCCTGGGCGTCGGACTGCGGATCGTAGATCAGCGGCGCGAGTTCGCGTCCGTTGACGCCGCCGGCTTGGTTGATTTCGTCGACCGCCAGCAGGGTCGCTCGCAGCTGCGTCTCCTCAATGATGGCCATGACGCCAGATTGAGAGAACAACACGCCGACCCGCCAAGGCCGAGACCCAATATCCTGCCGCCGCGTCAAAGGCTTCTCCCTAGTCGCCTAGGCGCGCTGACGCCCGACGGCGCCGGCCAAGTTCGCTGCGACCAAGTAAATGCCGTTCACGACGCCATAGCAAGCGCCGGAACCCGTGAGTTGACCAAGCAGGAATGATGCCAAACAAGACGGCGGCACGGCATTACGTCAGCAGCCTGGCCCGGCCAGCGGGTCACTGAAAAACAACGGCAAAAGCCCGGCGTTGATTTGACCGGAGGTTGTAGGCGCCGCCGCTATTCGCTCGCAAAGAGCGGAAGCGACCACCGCAAAAGCGGGCCTGCGCTTGTTCAGACCGACAAGTGTCGCTGCACGACGTCCGGCGTCAGCTCGCCGATGTTGCCGCCGGCAACGATCCGGCCGGTTTCCAAAATCGCAAACTTCTGCGTAATGGCGCGAACGAAATCCAAATTTTGCTCGACTAGGAGGACCGCGCAATTACGCTCGGACGGGATGCGCCTTATGATTGGCTCGATCTCTTCCACGACTGAAGGCTGCAAGCCTTCGGTCGGCTCGTCCATCAACAAAAGCTTCGGTTCTTGCACCAGCGCGCGGGCAATCGCCAGTTGTTGTTGCTGACCGCCGGAAAGCGTGCCGCCCTTCTGGCCGACGATACCCTTCAAGGCCGGGAAATATTCGAAGACGAAGTCCGGCACTTTCTTGGGCTTTCCTTTGCCGATCAGCGCCACGTAAATGTTCTCGGCGACGGTGATGTCCGGAATGATATCGCGGCCTTGCGGCACGTAAGAGATGCCGAGCCAGGCGCGGCGATGCGATTTGAGCGCAGCGATTTCGGTGCCGTCGAGCTTGATCGATCCGCGCTTCGGCGGATTGACGCCGGTGATGCTGCGCAACAGCGTGGTCTTGCCGGCGCCATTGCGCCCAAGAACGGCGAACAGCTCGCGATCGGCCATTTCGAGCGAGACGCCGTGCAGGATGTGGCTGGTGCCGTAAAAGGTCTCGATGGCGCTCACCTGCAGCGTCACTGGAATTTGCCCTTTCCCAGATAGACGCGGCGAACCGTCTCATTGCTCATGACCTCGCTCATCGGCCCATCCGCCAGCATCTGTCCCTGATGCAGCACGGTGATCCGCTTGCCGATCTGCCGGACAATATGCATGTCGTGCTCGACCAAGAGCACCGTGTGGGTCTGCGCGATCTTGCGGATGAGCTCCGCGGTCTTGTGTTTGCCGTCTTCGGTCATGCCCGTGGTCGGCTCGTCGAGCAGCAGGAGCTTCGGATTGGACGCGATCAGCATGCCGAGCTCCAGCCATTGCCGTTCGCCATGCGACAGCGAGTCGGCCGGATCGGAGGCCTTGTCGGCCAATTCCACGAATTCGAGGATTTCCCAAATGCGGTCCCGCTCCGGTCCGCTCAGGCGCAGGAACAGCGTGGAAAAAACCCGGCGCCGGCCTTGCAGCGAGACCATGACGTTATCGAACACCGACAAGGTCTCGTACATGTTCGGGACTTGAAACTTGCGGCTGATGCCGGCCTGAAAAATATCGTCGGGCGCCCAGCCGGTGATGTCGCGGCCGGCAAAATGGATCGAGCCGGAAGCGGGCTTGAACTGGCCGGTGATCATGCAAATCAGCGTCGTCTTGCCGGCGCCGTTGGGCCCGAGCAGAACGCGGAGCTCATTCTCCTCGATGCTGAAATCCAGATTGTTGATAATGGTGAAGCCCGACACGCGCGTGGTGAGGCCTTTGATTTCGAGAAGGTTGGTCATCGCGCTCGCGTCCTGATTTCGTCTCGCGCCGTTGCCGCGCCCGCCCCTTCGATCCTCAACGCACGGGCTCGTCCGCCGGCGGCGGCCCGCCCGGCTGCCAATCGAGCTGCCGGTCGTGCGCCCGCCGATCCGAATCCTCCATGACTTCCTCAAACGTCGCGCCCTTTTTGCGCTTGCGCAGCAAGTTGCCGATGGTGCCGACAATGCCGTCGCGCATCACCAGCACGACGAAGATGAACAGGCCGCCGACGATAATCTGCCACCACGAGGCCAGGGCGCCGCTTAAGAAAAACTCCGCGCCCTTGACCACAAAGGCGCCGATGAACGGTCCGATCAGGGTGCCGCGGCCGCCTACCGCTGTCCAAATCACGCCTTCGATGGAAAATACCGGCCCGGCGTCGAGGAACGAGATGATACCGACCCAGGCGGCATAAAGCGCGCCCGCGGCCGCGGCCATGAAGGCGGAAACGCAGAACACGAAGATGCGGTAATTGGCGACGTTGTACCCCATGAACTCGGCGCGCACGTCGTTGTCGCGGATCGATTTGAGCACGGTGCCGACGCGCGAGTGGGTCAGCGCCCGCGACACAAGAAGAAACAGTACGCAGACTGCGAGAATGAACCAGAGGAAGACCGGCGTGGCGTAGTTCGAATAATCGGTGATGCCGTTGAAGCCGCCGGTATAAGTCTGATATTCGATAATGGCATCCTGCAAAATCAGCGACTCGGCAAGCGTAATCACCGCGCAATAGACGCCGTAGATGTGCCGCTTGAAAGTAATGACGCCAAACAGGAGCGCCAGCAAAGTCGGAACGACAAGCGCGCAGACCACCGCGAACGGCGTGTTGACCAGCGGCGCCATGAAATGCGGCAACTCGGTCAGGCCGTTCCATTCCATGAAGTCCGGGAATTTGCCGCCGTAGCGCGTCGGATGGTCCATGGCGTAGTTGATCTTCAGCGACAGGGCGACGAAGTAAGCGCCGATGCCGAAGTAGACCGCCTGGCCCAGACTAAGAATGCCGGTGAAGCCCCAGATCAGATCAATGCTGAGCGCGAACAGCCCAAAGCACAGGAACTTGCCGAGCAGCGACAAAACGTAGGCGTTCGAGCCGTAATAGGGATAGCTGCCGATCAAGGCGACGGCGATGGCCCCGCCGATCAGCGCCCACAGCGGCAGGAATTTCGGCGCTCGGTATTGGCCGCGGGTCGTGGACGCCGGCTTCCTGCTCGTCGGCCCTTGATCAGCTTCGTTGCGAACAACAGCCTCTGCCATGAATGTTCAGTCCACCGTCAGCGCCGCTCGTAGAAGCCAAAAATGCCGCGCGGCACGACGCGTATAATGATGACGATGAACAAAAAGACGAGCAGGCGGCCGATCACGTTGTTGAAAATGAACGACAGGATGGTTTCCGACTCTCCGATCAAGGCGCCGCCGGCGAGCACGCCCCACAAGCTGCCAACGCCGCCAAGCACGAGCACCATGTAGGAATCGACCGCATAGGGAAAGCCCATGGTCGTCGACACCGATTTGATCGGCGCAAGCACGGCGCCGGCGATGCCGGCAAGGCCGCAGCCAAAGGCGAAGATGGTCATGTCGACCTTGGCGGTATCGATGCCGAGGCAGCCGGAGATGGCGCGGTTTCGCCGGACGGCACGTACCTTGAGGCCGAAATCCGATTTGAAGATCACATAGAAGACCAGCAGCAGCAGAAAGATCGCCATCACGATCAGGAACAACCGGTACCAGGGAAACGGCAACCGGCCGATCACGCGGAACCCGCCTTCGAGGATTTTCGGCGCGCCCGCATAGTAGAGTTCTGGTCCGAAGATGAGCTTGACGAGGACCTGAAGGATGATGCCGACGCCCCAGGTCGCGAGCAGCGTCTCCAAGGGCCGATCGTAAATCCATTGTATGATGCCGCGTTCTATCACCAGGCCGAGAAGCCCGACGACGACGAAGGCGACGGGTATGGCGGCAAACGTATTGCCGCCGAGCTTGCCGACAATAGCGGCGGTGTAGGCGCCGACCATGATCAGCTCGCCGTGCGCCATGTTGATGACGCCGGCGACGCCGAAGATGATCGCCAGGCCCAGCGCCGCGATCACCAGGATCGCCACCACACTGAAGCCGCTGAGAAATTGCGTAATGATGGATTGCAGCATTCGCGCCCGTGGTTATTGCGCGTGTCGATCGCGCCGTTTGCAGGGGCGCCGGTCAGCGCCCCTGCAATGGTTGCGCGCCGGGACTATAAGTCAATCGTCCCCGAGCGGTTCTTCTCCTCGCTCCATGGTTTCTTCAACCGCTCGAGCACACGCTTGTCGGTAAAGTCGCACTCTTTGTCGGGGTAAAGTAATTTGACCCAAGGCTCAGGACGGATCCAGTCGCTCGATTTGTAGACGATGTCGAACTGGCCCTGCTCGTTAGCGCGACCGATACGGGACCAAAGCCAAGTGTGATGGTTCTTTTCGTCGATCTTGACCCTTCCTTCGGGGGCCAGGAATTCCTGTCCAGGCAGCCCTTCGTAGATGAGAGCGTCCGCATCAGTGGATTTCACTTTCGCGATCGCTTGGGCCAGGAAGTAGGTCTGGAAGTAGGCGCATTCCATCACCGCATTGGTCACGGAATCTTTGCCGTATTTCGCCTTGTAGCGCTCGACGAACGAATGGTTCTCCGGCGTGTCGACGCTTTGGAAATAGTCGAACGAAGTGTAGTGGCCCAACGCGTTCTCGGGTCCCATCGCCGCGATCTCCTGTTCGGTGGTGATCGGCGTGCAGATCGGGATGTCTTTGGCGGTGATGCCGAATTCCTTGTACTGCTTGTAGAACGCCACGACCTGGTCGCCGACCAGGTCAGAGAACACGATGTCGGCGCCGCTCGAGGCGATCTTGTTGATGTTGGTCGAGAACTCGGTCGAGCCCAGCGGCGAGTATTCCTCGGCCACCACGGTGCCGCCGTATTTCTTCAAGAGCGCCTTGACTTCGCGGTTGGTCTCCTTTGGATAGATATAGTTGGCGCCGATCAGGTAGAATTTCTTGCGGCCCAGCGTATTCATAATCCAGGGTACGAAATCGTTGAGCTGCTGGTTGGGCACGGCGCCGGTGTAGAAGCAGTTCTTGCTGCATTCCTCGGCTTCGTAAAGCGTGGGATACAGCAGCACGCCGTTATACTGCTCAAAGACCGGCAGCACCGACTGCCGGCTCGCCGAAGTATAGCAGCCGAGCACGGCGACGACTTTATCCTCGAGCAGAAGCTTCTTTGCCTTCTCGGCGAAAACCTGCACCATCGATTGCGGATCTTCGACGACCGGCTGAATCTTCTTGCCCATTACGCCGCCCTTGGCGTTGATCTCGTCGATCGCCAACAGCTCGGCGTTGTGCAGCGAAGTCTCGATGATGGCGATAGTGCCGGAGAGCGAGTGCAGGATGCCGACCTTGATGGTATCGCTCTCGGCCGCCTGGACGATATTGCGGACAAAGGTGTAGGGCGCGGCGCCGCTTGCCAAAATTCCGGCCAATCCGCC
>Ga0302325_10008690_pt1 | contig 22292 bp, 23 predicted proteins | sample Palsa_T0_2_FD_201948 | JGI IMG/M metagenome (GOLD analysis project Ga0302325, IMG submission 201948) | Peat permafrost microbial communities from Stordalen Mire near Abisko, Sweden - Palsa_T0_2 | ecosystem: Environmental > Terrestrial > Soil > Palsa > Peat permafrost | place: Sweden: Abisko...
ACTCCTCGCGCCTTAGGCAGCAGGAAGAAGCTCAACTGCGACTAGCAAGCCTGCCCGTCCTATTCTTCGTCAGCTAGCTCGCTTCATCGCTTCCGCGTGGGCCTGCACCTGCCACTGCGGGTCGTCCTTGATGCTCTGGCGGGTGGAGGCAAGGTAGCGCTCTACCCACGCAGTGTCGTCTTGCTCAACCACGACGAACTCGCCGTCGTGCAGGTTATAGAGCGGCTGACCGAGACCCTGCGCCTTGACCTCAGCAAGAGCTGCCGTCCAGTCGATCGGGCCATGGGAGTCATCCGGCAAATAGGTTGACGACTGGTAGTGCGCCAAGACACGAGCCTGCACTATCCCAGTACTGCCTGCGCTGAACCGCCAGTCCGGGTCGTAGGTGCAGACAGACAGGTAGTTGGCAGCGATGCCACTCCCGACGACCACCTTTTCGTAGAAGAGGCTGATGACCTCAGAGTAGTGGTTGAACCAGTAGTGGAGTAGGTTCCAGTCTCCATCTTCAATAAAGACCACGTCAGCCTCATCGGTCTCGATGGCACCTTGTTCGTGTTCTAACTCGTAGTAGCACTCGACTCTCTCGCCAAGATGCTGCTTAAAGAAGTTCTCTCGCCTCTTGAAGGCTTCATCCCAGTCTCTCCGCGGTACGCCATAAAGACAGATGAATATCTTCACGCGCTCCCTAAGACCCTTAACGATCTCCTCGCAGAAAGCTTTGCCACCGTCAGCTGCTGAACCTTCATAGCCTCCGCTCAAGATGTACTTCGTAATATACTTAGCCATTGCCTGTGCTCTCCGTTTAGCAGGCTCAGTTATACACCTGCCAGGACGGAATGCAAGTGGAGTCTTGAGCGATCATTGCTTGGCGGGTGTGTTTGCCAAATTCCACTCTGCTGCGACGCTGGAAATTTCAGGCTGGCTGGGCTTAGATTGCGGTCCTACGGGCGAAAGCAACATCATCCGGCTGATTGCGAGTCGGCCCGCCAGACCGGAGTATGTATGCTCCCTCTTGTTGTTTCAAGGACACTGCTTAGTGACTCCACGGTATAATATAGAGGTGGTCACCAATAGCTCTGAAAATCCAGCCGACGATCTTTCTTCCTTGTTCCTCGGCGCAGCCGAGGCTGCTGGGCAACGGGTGCGCGAGCTTGGTTGGCCGCTCATGCGTTCGGTAATTCAGACGTCAATCAGGCGGGATCGACAGAATCCCGCTGCCTGGTCAAGCTCGACGCATGAGGTGCAGCAGAACATCCTGGCCCACTCAAATACTCTCTTACACCAGGTCGCGCCCCTGCTGACGCCCGCTGTTGCAGCGGCTGCTCTGGAATGTGCGTCGAGTCTGGTTGAGGCAGCTGGGACCAACCTGCCGTTTTGGTCGCCGTTCGAGGGACGCGATTGGCTCCTAACCAGGAGCGCATCAGATGCCCAACCGCCGGTTGCGGACTATGCGACTGATGCAGCCGACTGGACATCACGGCATCTCTTGCTGCCCGCCCTGTACGAACACCTAGTGGCTCTGTCCAGCCTGGATGTAGCTTTCGCCGAGAATGGTCGAGGCTTTGCCGCAGATGTCCTGAGGGTGGCGATGGCTGATGATCTCACCTACCGGGTGACGGTGCCGCTTGCCGGCCTGGACGTCAGGGGTCAGTCAGGTATCACCCTCACAAGTGACGGGACCAGTATCCGCCAACTAAGCGGCGACGAGCGCGGGAATCTGCTGGCGGACTGGGGGATCGGATCGGCGGGAGCTGGCGCATTCATAGCGCTGCCCCTTGTTGGCATGGAACTGTCGGTGTCGACGCCTCGCGACAAGCAGAACCCCGACGTCCGGGAGACGATAGCCAAGTGGCTCTGCGCGATGCAGCTGAACGGGTATTACCCTTCCGGATACGCGGCTCGGCTGCAGCCAGATCCGAGCTGGGTTATGCCGATCAGTATGAGCACGCCACTAACCCTGCCGTACCAGCCTCGGAAGTGGTCATCTCTCAGCCTGGCGGCCTTCGAGCGAATCCGAACGACCGTAGTCCAGCTCGGCCGCTACAACATCAGCGAGCCAAAGTCGGCGCGTGAACTGGCGCTCCACCGGTTCTACTTGGGGAATGCACGAAGCAATACGGTCGATGCCGTCCTCGACTTTGTGATTGCCCTTGAGTCGCTACTGCTTCCCTATGATGAAGACGCCCGGCACGCTGAGCTTGGGTATCGTTTTCGCCTCCATGGGGCTCGTTACATCGCCAGGACGCGAAGCGAGCGACGCGAAATCTCACGGCAACTGGCGGCACTGTACGGACTGCGCAGCCGACTGGTGCACGGTAGCGGCTACCCCACGCAACCTGAGATAGAAGCGGGACGCGCTTCGGCCGAAGAGTTTGCGCGCCGAGGACTTCTCCGAGCGCTCAGCGAGGGGTTCCCGACAGACGCCAGCTTCAGGGACTTGATTCTCGGTACGTGACCCCGGGCAGGCCCGACAGACGGTTGGCCGATCAGATGAATCTCGCCAGACCCAAGCCGTCGATTCGCCAACATGCTGACGCAGGTGCCGATAGCTTTTGGGCCGAGCCTAGCGCGTCGAAGCCACAACTGGAGATGGGTGCGGCTCTTTTGAGGTGAGCTCGTTATGCTGCTAGGACGAGGCTGTCGCGGTATCAGGCGTGGTGGATGCGTTCGTGCTCGCGGCGGAGGTGGTAGCGCCAGTAGTCGTCGAAGTCGCCGCTGGCGGTGAGGGCTCGGAGCTTGAGGATGGCCTCGGCGCCGGCGAGCCCCCATCTCACGCCTGTTATGTCCATTCTGTCTTTTACGATGTGCCTGCAGGCTCCCTCGATGATCCCGGTGGCGATGGGCCGGCCTTTGGCCAGCGCTGCGGGGTAGTCCAGGCGGTAGTGGGTCAGTTTGGCCGGGCCGCGCCGTGATCACGGTTTGGTGCTTGACCGGTCGCTCATCGCTCATCGCTCGTAAGATTCCTGCGTGCAGCGGATCAAGCACTGGTGGCATCTGATGGGGGCCGGATACCGTGCCGTCCCGGCGATCATCAGCTACGTCGTGATAGTCGTCGGCGGCTCCATCGCTCTTACCTTCGCCTGGGGGCGCAAGCATCTGCTGTGGGGAATCGTCCTTCTGCTGGCAGGGGTTGTCGTGACGATCCTGGAAGGCTCATACCGGCAAGCGCGGCATCTTGAGCAAGATCACGCCAAGGCGCTGGCCGCGCAAGGGGTCGAGCATGTTGCCGCGCTAACTGCTGCGCGCACCGCACGCGAAGCTGATCATGCTGCTGCGCAAGCCAAGGCCCTCCGTTACTTTCTTGGTCTGGATCTTGAGGGCAAGCCTGCAACGCAACCGCGCGCCAGCGACAGGCAGCCCGAGACCGGCTACGCATTCACCCTTAGGATTCAAAACAACAGCGCGCAAGCGATGGGATGGGAGATGAAGTCGTTCATCATGACCATGGACGGCGGCTACACCGCCCGTCCCGGCCAGGCATGGGGTTCAGCAACCGGTTTCACCGCGCCGGGAAGCTTTACGCCCTTTTACTACCACTGGCTGCCTGCGCCTACCGATCCGCTGCTGGGCTGTTTGGGCGACGTTGAGTTGGAGTACTGGCATCCAGCAAACGGTCTCGATGGCCCCCGGTTTCGCACTCGCCAGAGGTTCTCGATCGGGTGGACTGCGTACCCTGGGCGTGTCCCCGAAGCTCACATGGTCATCCAGGGTCTCCCGGCACATGAGCCCGTACAGATGACAACCGAAGTCCGCAGAACGACTGGCGCAAATGTGAGCGAGCTTGCGCTAGATGGCGCTGCGGTTGCCGTCCAGCCCGTATTTTGTCGGACCAGTGGTGTTCACTTGCCCATGGATCGGCTGTGGCAGCGGTTCGCGGCCGGTGCCAGGTCCGACAGCGGGAGGGTTCATGTCGTCAGGGACGAACGGGACGTCACCGGAGCAGCTCGACCTGACGCCGTCGCCGCGACTGCTGGAGATCCTGGGCGAGATTCCGTACCAGCCATGGCAGTGCGTGGCAGAGCTGATCGACAACGCGTTCGACGACTTTATGGCGGAGACCAACCGCGATCCGTCTGACACACCGATCGTCCGAGTGACGCTCCCGAAGCAGAATATTGCGGAGGGCGACGAGATCGTCTGCGTGGCCGACAACGGGCGCGGCATGGGCAAGAAAGCCCTGGAGCGGTCGTTGCAGGCGGGTTACAGCAGTAATGCCCGGTACGGCAGCCTGGGCTTGTTCGGTATGGGCTTCAACATTGCAACCGCCCGCTTGGGCACCGTGACGGAAGTGAAGACCACCCGCGAGGGCGACCCGGACTGGCTCGTCGCAGAGATCGACTTCCGGCGGATGCAGCGGGAGAAGAGCTTCGTCGTCCCGCTTCGCCGGGAGCCGAAGGCGGATCGGTCGTTGCACGGCACGGAAGTAACCGTCAGGCGTCTCAAGCAGGAGATCCGTGACCGGCTGCGGCGATCGGCGACTGCCAGCCAGATCCGTGAACGACTGGGCAACGTCTACTCGTACGTGCTCCGGCAGAAGGATGAGGCGCCAGAGTTGCCCGGACCGATGCTGGCCGGCATGGGGTTCGCGCTCTACGTCAACGACACGCGCGTCCAGCCGAGGCTGCCCTGCGTATGGTCCGCCTCCCGCAGCGTGGACTATCGGGGAGTGGATACCCCGGCGATCATCCCGATCGACCGGGAGCTGCAGTCGGCCTGGGCCTGTATGACCTGCGGGCACTGGCACCATCTGGCCGTCGAGCGGTGCGTGGACTGTGACAGCGACAACCTCCAGCTCCGTGAGCGGCACATCACTGGTTGGGTCGGTGTCCAGCGCTACCTCGACCCGAACGACTTCGGTATCGACCTGCTGCGCAACGGGCGCAAGATCCTGGTCTCGGACAAGACCCTGTTCGACTGGGAGAATCCCGACACCGGCGAGGTCTGGACCGAATACCCGATCGAGTTCGGGTCAACTACGGGTGGGCGCATCGTGGGCGAGATCCATCTGGACCATGTACCCGTGACCTACCAGAAGAACGACTTCGAACGTGGCTCGGCCGACTGGGTCACCGCCGTCCAGGTGATTCGCGGTGAGGGACCGCTCCAGCCGCGAAAGGCACGCTCTCTGAATTACGGCGATAATCGGTCGCCGCTCGGGTCGATCTTCAACGCCTACCGGCGCAACGACGCTGGCGTGAAGTGCCTCATTCCTGGAAACGGGAAGGGGACTATCCACGACCAAGCCCGTGCCTGGGCGCAGCGCTTTCGGAAGGGACAGGCCGAGTACCTGTCTGATGACAAGTGGTACCAGGCGGCGGTTGACCACGACCGGATCAAGAGCGGTCAAGCGGCGCCGCCGCGGCCGCCGGCGGCTGGGGGCGACGGATCAACGTCATCCGGCGCCAATTCAGCAGATGACGACATCCTCGACCGGACCGGTCTCGGTGACGATCAGGCACCAGGCCCGGCTGGCGGCCAGGACGAGCCGGGCCCAGTCAGAGAGACCGACGAGGAGCGGTTCGCCCGGTACAGGGCCGCCGGCCGCCCGGTTCTTGACCTGTGGAGCGACATCGGCCTGGCGCATCTGCCGCGCCGTGAGGTCAAGGTGTATGAGACCAATGAGCGCCTGGTCGACGCGAGCGGTCGTGACACGCCGTGCACCTCTCGGACCGTGCGAGGCAACAAGCTGGAGGTGTTCGTCAACAGCGATCACGAGGTCTTCGGCGAATGCGGCCGCGAACCCCGCGAGTACGCGATCATGGAACTGGCCGAGGTGCTTCGCACCCAGGCCCGTAGCGACGACGGAATCGTCAGGGTTGCCGCCGACATCACCAGCCGCCTGCCCGACCAGCGGTTCACTGATGCGGTCCTTCGCCAGCGGGCTGGGGCCCTCTTCCGCAGAGCCAGGGAGGCACTTGCGCCGGTCGCCGGCGAACATGCCGCCGTCCTGTGGGCGAGCCTGCCAATAGCCGAAAAGGAGGCCGCCGAGCGAGACGCCGGAGCCATCGAACCGCGCCTGAACTGGCCGGACGCCACGACCGATGGCCAGTTCGTCACGCATATCGGTGCCGGCGCCGTGGCAGCTATGGTCCGCGGCCGCCCCGACCTCGTCTTGGATGGCAAGGTCTTCACGACCACCTGGTCAACGTGGACTAGCGACGAGGCCAAGGCCCGGCAGGTCGAGCGGCTCGCTCGCCGGATCGAGTCTGTGGCCGAGTTCCTGGCCAGCACCGACGCCAAGAGCCGCCTCGAACTGGCAATGGCTCGTCAAATCCTGGACATGCTCGACCAGGAAGTCCGGTGGGAGGAGCCGACGTGAAGACCTCGTTCGTCGACCCCGTATTCCTCCGGGAGATCGGCCCGGCCGCGTTCACCAGGCAGGTCGAGCGGCTGCTACTGCACCTGGGATTCGCTGAGGTCACCAATATTGACGGCCCCAACGATCAGGGCGGCGACATTCTGGCCAGCCGCCGCGGTCAGCGCTGGGTCTTTCAGGCCAAGTGGAAGGCCAACGCGGCGGTTCCCTCTACGGCTATCGATGAGGTGACAGAGGCCAAGTCCTACTACCGCGCCGATCGCGCGGTCGTCGTCACCAACTCCCGGTTCGGCCCATCGGTCATCCAGCGGCGTGACGAGCTTCGCCGGGTCGGTCAGCGCGTCGAGCTGTGGTCGGGCAAGGAGCTGGTCGAGCTATACGGCGACCAGCGGGCCATGACACCACGGCTGCCCGAGCGCCCCCTGCGGCCGTATCAGTCTGAGGCCTTCCAATGCCTGGTGGAGGACCTGCAAGAGCGGGGCAAGGCGCTGCTCATTCTGGCGACCGGCCTCGGCAAGACCGTGGTCGGCGGTGAGGTCATCGCCCGCCATCTGCGTCATGGCTCCGGTCGGGTTCTGGTCGTGGCGCACACCAAGGAGTTGGCCGAACAGCTTGAGCGCGCCCTCTGGTACCACATTCCGAAGGAGACCCGTACGCAGCTGCTGACGGGCGACTTCAAGCCCGACGATCTGCGTGGTATCACCTGTGCGACCGTCGCCAGTGCCCTGAGCTACGTCAGGGGAGGCTACCGGCCAAGCCTGGTGATGGTTGACGAGGCCCATCACGTCGGCGAGAACGGGCAGTTCGCGGAGTTGCTGGACCTCCTGGCAGACGTGCCCCAGTTCGGCGTCACGGCCACCCCCTGGCGAGGGGACCGGTTCGACATCCGGCGGCGGTTCGGCGAGCCGAGCTACACGCTCGGCATCGAAGACGGGATGCGCCTCGGTTACCTGGCCGAGGTTCATTACCGGCTCTTCACCGACAACATCGACTGGGACTTCGTGCGCCACGCCAGCGACCATCAGTACACCATCCGGGACCTGAACGCCCGGCTCTTCCTTCCCGACCGCGATGAGGCCATCAGGGACGAACTGACGGAGATATGGGAACGCACCCGCGAGCCTCGGGCAGTGGTGTTCTGCAGAACGATCGAGCACGCCGAGCGGATGGCCAATCTGCTGAGCCGCGTGCCCCAGATGAAGGGTGCCGAGGCCGTTCATGCGGAGCTTGACCGCCGTGACCGTCAGCTGCGGCTGATGCGCTTCCGGGCCGGCGACGTGCCGGTCATCACTGCCGTGGACATCCTCAATGAGGGCGTCGATGTTCCCGACGTCAACATCATCTGCTTCGCCCGCGTCACGCACAGCCGACGCATTTTCGTGCAGCAGCTCGGCCGCGGGCTCCGGCTGCGGGAGGGCAAGAGCCATGTCGAGACGCTCGACTTCGTCAGCGACATCCGACGGGTGGCTGCCGTCCTCAACCTCCGCGAGCAGGTCGCGGCAGACGACATCGAGACCCTGCGCCTGAGCGGTACCCGGTTCGAGTTCACCGACCGCACGGCCGAGAGCCTCATGCAAGAGTGGATCAAGGACGCCGCAAGCCTCGAAACGGAGCTGGACGAGGCCCGGCTCCAATTCCCCGATCCCGATATCTTCGCTGGATAGCTGATGAGCCTGATCCCAGACGTTCTTCGGCGCGAGGTCATCGTCGAGATATACAAGCGTGCAGACGATCTTGACTGGGACGGTCTCAGCCCATCGGATCGGTCGACCTGGTACGTGCGCTGGCTCGATGATCCGGCGATCGGGGGAGTCCTCGACACCTATATGGCGCGTGACCAGGCCCGTATGTGGATCAAAGACATGCCGATGAAGCACTACGCCCGGGCGCGTAGCGGCATCGGCCCCTACGCGAGTCTGGTCGCCAGCCGCCTGCCCGGCGCAGGCCAGCTAACCCAGCTCGGCTTCGGGCCGGAGTGGGCGCCCATAGAAGGAACGGTCAAGGACAAACCCAATCGGTGCACTGTCGGCGACGGCCAGCACCAAGCCCAAATGATCTGGGGACCGCCGCGAGCCTTCCAATCGCTGGTCTGGGCCAGCCTCAACGCGGTGATCGACGACCGGCCGGCGCCCGTCATGCTGGTCGTTACCCGCCAAGGCGAACGGCTGACCGACGGCCAGATCGGCCGTCATCGCCGCATTGCTGACCGGATAGGTGTCGAGGTCCGCCATCTCACCGTCGGAGCGGCAAACCACCATCAGACCGCGGATCAACGATGAGTCGCGACCCGAGCGTGACCAGTCGCATCATGTCCGCGGTACGGAACCGCGACACCAAGCCCGAACTCGTCCTGCGCCGCGCGCTCTGGCGACGAGGCCTGCGCTACCGCCTAAAAACGACGGTCCACGGCAAGCCGGACATTGTCTTTCCGGGTGCCAGGGTGGCAGTTTTCGTTGACGGTGACTTCTGGCACGGCAACGCCTGGCGGGTACGAGGCCTGCCGACATTCGAGTCGCAGTTTGACCGGATGAATAACGGCCAGTTCTGGCGCGACAAGCTCACCGCCAACATGGCCCGAGACGCGGAGGTCACCGCCTCGCTGACCGCGGCCGGCTGGCTGGTCTACCGAGTGTTCGAGTCCCGTCTTGCCGGCGATGTGACCGGAGTTGTCGCCGAAATTGAGGGACATGTGCGGGACCGTCAGCCGGACAAGCAGCCAGAGGCAGGCAGAGCTACAGCGCAGATGACAGGGGGAGCCCATGCCACACTCGGTTGAGCTCTTCGCGGGCGCCGGTGGCATGGCCCTGGGCATGCTCAGCGCGGGCTTCGAGCACGATCAGCTCGTCGAGCTGTACCCGGCGCCGTGCGAGATCCTCCGCAGCAACGCCGCGCGCGAACCCGCCCTGTGGAAGAGCGAAAACGTCCGCCAGCTGGACGTGCGTGACTGGCTCAATGAACGCGCCACAGGCAAGCTCAGCGGCATCGACCTGGTGGCCGGGGGTCCGCCCTGCCAGCCGTTCTCGATTGGCGGTATGTGGGCCGGTCACGCTGACGGCCGCAACATGCTTCCCGTGGCCGTCGAGGCGATCCGCGAACTGCGACCCAAGACCTTCGTCTTCGAAAACGTGCCGGGGCTGCTGCACGCCAACTTTCTCCCGTACTACCTGTACATCGTCGACTACCTGACCAGGCCCTCGATCAAGCCACGCCACGAAGAAGACTGGACGGCGCACCACGACCGCATCAAGCGCGCCCGGCGCGAGGTTGAGTATCACGTTCACCGGCAGGTCATCGAGGCATCCGACCTGGGAGTTCCCCAGACGCGCAAGCGTGTCTTCATCGTCGGCATCCGTGCCGACATCGGCGGCCCGGACACGTGGGAGGATCTTCAGCCAACCCACAGCCGCTCGGCGCTCCTGCATGCCCAGTGGGTGACCGGAGCGTACTGGGAAGAGCATGGCCTCACACCGCCGGCGATGCCCGACAAGTTCCGGCACCAGGTCAGCCAACTCCGGCGAGCGGACGAGGCACCTGCCCAGAAGCGTTGGCGAACGACTCGCGACGTGCTTGGCGGTCTGCCGTACCCGATCCACGGGCGCGATACGCCGGGCGTGCTCAATCACCGTGGAATCCCCGGAGCCCGGACCTACCGTGGCCATACGGGCGGGTGGATCGACTGGCCAGCGAAGACACTGAAGGCGGGCGTGCACGGAGTCTGCGGAGGCGAGGGGATGATTCGCTTCTCTGATGGGTTCGTGCGGTACCTGACGGTGCGCGAAGCCGCGCGCATCCAGACGTTCCCTGACGACTACCAGCTACCCGACCTGCGCACCGTCGCCATGAGAGCACTAGGAAACGCTGTCGCGGTCGATGTTGCTGCTGCGATCGGGCGCAGGCTAATAGCCGTCGCCGGCATGACCTGACGTAGACGTTCCCTAACATTTGCTGTGGTCCGGTTCTACAGCCTGCCTGAGCCAATGTGCTGCTCAGCCGCGTGTACGATCCTTTTCGGCGCACTGGCAGCCCAGATCGGCCAGGCTGGCGTCTACAAGACCCTGCACCGGCTCGGTTACATCCATGAGAGCGTCAACCACAGCATCAGCGAGTACGTCCGAGGGGTAGCTCATACCAACACTATCGAGGGGTTTTGGGGTCAGCTGAAGCGCTCGATCGACGGGACGTATCACGCCGTGTCGCCGAAGCACCTCCAGCACTACGTGGACGAGTTTTCTTTTCGATATAACCATCGGACTGTTCCAATTGGCCCTGTGCTTTTGGCACGGGCTGTGAAGCGCGTTTGATAAGTCGTTCAAAGAGTTTCTTGCTCATAGGCTTTTTACCGTCACATGCCAGCTGCACTCCGAATTTATGGTCAGATAATGCTGGCCAGCGTCGTAGTAATAATTGGTCGTTCCGCCATTGACGGCCAGATCATTAGCCCCGAGATCCGAGTTTTCTGAGCCCTCGGTGTTGTCGACTTCATACTGAAAGTTACCTTGCGACCCGAAGGCCGAACAGTCAAACGTGTACGCAATCGTCCAGTCTCCCGAGGTGGAAAAAGGTTGCGTCTGCTGATTGCCACTGCCAGATATATCTAAGAGAACTTTTGGCGTGGGGCTTGGGGTCGGTGCGGCAGTCGAGTTCGTACCCGATTGATCGTTTCCTGATGAGAACAAAGCAGATTGCGACGGTGAGAGGCTAATGGGCTGGGTAGTTCCCCCAGGATAAGTAACAGTCTTCTGATGGTGACGTACGTATATGACGCCGACGATAATGCAAAGTGCTAGTCCGCCAGCAATGAAGAACACCGCCCTTGTACTTTTGATTGATCTATATCGATCACTCTTTGGCTCACTCACTGCCTGGTGCCTCACACAATCTAGCTATTACTGTAATTGTATGACAGTACACAGGTTCTTACAAACGCCTTGGGCTCAGAGGCTCCGAATTCTCGCCAAGTATGCCAAGAGGTTGCGCGGTGAGCAAGGCACCTCTTAAGCGTATAATCTAGCGTATGCGGCACGTTTATAGAATGTACAAGCTGACTAAGTACGTCGATGAGGAAATACAGAACGCCGAGAAACTACAGTCGACCGATAAGCTCCACCGCGAGCGATTAGAATATAGACAACTCCTTCAAGATTACCCAAAGAAGAGTAAGATGACGGCGACCGAGGCTGGACATCTATTGGATTCCTGTCTAGCGTCCGGATATTTAGATGATTACTATAAAAAATATATCTACGTCCACGATGTTAAGGGGCGTCAGCTATTAGATCAAACGTGGATATACCCCGGTGGGCTAGTTGAGGAATGGCTCAAACAATTTCACTACAGTGCGACAATCTTCATTAGCGTAGTACTCAGCACCGCTTTCTTAGGAGCCGTCCTGGGGTTGTGGCACATAGGCAAGTATCTGATCCACCTATGGTGATTGCCATATTAAGACAAAGCGGCAGGTATTTCGGCGAGACCGCGTAATGAGTCTCATACGAAGAAGTCTTCAGTCAACCCTAGTCGCTAATCTGTTTACTTGCTGTGAGGGGATACTCGCCCCGCGCTGTGCTTGACAAAGTCACTAATCAGTTTCCATATATCTCACGCCGACTGCGCCTTGACAGCTGACTACCTGAATGCATCGCTCGCTACCAAGCCACACGTCCGATCATTCTGCAACTTGACAGACTCCGCTACTTGATGTCATGGCACAGCAAACTGACCCGCTCAGCCGAGAGGGAGCGAGACGGATCGTCGTCGAATAATGCTTTGGCGGCCTCGGAGTGGCCTCGCTTGTTCTCGATCAACAATGCGGCGGCGTTGGAAACGGGGTGCCTGGAATCGCGTGTACTGCGTCTCGCGGTATCCATCCACCAGTGCTCTGTATGTTAAACCAGAGCCCGCTGCTCGGAAGAGACACGTAGCAATTAAGCGATATCGTTCCCTGAGAGCGGACCGGCGCGTACACGTACCCCCCTTGCGATCCGCCCGGCTCGTCATAAGGGTAGAAGATATCCAATTCCCCACCATCAACGATGACCTGGTAACTGCTAGGTCCAGTTCTCGACGGGTCCCACCACTCGTGGTAGCCGAACGCGACTACTGGTATCAGTGACGAAATGACCAATGCGGACCCGAAGCTCCGAGCCCTATCTCGTGCCTTGCGTGCTTGCAGGCCATGAGTGGCGAGAGCGGCGACCGCCGTAACGGCACAGCCAGCCGCAAAGAGCCAACCCCATGCGATGTGCGCGACACCCAGGACCGTCAAGACACCGGAGAGCACAATCCCGATGCCGATGACCACACGATCCGTATGTCGTAGCAATCCCTGGAGCTTGCGGCGCATCATAGGTCGTCGCAGTGGCTGCACAGCCTCATCGGACTCGGGAGTCTCTGAGTCGCTCATCCTGCGCCCGCCACCCGCCACAGTCTCATGTCCGGAGGGTAGTCCTGACCGCCGCGGGCTACGCCTCCGTCGCCGCCTTGAACTTGACCACCAGTTCGGCGGGAACCCGGCCACGATCTCTGACCTCGATACCTTGAGCCTTGGCCCACTCGCGAACCTCTGAGGAGTTCGGACCACCACTAGTAGCTTTACGGCCACTCCCGCTGCCTGCTCGCCTGGCCGGGCTGGTGACCTTGCGCCCTGCCTCGATGTACTTCTCCAGCGCCTTCCGCAGGGCCTTGGCATGAGCGGTGCTCAGGTCAATCTCGTAATCCGTACAGTCCAATCCAAAGCGGACGGGTCCTTCTGCCTCACCGCCATCGAGGTCATCGATGAAGATCGTCTGTATCTTCTGAGCCACGGGTGCTCCATTCTGGGGAAGTTGGAGAGCAGCGTAGCCGATCGTCAGGCTGGACGACCTCGCCGGCGCAGCCGGATCGGTCTCTCTGGCGAGGAAGCTCTGGCCGCATCGTTGGAAAAGGCTAAGAGCTTACGGCCTGCGTGAGGTAATCGCGGACAATGCGCCGAGGCACAACGCAAGCATGATTAGCATTCCAGGGATCTCCGACTTCATTTCCTCCAGCGGATACACTGCCACTCGGTCGCCACGAATAGTCCACGGTAGCCAGACCCGATGCGCATACGACGATCGCCCTTAGGCCTAACGCTACTTAGCCTAAGTTGATCTTGGATAAAAGCGTGGCCTTCCTTGTCATTCTGACCAGCGCGGATACGCTCCGACCTCCGCAGACGGCCAGACTGACCGTCAGGCTGACCCTCTCCACCTCGGCGGCACGAACGCGGAGAACTTCGCCGCTGCTGCCCGCGCGGTATCGTTGCCAGCCATGGAGCCTACAGAGGCGATCAACCTCGTTGAGGTAGTCCTGCGCGATCTCGTCAGACTGGTACTTGGCGACTCGTGGACGCAGAGCCGCCAAGTCAAGATCGACAGGTTGGAGGAGAAGCGGCGCGAGGATATCGCGAAGAGGCGCGGCACCGCAGTCAACGAGGACCTGCTTGCCTACACGGAATTCATCCAGCTACAACAGATCATCTTGGATGGCTGGGACAAGTTCGGCCCTGCCTTGGGCAAGAAGAAGTATATAGAAGCCTACTTCGACAGATTGAACGCCTTCCGTAACCCGGCAATGCACAGCAGGCCACTGCGCGAGTTCGAACGGGATCTGGTCAACGGCATTGTAGGAGAGCTGCGGAATCTGGTTGTGATCTACCGAAGTACAAAGGGGCCGGACATGGAGTACTACCCAAAGATTGAACAAGTGACGGACTCATTCGGCAACAACCCGAGTACGGGGTTGGAATCCGGTCCTAGATTGCGGCTCAAAGTTGGCGATATGGTTAAGTTTCAGTGTCGGGGATGGGACCCTCAGGATCGGAATCTCACCTGGGAGCTAAGGATTGGACGCACCGGCCTCGACGGAAACGTGACGACGGAAGCGCATGGTGCAGAAGTAACCTTGACGCTAGTCATCACCGAGCGAATGGTACAAGAGCGTCTCCATGTAGAAATCTTGATGATGAGCGATGGCCAGTATCATCGGAACAGATTCTACGACGAATTGTGCGATTTCTATTACGCAGTCGACCCACCCGGCGAGTGATCGCGCAGTGAAGGGAGACGCGAAACCGATGTCGCTCGGCGTCCAGCAGATATGGGCCGTTGTGGGGCGGATAGCTTAGAAGCTTCAGGGCAGAGGAAGGGTCACGACGCCAGCCGTGGTCACGAGTCCAAGTGTCGCCAGACGAATTGACGCTGCTTGCTTGGAAACCGCAAAGCGCTCGCTGAGGCGATCAACAAGGAGATTCGTCGGCTCGGTCCCGATACGGAGATCATCGGCCGGGAAACCCAACTCTGCTGTCTCTGCCAGCACCACTGTCTGGAAGACCTTCCGGGGCAGCAGGAGTGCTGCCATGCCGCGGTTTGCCTGAACTTCCCGCCAGTCGTGAGCGCGAGTGGTGTAGCCAACCTCGCGCTTGAGGCAGCGCATCAGGCCCTGGGGTTCCGATCGAGGTTCGGGCTCAGGGAAGAGACTGCCCTGATCAAGATCCAGCTCGAAAAGAATCCGATGGAAGAGGACGTGGCTTGCTTCGTGAGCGAGCGTAGCCCGCCAGCGGCCGACGAGACTTGGCCGTGCACCCTCGCTGTCGAGTGCCGAGCCAGTTAGGTCGCGATTCAGCGAGATTGCAGGCCGCTTGCCGGTATCGAACTGGGTGAGCCCCAGCACGTCTGGATCGAGGTCGGCATACTGGTCCAAAGTGGCGTCCAGGTAGCCTTCGACGAACCGCTCAAGGTCGGTGACCGGCTTGTCGGCCGCCGGCAGCAGGCCGGCCTTCTTCAATTCGTCCTCAGCAGTCAGCTCGATTTCTGCGGGTTCGAGCCAGATCCGTTGATCACCCTGGGCTCCTCGATACCACTTCATCGATGCGTCACCCTGATGGTTCTTGTGGGCGCTTGCGTTCGAGCCGATCGACTTCGGTGATCAGTTCTTTCAGTTCCTGCTCGCGCAGTCCACCTTGCGAGACGCGCCGGAAGAGCACCCCCGCCGTCGGGTTGCGCTTCAGATAATGCTCCGCATCCTCACCGAGCCTGCCTGCCGCAGACAGCATCTCATCGACGTCGAGTTCCAAGACATCGCAGATCTGACGCAAGACGACTTCGGAGGGAGTGCGCCGGTTGTACTCGATGTCGTTCAGATACGACGGAGCCCGGTCGAGGCGCCGAGCGAGTTCTCGCAGGCTGAGATCCTTGGCCATCCGCTGTTGGCGGACCCGGTCCCCGAGCGTCAGATTCTTGTTGCTGCCCATGTTCGCTTGTTAGCGTACAGCCTGACGCCTGGCCTGTCTGTCCGCCCCTTCGCCTGTGCGCGGCAACGTCGGTGTTCCACGGTGGTCGCTCTCCCATCCGAGACCATCGCTACTGCCGAGGCGCGTTTCTGGCTACGGCACGCGCAGCCTGAGCTAATGGTGTACGCTCGGCCGCGAACGCAGCGGACAGGGCGAACAGACAAATTCACAGTGGGAGCCGAGGAGCGATAGCCCTCATAGACCATCGGTCCCCACGGTTTCAAGGAGACGAGGAGAAGATGACGCAGGCGACGCAGAAGATCCAGCTGGACTGGGGAATGTGCAGACCGAACACCTGGTGCCCGCTGAGCACCGTCGACCTGGATCACGAGGCGTTTGGCACAGGGGGCGTCTACGTGATCTGGCATGGCGGCACGCCAGCCAGGACCGTCCGCGTCGGGCAGGCAGCAGTCATACGCGACCGGCTCGCCTCTCATCGCGATGATCCGGATATCCAGGCCTACCAGCGCCAGGGGATGCTGTATGTCACCTGGGCACAGGTCAGCGCTGGGCAGAGAGACGGGATCGAGCGTTACCTCAGTGAGCAGCTCCAGCCCCTGGTGGGCGAGCGATACCCCGAGGCCCTGCCGATACCGGTGAACCTGCCCGGCGGCTGACGCCAGGGTGGTCAGCCGGTCATAGCGGGCTGGGCGACCATCCAATCCTCCCCAACCGTGATCCACGGTGGAATCGGTATTGATCGCCGACCGGGGAAGCTGCCGTCCACGAAGCTCCTGACACAGAAAGAGCGCCCGGCCACGGCGCGTCAAACCCCGAATGTGGACGCACGAATGCCATCCTGAGGGGCTAGCGACAACCACAAACCGCACTTAGCGGGCCGTTACTTGACTAGAGAGTGCCAGACCATGGCAGCCAAGGAAAGCGACACGCCGGGGGTGCCGAAGGTCACGCTGACGACCTTCGCCGAGTACCTCACGGCTCCGTCCAGCGCGCGCATCGACTGCGTTCGCCAGCAGATCAGGCTCTACGGGCAGGACTACCACCCAGGTCCATCGTTCTACCGGGACTTCGTCGACGCTGTCGTCGAGGGCCGTCGCACCGGCGCCGACGAGCTGGTGCTGCAGCGCGTCGTCAAGGCCCAGCGCGGTGACACCCGGCGCGAGCACTATGTCACCCTTGCTCGACACTGGCTGGCGCTCTCTGAGCTGCGGTTGCCGATGGCACCCTGCGGCCGAGCGGTCTGGATCACCTCAAGGCTGTCGGTAAGCATCAGGCCAGACTTTGCCGTCATGGACGCCGAGGGCAGAGTCCTTGTGGTCAAGCTGTGGCTGAAGGAACAAGCGCTGGCCACGGATGCGGCTCGTGCCGGCTTGCGGCTACTCGATCGCCACATGGCTCAGCTGTCGGCCGGTGCCACGCCCCTAATCGTCGATGTCCGGCGCGAAAAGATCCATAAGCAGCCCCGCCGTGCGATCAAGCGCGGCTTCGACGACTGGCTAGAGTCCGAGGCAGAAGCGATGGGAGGCCTTTGGTTGCGGTTGGCAGCTGCCTAGCCGCGGGCAAAGCCCCGTGCCCGCTGCGGCTGGGCTAGCAAGAAGGGCAGGTAGTCGCCACCGGGGAAGGTGAGCGGCTGCCCAATGGCGGGTGGGGCATCTGTCAGGTGCTCCACCTGCTCCCAGACGACCGGCGGTTGGAAGGAGCCAGTGTCGACTATGCAGCTCCAACTCGGGAAGGAGTGGGTACTTGGCGAGCGCATCGATGGCGGGGGGGTCGGTCAGGTCTACGCAGCCAAGTCCGCTGACTACCACTCCGCGGCGGTTGTCAAGCTGGTGCCGAAGGCGCCGGGTGCCGAGCGCAGAACACCGGACGCAGCGTGTCCAGATTTGCCGTGACGAGGGCTACGGCTCAACAGGCCGTCGGCCAGTGGTCGACCGCCGAGAGCCTGATGGCCCTGACGCATCAGAGAACGGGAGCAGTAGCCCAAGTACGGACACGCCGGGGGTGGCGCCCACATTCGTGTCCCACACCCGCTGCTCAGTCGCGTCGGCTGGCTGTCCTGGCGCGAGGCTGAACGTCCCTGCGCTACAGCACGCCACGCCGTCGCCGCGTGTCTCCCGCCACCGGCCGCTCGTTGCCGGTACTCTCGTCTGCGCGAGACCTCGGACGAACCTGCGGGGGAAGGACGCGCGAGCTACGTCTCGTTGATCATGTCCTGTTCCGTTGTCCGGGGGGTTACCTCACATGAGCGAGACCTGGCTGACGGTCGGCTCGACCCAGAGCGCCGTCAGAGTTGTGCTCAAGAACATCAACGTCTGGCGCGGCGTCGGGGTGGCCCGCCTCATGTTCACCTTCGAGATCAACAGCAAGCAGCAGGTCGTTAGCGGCTGGCCGCTGTGGCTGGGTGGCCGGGTCGAGGTCCTGGAGCGACACGGACGCATCAGGCCGTACCTGGCGACGTTCCAGCCCCAGGCCCAGCCGGTCAGCCTGCCTCAGCTCGGTGTTGATCAGACTCTCCAGCTGACTCTGGAAGTCAGCGACCGGCAGCTGCAGCTGATAGAAGAGAACCGCAGCTCGGGCGGCATCCAGCTTGATACCTACCTGTCCGGTTACGCCATCCAGGACGGCCAGCATGTCCCGGTCGGCGAGTCGCAGATCAGCCACCAGATCAGCCAGAGCGACTGGATCAGCCTGCTGGAGCAGGCCGGCTACCGCCGGGTCCTGCTCTTGGAGCTGGAAGCCCCTGACCCGCAAGCCCATCCCGATCTTGCCGAGGCCATTGACTACTTTGCCCAGGCTCAGCAACGCTACCTCGAAGGTGAGTGGCGCCTGACCGTCGAGAGCCTGCGCCAGTCCCTGGCTTCGCTGGTCGGCAAGAAGGCCGACGACGAGGAGCAGGAGACCGACCTTCAGGACGCGTTCCGAGCCGTTCGTAAGGAGTCGCGGGATACGCATCTCGGCTACGAGCCGCGGCTGGAGCTCGTCCGTCAGGCTGCCAAGTTCCTCTGTGATCTCGGCGCCCACCCCGAAGTGACCGAGACCCGTCGTCACAACGCCTACGGTGCGCTGGTCATGGTCGGCGGTTTGCTGCACGCGGCCAGCAGTTCGTCATCTGGTTCCGCCTGACGGCCGCTCTCGCGGGCCACAGAGATAGCAACGGTGGGTGATGCAAGTGGCTGTCGGTGCAGCCCCGTTCGGGGAGATGCCCTCCAACCGGGAGATCTTGCAGCGTGTTAAAGCCCTGATGCCCGAGGCGGCCCGGCACGAGCCGGATCAGCATGTCGTCTCGAAGGTCATCTTGAAGCAGTTCACCGAGCCCTACGGGAAGAAGGGCGAACTGCTCCTGGCCAGCCTCAACGTCAGGCATCCAGAGCGGAAGATCGTCCGAGGCGGGCCGACGAGATTTGGCAAGATCCCCAACTACCTCCGCTTCGCCTCAAGCTCGGCCGAGGATCTCTGGGGTGAGACGGAGACGCGCCTTCACGAGCCGCTGGTAGCTATCAAGAGGGACGATCTGCTCGTCGACCCGGCCCACGAGGCAGTAGTCCGCGACGCCATAGCTTTGCACTTCATCCGGAGCATCCCCACCGCCGCACTGCATCAGACAACGTGGACTGAGCGCCGCGAGGCAGCACGCCGACAGTGGCGAGACAACCCGGAGATGCTGCAGTGGATTCATGTCAACGTGTTCGGCTGGTGGACGGACGATCCAGTACGTTTGGAGCTGGCCCTGGACGAATTCTACAAGCCCGTCGACGAGCTGGTCGCGAGCGACGCCGTGTTCCGCGTCAGTCTCGAAGATCGGTTCGAGCGAGTCCGGAAGGGCTTCGAAGCCTTTGGCCTGAAGGTCCTCAACTCGCGTGAACGGGAGTTCCTCATCGGCGATGTTCCCGTCCTGGCTATGCGGGAAGGGCACGGCGGTCTTGGAATCTTCGACGGTGTTGGCCTTGCCGACGCGGACGAGATCGTTCTGCCTCTGACGCCGCATCACGTGGTCGTGCTCGGCCAAGGGCCTGAGAACAGGCAGGCTACGGACGACGAGGTCGATCGGTACAACACACTGCAAGTCCGGATTGCCTATCGGTACGTCTACTTCCGGCCAGGCAGTGACCTGGCATCGTTTGCCCGCTCGCTGCTCGGTGCCGAAGCCGCCTGATTGGCTCCTTCGCGCTCGGCAGGGCACGGTCGCTGAAGGGAGTTGCCGGTGCTTCCGAGCCTGGACCGTTCGGACCCGGTCATGCGGCGCACACCCGAGTGGCCGGGCGGGCCGCAGCCGCATACCTATCCCAGCGGGGCGCTGTTCGAGATGCGGCCGCCGCTGCGCAAGCTCGTCGTCCTGGCCGATGCCGATCTGCTGGCCGCTCCTGACGACCCCACGCTCAACCCGACAGTGCTGCTGACGGGCCTGCTGACTCATCCGTACATCAAGCTGCTGCGGTATAGGGATGCCGGACCTCCTGCTGATGCCCCGCGGAAGGGAGACACGGCTGAGGGGTGGGCCGAGCTGCTGCCGCCCGACGATCAGGAGGGACGCGGCCTGGTCTACGCCTATGCATCGGAGCAGCCGGTCTGGACTGGCCTCTATGGCACGCGCGCCGAATACGCTCGCGGCGACACGTCGCCAATTGCCTACCGTGACCGCGGCGATGAGGCGGCAGCGGACCAGCGGGAGCATGACGCGCTGGCTGCCGAGATAGCCATGGCTGTCAACGTGGATCTGTTTGTCACCGAGCGGCCGTATCTGTTCGAGACGCGCTGGCCTGTCGCGCAAGGTGTAACGCTGTGCCCTATCGCCAAAGCGCTCGCCGTCGTCAGCCTCTACCTCCGCTCGCAAAACGAGTTTCTGCTGTGGCACGCCGCTGACGGCTCAGGCAAGCTCATGACAAATGAATGGCTCTACTACCAGATCGGGGCTGTCGAGTTGCTGCCCGAGTTGGGGCGGTGGTCGTCTGCCAGGACGCAGATGAAGTCAGAGGACGACAAGGAGGCCCTGAGCGGCCTGCACGATGCGCTGCTCCAGCGGGTGCAGCGCTCCATCCGGACGAGGGACGGTTTCTACAGGGCCTACAACCTGCCACAGAAGCGAGATGCCGTCCGGACCATGCTCGTCGAACTCGACACGCTCCTGGTACTGCTCATGGGAGCGGTCGATGCCTCGGCCCGGTTCATCCACACTCTGCTCGGCCTGCCAGCCGACGATAAGCATCAGGCCGGCTGGCAGCGAGAAGGCTGGCGCAAGAAGATCGCCAAGGAGAACGCGACCCTCGCCGACCTCTTCAGACCGAATACGCCGCTGGCTGACACCTTGATCATCCTGGCGCGGCTCAGGAACACCGTCCACGGCGAGATGATCCGAGCCACCATGCGGCAGAGTGTCCGATCGCGGGATGCGGCTATCCGGCTGCCGCACGAGGACGGACAGAAGGTCTTGGAGGCCATGGGTGCCCTGGGCGGCCGCGAAGCATGGGGCGTCCGAACCAACGCGGACGGATCGGAAGTTGTCGACCCCGGCCTGTTCGTGGAGCTGCTGTTCCCCAAGGTGCTGACGCTGCTCAATGCCGTGATGGAACACACGCCAGGCGGCGCCGGCGCTGGCCCGAGACCGCCAGGACAGGGTCCTCGCTGGTACAACGAACGGAACCGCCGGAGCATTCGATGGCAGCTGGGTTTCGAATGAGGCCGGTAACGATGCGGTAGTGCGCCGATCACGACCCGGTTTGCACAGCGCCCGGCTGGCGGGGCGGCTCGCGCCAGACGCCCATTGTCTCGCTGCGCTGGACAATGTAGACGATCAGAGCGCCAGCCCAGTGGACGGCCAGCCAGGCGGTTGCAGCGTCGGTGCGGTGACCGTGAGCGTCACCCTCCTCGTTCCGCAGATCGGCCAGGGCGGTGAACCCGGCGACGACTTTCTTGATCCGTCCGGACTGGGCATCGCCGAAGATGTCCTCGCTGACCTTCGCCCGGTAACTGGACTCCACTAGCCGCAGCCTCGTGGCGGATGGCTATGAATGGCCTGTTGGCAGCACCGTAGGAGCCGGGCGGCAGCGTTGCTGCGACTGCGCGGGTCTCTCATGCGCAGGCTTCATAGCCGACGGCAGGGCTCGTACCGCGTAGATCAGGTCGATTGCTCTGCGGTATGGCGGGTCACTGCGTTGTGCTCGTCGGTCCAGTCGTTGTGGCGGGATGGATGATCCAAATTTCTATTTCGGCGAATCAACCGCTTTACGCTTGCCATGCTAATGCCGTACTTGTCGGCAAGTTTCCACTTCGGCGTTCCCTCATGGAACGCCTGGAGCAGGGCTTCGACGTCTTGAACGGTGAGGCGATCCGAGACCTGCCAGGGCTGGCGTGCGTTGTTATTCTTGAGTAGTCTTTTAATTGCCGTTAGGCATATTCCGTATTCATCAGCTAGAATATGTTTTGGAGTTCCTTGCTCGAATCGCTCGACGATGGCGCGTACCTCACTCTCGGTCAGACGATCTGCTACTCGCCAGATGCGCGGTTCCGGCTGCACAGATCGTGCGCTGACGCGACCAGGAACTCCAAGAGCTTCACGAGCGACCTCTGCTCGCAGCAGCTCGGCGGCCCGCCCCAGGTCGTCGCAGAGGTCAGGTCGGTTGGAGTAGTGAGTGAGAAGGCCGACGAGAACGAGCAGGTCAGAGGCCATTTCACCAGCCCGGTGAAGTGGCCTCAAGTTCTTTTTACCGCACC
>Ga0302325_10008692_pt1 | contig 22290 bp, 16 predicted proteins | sample Palsa_T0_2_FD_201948 | JGI IMG/M metagenome (GOLD analysis project Ga0302325, IMG submission 201948) | Peat permafrost microbial communities from Stordalen Mire near Abisko, Sweden - Palsa_T0_2 | ecosystem: Environmental > Terrestrial > Soil > Palsa > Peat permafrost | place: Sweden: Abisko...
AAGGCGAATCCATCGAGAGCGCGCTCAAGCGCTTCAAGAAGGCCACCGAGAAGGCCGGCATCCTCTCCGAAATCCGCAAGCGCGAGCACTACGAGAAGCCTTCGGTGAAGCGGAAGAAGAAGGCCCTCGCGGCAAAGAAGCGCGCGGTGAAGAAGCAGCGCAAGGCCTACTAACCCCCCCCTCTTTTCCCCCCAGCGGGGCGCGTTGGGCCCCGGAAACCTCCCGGGACCGGCGCGCTCCCCTTGGGGGGCCTGTTGTCCCCAGGGCGCAGGCCAGTCCCTCCGGCAAGAGGAGGGCGGCTTTTTTCTTCGGTTGGCGCTACCTTTTCAGAAGCGAGGAGCTGCCCCATGGCCAGTCTCAAGGAGCGCATCGACATAGAGCTCAAGGATGCGATGCGCAGCAAGGACGAGCTCACCACCAGCGTGCTGCGCATGCTGAAGAGCGCGGTGAAGTACAAGGAAGTCGAGCCGGGGGCCAAGGCCCTCGAGGACGGTGGCGTCCTTCAAGTCATCGCCACCCTCATCAAGCAGCGCCGCGACTCGGTGGAGCAGTTTCGCACCGGCAACAGGAACGACCTCGCGGACAAGGAAGAGAAGGAAATTCTCGTCCTCCAGCGCTACCTGCCGCAGCAGCTCTCGGCCGCGGAGCTCGAGGCCGAGGTGAAGGCAGCCATCGCCGCCACCGGTGCCAAGGGCCCGAAGGACATGGGCCAGGTGATGAAGGCCCTCCTTCCCAAGGTGCAGGGGCGGGCCGAGGGAAAGGCCGTCTCGGACGCGGTGAAGGCGCAGCTCTCCGCCCCGGCGTAAGCAGGCCCCACCTCCCACCAGGGGAGGCCGCAAGGGCGAGCGGTCAGTCGGTTGCGGTAGCGTCAAAAGAGAAGAAAGCAGGCGGCCCGGGCGGTGCTGATTCCAGAGCACAAGATTGAGGAAGTCCTGGAGCGCACGGACCTCGTCGCGCTCGTGCAACGGCACGTCGAGCTCAAGAAGTCCGGACGCAGCTTCAAGGGCCGCTGCCCCTTCCACGAGGAGAAGAGCGCCTCCTTCTACGTCACCCCGGAGATGAAGCGCTTCAAGTGCTTCGGCTGCCAGGCGGGTGGCGACGCCATCGCCTTCACCCAGCGCTACCTCGGAAAGTCCTTCGTCGACGCGGTGCGGGACCTGGCCCAGCAGGCGGGCGTGGACCTCTCCGGTGCCGAGGACCCGTCGGCCAAGGAGCGCCAGCAGCTGCGCGAGGTGACGGCGCTGGCCCAGGCACACTTCCAGCGGCTTCTGTGGGACGAGGCCGAGGGGCGCCTCGGGCGCGAGGCGCTCGCGGCCCGGGGCGTCTCCGAGGAGACGGCCCGGGCCTTCGGGCTGGGGTGGGCGCCGGAGGCCTGGACGCGCCTGTCCGACGAGCTCGTCCGCCGCGGCATGCTGGAGTTTGGCCTGCAGGCGGGCCTCGTCCAGCGGCGCTCCAAGGCCGAGGGCACCTACGACGTCTTCCGCGGCCGGCTGATGGTGCCCATCCGAGCCCCCGATGGGCGCCCGCTGGCCTTCGGCGGACGCCTCCTCGTCGGGGACCAGGGCCCGAAGTACCTCAACTCCCGCGAGTCCCGCCTCTACAACAAGAGCGAGACGCTGTACGCGCTGGACGTGGCGCAGGGCGACGTCCGCCGCCAGCACAGCGCCGTCCTGGTGGAGGGCTACTTCGACGCCATCGCCCTGCACCAGGCGGGCCTGAAGACGGCCGTGGCCCTCTGTTCCACCGCCCTCACCCCGGGCCACCTCGAGGTGCTGCGCCGTGCAGAGGCCCGGGAGCTCGTGCTCCTGCTCGACGGGGATGCGGCGGGCCGGACGGCGGTGGAGCGCCTGGCGGGACCGCTCCTGGCCGCCGGGGCCAGCACAAGGGTGGCCCTCCTTCCGGAGGGGGAGGACCCGGACACCTTCGCCCGGAAGGCTGGGGCCGACGGGCTCCGCAGCCTGCTTTCCCAAGGCCGGCCTCTGAGCGAGCACCTCCTCACCACCGTCCTTCCGGAGGGCCCGGGGGCGGGCTTCGAGCGGAAGATGGAGGCGCTCGAGCGCCTCAAGCCGGTGCTGTCCCACCTCAGCGTGGGCCTCGTGCGCTCGGCCTTCTTCGCGGCCATGGCGAAAACCTTCGGCCTTCCGGCCTACGAGCTGGAGACGGCCGTCCGCGCCAAGGGCGACAGTGTCCGGGCCCAGGGCAAGAAGGAGCCCCTCCCCCCTCCGCCCCGGGCAGTGGACCCGGTGGAGGCCGCCCTGGTGGCGGCCGCGCTGAGGGACCCGGGCCTTCTGTCCCAGGATGGCTCGCGCGTCACCGACGAGCTCCTCCACCACCCGGGCCTGCGCACCGTCGTCGGGCGCCTGCTCAGCGGCGTGCTGCCGGCCGACGCCCTGGACGAGCTCCCGCCGCGGCTCCAGGACACGGTGGCCAGCCAGGGGCGGACGCTTCCTGTGGACGAGACGGCCCTGGCCGAGACGTTTGGGCAGCTCTGCAAGCGCCTCAAGCTGCGCCGGATTGACGAGGCCCTCACCCACATCGCCCGGGTGACGGGCCAGCTGACGGGTGCACACGAGCTGGACGAGGAGACGCGCCGGCTCCAAGCTGAGCGGGTGGAACTCCTCGGGCTCCGCCGGCGCGTCCTCTCCGAGGGGGGCGCCCCGGCACCCTCTGTCTAGTCCGTTTGAAATCCGGGGGCCTGCGCGCTAGATGCTCCGGTTCACCTCATAAGACGTCCCCCCACCCCTCAAGGCCCTCCCCGTATGCCCAAGCAGAAGTCCGCGCCCAAGCACGCCCCCAGCAAGGCGAAGCCCAAGGCCAAGTCCGCCGCCCTTCGCGAGAAGGAGCTGAAGCGCAAGAAGCTACTCTTGGCTGCCAAGGCCAAGGCCGAGCGCGCCGCCGGGGCCAAGGGGAAGGGGCGCCTCCCGGAGGACGTGGACCCGGAGGAGCAGGCCGACGAGCTGGCCGCCTCGGTCGAGGTCGACCCGGACGCCGCCGCCGACGAGGTGGAAGAGGAGCCCATCGCCGACCGCAAGGAGGTGAAGGACCTCCTGGAAGTCGGCCGCCAGAAGGGCTTCCTCACCTACGACGAGGTGAATGACGCCCTGCCGGCGGACATCGTCTCCTCCGACCAAATCGACGACGTCATGTCGATGTTTGGCGACAACGACATCGAGATTGTCGACGCCCAGAAGGCAGCCCAGGGCACCGAGACCAAGCCCACGGTGGCCGCCTCGGAGGAGCAGCAGGCCGCTCCCGAGGAAGAGGAGGAGAAGGACGAGGACGACGAGCCGGGTGGCAAGTCCAATGACCCGGTCCGGCTCTACCTGCGCAAGATGGGCAGCGTCTCCCTCCTCACCCGCGAGGGCGAGGTAGAAATCGCCAAGCGCATCGAGGAGGGCGAGAAGGAAGTCCTCCGGGCGCTCCTGGCCTGCCGCCTGGCGGTGGCCGAGATTCTCGAGGTTGGCAACAAGCTGAAGGCCGGCAAGCTCCGCGTGCGCGAGGTGGTGAAGGATGCGCCGGACGAGGCCGCCTCGGCCGAGGGCGAGTCGGAAGCCGAGGCCGAGCCCGGCGAGGTGGAGGGCAGCGCCGCGCAGCTGAACGCGAGCGAGCTCAACCGCATCGAGCAAATCTGCAAGCAGATTGACCGCATCCGGAAGTACGCGGCAACGGTCGACGCCCTGGACGAGGACGTCGCCAAGAAGAAGCTCTCCGAGGTGCGGAAGAAGGAAATCAAGCAGGAGATTCGCGACACCCGCATCAAGATGATGGAAATCCTGGAGGAGATGCGGCTCAACAAGAAGCAGATTGACCGCATCGTCTTCAACCTCCGGGCGCTCATCGAGCGGGTGGAGAAGGCCGAGGACGAGCTGCGCCAGATGGAGCGCTCGCACGGCATGGGCATGCGGGACTTGCGTCCGCTCCTCAAGGAGTCGCGCGACAACCCGGCCGGGCAGAAGAAGCTGGCCCGCCGCCTCAACGTCTCCCATGACCAGCTGGAGGCCCTGGACCGCGACGTGCGTACCGCCGTCCGGAAAATCAAGCGGGTGGAGGAGGAGGCCAACCTCCCGGTGGAGCTCCTCCGTCGCAACTACGAGGCCATTCGCGTCGGCGAGCGCAAGGCCGAGCGGGCCAAGGCCGAGCTGGTGGAGGCCAACCTCCGCCTGGTGGTGTCCATCGCCAAGAAGTACACCAACCGTGGGCTCCAGTTCCTCGACCTCATCCAGGAGGGGAACATCGGCCTCATGAAGGCCGTGGACAAGTTCGAGTACAAGCGCGGCTACAAGTTCAGCACCTACGCCACCTGGTGGATTCGGCAGGCCATCACCCGCGCCATCGCCGACCAGGCACGCACCATCCGCATCCCGGTGCACATGATTGAGACCATCAACAAGCTCATCCGGACGAGCCGCTACCTGGTGCAGGAGATTGGCCGGGAGCCGACGCCGGAGGAGATTGCCGAGAAGATGGAGCTCCCGCTGGACAAGGTCCGCAAGGTCCTCAAAATCGCCAAGGAGCCCATCTCGCTCGAGACGCCCATCGGCGAGGAGGAGGACAGCCACCTCGGCGACTTCATCGAGGACAAGAGCCTCGTCTCCCCGGCCGACGCCGTCATCAACATGAACCTGGCCGAGCAGACGCGGAAGGTGCTGGCCACCCTCACCCCGCGCGAGGAGAAGGTCCTCCGCATGCGCTTCGGCATCGGCGAGAAGTCCGACCACACCCTGGAAGAGGTGGGCCAGGACTTCGAGGTGACGCGCGAGCGCATCCGGCAGATTGAGGCCAAGGCGCTCCGGAAGCTGCGGCACCCTTCGCGCAGCAAGCGCCTGCGGTCCTTCGTCGAGGGCGGCTGAGGCTTTTGCCGAGCGGCCCCCGGGCGCTCGAGGCACGCGTGGCCCAGGTGGTACGGGCCATCCCCAGGGGCGCCGTCCTCTCCTACTCCCGCGTCGCGGTGCTGGCCGGCATCCCGGGGCGGGCCCGCCTCGTCGGGAAGCTGCTGCGCCACACCGGGGGCCCGCTGCCCTGGTGGCGGGTGGTGCGGGCGGACCGCACCCTGGCCGAGCCAGTGGCCGAGAAGCAGCGAAGGAAGCTTCGCGCCGAGGGCGTCTCTCTCAAGGGCGCGCGCATCCCGCTGGCCCACGTCCTCGCCGTCGGCGACGCCCGGCTGCTCCGGGCGCTGCAGAAGACTCGCTTGAGAGGCCGCGCGCCCGGGAGGGCCTGAGCCGTCACTGCGCGGCGGCGCCGGCCGCCCCTCTGTGCATCCAGTCGGCAATCTTCGCGGCGGCGATGCGGACGCCGGTCGTGTTCCAATGCGTGTCGTCCCGGAAGAAGGGCGGTGCGCCAGCCTCGCGGGCCTCGTGGAAGGCCGGGACGACGTCGAGGACGTCGACTCCCCGGCCCAGCAGCTGGCTGTACAGCATCGGAAGCAGGCGGGGCACGGGGGAACCAGCCAGGACATCCGAGTAGATGGTCTCCTTGTTGGGCACCACCAGCACCGCCACCCTCATGCCCCGGGCCCGGAGCTGCCTCGCGTACTGGGCGAAGGTGCTCGCGGCGGCAGTCACGTCTTCCGGGGGCGCGGCCGCGACGGTGGGCTCCCAGAAAAGCATGTCTGCAAGCACGATGGTGTTCGGCCGAAAATTCCCGTTGACGCGGGCCCGAAGGTACTCGAGCGCATTCAAGCGCTGAATCCGCAGGAGCTCGACCTCGAGCTTCTCCAGGGCGTGGCTGGACACGGGTTTTCGCCGCAACGGTTGGCGGACGGCGTGGAACTCGGCGAGCACGTATCGCTGCGCACTCTCGATGTCGACGGCTCGGTGTGGCCTTTGTTGTAACCTTGGGTCGCCTAGGAAGCCCACCTCGTCCGCGGGCGCGAAGGGGTAGCTGGCGATGCCGTGGGCCGTCCCCAGCACCGCGGCGAGCGTCTCGTCCTGGGTGAGCCCCGAGCCGACCGTCTCGGAATCCCCCACCAGCACGAGCTCAGGCGCCACCGAGGAGGGGCGTACACGAAAGCCAGACGCGTCCGTCTCCGAGCTCACGCGCCGGAACTCGGCATACGGCGTGTGGTGCCCGAGGTCTCCCTGCTCGAGCATGGTGATGCGCTCGTTGGGCAAAAAGGGGCCGGGCAATGCGGTGTAGGGGAAGAGCCTGCCCAGGGAGGTGTCGGCGATGCGCCACGTCACCCGGAGCGCCTCCCAGCACCGGAAGGTGAAGGCGTTGAGCGGAAGCGCCAGGTCCACCACGACGAGGGCCAAGAGGGGCAGGCAGATGAGGAAGAGTCGCGAGAGAAAGCGCGTCACGGGCCCCTAGAATTGTGCGTACAGGTAGGCCGCGCTGTCCTGGCGCAGAAGCATGATGGCCACGAAGAGCACGGTGTAGGCGACCCAGCGAAACGCCCCGACGTCGAAGAGCCTCTGAAAGAGTTGTCGGCTGCGCAGCGCGGCAACGAGGGCGTAGGCCAGACAGATGGCGGCCGTTACCTCCATCCACTGTCGGCCAAGCACACCTGCGAGGACGGCGCCTCCACTGTTGGGCCGGAGAAACGCTTTGAGAAGCGAGAGCGCCACCTGCACCGAGGGGGCGCGAAAGAAAATCCACGCGAAGGTGACGAGATGGAAGGTGAGCGCCACCCCCAGAAGACGTGACGCTAGGCCACCGCTGGGCCTGCCGCGTCGTAGCCCTCGCAGGAGGACCTCCCCCGCCAGGTAGGTGCCATGCAGGAGGCCCCAGATGAAGAACGTCCAGGCAAACCCATGCCAGAGGCCGGAGAGGCTGAAGGTGATGAAGAGGGCCAAGGCGGTGCCGACGAGGCCGAGTCGCCTCCAGGAGACTTGCAAGGGGGCGAAGATGTAGTCGAGCAACCAGCGTGAGAAGGTGATGTGCCAGCGTCGCCAGAAGTCGATGATGCCGTTGGCCAGGTAGGGGGCCCGGAAATTCTCGCTCAGCTCCAGACCGAGAAAGCGCGCCGTCCCGCGCGCCATGTCGGTGTAGCCGGAGAAGTCGAAGTAGAGCTGGAAGGCGAAGGCATAGGCCGCGGCGGCCGCCGTCAGCCCTCCGAAGAGCGAGGGGTCTCCAAAGACGAGGTCGACGACGCGTCCCAGACGGTCGCCGAGGACAACCTTCTTGAAGAGGCCCCAGCCAAAGAGGACGGCCGCTGAGCGCAGGGCCTCGTAGCCCGGCGTCCCCGGCGCCTCGAGCTGTCGAAGCATCCCCGAGGCACGCTCGATGGGCCCCTGAAGAAGCTTCGGGTAGAGCACGAGGTAGGTGAGGACGCGGAAGGGGTTCGGCTCGGCCTCGGCACGCTCCAGGTAGACGTCGACGACGTAGGAAATCGCCTGCAGCGTGAAATAGGAGACGCCGATGGTGGAGACGAGCCAGCTCTTCGCCGGTCCCCAGGCAGTCGCGCCAGTGGAACGGACCATGAGACGCACCAGCACCAGCACCCCGACGAGTCCCAGGGCGCCACCGAGACAGAGGAGCCACCTCGCCGCGGGTTGCTCCGTGCGTTTCATGCCGTGGGCGATGGCCCAGGCCACCCCGGCCTCCAGGGCCACCATGCCCAGGAGGGCCGGGGCGCGGAAGCTCGCGTAGAAGAGAAGGCTGAGGAGAAGGAGTGCCACCCACCGCCACGAGACGGGCGTCAGGCGGACCACGAGGATGGAGAAGGCGAGGAAGAGGAGGAAGGAGCCGTCGTTGAAGAGCACCCGTCAGCCCGTCGTCTTCTGGTCCACGAGGGCCTGCAGCTGGGCAACGGTTTCCAGCCGGATGATGTCGCGCGTCGCGAAGCGGATGCCGTAGGCGTCCTCGACGGCCGCGATGACTCGGGCGTGATTCAGCGAGTCCCAGCCCGGAACCATCGCCGCCGTCGTCTCGGCGGTGAATTGCCAGTCATCCAGCCCCAGTTCGCGCAGGATGATTCGCTTCAGCCGGTCGGAAATCATGAATTCCCCAAGGGGCGACTACTTCCAGGTGAGTTCCACCAGCGCGCGGTCCCTGTTGGCGGCGCGCGCAAGCTTTCCGGACGAGCTCTTCACCAGCCACCGCGGCGCGGCAACATAGACCCTGGCGATGGAGACGTCGCTGGTCATTCCCGCCCGGAGGATGTCGAGGCGAAGCCTCCGCTGCGCGTCCTCGCCCACCACGTCCGACTCGACGACGACGCACAGGGTCTCGGTCCCGAGCTCGACGTCCTCAGCGCCGAAGGCAACCACCCGGCCGGCGATGACGCCGGCAACGGTGGCCGCCAGCGCCTCCACATCCTCTGGAAACAGCTTGTTCCCGGCGACGACGATGAGGTCCTTCTTGCGCCCCACCACGTAGCACTCGCCCTCGTGGAGAAAGCCGAGGTCCCCCGTCCGGTACCAGCCATCGGCGAGGACCTCGGCGGTCTTCTCCGGGTAGTTCCGGTAGCCCTCGAAGAGGGACTCGGACGCGACAACAATCTCTCCCATCCCGCCCGCCGTCACCTCGACATCGCCGTCCATGAGGCGGAGCGAGCAACCCGGAAGGGGGATGCCCGAGGACACGCAGAGACGCGCCGACGGGCCTTCCGTCCCCGGCACCGGGACCACCCTTCCCAGGGCCAGCTCGGAGCGGTCGACACAGACCTGCCGCGCTTCAACTCCGGGAGGCGTCTGGGTGACGGCGAACGTCGTTTCGGCCATGGCATAGCAGGCGCCGAGGCTTTCCCGTCGCAGGCCATACGGCGCCATCCGCTGGAAGAAGCGCTGGTGACTCTCGGCTCGCACCGGCTCGCTGCAGTTGACGAGCAGCCTCAAACGCTCGAGCCGGACGCCTTCGAGGTCTTCCTCCCGGATGCGGGCGGCCATGAAGCTGTAGGCGAAATTCGGCAGCCAGGAGAGCGTGCCTCCCTCGTTGGAGATTTCCCGCAACAGCATGGCCGGGGACGCCACCCACTCCATCGGGCTCAGCTGGACGAGCGGCACGCCACAGACGAGCGGGAGGTAGAACGCCGCGATGAGGCCCATGTCGTGGTAGAGCGGCAGCCAGCTGACGACGCGGTCGTCCGGCGTCAGCTCGATGGCACGGGAATAGCGTAGCAGGTGCTGCAGGACGGCACGATGGGAGAGGACGACGGGCTTCTGCAACCCCGTCGTGCCCGAGGAATGCTGCAGCAGGCACGGTGCATCGCTGTCCACCGCCTCGGCCCTTATGGGGAGTTCCGCCTCCCGAAACGTCTCCGCCGACGCCTCGAGTGGGTAGAGGATGCTCTGGATGGTGCTCCGGCCACCACTCAGCAGCGGCTCGACAGTGGCGGAGAGCTCGCCTTCGGTGAGGACATGGTCCAGTCCGGAGCGCATCGCCATCCCCTCGAGCCCTTGACGCAGCTTGTCCGGGTGGAGCCGCGGGTTGGGGTAGGCTAGCACCGCGGGCAGCGCCCCCAGTGCGGAGATTCCCAGGTACAGCGGGTAGAAGTGGCTGTGGTGTCGAACGATGAGCGCGCAGACGTCGCCCTTCTGGACGCCCTTCGCCGCGAGCCAGCGCGCTGCCCCCGAAGCCGCCCGCAGGAGCGGTCCCCAGCGCCAGCGGTAGGGAGGCTCGTCCGAGACGACGTGGACGATGGCCTCGCGCTCGGGAGTACGAAGGGCGTGTTCCCGGAGGTGGTCAAAGACGAGCCGCCGCGGCTCGATGCGAAATGCCGAATCTCCCATGCGAGGCGAGACTCCTAGGGCATCGGCACGTCCATCTCCAGCAATCCTTCGAGGCCCCTGGGGCGTATGGCCCTGCCCCGAGGAGGGGGCTCGACGGCCGGGCGGCCGTGGATGCCTCCGGAGGCCCTAAAGGCCTCTTCGAAGCGACAGGGCCCGCGCCTTTTCTGGAACGCCCTGCCCCGCTTCTCCCTATGCTGGCGCCTCCCTTCCTGCTGCGTGCTGAGGGCTCGCGAGGCGACGCATGGCCAAGAGTTTCCGGGACTTCATCGCGCCGTACCGCGTCAGCAACGGGAAGAATTTCCGTCTCAAGGACGTCGACCCCAATGACACCGGGGGCCTCGACGAGGGGAAGGGGGCGGCCAAGGACATGCTGGAGGAGGAGCTCGAGCTCCTCAGCGCGCTGCAGGAGAAGCTCTACGCCCAGGACAGCTGGGCGCTCCTCATCATCCTTCAGGCGATGGACGCCGCGGGCAAGGACAGCACCATCAAGCACGTCCTCTCCGGCGTGAACCCCCAGGGCTGCGAGGTGACGTCCTTCAAGGTTCCGTCCGCCGAGGAGCTCGACCACGACTACCTCTGGCGGTCCACGAAGGCCATGCCCGAGCGCGGACGCATCGGCATCTTCAACCGCTCCTACTACGAGGAGGTACTGGTGGTGCGCGTCCACCCCGAGGCGCTTCTCAAGCAGAAGATTCCGCCAAGCCTGGTGAGCAAGGACATCTGGACCGAGCGCTACCAGGACATCCGCGGACTCGAGCGCTACCTGGACAGAAACGGCATCCGCCTTCGGAAATTCTACCTGCACCTCTCACGCGAGGAGCAGCGCAAGCGTCTCCTCGCCCGCCTCGAGGACCCGGACAAGACGTGGAAATTCTCCGCGTCGGACATCGCGGAGCGCGCCTTCTGGGACAAGTACACCGAAGCCTACGAGGAGGCCATCTGCGCCACGGCCACCGAGGATGCGCCCTGGTACGTGGTGCCGGCCAACCACAAGTGGTTCACCCGACTGGTGGTGGCGGGCACGGTGGTGGAGGCCCTCGAGGAGATGAAGCTTGCCTTCCCCAACGTCGACAAGACGGAGCGCCGCCAGCTGGAGACGCTCCGGCTGGCCCTCGAGGCCGAGGGCAAGCCGAAGAAGCCCTGAGGCTGCGCGGCGCGCGTCGGCCTAGAACTCGAGGCGCACCGTGGCCCGCCCGCCGAAGAGCCGGTCGCTGGCCCCCGTCGCGGAGTAGGTGCCGGTGGGGTCCGCATTCAACGAGTAATTGGTGTTCGAGTACTGGCCCAGGAGACGGACGCTGAGCGGCCCGACGATGTAGATGGCGAAGCCGGCCTCCAGCTCCAGCGCCCCGGCGCTCCCCGAGGGGAAGTAGGTGGGGTTGCTGTTGCCGATGAGCTGCCGCTGCTGGAACCAGAAGACGTAGTCCCCGCCGAGCAGGATGACGAACCAGCTGCCGAGGGGGATTTCCAGCTTCAGTCCAACCGAGAGCCCCACCAGGCTCTGGGTGGGCAGGTGGGGGAAATCCGCCGCCGCGTTGTCCACCGCGAACTGGTACGTCCGGAAGGCCACCGGGATGGTGATGGCGAAGTCGGAGTACTTCACGGGACGGATGCGCGCCTCGAGTCCCGCCGACAGCATGCTGAAGCTGCTCGTGTCCTGCGCGCCGTTGCCGCCCGCCGGCTGCTGGCTCTTGAGGCCCAAGGAGAAGGTGTAGTTACCGAAGATGCCCAGCCCGGCGAGGAAGGTCCCCGTCTTGGAGAAGGGGAAGAGCTCGATGCCGGCGTAGAGCATCCCGATGAGGTTGGCCTTGTAGGTGAGCAGGAGAGGTGTCCCGTCCGGCGTGTAGCTCAGGTAGCGGTTGAGGAAGTCGCCGCCCACCTCGAAGGTGAAGAAGGGCTGGCCGCGGACACCGGCCACATTGGTGGAAGGCGTCGCATCCACGGTGACGGGCGTGTCGGCCAGGGTCCGCTCACCCGGACCCGGCGCCCCAGGAGGCGGAAGGACGGGCATCGTCTCCGGTGGCGGCTCGGTGGACATGGGCGAGGACGGCGTGTTGCCGGCCACCGGTGGGGCGGGCGCCCGGGCCGACTCGGTGCCGGCGATGGACGCGGCGCCGCCGATGTCCTCGGAGAGCCCAAGCGAAGGCCCGCTCTCTCGCACCACCTGCTTGAGCTCGGTGCCGCTCAGGTTCCGGTGCGAGGTGAGCGGGAGGTTCCAAGCCTGCTTGGGCTTGGAGGGGCCGGTGAGGAGGGCCACCCCTGCGGTGTAGCCCTTGCGCGACTTGGTGATGGTGGTGGTGAAGATGGCGGCCACGCCGGCCTTCTTCGCCTTCTTCCAGTCCGGCCTTTTCTTGGTGGAGACGTTGGCGAAGGGGACGCACTCGTACACCTTGCACAGCGCTCCGTTGAGCTGACTGCCGACGGCGTTGTTCTTGTCTCCATGGACGGGCGCCACCGAGATTCTCGGAGGCGCGCCTGCCCCTTGCGCCAACGCCCCGGTGGCGAAACCCACCGTCAACAGGACTGCCCAACGCACCGAGACTCGCATCAGCCTGCCCCTTGGTTCGTGAGGGAGGAGGTGCACCTCCTCCAATAGCGGCCTTTTAGCCTAGGAAATCAGACTCCGCTCGTGCGGGTGGGGCAAGCAATCTTCCGCGCGGGACAGGTGCCCCGCGGTGTACAAGTGTGGGCAGCCCGACTTCGTACGCGGGCCCTTAGCTCAGCGGTAGAGCTGTCGGCTCATAACCGATTGGTCCCTGGTTCGAATCCAGGAGGGCCCAACTATTTCGCCACCAGACGTCCGCCACGCAGCGCGAAGGCGGGACAGAAGGGCTCGGCGGCCTCCTCCAGCACCGGCCACGGCTGTCCGGCCACCGGTGGAAGCACCTTGCGGCGCACGGAACGCAAGTAAAGCGGCGGCTCGGCGGGCGCTGGCGTGGCCAAAAGGTGCCACACCCGGACGTCCGCCTCGAGCAGCCGGTGGGCGAAGGCGAAAAACCACGGGGAGGCGCGGCAGGGCCCGAGGGCCGCGAACCACATCTGCCAGTCCAGCCGTGGCATGTGCGGCGCGACGAAGGAGGCGCCCACGTTGTCCGGCTTGTCGCGAAAGGCGACGGGCTGCCAGCCTTCCCCGTCGTCGCTGACTTCCAGCTGAATCTCATCCCGGCTCGTCGTCATCACCGCGAAGAGGCCGTAGCGGTTGACGCTGCCCAAAGGCGAGATGGCCTCCAGCAAGGGCGCCAGGGGCGACGGGCCTCCTAAGCCCTCGACGAAGGCCGCCACCCCCAGCACCGCGAGGGCACAGGCCCCGACGCGCAAGGGCCATCCCGAGGGCGCCGCGCGCTGCGGCGGCCGGCCGCGCAGCACCCGGCGCCCGAGCGCTCCCAAGTCCCTGTCGTCCAGCATCGACAGCACCAGCACCGCCGAGAGGAGGTTGAAGAAGCCGTAGTTTCCGGTGAGGGCAATGACGAATTGAAGGAGGAGGAGCAAGAGCGCACCCACCCTCCGCACCAGGCGTGGGCCGAGGACGCACAGGGGCGCGAGGAGCTCCACCGCCAGCGTCCCGGCGCAGCAGGCCTCGAGGAGGCCCTGGGGCCAGGTGGCCACCCAGATGCCCGGCGGCGTCGGCAAGGGCTGCGTCCAGAAGTGGTAGCGCAGCGCGGAGAGGTTGCGCCAGGTGACGTCCCCGCTGAGGAGCTTCACGGCGCCGCTGGCCACCATGAGACGGACGAGCAACAGCTGGACGAGAAGCCAGCTCGCCCGTGGCGGCGAGACGCACCAGCGAGGCCGAAGCCCGGCCGGCGCCACGAGGAGGGTGAGGAGTCCAGCCTCGGTGAGGAGCGCGTCCCACTGGAAGTGCCAGAAGACGTTGCCGGCCGTCACCAGGGAGACGTGCAGCCCCCAGGCCGCGGCGAGCGCCCAGCGCGGGGCCAAGCCCGCTGCGGCCACCACGCCGGCCAGCGCGCCGACGAGGCACAGCGCAGAGAGCGCTCCCTCCCCCGTGCCCAGCCAGAGGACGGACGGCAGCCTGAAGGCGGCGCGCCAGGGGCCCCAGGCGGCGGAGGCGGCGCGCCAGGTGTTTCCCACCGGCGCGATGCCCTCCGGGCCGATGAGGCCCGCGACTTGGGGAAGCGCCGAGAGGAAGGCCAGGGTGAAGCACAGCCCGACGCCCGAGACGAGGAGGCGGCGGGAGGCTGCGCGCGTCGTCACCCCTCGTCCTCCCGAGGCCTAGAGCCCGCCCGCGTCAGCCTCGCGCCTGTGCATTCATGAAGAGGGCGGCGAAGAGGCCGGCCAGGTAGACGAGCGAGAAGTAGAAGCTTCTCCTGGCCCACCCGGCGCCCAGCCGTTGCAGGACGCCCCAGGCCTGGACGGCGAGGAAGCCGAGGCCGAGGGCGATGGCCGCGCCGAGGTACAGGTGCCCGGCGACGTGCAGCGGGACGAGAAGCAGTGTCACCGGCACCAGGACGGCGGTGGTGAGAAGCATCCACCAGCGCGCCGCAGCGTCCCCAAGCCTCAGCGGCACCGTCTGGAGCCCCGCCGCCTGGTAGTCCGCTTTCCGGAAGACGGCGATGGCCAGAAAGTGTGGGAGTTGCCAGAGGAAGAGGATGGCGAAGAGGACAAGCCCCCCGACGTCGAGGCGCCCGGTGACGGCCGTCCAGCCCATGAGTGGCGGCAGCGCACCCGGCACCGCACCGACAAGCATCGCCACGTCGGTGTGCGGCTTGAGCGGCGTGTAGACAAACACGTAGGTGAGGAGGGCCAGAAGGCCGAGGCCGGTGGTGAGGAGGTTACTGCCGAGGGCCAGAAGCGGGAGGGAGACGGAGGCCAGAAGGAGCGCGAAGCGCAGGGCCACCGTCGGCTCCATGCGCCCGGCCGGCAGCGGCCGGCCACGCGTGCGGACCATGGCCCGGTCGACGTCGCGCTCGACGTAGCAGTTGAGGGCATTGGCCGCGCCCACCGTCCCGGCCGTGCCCAGAAGCGTGAGCAGCCAGCGGCCGGGCGTCAGCCCCCCGGGGGCGAGCCACACGCCGCCGGCACAGGTGCACAGGACGAGACTCGACAGCCGTGGCTTGGTGAGCGACAGCAAGTCGCTGGCGGAGAGGGGGCGGTGCACCACCTGGGCATTCATGGGGGCTTTTGGGTGCCTCTCAGCCGGCGGTGCGAAACGGCCCAAACCTCTTTGGGGGGTGTGTACCGGGGCCCGGGACATCCTTCAAGCCCGGCGAGGCTTCCCCTACGGGGCCGTGAACTCGGCATTGACGAATGTCGCCACGCCGTCCTTCACCTCGACGGGCACGGTGCGGGTGCCCAGCGACTCGTGCCAGTACTCGAGCTCCCATGTCCCGGGTGGCAGGCCGTCCAGGCGGAAGCGGCCGTCTCTGTCGGTGACGGCGAAGAAGGGGCTCTGGCCGTACACCACAAAGGCCACCATCCATCGGTGGATGTCACACTTCAGCCGGACGGGGCCGGGCGCGCTGGGCGAGGGTTTGATGACCGGCTGCGAGCCAGGAGGCTGGGCGACGTTGAAGAGGCCCTTGCTGCCCGCGTAGGCGTGCACGTTGTGCAGCGTCGCGTCCGCGTTGAGGATTTCGATGGGCTGGCCCAGAAGCGCCCCCTGGACACGCGGATGGTAGGCGCAGTCCCGCTGCTCCACGCGCACCGCGGCCGTCGGAGGCGTGAGCGGGCGTGGGCCCTTCAGCTGGACGACGACGTTGGCCAGGCCCCGTCCATCCCTTCCGCCAAGCAGCAGCGTCTCGTCCAGGAGGTGCTCGTTGGCGCAGAACGGGTCACTCGAGGTGTCGAGTGCCACGGGGGCGGCCGGCTTCGGACCGGACAGCGTCACCCGCCCAGCCATGCTGCCGGCGCCCCGGGCCGAAACCGCCACGAGGAGGGCGGCCAGGGCTAGCGTGCACCGCCCGCGTCCGGACGTCCTCATTGGGCGATGCGCTGGGCCTCGGCGGCGTGCTCGCCGCGCGGGTCCAGACGGAGGTAGGCCAGCGCGCTCGCCCGGGCCTTGTCCTTGGCCTTCCTGTCCTGCCCGAGGAGGTGAGCGTAGAAGAAGTAGGCGTCCGGGTAGTCGGCGTCGGAGTTGAGGGCCTTCTGGTACGCCTCGTCGGCGCGCACCTTGTCGTCCAGGGCCTCGTACGTCCGGCCGAGCTCGGTGAAGGTCTCGGCGATGCGGCGCGCCTGGCCGAGGTACTCCTGGCTGGCGCGGACGAGCTCCTTCTCCGCCTCCTTGGCGTTCCCCTTCTCGCGCAGGGCGATGCCCAGCTGCAGGCGTGCGTCCGGGTTGCGCGCCTTGGGGTCCACCAGCGCCTTGTGGAACTGGGCGATGGCCTCGTCGAGGTGCCCCTGGCGCCGGTAGGCCTGTCCGAGAAGCACCATCAGCCTCGGACTGTCGGGAAGCGTGCGGATGGCCGTCGTCAGGGCGTCCTGCGCCTCGCGGGCGCCCTCGGGCTTGAGCATCAGCGCCCGCGCCAAGTCCACGTAAAACTGGGCGCGGGTGGGGTCCACCTTCACCGCCTCGCGCATCTGCTGGATGCCGGCGTCGAGCTGCCCCTCCGCCACCAGGCGCTTGCCCTTCAAGAGGAGAAGCTCGGGATTGTTGCGGTCCAGGGTGAAGGCCTCGTCCTCCTCCTTGGCCGCGAGGGACGCCGCCTCCACCTTGTCGAAGGGGACGTTGGTGCGCTCGGCGAGACTTCTCTGCTCGTCCGGCTTGAGGGTGGCCATGGCCGCCTGCACCCGGGCGATGAGGAGCGCGCGGGCCATGTGGGCCAGGGCCAGCTGGCGAGGCGAGGGGGGCGGTTCGCCCTCGAGCAGCTTCTTGAGATTGACGGCGGCTGCCGGAAAGCGCGCGGAGTTGTCCTGCTCGATGAGCAGGAGGCTCAACCCCAGGAGGGACGCGGGGTGGTCCTTCTCGTAGCGGAGGGCGAAGCCGAAATTCTTCTCCGCTTCGCGCGAGTCGCCGCGGCGCCGGTGCAACGCGCCCAGGGCGGAGTAGATGCGAGGGTCGGCCGGGGCCAGTGCCTGTGCCTTCTCCAGGCTTTCCCGCGCCCGCTCCAGGTCGCCGGCATCCATCTGCACGAGGCCCAGGGTGAGGTACAGAAGCGAGGAGGCATGTCCTTCCTCGTCGAAGGACTTCACCTCGCGGGTTAGCTCGCCGAGGGCGCGCGTCCCCTTCCCCGAGTACTCCTGCAGCAGCGCGTCGGCGGCGTACATGTGGCTGTCCACCTCGCCGCCGGCCTTGGCCGCCTGCAGGTGCTCCTCGGCGAAGCGGCGCGCGTCGTCCCCGTCCCCGTGCTCGCCCCAGCGGATGGCGTAGGCGTAGGCCAGGTAGGAGTGCGCGGCGACGGACTTGGGCTCCACCTCCAGCGCCTGCTCGGCCGCGGTGCAGGCCAGCTTGTACGAGGCGAAGCTGTCGTGCTTGAGCTGCTCGCTGGCCTCCTTCAGCGCGCGGCTGAAGATGTTGGCCCGGCGCGCATTCCATTGCCCCCAGCCGTAGAAGGCACCGACGCCCACCACCGCCACCGCCAGGGCCAGCATGAAGGCCCGGGCCGCACCGGAGCTGGCCTTGGCGTGCTTGCGCAGCCGCTCCTCTTCCTCCTCGGCGGCGCGAAGGGACGTCCGCGACATGGTGGCCGCGGGGGCTCCGGCCGCGGGCGTGCGCGACGTCGGCACGTCGGCCGTCGTGGTGCGGGCAGTCGCCACCGGCGTCCGCGTGGTGGAGGGCGGTGGAGGAGGCGCCGGCTCGGGTGGCGGAGCCGGGCGCGGGGCGTCAATCTTCCACTGGGCCATCAGCGCCAGCGTCTCCGCGTCCGTGGGCGCGATTTCCCAGGCCTTGAGGAGGTTGGGGCGTCCGGCGGCGACGTCGGCCGTCTTCATCTGCAGGGCGCCGAGCTGGCGGAGAATGGTGCGGTCCTCCGGCGCCACGGCCAGCGCCGCCTGCAGCTCCTCGATGGCCTTCTTGTCCTTGCCCTGGTCGGCGTAGACGCGCGCCAGCAGGACTCGGGCATCCGGGCGGTTGGGGTGTGCCTTCACGCCCTTCTTGCAGACGACCATCGCCTCCATGAAGCGCCCCATGCCGAGGTAGGCCTCGGCCAGCGGCCGGTAGGCGTCGGAGCTCGGGTCCGACGCGAAGGCATGCTCTAGCTTCGCGAGCTCTTGCGGGCTCAGCGTCTTCGCTGGGGAGGGAGTCATGCTCAGGGTCGGGCTGCGCAATCTAGGGGGAAAACGCTACCTCTGGAAGAAGCACGGCTTGTGGTGTGAGGCGCACCCACGCCCGCATTAGCAACGTCGCCCTTCCGTTGACAGCTCAGGAGGTGCAGAAGTACACGCTGGGGCCCGTTCGGGGTCCCACGGGGGTGTAGCTCAGTTGGGAGAGCGTCGCGTTCGCAATGCGAAGGTCGTCGGTTCGATCCCGTCCACCTCCACTGGTTTCAGCCGACCCGGGGTTCAGGTCCACTCGGGCCTGAACCCCGCGGCCCGCGCTGGCGAAGGGTGAGCAGCACCGGCGCGCAGGTCGTGTCCGTCGATGTCGTCGCCGGACGCGGTGCCCTCCGCCTCCCAGACGGGACGCTCGCCTCCTTCCGGCTGGACTGCGCCACCGGCTTCGTCCCCGTCGGGGGCCTGGCCGTCGTCGCACAGCTTGGCCCGGACGGCGCCGTGGTGCGCGTCCACCTTCCCGCCCACCCCAGTAAACCGGAGCCCGTCCCCTCGGCCGACAAGAGCTGGGTGACGGTGCTGCGCGACGGGCCGCTTCCGGCGGAGCCCGCCCAGTTGCAGGCGCTACTGGAGGGCGCGGGCACGCCGCGACCCAGGCTGGCCTCGTTTGCGCCGACTCCCGACGGCCGGCGCTCCGTCGAACTCGTCTGGCCGCTTTCCCACATGCTCCTCACCGAGAGGGAAGGCCCCTACCCGCTCGAGGCCACGGACCGACGCACCCTGTCCCCCGGCTTCGCCCCGGGCACCCACGCCGTGACGCTCTTGCCGGCTGCCGTCGACCCTGCCGAGGAGCGCCGGCTCCTGGGCGAGGGCTTCCTGGACCCCTGGGCCGAGGACGGGACGCTGCGCCGAGCTTCCCGCCTGGTGCGTGCGCTTCTTCTCTCCGGGGGACGGGGCATGGTCCTTCACCGCGCCGGGCAGATCGTCCTCGAAGCCCAGGACGTGGTGCGGCGATTCGGCAACCTCGAGGACCCGGACGTCCGACCCTTCGGCGCGTGGATGGACTGGGCCCTCACCCCAGACCGACGCGCCTACCGCACCCTGGGCATGGCCACCCTTGGCGGCGAGGACGTGGAGATTGCGCTCGCGAATCCCGACGCGGAGGTAGAGGTGGACAGCGCGGAGTCAGCGCTTCTCTTCGCCTGCATGCTCCAGGTGCGGGAGAACCGCTTCCTCACCGACGGCGAGCTCTTCCACGTGCCGAAGGATGTCCGGGTGGGCGCCCGCGGCGCGAGCGCCACCTCCCGGACGGGGTACCGCTACCTCGCCCACCGCGGCCACGACCGCGTCCAGCTCGTCCGGGGCTGAACCTCGCCACAGCAAGGAGGAGCGCTGGACTTCAGTCAGCGCTCCTCCGTGAGCGGGTCAGAACTGGTGGGCTTCGGTGGAGTCGCCGAGGGCCAGGGTGGAGGCCGAGCCCGAGGAGATGACTTGGGCCACGTCGTCGAAGTAGCCGGTGCCCACCTCGCGCTGGTGCCGGGTGGCCGTGTAGCCGTCGGCCTCCGCGGCGAACTCGGCCGTCTGCAGCCTCGAGTAGGCCGCCATGCCCTCCGTCCGGTAGCCGCGGGCGAGCTCGAACATGGCGTGGTTGAGGGCATGGAAGCCGGCCAGCGTCACGAACTGAAACTTGTAGCCCATGGCGCCGAGCTCGCGCTGGAAGCGCGCGATGGTGGCGTCGTCGAGGTGCTTCTTCCAGTTGAAGGATGGCGAGCAGTTGTAGGCCAAAAGCTTGTCCGGGAACTTGGCGCGGATGGCCTCGGCGAAGGCGCGGGCCTGCGCCAGGTCCGGCTTGGAGGTCTCGCACCAGACGAGGTCGGCGTAGGGCGCGTAGGCCAGGCCCCGGGCGATGGCGCACTCCAGCCCACCGCGGATGCGGAAGAAGCCCTCGGCCGTGCGCTCGCCGGGGATGATGAAGTCGCGGTCCCGCGGGTCGATGTCCGAGAGGAGAAGCTTGGCGCTGTCAGCGTCCGTCCGGGCCACCAGCAGCGTCGGGACGTCACAGACGTCCGCCGCAAGCCTCGCCGCCACCAGGGTGCGAATGAATTGGCTGGTGGGGACGAGCACCTTGCCCCCCATGTGTCCGCACTTCTTCTCCGAGGCCAGCTGGTCCTCGAAGTGCACGGCGGCCGCGCCGGCATCAATCATCGACTTCATCAGCTCGAAGGCGTTGAGCGGCCCGCCGAAGCCGGCCTCGGCGTCGGCCACGATGGGCGCGAGCCAGTGGTGCTCATGCTTGCCCTCGGAATGCTCAATCTGGTCCGCACGCCTTAAGGACTGGTTGATTTTCCGCACCACCTGGGGGACGGAGTCGACCGGGTAGAGGCTCTGGTCCGGGTACATCTGTCCTGCCGTGTTGGCGTCCGCGGCCACCTGCCATCCGGAGAGGTAGATGGCCTTCAGTCCCGCACGAACCATCTGCACCGCCTGGTTGCCGGTGAGCGCTCCAAGCGCCGGCACGTAGTCATCCGTGTGAAGCAGCTCCCACAGACGCCGCGCCCCGAGCTCGGCGAGGGTGTGCGCCACCCGCACCGTCCCCCGGAGTCGCTCGACGTCGGCCGCCGTGTACGGGCGCAGGATGCCCGCGAAGCGTCGCGCGTGGAGCGCCGTGGAGACGTCGGCCTTGGGCGGCGCCTGCGTGGAGGGGGCTGCGGACCCTTCTTTCATCAGCATCGCGATGGACATGGGCGGTGTGCACTCCTTCCGACGGGGCAATGAAGGCGTCTGTTGCACCTGTCAATCAGTACAGACGATGACTTGATGCGGTGTAAACGCTGCCACGGGTCGTAATGTGTCTGCAATAGCTATGATGAAACGTTGTACGGTCGCGTCATAAGTCATTAGTTTTACAAGACGTGGGCGAGTTTTGTAAAAGTTGTAAATTGCTCCATAGCCTCGCTGTCAACGCATCTGGGGTGCGACGCCGGTGCGCCGAGAGGACGGCGTGGGCGACGCGACTTGAGTTTTTTGGGGGGGGTACGGCGTCGGCTGCGACGGCGTCAGGGCGCGGTGGGGACCGGCCCAGCGTCCGCGGCGGGCGGAAGAGCCGCTTTCCGCTTCGGGGTCGCCGCGCCACGGCACGTCCGGCACCAGGGCTGGTTCCGGATGGCTCCATCCGGCATCCGCCGGAGGCCGAATTGCGCCAGGGGGCGGATGTGGTGGCACTTCAAGCACATCAAGGTGATGAGCACTTCATTGCCCTCGCCGTCGAAGATGGAGGACGGACGGCGCCGGCGAGGCTTTGTTTCTCCGCGGACTGGAGTGAGCGGCGTGCGCGCACCCCCCGGGGCCATCGCCGGGGTGACCTTGTAGAGCATGACGGCCGAGCAGATGAGCAGGCTGATCTGACACCACCGAGCCGCTGTCCCTGGCCGGGACGCCCTACCCCGCTCCTACGGCGCGCAGTGCGCCGCCTTCCCTCGCAGGAGCTCCGTCCGTCCCGAAGGCGGTGCAGCCAGGGGCTGCCCCCGCTGGCCCAGGTAGGCCGCCAGGGCGTCCCTGAGGTTGAGGGGACGCCGCTCGCCCATGTCGCGCCGCTCGGCCGGCACCGCACCCATGAAGGGCTCGAGACCATCGCCTCCACGGGCGAGGTAGTCCGGCAGGACGACGCGGTAGAGCCGCCCGTCGACGAGCGGCGTTCCGTCGGCGAGCGTGAGCTCCATCACCTCGAGGCCGGACGGGCATGCACCCACCGCGAGCCGCAACCCCGACTGCTGCGGCACCCGCCCGTGGGCGACGATGGCCTTGAGGAGACCCCGCAACTCGCTGGCCGTGAGACGAAGCGTGGCCACCATGTTGTCGAAGGGAAACGTCTCGTAGAGGTGGCCGTAGGTGAGCGGACCAGCCGTCAGGTCGGCCCTCAGGCCGCCCGAATTGAGGATGGCCACGTCCGCCCCTTCCATCTGTCGCAGGGCGTCGGAGGTTGCGTCGCCCAGCGAGCTCTCGCCCGTGCTGTCGCGGCGGAGCGTCACCGGCACCTCGACGCCCACGGACTTCGCCTGGGCCGCCGCCACGCTGGCCAGTGCCGGCGCGAGGAGTGCCTCCATCTCGGGGTCCCGGCGAAGCGGATGGCCATGGTAGGTCGCCGGCACGAGTGGTTTCCCGCTGGCGAGCACGGTCGGGTCGCACTTGGTGGTGCCCTCCACGACGCGCTCGCAGAGGGGCACCTCGGCTTCGATGTGCGTCGCGCTGGGAATGGGTTTCCGCGTCACGGGGTCGAGCTGAAGGGAGATGAGGCCAAAGCTTCGGCCCAGGGCGGAGGTCTCGATGACGGGCGTCCCGTTCACGAAGTGCCCCACCGCCCGGTGGGTATGACCGGCCACCACGGCGTCAACAGTGCCGCGGGGAAGCTGGTCCAGCATGGCGAAAATTTCCTCTCCCGGATGGCAGTGCGTCCCGTCGTTCGGGT
>Ga0302325_10008693_pt1 | contig 22288 bp, 20 predicted proteins | sample Palsa_T0_2_FD_201948 | JGI IMG/M metagenome (GOLD analysis project Ga0302325, IMG submission 201948) | Peat permafrost microbial communities from Stordalen Mire near Abisko, Sweden - Palsa_T0_2 | ecosystem: Environmental > Terrestrial > Soil > Palsa > Peat permafrost | place: Sweden: Abisko...
GCCTCCTTCGGCGTTGCCGGCAGGATACAGGTTACCCCCGATATTCAGGGTGCCCGTCACACTAGCTACGTTCGGAGGCGGTGTTCCGAACTGCGTACCGCGCCCCAGCGAGCCGGTCACGGTTGTGGGGTTGTAGGGAGTCCCGACCCCCGAGAGCAGCATGAGACGCACGAGGTTGAATCCCCAGAGGCCGTTGTAGAACACCTTCGCGGGCTGGACGTGGACGTTCCCGGCCGGGTCGTAGTACCTGACGTCGGTGATCATGTTGGTGCTCGAGTCCACGTCAAGCCTGAAGACGAAGCTGTTGAGCACCATGTTGAAGTTCCCGCTGCTTATGGCCGCCGGGATGGTCCGGTACGCAGCGTTAGATTTCGCGCCCACCTCGCAGACGAAGTTGCAGGGTTCCGCGCACCAGCCATCGTACACGCAAGCGTTGCTCTGAATCCCGTACTGGTTCACGTAGGCCTGAGAGGCGAGCGCCGTGGGGAGCGGGTATGGGTGATAGCCCAAGCCTTCGAGGGCGCTGAAGCCGATGCTGCCGACGTTCGAGTACGGATGCGGGGGAAGGGGAAAGTTCTGGCTCATCGGCTGGAACGGGCCCTGGTTGGTACCGGTGATGCCCCACGCCTTCTCGAACTCCACGTAGTACGGCTCGTAATCGTTGTAGGTCATTGGCCAGTCCTGGATGTCGTTCGTCGGGTCGATCGTGCTCAGGAAGTCTGCGCCGTACTTGCTCGCAGTCTCTGATTGCATAGTGTACGCCCAGGGACCGAAACGTCCCATCATGCCCGCATAGTGCTGCGCCATGCCCCCCACCCCGTGGCCCGCGGCGATGAACTGGTCCATGGTGTAGCGCCTGACTGGCATCGCCATCTGATCTGAGTTGTTCCTCAGACTGTAGGTGAACATGGGCAGAGGGTGATCGAACTTCCTCAGCATCATGATCCCCCACTCGTCGTACTTGGTCAGCGAAAAGTCGCTTTCGTAGTCCCAGTAGGGGCCCTTCTCGATTCCCACAACACTGTATCCGGCCGTAGCTAGCTCGGCCGCGATTATTCCGCCTGCGACCCCGAGGCCCAGGAGGCAGACGTCAACCTCGGGCTCCTGGATAACCGCGGTTGATTGGCTCATCTTCAAACCATCCCTAGAGGATAGGCGTCTGCTGCTGGAACTGGGCCAGACTGGCGGCTTTCAGGGGTATGGGTGTCGGAGAGAGCGCCAGCTCGAGCGGGGTGTGGCCTTCCCCGTAGAAGTTGCCCTGGTTCGTCCCGTTGAAACCGAGGAGAGCCCAGCCCACCATGTTCCGGTTTCCTCCGTACAGGGGATCGGTCAGGAATCCCGACCAAGTCATGAAGAACAGCTCCCACGCAAAGTCCGAGGGAACAATGCCGTTGAACGAAGCGGGCTTGTTCGCCCAGGTGTCGGCGAGGACCTGGGCCTGGTTATCGGCTGAGAGCGTCTCGAAGTTACCCCCATAAGCGCTGTTTGCGTAGCTCTGCAGCGCGGCAAGCCCCCACTTCCAGAAATAGCGCATGCTCATCGCGTACTGGTAGTGCGTGCCGGCACTAACGGCCTGGACCGGCGTACCCTGAGAGTACGTGATGCCGTCTACCGTTATCGGCCCCTGCTGCCCTGAGAGCTCGAACGGGCCCTTCATGTACATGATGCCGCCCGTGCCGTACCCGCTGGTGAGCTGCCCGTCGATGAAGTAAATCACTCCTGCCTCCTTGGCTCCCGGCCCGTTGCTGTCCGAGGGGATTATCGTCTCCACAATCGCCTCAAGCTCCACCTGCTCGTTGAGTCCCAGGCACAAGAAGCCCGTCATGGTATCGAGTTCGCTCTGCAGACCCTTGGATTGGGTGGTAAGCGTGCTGACTTGGCTCTGGAGCGAGGCGACCTGGTTTACCTGGGGTTGAAGCGAGCTGAGCTGGGCCTCCAGTGACGCAATCTTCTGATCCTTTTGATTGTCAAGGTTGGTGAAATACGGGACCTCAGCGACCGATGCGACTACGCCCCCAACAGCGGCGCCGAGACCTATCTTGAGAAATTGCCTGCGAGAGGAAGAATCTGTAGAAGACATTAGGCAGTCGGCCTTTGTAGCTTCAATAGCTGCATACAGAAGCGTCGGACTTCTTCCACCCTTGTACATGAGATGCGCAGCGAATAAGGATTCAACCTAGCGGATGTAAGGTAATTCCGATTTAATAGACTGGATTTCCTGTATCAGATGCGGGAGACAATACTGCTTGAGACTGGTTGAGGCGACCATCATCACCGATGTTCAACAGAGTTGGGTGACTGAGGTGACTCGGCGTTACCAAACAAGATTGAAGCTGCTTCATTCGAAGCCATCGGAAAAGCCCGACGAGGTAGTCCAGCTGTTCGAGATTACCGTCGACGACAAACTCAAGGACAAGATGATCAAATTCCTTAGGGACTGGCCAGATACATCGGAGCTGGTGATAGCGAACTCCAGCTCTGAGAGATTGATGGGGTTGATAAGGGTAAAGGGGCCGGTGTCTCGATGCATAGCAGACTCAGACTGCTTTCTGCTCCACGCATCAAACAACCCAGACACCACGATGGTATGGAGGGTCTTGGGCTCTGAACGCTCCTTCGAACACTTGCAGGCTAGATTTGAACGCAGAGGAATCGAGTACAAGATAAGGAACAGGTCGGTGATGAGTACCAAGAAGAGATTGACCGCTAGGCAGGAATGGATCCTTCACCTAGCCTTCCAAATGGGATATTTTGACAATCCGAAGAAGATTCACATCCGCGCTCTTGCGAAATTGGCAGGGATATCACCTCCGGCCTTCCATGAATCACTCCGGAGGGCAGAAAAGAAGATGCTGGAGGAACGTATCTGAAACATGCAAGTCCTTGGTCATTGATGCCCGATCGCAGGGTGGGCGTGCCCAGTCAGTGCTGCCAAAACCAAGATAACAGTCGAACCCGAGAACGAGACCGACCAGCGGCCGACATGGCTGTTGACTCAACGCCGCCTTCTGAATCCATCTCAAAGCAGGATAGGGAATAAAGCTTCGGCAGCATCGTCCGAAGTGTCAAGAAACCGTAGCCAGTTTTTTTCCTGAAGGGCCCGATGAACTCGCAGGCGCGTTGTAGTCTATCAGGCGTTTGACCAGATACACGCACCCGGCGAGGTACAGCGCGAAGCCCAGGGAAGCGAAGAACAGACCATAGGACGCCAAGGTCGCTAGGGCCAGCACCACCAGCAGCCTATTCCTCCTGACAGAGTCAGAGATCCCACCCAAAGTCACCTTGCCGATGGCCCCTGCGACGAGCACGAGGTCAGACAGGACCACCGAGGAAAGCACCGTAAAGTGCATCACCTTGAAGAAGTAGTATGGCAGGAAGACTACCTGCCAGACGGAGGCCCAGGTGGCCAGCAGGGCGAAAGCCATTATCAGGACCACATTTCTCTGCCTGAGGAGTTGCAGTGCGTCCCTGCCCAGCCTGATGCCTCCGGCCCCCTGGCCTGCAGCCGCCAGCTTCTTCCTCGCGACCAAGGCGGCGGCAACCACCACGATGCCGAGCAGGGGGGCATAGAAGAAGGCCGGTCTCCAGCTGCCAGAAAGAGTGTAGGCTATCCCTCCGATTGAGAGACCGGCCACGCTACCTGCGTCGAAGCCGACGTAGAATATCCCAAGGGCCAACCCCTTTCTGCCCTTGAAGTAGTTCGCCACGCTAGCCATAGCCACGGGCCAGAACGCACCTTCCCCGAAACCGCTGACCAGCCGGAAGATGAAAGCCTCAGAGAAGTTCTGCGAGAACCCCACGAGCCAGGTGAAGGCCGTGAACACCACAAGGCCGCTGATCATGACAGGCCACCTGCCGTACTGGTCGGAAAGGTAGCCTGCGGTGAACACGATGCAGGTCACACCGATGTACTGGGCCGCGCTGAGCAAGCCGATCTCGGAGTTCGTCAGGGAGAGCGAAGACGACATCGGCGCGAGCACAGAAGAAAGGACGGTCCTGTCAGCGGCGTAGACCGCGTAGCCCATCGCCACTATTAGGAGGAAGGGCGAAGAGGCGCGGACGCGTCCCGATGAACCGGTTGCGTTGCTAGACGAGGTCTGGGTCAAGCTCATCTGATTCCTAAAGCGCTCAAACTGAGGGTACGGAGCGGACTGCTGTCGAACAAGCTCACTTCGTGCTTTGTTTGACCGAGGCGACGATGCGGTTGGTCGCGTCGATGTCGAGGGCCGTGTACGTGACAAGGTTCTTGAGCTGGTATCTCGAGAGCTTCTCACTGGCAAAGTTCCAGTGCAAGCTGACCCAGTCGCCGGCCTTGACCGACGAGAACGGGGGAATATCCCGGTCGTAGTGGACCTCGCGCTTTTCTGAGCCCGCCAGCCTGAGCTTGTTGTCCTCGAGCGAAAGAGGCGCGCGCTCCACCATTAGGGTCTTCGGCTTGACCTCCACCACCCGGCCCCAAGACACCCGGCAAGAGTCCATCAGTTCGACGAGCTTGCCCTCGTTTGCGGTCTTTATGTTCGACCTGGCGTACATGCCTAGGACGTAGAACGTGTGGTGTGGCTTGGCCATGTGGCCCAGCTCGCGGAAGATAGACCGCGCCTCGGGTTTTTTCATCCTCTTCCCGAGTCGCTGATAGGAGAACTCAAAGAACTCCGACGGCTCGACGCTGTCGAGCAGCGGATTGCCGATCCAATACGCCTCGGTGACCTCCTTGTCGAAGGGCTGTCTGCCGGTGGATTTTGCAATCATCCGGACGAACGGATAGGCCGCCTCAAACTTTGTGAGCATCGAAGTGAGGTCTTCGGTCACCGAAGAAGCATGTAAGTGCTCCAGTATCTTCCCGTTCTCATCCGGTCCGCAGTAGCCAAGGCTGTTAGGCTGGAGCGCGTGTTTCGCGTGAAGAATCATGCCATCAAGCTCTGATTTCCTCTTCAAGTAGCGACGCCCGTGATTCGATCGAGTTGCAGTCGGAGGTCCCGTTTGTACTCCGCCTCCTTCTTCGTAATCCGCCCTATGGCCTGTTGTGCGAAGACCTCGACGTACGCGTCCTTCTTGACGCGCACCATCGAAATATCTACTTCGCCGACAGCGCCGTTATCGAGAAACATCACGCTAGCAGTTGCACCCTGGATGGAGACAACCCTCCCGGCCCTGGTGACGCACATCTTGGTTCACGTGGCCGAGCATTGTTAATAACCGTTGCAGGGGATTCTCACTTTCGGAACCACCCCGAGTCTTCATCCAGTCTCGGTGAGCGAGTCCGAAGTGTCCCCCTCCTCCATCACCTAATATCGGAAATTACTCTCACGTCCTAGAACAGTTCATGTACGAAATGCGCAGTTCACAGTTCGGTATGGGGCCCACAGCAAGTAATGAAGACTCTTCATGTTCGCTCTAGTCGGTGAACAGGATCGCAATTGAGTTCCGCCCTCGCAAGCTTGCCCGCCTATCTTCTCGGCGGCCGATAATCAAAAAGCCGCTTGAAAGAATAGAGTGCACCCGCGATGTAGGTAATCACTGTCGGTACGTAGACGAACGGGAAGATCCAGAAGCTGTCCGTAAGAGCTACCGCGCCTAGAACGACCAGGACGGTGATTGTGAGGACCATGTAGACGTACTTCATCTCAGGTGGAATCGCGGACGCGTCCTTGCGACCCACCTGGGAAGTCTGGCCGACCTGTTCTTGTCGGTGGACTTGCTCTTGGTCGTATTCTACTTGAGTCTGGCTCACGAGCTAACGTTGAATGAATGGGTTCGGGCTCTTAGTCCTACTGATACTATATACACTGATATTCTTACAAGTCTTGTCCGTCGTTTGTGGAAATGCAGCTTCCACGAGGCAGTCGGCTGACCCGATTCCCGATGCCGTAGCAGGGGCTCCATCCTTTGGACTTCCCTGTACTCGTCTTTCAGTCAGTTTGGTCACGAGTGTGAGTGGAGGGGCCGATAGAACGACTGCCCGGGCATATCAGCAGCCTAACGACAGGCGTGCTCCCCTTACGTTACTGTGATGGTCCCTTGCATCCAGGCAGTGTGATACTGGCATTCGTATTTGTAGACGCCCGGTGTCGTCAACGTGACCTGGTAGGTGGTCCCCTTAGTCAAGTTCGGAGACACCCCCGGCGTCGTCGCACCGCTCGGTACGGAAGTGAAAGCCACGTTGTGCATAGCAGTGGTGTCCTGGTCAGTCCAAGTGATTGTGGTCCCAGGCGCGACGCTTATGCTCGACGGGCTGAAGTTGGATCCTGTCCCCGCACCCTGTGGGATTGTGATCGCGCTCCCTCCCGAAGCTCCGGACGCTGAGGAGCTAGCGCTGTTGGTGACCGTACTGTTCGAAGATTGACTTGACGAAGAGCACGAAGCTGTGGAAGTTCCTGACTGCGTCATGTTGTTCACTCCCGAAGAGGATGACGCAGAACTCGCAGACGAATTCGAACCGGTGGATCTCGGCGAAGATGACTGGGAAGAGCTGCCCGTGACCGATGCACTCCCTGTGCTGCTTGCCGACGAACTGGACGCACTGCCTGTGCTCGTTGAAGCACAAGTCGAACTACCCGTCGAAACGACAGCGGTCAGGGAGGGCGTCGTGAGAACGACGTTGGTAGCCGCCAGGACTCCGATACCGGTTACGATGATCACTCCGACAATCAAGACGGCGGCTATGACTATAGAGATCCCTGTTTTACGCGGCTCGCTAATTCCCAGGATGCAAAACCTACGAATTCTTGTAATCCCTTCAAGATATGCATTAAGGAACAATCTGATAGTCAAATCATAAAGCACCGTATTATTTCCAAAACGCCATCACATCGTCAACGTGAAAACCACGCGTTCTTTTGGTGTTCCTGCGGTATACCCTTCCCGAGCTTTTTGAAATGAGCTCAGAAAAGGATCCGGCAGAATCAGAGGATGAATCAATCTCTGATTCAGAGAATGAATCGGCAAAGGTCTCCGACGCAGAAGATCGCGTGGAGACTTTGCGGCAGGCCGTCAACGCTCAACAGGACGCTCTAATGGCGCAGCAAAAAGCCGTAGCCAGCGCGACAGATGCGTATGCGGAATCGCAGGACGTTGCGAGACACGAAAAGGAGGCGGCGAAGGAAGCTCAAGAAGCCCGCGACAAGAGGGCAGGCAATTCCAGAAGGAATTTTCTGAAAATCGGGGGATCAGTCGTCTTAGGAGCGGCGGTCGGAGTCGTCATAGGCGCTTCGGAAGCCTCAGTGATAACGCTGCCTCTGGCTTCCGGCAGGATCTCGGGACTCGGGAAGCAGGCCAACGCTGAAATCAATGCTGCAAATGAGACCATTACGTCGCTTCAGGCGCAGCTGAACACCGCTAACGCCGAGGTTAACACGCTACAGACTGAAATCACTAGCAGCAACGGCTTTGTGATACTCACCCCCGACGAATGGGCTCTCGTCGAGGCGATTGGCGAGACTTTCATCCCGTCAGACAGCAATGGTCCCGGGTTCAAGGAGGCAGGAGGAGTCTACTTCATCGACAGGCAACTGGCGGGAGAGTATGGGACGAACGGCAACATGTACATGGACGGCCCGTTTATCGCACCGGGCACAGCCGGGCCAATCACCGTCGGGTCCGTGACCTACCCTGGAGGGTCTGCCGCGGTCAGGCTCGGGGCGGGCGGCAGATTCCAGTACCCCCTGCGCATGAGAGAATACTGGAAGATAGGGATGGCCGCGATCGAGAGTTACTCTAACTCATCACATGGTGGAAACTTTGAGACCCTCAGCGCTGCCGACCAGGTGCAGGTTCTCGCGGACCTTTACAACAATGTTCCATCCAACTTCTCGTTCACGATCCCCGGCTTCAGTACGGGGACCACGGTCACCCAGACGCTCCAGATAATTCCGCAGGACTTTTTCTATGACCTCTGGATGATGTGCTGGTGCGGGTTCTTGATGGACCCGTCTTATGGCGGAAACCAGAACATGGTTGGATGGACCTACACCGGGTTCAACGGCACCAACATGGGTGACTTCTACGGTGAAGGACAAACGACACAGCAGCTAATGGTCGCGACGACGTCCACGAGACTTGGGCCGAGCAGCCTGGGACAATTCCAGCGTCAGGCGTTCGGAAGCCCAGGCGGCGTGAACTCTGCCTCGTCGAGTACGTCCGGGGCATCTTCCAGCTCGTCGAGTTCGTCCAGCTCATCTTCCAGCGCTTCGTCCTCTTCCAGCAGCACCTCTTCTTCGGGGAGCGCGTGATCGAGATGTCAAGTGTAATCACTGAACCAGCGGCTGATGTCGTCTGTCTCGGCCTCGGCGTGATGAGCGGCGCGGTAGCGGCAGAACTGACGGCGGCGGGATACAACGTGGCCGGAATCACTGTGGGACCCTACTGGGACTACCAGAGTGATTTCTTCATGAGCAAGTACGACGAATGGGGGATCGGCGTCATGCGGAAGTTCGACTGGCCCCTACAGACCTCCTCATTCACCATCAGGAACAATTCTACTCAGTACGCGAACCCGATAAGGCGCTATACGTACCCAATACAGTATCACGCCCTAGGCTACGGAGTCGGCGGCGCTGCTCAACACTATGCGGGCTCGATGAGCCGCTTCGGCCCTTGGACCTACCAGGCCGCTTCCATGACCGCCAGCAGGTACGGCCCCGATTTCCTCACCTCGATCGAGCCGAACGCCGACCTGTACGACTTCCCAATGACTTACGAGGAGTACGACCCGTACTACACGCAGTGGGAACAGGCGTATGGAGTCTGCGGGACAAACATGGGACCGCTCGTTCCGATGAGCGAGAACTTCCCCATGCCGGCCGGACCCAGGACCGCTCTGAGCGACCTGTACTCTACGACCGCCGAGGCGATGGGCTACAACCCGTACCCCCACCCAAGCTCGCTTGCCACCCAACCGTACGTGAACCAGTACGGCGTACAGGTCAACGAGTGCGTCTACGACGGCTGGTGCGGCGAACTCTGCAACTACGCCTGTGAGACCGGAGCCAAAGCAAACTCCGCATTCCGAACGGTACCCGCAGCCGTCAACACCGGCAAGCTCACGATAGCACTCAACAGCTACATCTTCAGAATCAACGTCGACCCTACAACAAACCTGGCAACCGGCGTCAGCTACTATGACTCGGCAGGCAACGTCCACATCCAGCCTGGCACCGTAATCCACAACGGCCTCTGGGGTACCAACCTCTTCAGGATAGAAGCGCTGTCCGGAGTCGGAACGCAATACGATCCGACGACGGTTACGGGGTCGTCTGGACGGGGCTGGACTTACGGATATGCCCCGTACTCCGGGACGAGCGCGTCCGGTACCATCAACATAGGCGGGAACGCGTACCCCGCCGGGAACGCCAGCGGAGGCGGGACAGACATCTTCGACTTCGCCGACGACAACTTCGACCACACCGGGTTGGGGTTCATCGGCGGGTCTAACCCGTCCTTCGGAGGCTACTTGGGGAGTGGTCCCGGCAACCTGAACCTCTTTGGGTCGGCGATGAGCCCATCGAACATAGGCAGCACCTTCAAGGCGAAACTAAAGGACGTCTATCTTCCGACCAAGCAGGTAGTCAGCTCCACCCCGTTCGCGCCGTGCATACCCTCCACCCAGCACTACTACGACCTCGACCCCCACCACACCGACATGTATGGGGACCCTCTTGCGAGGCTCACGGTAGACTGGGGAAGAAACGAGTTCATAGGAGCCACCTACATCGCCAACACTTACGTCCTCCCGATTCTCCAGAAGATGGGCGCGACGAACGCTGCCGTCTCCGCGACCGTACCCCCAGGGTCTGCTCACGTGGACTGGTGGGGAGCCCACCAGCGAGGCGCCATGAGGGCCGGAACAGACCCTTCCTGGTCCGTCTACAACAGGCACCAGCAGTCCTGGTCGGTCGAGAACGTCTTCGCATCCGGAGAGATCTGCAACACATTCGGGACCTTTGTCACTGCGGGAACGCATCCTGGCGGTCCGCTCTCCTACGTGGCAGCCGAGGGAATCAAGATGTATCTGGCAAGCCCGGGTTTGTTGGACTAGTCATGTCGGATGGAGTGGTAAAGGCATGACGACGTCACTGAATTCGAGCTTGACTACATGGACCATCAATCCTGGGAAAAGATGCCCGTTCTCTAGCCCGATGTAGACCGGCTACACAACTATCAACGAGCAGCAAGATAAGCCATAATCGCGATTGTCCTCGGTCATAATGGAACATTTACCACCAGAAGGGCTGCAGTGCGACAGGTGCGCTACCGGCTTCAAAGGTGTCGACGAGCTGGCGAGGCACAAGCGGTCTCACGAGGACAACAAGACGGAAGACGAGCCGGCTCGTTCCGACAATCCAGACGCCAAGGATCGGGGATTGCTAGAAACCCAGGATGATAACCAAATAGCAACAACAGCCAACGTGGTCCATGGGTCAAACGAAGAGGCTCAAGCCGGGAGAGACGTGGTCGAAGGGCAGCGAAACGACCGAACGAACGACCTGGCCAATCGAGCGAATATTGGCAACTACCGGGACGATGCCGAGTGGGAAGTTAACCCGAATCAGACACCGAAGCAAGCCAAGACGATTCGACCCATCCCCTACGTCTGAACCAAGCGTCCGGAAGCGCCGTTTCGTAGAAAAGCGACAATAAGGAACCCGTCTCCATCGATGGTGTCTGGCTGGTCACAACTGTTCGACTTCGGCTCGATGTTTGACTAGGACTTCTCGTCCGGACACAGTTTTCCCATTAGTCTCAGGCATGATTGGCATCTTCGTGAAACCCGTCCTTGAAGGCGTCTCCAATCAACGGATTGTGCGCAAGATTATGGTGGTATTCGTATTGAGAACGCCACCGAGCCTGCGGATTTCCTCCACCGACTTGTTGACCTCTGCGATGTTGGGGCCCTTGATTATCGCTGCGATGTCGAACTGGCCGGTGGTCTCGTATATCGTCTCGACGCCGGTCACGCCCCTGATTTTCTTGCTAACCTCGGAAGTAGGATGAGAGGGGCTGACGGACACGTAGGTGATCGCGCTGGTCTGTTCGGGCTCGTTGACCTCCACCGTGAACCTACGGATGGTTCCAGTGGTTTGCAGGTTGGAGACTCTCCTCCTAACGGCCGCCTCGGAGAGATGCACCTTGGCTGCTATCTCGACAAAGGAGACGCGCGCGTCTTCGCGCAGGACCGCAAGAATCAGTTCGTCGGTCTTATCCAGCCGCCTTCTCCTCCATCGTGAGGACCTTATCCAGCGACTCTATCACTGTGCTGATCTGCTTTTCGGTTATGATGAGCGGAGGCAGCAGCCGGATTATCGTCCTTCCGGAGTAGGTGTACAGCACGTGCTCCTTTATCGAACTCAGTAGAATGTTCTGGATGTCGACCCTCATCTCCATGGCTAGCATCAGTCCAATCCCTCTGGCCTCCCTGCAGGTCCTGTGTTTCTCACCCAAGGCCTTCAACTGGGCCAGGAAGTACGCGCCTTTGGTTATCGCCTGGCCGGGCAGGTCGTTCTTCGTGATGTAGTCTAGAGTGGCAGAGCCTGCCGCACACGAGAGCGGGTTCCCTCCGAAGGTGCTCGTCTGCTCCCCCTTCTTGAGGACTCCCATTATCTCCTTCCTCGTAATCGTGGCTCCAATCGGGACCCCGCCAGCGAGGCCCTTGGCTGACGTCATTACGTCGGGCACCACGCCCCAGTTCTCGAGGGCCCACATCTTCCCCGTCCTCCCCAGGCCGCTCTGTACCTCGTCGGCCAAAAGCAGTAGTCCCTTCCTGTCGCAAAGCTCGCGGACGCCCTTCAGGTATCCCTCCGGTGGCAGGTTGATGCCTCCCTCTCCCTGGATTGGTTCGAGCAATACAGCAGCGGTGTCAGGGCCTACGGCCGCCTCCAGCTCCGCGAGGTCTCCGAACGTCACGTGGCTGAAGTTAGGTACCAGTGGTTCGAATGCCTCTTTGTACTTCTTGTTCCAGGTGGCGGAGAGGGCGCCCGCGGTCTTCCCGTGGAACCCGCCTTTCATGGCGATTATCCCTTTCTTGCCGGTGTACTTCTTGGCCAGCTTGATCGCGACCTCGTTCGCCTCGGCCCCGCTGTTAGACAGGAACGCAGAGTCGAGTCCTTTCGGAGATACAGCTATGAGCTTCTCGAAGAACGCGGCCCGTGCGTCGTTGTAGAGGGAGCTGTGGCACGTTATGAGCTTCTCGGCCTGGGCCTTTATCGCGGCCACGACCTCAGGGTTGCAGTGTCCGACTATGGCGACGCCATAGCCGCCCATACAGTCGATGTATTCGTTGCCCAGTTCGTCCCATAGTTCGGCGCCTGAGCCGCGCACTATCACCACGGGATACTTCTGGTACGTCTGCGGTCCGAGCTCGTCCTCGATTTCCATTACGTTCATCGTGAACTGATCACCGTGCAATCCTGGTGCGCCAGCGCGGCTGTCACAGGGGCGGAACCGAACCCTGACGCGACTATGACCTCCTTGACCCCCCCTTCCATGGCCTCGATGCCGGCGAGGATCTTCTTCTGCATTCCGAAGCCTATCTTGGGCAGTGACGACCGGGCCTGCTCTACGGTGAGCTTCGGCACCACCTGGCCATCGAGCGACAGGCCCTTCACGTCAGTAAGAAAGAGTACGGCGTCGGACTTTGAACCCATCGCAAGATATGTCGCGGCCCTGTCAGAGTCCACATTCAGCGGCTCGGAGTCATCCCCCTTCGCGACAGGAGAGACGACCGGGATGAAGCCCTTCTCGAGCAGAGCCGAGATGACCGTGGGGTCGGCCGACTGCATCTTCCCTGTGTAGCCTCCGTCAATCATCATCTTCCTTCCGCGCTCGTCGACGATCAGCAGCTTCTTCTTTCTGGTCGCCCGCAGAACCCCGCCATCGAGGCCTGAGAGAGAGACCGCCTTGATACCAGCCTTGGCGAGCGTCTCGAGGATCTTCTTGGCGATGAGGCCGCACATCACCATCGTGAAGATGTCCATGGTCTCGCGGTCTGTGTACCTGCTCCGAATCCCGTCTGGGGAAACTACGAACCGCTGCTCCTTGCCGAGCTTGGTAGCTATCTCGGTGACGACGTCGCCTCCGCCGTGTACCAGTATCAGCTGGTGGTCCGCGCTGAGCTTGCTGATGTCGGCGAGTAGGTCCTGCGGCAACTGGCCCTTCACGAGGTCGCCCCCGAGCTTTATCACGACTCTCATGCGCGTCACACCGGGTGGAGAGGGGCGTCATAGATCCCCTGCTTCTCATCTAGGCCGAGCATGATGTTCATGACCTGGACGGCGTTGCCCGCCGCTCCTTTCATGAGGTTGTCAATCGCCCCTATGGCCACTATCCTGTGGCCCCTCTCGTCGATCTCGAACCCGACGTCGCAGAAGTTCGACCCGATGACCACCTTCGGGTCGGGAAGCCTGAACGGTCCCTTCTTGTCCTTGACCAAGCGGATGAACGGTTTCCCGCTGTAGAGGCTTCGGTACATTTTCCATACGGTCGAGTTCTGGAGGTCGCCCTCGTAGAAGACGTGGCAAGTCGAGAGGATGCCCCTTACCTGGTTTATCGCATGAGCGGACATCGAGACAGTGACCTTCTTGTCGCCCAGCCACGAGAGCTCCTGCTCTATCTCGCCCGTGTGTCTGTGGCCCACTGGCTTGTACGGCCTTACGACCCCGTACCTCTCTGAGAAGTGAGTGGAGAGCGAAGGCTTTCCTCCTGAGCCTGAGGAGGCTATCTTCGCGTCTACGACCACGTGGTCACGGTCTATCACGACGTCCTTCTGCTTGAACAGTGGAGCGAGGGCGAGTATCGAGGTAATCGCCATGCAGCCGGGAGAGGCCGCGAGCGAGGTCTTTGCAATCTCCTCCTTGTTCAGCTCCGGCACGGCGTAGACGAACTTCGAGAGCAGCTCCGTGTCCGGGTGCTCGAAGCCGTACCATTGCGGATAGTCGGCTGGGTTTTTTAGCCGGAAGTCGGCGCTGAGGTCCACCACCTTCAGCCCAGAGGAAGCGAGCTGCGAGACCATCTGGATGGACTGCCCATGTGGCATGGCCGTAAAGACCAGGTCAGCAAGGCCGGCCATCTTCGCAGGGTCGTTGTCGATGAACTCCATCTCTGTCATCCCCCGAAGGTTCGGGTGCACCCTGAAGAGCAGCTCCCCGACGTGCCGGTTCGCGGTGGCAAAGGTAAGGTCTACTTTCCCGTGCTTCAGCAGCAACCGTAGGAGCTCGCCGCCGGCGTACCCGGAGGCGCCGACTACCCCGACCCTTACCATCTAGCGCTTCGCGCTCCGGATGACGTACTCTATCATCTTCTTCGCGATCTTGGTCTGCGAAGCAGCCTGGGCGCCCTTGAACTCTACTGTATTGTTCACTTCATGGACCATGTAACCCTCAGCCTTGGACTCCATCACGTCGACTCCCAGTATCCCGCCTCCAACTGCATGTGCAGCCTTCAGCACGATCTCGGTCAGTTCCTTGTCCGGTTTGAAAGCACTAGTCGTAGCGCCCCGGGCGACGTTGGTCCTCCACTCGTTTGCTGCAGCGTGCCTGTAGACAGTCGCTATGATCTCGTCGCCCGCTACTATCGCCCTGATGTCGCGAGGTGGCCTGTCGATGAAGTCCTGTAGGTAGTACATGTGCTCTATCGGGTTTGGGATGGATTCGCGTAGCTCGACTATCGTGTCCAGCGTCTGCGCGTCCTTCGCGATGCTGATCATCCGGCCCCAGCTGCCTACGAACGGCTTCAGGACCACCGGGTAGCCAAGCTTCTCCGCGGCTTCATCGACAGCCTCCGATGACATGGCTACGAAGGTCTTCGGGGTCGGGACACCGGCCTTGGCCAGCACCATCGAGCTCACCAGCTTGTTCCCGCAGGTCTCGGAGACCTTTGAGCTGTTTATCACGAACGCGCCGAAGTGCTCCATTATCCTGGCCAGGAAAAGCGACCGGTAGTAGCTGATGCAGCGCTGCAGTACCACGTCGCCGAACTCTTGCTTGGTCTTCTTGGCGGTGGCCTCGAAGTAGAGCATCCTCCCGTCCAAGAGCTCCGCTGTGCAACCAGCGCGCTTCGCCTCTTGGACGAGCCACTTCTCCTCGCCGCGGATGCGGTCGAAGACTATTGTGATCTTCAACTACTCGCCCCAGTCTTCCTCGGCGACTTCGGCCGGCTTGAGCGTTACCTTACCGTCGCCCACGGACGCCACCTCGTATTCTGACTGACATTCCTTGCACTGTACGATTTCACCCACGATGGCATCGTCTGGCACAATAATGTCTGCGTCGCACTCTTCACATTTTGCTATCATGTAATCACCTCGTTCTTGTTTGCCCGAACTTGTTTGTTGAGACGCTCGTCAGCATCGCTCAGTGAGCCGCGCGAATAACTGACCCAAGAGTTGTTCTTTTTCATGGATTTGGAGTCGCTGAGGACTAGACGAGACACTGAAAGCGGGTTGGACCCGCCTGCACTTCCGATCATCATCAGGGTTTTGAGTGCATCGAGCACGGTTCGCAATTCGTCTTTATCAATCTTTATGGGCGTCCCGGTTATCCTCTTTGAGACCCTCCCCAACTCCTCGGAGGCGGTGCGCTCCAGAGGGGCGTGTCGGTCCACAGACAGCCGTACCAGTTCCCCTACTATTGCGTGCGCCTGCCGGAAGGGGACGTGGTACTTCTTGACCAGGTGGTTCGCGAGCTCCGTCGCGGTCGACATGTCCGTGCTGAGCGGGCCGCGCATCTTTTCCTCATTGAACTTGAGCGATGAGATCATCTCGGCCATCAGCGTGGCGGAATCGACCGTGTCGTCGAGGGCCTTCCACAGGTGAGGGGTGACCTCCTGTAGGTCCAGGTTGTACGAGTTTGGGAGCGCCTTGGTTATCGAGAAGATTGCGGTCAACTCGCCCAGCACCGAACCGGACTTGGCACGGACCGTCTCCGCCACCACGGGATTCTTCTTCTGCGGCATTATGCTACTCGTGGCGCTGTACTCGTCGCCGATCTCCACGAACCCGAACTCTGAGGAGCTCCAAAGGATCAGCTCTTCGGCAATCCGGCTGAGGTCCACCATCGCTATCGCTGCTGTAGACACTGCCTCTAGGGCAAAGTCCCTCGATGACACTGAGTCCATGGCGTTCTCGACGAGGCCGTCGAACCCAAGGAGCGAAGCGACGTAGTCCCTGTCGACCTTCACTGAGGTGCCGGCGAGCGCAGCAGCCCCCATCGGGGACAGGTTGACGCGGCCGAAGGCGTCAGCGACCCGAGCGATGTCCCTCTGGATGGCGTCGAAGTGCGACTGAAGGTGATGGGCCAGGGTCACGGGCTGGGCGTGCTGCAGGTGCGTGTATCCGGGCATGATGGCCGCTTTGTGCTTGCGAACCTGCAGGACCAGAGACTCTTGTACCTTTGAGAGGGATTCGGCAAGGTCCAGAAGCCTCGCCCGCGCCTCCATCCTTATGGCCGTGGCGACCTGGTCGTTCCTGCTCTTCCCGAAGTTCATGAAACCCGCGTTATCCATTCCGACCGACTTTATCGCCTCCTGTTCGATCATGTGGTGCACGTCCTCGGTGCTGGCATCGAGCGGAAGCTCCGCTGGCACACCGTCGAGAAAACTCAGGACGGCTGATGCGACCGCAGGAGTGACCTCCTTCGCGCGGGCCAGTGCGAGCATGTGAGCCATGTTTATCGACACGACGTGCTTCGTGATGGGAGAATCGAAGCCAATCGAGGAGATGAAGTCATTTGCTCTTTTGCTTGAGCGTTTGACCCTGTTTCCCCTTAGTATGTTCGACATTCTTCTCCCTCATTACCTCCGAGGCCATTTTGGCGGCTATCCTCGACTGCAGCCCCCAGAGTTCGATGAATCCGACCGCTGACGATTGGTCGAAAGTCGAACCCTTCTGGTAAGTCGACAGAGCCACCTTGTAGAGCGAGTTCTTCGATGTCCTGCCGACGACCCGCAGGCCGCCCTTGTAGAGCTTCAGCCTCACGTTACCTGACACGCGCCGCTGGGTGGTCCGGATGAAACTGTCGAGCGCGAACCGCAGAGGCTCCATCCAGAGGCCCGAGTAGACCAGCCACGACCACTCCCTCTCGACTCCGCTCTTGAACGCGAGCTCGTGCCTAGTGAGGACCAGCTGTTCGAGGTCCCTGTGGGCCTCGATTATTGTGACGGCCGCGGGCGCCTCGTATACCTCCCTCGACTTGATCCCGACCAGCCTGTCCTCCACGTGGTCTATGATGCCCACTCCGTGCTTTCCGGCGAACTGGTTGAGGTGTTTGATCAGCTGAAGGTCCCCCATCTCCTGGCCGTCAACCGACCTGGGAACCCCCTCCACGAAGCCCAGTTCCACGTATCCTGGCGTGTCCGGAGCTTCTTTCGGCTGGGTGACCCACTCGAACGCGCTGGCCGGGGGCTCGACGTTAGGGTCCTCGAGCGGGCCGCTCTCGATAGAGCGACCCCAGAGGTTCTGGTCGATGCTGAAGATCGAGTTCGATGGTTTTACCTTGATGCCCTGCTTCTTGGCGTAGATCAGTTCCTGGTCGCGGCTCATGTTCCATTCCCTCACAGGGGCTATGACCTTCAGGGCCGGGTCCAGCGCCCTCACGGTGACGTCTATCCTCACCTGGTCGTTTCCCTTGCCGGTACAGCCGTGGGCAACGGCCGTCGCTCCCTCCTTCTCGGCGATCTCCACGAGCTTGGCGGCTATCAGAGGCCGTCCCAGCGCGGTGGCCAGCGGGTACTTTCCCTCATACATCCCATTGGCCTGTATGGAAGGGAGGACGTAGTTGGTGACGTACTCCTCCTTGACGTCAAGCTGGTAGTGCTTTATCGCTCCCGTAGCTTTGGACCTGTCGGTAATGTCCTGGAAGTCTTCCCTCTGACCCAGGTCGAGTGTAAGCGTGATGACGTCGGCATTGTACTTCTCCTGAAGCCACTTTATGCAGACAGATGTGTCGAGCCCGCCGGAGTAGGCGAGTACTATCTTTTCTCTCAAGCATTGCGTCCCTCACTGAAACGTTTTTATAGATTTTGGCCATAATAGAACCAAAAGTAGGTGCTCTTGACACGAAATCGGTCACCCCTGGCGCCATAATCGCGGCCGTGAGGGACGAGATAGACTACGACCTCTCCCTCCAGGACGCGCTGGCCAGAGACTACGCGAACATCAGCGCAGTGGGGAGGATGATGCAGCCCAGGATATCCGAGAAGGTCGGGAAGGAAGTTAACATAGAGAGCATCATCACGTCCCTCAAGAGGCTGAGGGGAGTCTACACCGCGGCATCGGAGGAGATCAGGGCGGTTATCGCGGAGAGCGTGGTCAATGTCAGGACGCACGTCTCAAAGATCTCGGTCGAGAAGACCAGAAAGACGCTCGAAGCGGTCAGCGCCATGCTTGCCAGCCACCAGCATGACTTTCTCCACGTCTCCGAAAGCATATCCTCTATCACCCTCATATTCGACCAGAAGCTGCACAAGAAGATCAGGGACAAGCTGCCCGATTCAGTGATCTTGGAGGAGGGGGACGACTACGCTGCAATCATCGTGCAGAGCCCCATAAGGATCCGGACCACTCCCGGGTGCATCATCAACTTCTACAACCAGATAGCCAGAAGGCACGTGAACATCGAGGACACAGTGAGCTGCCATACGGACACGATAATCGTGGTCAAGATGCGCGAGGTGGGCAAGGCGTTCACCGCGCTAACAGACCTGATAACGGAGGAGAGGAAACGGACGGAAGCGAACGCGTGATTCGCGACAGAAAAATGGTCGGATTCGTCAAAGTGTTTAAAAACGCACCAACAACAGCACATCTTCTTTAAGAGACCTTATGGAAAAAACTGATGGGGGGAATCCCGCTGTCCTTGTTCTTGAGGATGGTTCTCTTTTTGTCGGGAAGGGTTTTGGTGCAGAGACGACGAGCATAGCCGAAGTCGTGTTCACTACAGGCATGGTAGGATATCCCGAGTCGATGACCGACCCGTCGTTCGCAGGGCAGCTTCTCTGCTTCACATATCCGCTCATCGGCAACTACGGGGTGCCCAGCATCAAGGACCTAGACTCCATGGGCCTACCGAGGCAGTTCGAGTCAGAGTCTATCAAGGTAAGCGGAATCATCGTGCAGGAATGGTGCGAGCGTCCCAGCCACTGGAGCTCTGTGCAGAATCTCTCCGAGTGGATGAGCAGCGAGGGCATCCCCGGGATCAGCGACGTCGACACGAGGGCGCTCGTCTCGAAGATCAGAGAGAGCGGCGTCATGATGGGCGTCCTCGCGAGCGGGTCAGGACTGACAAACCGTAGGGGGCTGCTGAAGACCCTGAAGGACTCCAGCCGGTACGACAACATAGACTTCGTCAGGCGTGTTTCACCGAAGAAGGCACAGTTGTACGGCACTTCGGAGAAGACGGTCGTACTGATGGACTGCGGCGCCAAGTTCAGCATTATGCGTAACCTGTTGAAGCGCGGGTTCAGCGTGGTGAGGGCGCCGTTCGATTACAGTTACGCTGACATCATGAAGCACGACCCCGCCGGGGTCGTAGTAAGCAACGGGCCCGGCGACCCACAACTCTGCACCGACACGATCAAGGCGACGGCCAGGCTGATAGAATCCGAGATGCCCACTCTCGGGATCTGCCTGGGGAACCAGCTGGTGGCTCTGGCCCAGGGTGGGGAGACTTACAAGCTGAAGTACGGACACAGGGGTCAGAACAAGCCCGTCGTAGACCTCATCACGGGAAGGGGATACGTGACAAGCCAGAACCACGGCTACTCGGTCACCCGCGAGACGCTCGGGAAGACGGAACTCCGGCCGTGGTTCATGAATGCCGACGACGACAGCATAGAGGGGCTGGTCCACCAGACCAAGCCGTGCATATCAGTGCAGTTCCATCCGGAGGCCTCTCCAGGCCCCTACGATACCGAGTTCGTATTCGACAGGTTCGTGTCTCTGATGGAGACAGGGAGAATGGTAGGTGAAAAAGTTCGAAGCATGAAAGCGTGAAAAGAGCGATAGTCCTAGGAAGCGGGGCAATCAAAATCGGAGAAGCCGGCGAAAGCTGCTAAAGCAGCCGCCAATTCGACTACTCCGGAAGCCAGTGCCTCAAGGCGCTCAAGGAGGAAGGCGTCGAGTCCATCCTCGTCAACCCCAACATCGCCACTATCCAGACTGACAGGAGGATCGCCGACAAGATATACTTCCTTCCGGTCAACGTGGACTTTGTAACGGAGGTCATCGAGAAGGAGAGGCCAGAGGCGATCCTGCTCGGCTTCGGCGGCCAGACGGCCCTGAACTGCGGCATCGGTCTGGCAAGGAAGGGAGTGCTGGACAAGTATGGGGTGAAGGTGTTAGGGACGCAGATCCACGGCATAGAGATCACGGAAGACAGGGAGCTGTTCAAGGAGACGATGCTCGAGATCGGAGTCTCGGTGCCGAGGAGCAAGCCCGCCTTCTCGCTGGAAGAGGCCCGGACGATATCGAAAGAAATCGGGTATCCGGTTATCATCAGGGTCGCTTACACGCTCGGGGGGAGGGGAGGGGGAGTGGCGAAGAACGAACGGGAGCTCTCCGAGATCGTCCAGCGCGGCCTGAACATCAGCATCGCTCACCAGGTACTGATCGAGGAGTACATCGGCCAATGGAAGCAGATCGAGTACGAGGTGATGAGGGACGGGGACGACAACGGACAGGTCGTCTGCAACATGGAGAATGTGCTCAGCATGAGGGTCCATACAGGGGACAACATCGTCGTAGCGCCTTCCCAGACCATCACCAACCGCGAGTACCATATGCTCAGGTCGCTCTCGCTGAAGGCGGCGAGGAGGTGCGGGATAATCGGGGAGTGCAACATGCAGTTCGCACTAGAACCGACCTCGGAACGCTACAACGCAATCGAGATCAACGCAAGGCTGTCAAGGTCGTCCGCGCTCGCTTCGAAGGCCACGGGGTATCCCATAGCGTACATCGCCGCAAAGATCTGCCTCGGGTATTCGCTCACCGAACTCAAGAACAAGGTCACCGGCGTGACGAGCGCGCTGTTCGAGCCGTCCCTGGACTACTGCGTGGTCAAGATGCCGAGGTGGGACACGAAGAAGTTCGAAGGCGCTTCGAGGAACATCGGGACCGCCATGAAGTCCATCGGCGAGGTGATGGCGATCGGCAGAGGGTTCGAGGAGGCGGTTCAGAAGGCCACGAGGATGCTCAACATAAGGTACGACGGAATCATCAGGAGGTTCGTGGAGACGGACGACCTCGACGTGATCCGGGAGAGGCTGCGTAACCCCACAGACCAAATACTCTTCGACGTGGTCGAGGCGCTGATGCTCGGGATGCCGGAGGACGAGGTGAGCAGGCTGAGCGTGATCGACCCGTGGTTCATCAGCAAATTCAAGAACATAGTGGACATGCACAGACGGATAACGGAGGCAGGCAAGGACGGGCTGGAGAGGGACCAGTCTCTGGTGCGAGCCGCCAAGAAGGAAGGGTTCTCCGACAAGCAGATCGCGTCCGCTGTAGGGATGGACGAGGAACACGCCAGGGCAATCAGGGAGAGGATGAACATAGAGCCGTTCACGAAGACCATCGACACCCTCGCGGCTGAGTGGCCTGCGAAGACGAACTATCTGTACATGACGTACAACGGGTCGGAGGAAGAGGCCAAGCCCACCAAGGCCAAGAAGGTCCTGGTCCTCGGAGCAGGCCCGTACAGGATCGGGAGCTCGGTAGAGTTCGACTGGGGTACCATGAACATGGCCTGGGCCCTCAAGGCGAACGGCGTCGACGAGGTGATAGTCGTGAACTGCAACCCCGAGACAGTGTCGACAGACTTCGACATGAGCGACAGGCTCTACTTCGAAGAGCTCACGGTAGAGAGGATCCTTGGGATTTACGAGAAGGAGAAGCCGCTAGGCGTGGTGCTGTGCGTGGGCGGCCAGATACCGAACGACCTGGCCCTCGAGCTGGACCAGAACGGAGTCAAGATACTAGGGACCAGCGCGGAGTCAATCGAAAGGGCGGAGGACAGGGAGAGGTTCAGCTTCCTCCTCGAGAACCTTGGCATCCCGCAGCCCAAGTGGGGCAGCTTCAGGTCGACGAAGCAGGCGCGGGACTTCTGCGAAGGGGTCGGGTATCCGGTCATCGTAAGGCCCTCTCACGTCCTGAGCGGCTCGGCAATGAGGGTGATCTGGAGCCCTTCCGAGCTGGACACGTTCCTGGTCAAGGCGGCGGAGGTCAACCCCAACTACCCGGTTACGATAAGCAAGTTCCTGGAGGACGCAAGAGAGGTCGAGGTCGACGCCATCTCTGACGGCGAGA
>Ga0302325_10008696_pt1 | contig 22280 bp, 23 predicted proteins | sample Palsa_T0_2_FD_201948 | JGI IMG/M metagenome (GOLD analysis project Ga0302325, IMG submission 201948) | Peat permafrost microbial communities from Stordalen Mire near Abisko, Sweden - Palsa_T0_2 | ecosystem: Environmental > Terrestrial > Soil > Palsa > Peat permafrost | place: Sweden: Abisko...
TGGCCGGCACCGAAGGATTGACCACCAGCACCGAAGGCGCGTGCAGCAGGCTTGCGACCGGCGTGATGTCGCGCATGAAGTCGTAATTGAGATTTCTGTACAGCGTCGCGTTGATCGCATTCGACTGTGTGACTAGCAGCAGCGTGTAGCCGTCCGGCGGCGAATTGACGACGAGTTCGGTGCCGAGATTACTGCCGGCGCCCGGTTTGTCCTCGACGGCGAACTGCTGGCCAAAACGCTTTGACAATATTTCGCTGACCAGGCGGCCGGCGATGTCGGTCGGGCCGCCGGCAGCGTAACCGACGATGATGCGCACCGGATGATCGGGATAGGTATCCGCCATGGCGGGGCGCAAAGCCAAGGGCATCACCGCTGCGCCGAACGTGAAATGCAGGAATTTTCGACGAGGAATCTGCATCGTCCACACTCCCTGGCTGAAGTTACTGCGGTTTAATGCCGGCGTCGCGGATCACCTTGCCCCACTTCCGGGTTTCGTCGGCGATGAGCTTCCCGAACTCCGAGGCGGTGCCGGTGAGTTCCATGCAGCCCATGTTCGCTAGGCGCGCCCTGATCGTCGGATCGGCAAGGCCGGCATTGGTTTCGCGATTGAGCTTGTCGATGATTTTCGCCGGCGTGCTGGTCGGCGCTCCGATGCCGAACCACGAGCTAGTCTCGTAACCGGGCACGAACTCGCTGATGCTTGGCAGATCGGGAAAAGCATCCGAACGTTTAACCGTGGTCACCGCCAGTGCCCGGATTTGTCCAGCGCGAATGTGCTCAGCCGACGCCACCAGCGTCGCGAACATGACGGGGATCTGGCCGCCGATAAAATCGGCCATGGCAGGGCCGTCGCCCTTGTAGGGAATGTGCGTGAGATTGGCGCCGGTCATGACATTGAAGAGCTGTCCGGCGAGATAGCTCGGCGTGCCGATTCCGGCGGAAGCATAGCTGAGCTTGCCCGGATTGGCCTTGGCGTAGGCGATCAGTTCCGGAATCGATTTGACCGGCAGCGACGGATGAACCTCGGCGACATTCGGCACGCGAACGACGCCGGCAACCGCGGCAATATCGCGGACGAAATTGAAATTGAGATCTTCATAAAGCGCGTCATTGGCCGCGACGGCGGGCGGCACCATGAGCAGCGTATAGCCGTCGGGCGGCGATTTCACCACGTACTCGGCGCCGATATTGCCGCCCGCTCCCGGCCGGTTATCGACGACGAATTGCTGCCCGAGCCGCTGCGACAGCCATTGCGCCATCAGTCGCGCGAGAATGTCGGTCGTGCTGCCGGGCGCGAACCCGACCACAAGGTGCACCGGATGGGTCGGGTAGTCCTCGGCAAATGAAACACGTGGCGTTAGGGGCAAAGCGACAGTGCCCACCACGAGCTGAAGAAATCGCCTGCGCTGAACTCTCACGGCTGCTCCTCCCTGATTGCCGGCGTCCGCGCGAATCTAACGTTCGCCTTCTGGACGACGGCTCCAAGATTTTACCCTGGTTTCATATTGGCAGACTTGATGACCTTGCCCCACTTTTCGATTTCCGCGGCGATGAATTCGCCAAAATCGTTGGGCGAGCCGGCCATCACAGCCGCGCCGAATTCGGCTAGTCGACCCTGAAGCTTTGCATCGGCGAGCGCCGCATTGGTTTCCCGATTGAGTTTGGCGACAATATCCTTGGGCGTCGCGGCAGGCGCCGAAATGCCAGCCCACGAGACAGCCTCATAGCCCGGCAAGGTGTCCGCAATTGCGGGAACATCAGGCAACGCCTCCATCCGCTTGGCGCTTGTCACCCCAAGCGCGCGCAGCGTTCCGGCCTTGACGAAGCTCACGACCGAACCCGGCGTCGAGAACACCACCTGAATCTGACCGGCGATCAGATCAGTCACCGCCGGCGCTTCACCGCGATAAGGTACGTGCGCGATTTTCAGCTTCGCCATCCCGGCGAACAATTCACCCGCGACATCGCCGGTCGAGCCGACGCCGCCGGTGCCCTGGTTAATTTTGCCGGGATTGGCCTTGGCGTAGGCGATAAACTCCTCAACATTCCCGGCCGGGAATGACGGATTCACAACCATGACCCCCGGGGCACGCTCGACGCCGGCGACCGGCGCCAGATCTTTGGCGAAACTAAAGTCGAGATTATTGTAGAGCATCTCGTTGATTGCGGCCGGCGAACCCGAAAGCAGCAGCGTGTAGCCGTCAGGCGCCGTGTGGGCGACAAAGGCAGTACCAATAGCGGTATCCGCTCCGGCCCGATTGTCGACGACAACTTGCTGGCCAAGTCGCTCCGACAACGCGGCAGCGACAAGCCTTCCAACAATGTCGAAAGTACCGCCCGGCGGGACCGGCACGATGAGATGAACCGGCCGGACCGGATAACTTTCTGCCCGAGCAACCCGAGCGATGGCTGGTGAGAGGGCGGCGGCGGCACCGAGGCGAAGCAACCCGCGACGAGCCAAATTCATCAGTGTCCCTTTCGGTTCCTCATTTCGTTTGGGCCTTGGCGTATCTCACTACCTTGGCCCATTTTTCGAGCTCGCTATCCATGAAATTTGTGAAGTCGGCGGGCGTTCCCGGCAATGTCATGCCGCCGAGGCCCGATATCCGCTTCTTGATCTCCGGATCGGCCAGCGCAACGTTGACCTCGGCATTGAGCTTGGTGACGATATCGGGCGGCGTATTGGCCGGCGCGCCGATGCCAATCCACTGATTGGCATCGAACCCCGGCACGAACTCCGCCACCGTCGGAACGTCAGGCATCAGCCCAGACCGCGCCGCCGACGTCACCGCGAGCGCGCGCAAACCGCCGGACCGGACGTGATCGATCAACAGCAACACCGTGCCGATCATGCCCTGGATCTGTCCGCCGATCGCGTCGGTCACCGCCGGCGGGCCGCCGCGATATGAAATCATCGAGAGCCGCACCCCGGCCATCATGTTGAACAGTTCGCCCGCGATATATTGCGGACTGCCGATGCCGGGCGCGCCGATATTGACCTTGTCGGGATTGGCTTTCGCGTAAGCGATCAATTCCGGCAGCGTCTTTGCCGGCAGCCCCGGATTGACCGTGATGACGGCCGGCAGGATCACCGCATTCGCGATCGGTGCGATGTCGCGGCGGAAATTGAAGTTCGGTGAATCGATGACGTTAGGGTCGATCGTATATGACGCGCTGATCAGCAGCAGCACATAGCCGTCGGGCGGCGTGCGGGCGACTACCTCTCCGGCGAGCGTGCCATTACCGCCCTCGCGGTTTTCGACAACGAACGGCTGGCCGAGCCGCTCCGAAAGCCGTTGCCCGATCAGCCGGGCGATCACATCAGGTGCGCTGCCGGCAACCGCGCCGACGATGATGCGAACCGGCCGCGACGGATAGGATTGCGCGCGCACGATAGACGGCATGGCCGGCGCCGCGGCAACGCTCGCTGCGAGTTGGATGAGACGGCGCCGGGCAAGCTTCATCATCGCCTCGTCAGTCCGCTTTAGCGCCTGAGAACCTGACCACCTTGGCCCACTTCCCGGTTTCATCGGTGAGGAATTTGCCGAATTCCGCGGGCGTCATCGGCATCGGTTCGCCGCCAAGGTCCTTGATTCTGGCTTTGAGCTGCGGATCGGCGAGCCCGGCATTGATCGACGCGTTCAACTTGTCGACGATTTCGGGCGGCGTCCCCTTCGGCGCGCTGATGCCATCCCACACCGTCGCATCGAATCCCGGCAGCACTTCGCCGATCGACGGCACGTCGGGCAGCACATCCGACCGCTTGAGCGTCGTCACGCCCAGCGCCCGCAACTGTCCGCTTTTGACGAACCCGATCGCCGCCGGCACGGTGATGATGAAGGCCTGGATTTGTCCGCCCAGCAAATCGGTGAAAGCCGGCGCCGGCCCGCGATACGGCACGTGCACGATCTCGACGCCGGCCATCAACTTGAGCAATTCGCCCGCGACATGCATCGGCGTGCCGATGCCCGGCGATGCCATATTGATCTTGCCCGGATTGGCTTTCGCATAGGCGATGAATTCCGGCAGCGTATGGGCCGGGAACGCCGGATTGACCAAAAGGATCATCGGCAAATAGATCAGGCCCGCGACCGGTGTCGTATCGCGCAGAAAATCGAAGTTGAGATGCTGGTAGAGGGTCGCGTTGATGGCGTGGGCCGACAGCGCGGTCAAAAGCGTGTAGCCGTCCGGCGCCGCGGTAATCGCCGCTTCGGTCGCAATGTTGCCGCCTGCGCCGGTGCGATTTTCAACGACGAAAGGCTGGCCCAGTTTCCCGGAGAGCCACTGCCCAATCAGGCGCGAAATGAGATCAGGCGTACCGCCGCCGCCGAAGCCCTCGAAGATTTTGACCGGCCGCACCGGATAGTCGAGCGCGAAAGCGGCGCGCTGCAAAACACCCGAGGCCATTGCGCCTGAGACCACTGCGCCCGCAGCCAGGATGCAGAATTGCCTGCGCGGCAGTTTCATGCCGTTGGCCATCATCTCTCCTCCCCGCCCCGATCATAGCAGCGCCGCTATTTCGGGCCTACCGAGCCTTCGTGTAGCATGTCGTCACATTGCCAAAGGGTCTAACGCCTCGCCGGAGACTGGCCTTGAAGCTTTCCCGCCGCCGCTCGTTGCAACTTGCCGGCGCTGCTGCGCTCATGCCGTTGTCCGGGATCGCACGGGCGGAAGACTACCCGTCGCGCGCGATCACGGTCATCGTTCCGTTCGCAGCCGGAGGCCCACTCGACATTTCCGGGCGCATCCTCACCGCCAGTATGCAGCAGACACTCGGTCAGCCGGTCATCGTCGAGAATGTCGGCGGCGCAGGCGGCACTATCGGTTTGGCCCGCGTCGCGCGCGCCGATCCGGACGGCTACACGCTCGGGCTCAGCATCCTGAACACGCAAGTGATCAACGGCGCGCTCTACAATCTCTCTTATGACTTGCAGAAAGATTTCGAACCGATCGCGCTCTACACCGACGGTCCCTTGCTCATCGTCGGACGCAAGACGCTCCCGGCCAATAATCTGCAGGAGCTGATCGCGTGGCTTAAAGCCAATCCCGACAAAGCCACGGCCGGCACGACCGGGGTCGGCAGTCCGCAACACGTCGCCGGCGCGCTGTTTGAGAAAGCAACCGGCACGCATTTCCAGGTCACGCATTATCGCGGCGGCGGACAAGTCACGCAGGATCTGGTCGGCGGACAAATCGATCTGGTGTTCTCCGACATCGTTACGGCTGTGCCGCAGATCCGGACTGGCAACATCAAAGCCTACGCCGTTATGGCCAAGACCCGTCTGGCGCTGCTACCGAACGTTCCAACCACCGACGAAGCCGGCCTGCCCGGTCTCTACAGCTCCATCTGGAATTCGCTGTGGGCGCCGAAAGGAACGCCGCGCCCGATCATCGACAAACTCAATGCTGCCGTGGTCGCCGCAGTGGACGACCCGAAGGTGCAGGCCAGAGTGGCTGATATCGGCCGCACATTATTTCCGCACGACATGATGACCCCGGAAGCGCTCGGCAAATTGCAGCAGAACGAAATCGCGAAGTGGTGGCCGATCGTCAAGGCCGCCGGGATGAAAGCGGAATAGTGGGCGATTTTCCGACATCGCCCACGCTTGCAAATCGGGATCGGCATTGTTCTTGCTTGAACGACGTCAATTATTTCAATGGAACAACATTTATCCTGGAGTGATCGTATGACAGGCAAACAATTCTTCGCGGCGTTGTGTGGCGTGCTCATCGTCACTGGATTCGATTTCGCATGTTGCGCATCGGCCTTGGCCGACCCGACAGGGCTGTGGCTGGCAAAAGACGGGGCTCACGTCGGCATCGCCACGTGCGGCGACGCATTATGCGGAGTGCTGGCGAGCACAAAATCTCCCACTGACCCCGAGACGGGCGCGCCGTGGACGGACAAGCACAACATTGATCCCGCGTTGCGTAGCCGTCCCTTGGTTGGGGTTACAGTGCTCATGGGAATGCGCCCCGCCAGTAACGATAGATGGTCGGGCCACCTCTACAATACGGACGACGGGAAAACCTATTTCGGCAATATTATTGAAATCGACGCAAGAACAATCCGAATTGAAGGCTGCGTGGGACTCATCTGCGGAGGCGATAATCTGGCGAGGATCAAGTAATTAGCCTCCGGTATACCCAAGCTTTTGCCTTGCTGCGGGATGGATATCGCCTGTATCCGACACCGCCGTAGTTCAAAGTGATTTCCGCCAAGCGCCAAAGTCCCTTTCTTCGACCTGCCAGCGCCCTGTCATCCAGCTGTCATTGAGGGTGATCAGAGTCCCCGGCCTATCGGAGGGGAGATAATTCCAATGGCAGACGTAGCGGTATTACCCGGATCGATTGAGCCAGCCGGACATGGCGGCCCGAAACTGGATCAGGGGATCAATCCCCTCACGGTGATCCTGTTTTTGGGGGTGCTGGCGGCGGGCATCCTGTATGTGGCCTACAGCATTTACAGCGACATCGATGCGGCGGGCTCGAAGGTTACGGCGATCCTGCCGTTCCTCCTGCTGTTCGTGGCGCTCCTGATCGCGCTCGGCTTCGAATTCGTGAACGGCTTTCACGACACCGCGAATGCGGTGGCGACCGTCATCTATACCCGCTCGCTGCCGGCAAACTTCGCCGTGGTGTGGTCGGGCATCTTCAATCTGCTGGGCGTGCTGTGGTCATCGGGCGCGGTAGCGTTCGGCATCGTGTCACTGCTGCCGGTCGAACTGATCCTGCAAGTCGGCTCGAGCGCCGGCTTTGCCATGGTGTTCGCGCTGTTGATCGCGGCGATCATCTGGAACCTCGGCACCTGGTCGTTCGGTCTGCCGGCGTCAAGCTCGCATACGCTGATCGGCTCGGTGATCGGGGTCGGCGTCGCCAATGCGCTATTGCATGGCCGCAGCGGCATCTCCGGGGTGGACTGGACGCAGGCCACCTCGGTCGGCAAGGCGCTGCTGTTATCGCCGCTCTTCGGCTTCGCTCTGGCGGCGATTCTGCTGTTGATCGTGAAGTTCGCGATCCCGAGCAAGCAGTTGTTTGCCGAGCCAAAGGGCGATCAGCCGCCGCCGACCTGGATCCGCGGCATCCTGGTGCTGACCTGCACGCTGGTGAGCTTCTTCCACGGCTCGAACGACGGCCAGAAGGGCATGGGCCTGATCATGCTGATCCTGATCGGCGTGGTGCCGACCGCCTATGCGCTGAATCGGGCGCTGCCCCAGAGCCAGATCGAGCAGTTTGCCACCAACTCGAACGCGGCGAGCGCGGTGATCAATGCCAAGGCTTCAGGCCACAGCGCGGACAGCGATCCGCGGGCGGCAGTGACGGCCTATGTGGCGCAGCACCAGCTCAACGACGGCACCTTCCCGTCGCTCGCGGTTCTGGTGAACGACATATCGAAACAAGTGACTCAGTACGGCTCGATTTCGAAGATGCCGGGGGATCAGGTCAGCAATACCCGCAACGACATGTATCTGGCGTCGGAAGCGATCCGGTTCCTGATGAAGGACGATCAGGCGCAATTGAGCACCGACGACATCAAGACGCTGACGGCCTACAAGGGCTCGCTCGACAGCGCGACCAAGTTCATCCCGTACTGGGTGAAAATCGTGGTGGCGATTGCGCTCGGGCTCGGCACCATGGTCGGCTGGAAGCGGATCGTGGTGACGGTCGGCTCGAAGATCGGCAAGACGCACCTGACCTATGCCCAGGGCGCCTGCGCCGAGATCACGGCGGCGGCGACCATTGCCGCGGCTGACGGCTACGGCCTGCCGGTGTCGACCACCCACGTGTTGTCGTCGGGTATTGCCGGCACCATGGCGGCAAACGGCTCCGGCCTGCAATGGTCGACGGTGCGCAACATCGCACTCGCCTGGGTGCTGACGCTCCCAGCCGCGATGGCGCTGTCCGGCACCCTCTACTTTATTTTCTCGCACATTTTCTAAAGCACGAGACCGCCACGCAGCGGCCTCTCAACACCCAAAACAAGAACCCCGGCGTTACAAGCGCCGGGGTTCACGTTTTTCGACAACAAAAGACAAGGACGTCGAAGAACCGATTACAGTTGGCCGTACTTGTGCAGCACCGCGCGGCAACTGCTGCTGACGCGCCAGCTATTAGCGGCAAGCGTCGCACCGCAGCGGAAGAGGTTGCTCCAGCTCATCCCGCCGTCGCGATCGCACATCCTGGCGGCCGCCGGCTTGCACGGCGCAAGTTCGGCAAGATCAATTGCGCTGGCGGCAGTCACAGAGACGCCGAGCAAAAAGCATACGGCAACAATCGTCTTCATTATGGGATCCGTCCCTCACTATTTCTGGGATGCGGCGTAGATAACGATTTTACGACCAGAAAGCCAGTATTTTGTGCGCCGCACACGATTGCGCAACGCATTGACGTTAATAGGTTTATTGAGCCATGCCGAAATGCACTATCGCATTGCGTCACGAAGCCGCCACATTGGGCGGGCGCCTGAGAATTAAACTGTCGTTAAGACCGATTGGTTCCCGATTCGCGCGACCGCTGGGGCCGACGCTACTCGGCCGCAACTCGTTTGCCGATCGCGGCATTGACCGCGGGCATCACCTTCTCGGCCATCAGCTCCATCGAGCGGCGCGACAGCGCGGGATCGGCCCAGTCCTTGCCGCAATAGAGCAGCGTGCCGAAATCGCCGACCTTCTCGTGCAACGCCAGGATGCCATCGACCACGCGGTTAACGCTGCCGCGGATGACGACGTTGTTGAAGATATAGTCGAGCGTCAGATCGTCGTCGGGCATATCGAGACGCTCCTTGAAACCGCCGAGGCGGTTGCCTTTGCGCAGCTTGGCGGTGAGCTGGTTCATGTAGAACCGGTACGGGCTTTTCGCATCATCGCCGCCGTAGGCATTGGCGGTCTTGTCGTCATCAGCGACGAAGATCGACCGCGCGACGCGCCAATTGCCGCGATCGGCCCGATGACCGCCTTCGGCGCAACCTTGGGCGTAATTGCTCCACTGACTCAGCAAATGATTGGGATGCAGAAAGTGCGATGAAATCGGCCACCAGCCGCGGCGGCCAAGCGCGATCAGTCCCTTGGATTGCGGTTCGGTCGCGGTGCCGAGAATTGGCGGATGCGGCTTCTGGAACGGCTTTACGATGTCGCCAAGCCCGATTTCGGGCCATCGCGTCTTGGCGGTCGTGATGTTCCAGAATTTGCCCTTGAGATCGTAAGGCGAATCCTTGGTCCACAGCGCAAGGATGTGATCGATCGCCTCGACAAACATGGCGCCGCGATCGGCATCGAGCAGCTCGAGCGCTTCCATGTCGGTGCGCAGCACGCCGGCGCCGATGCCGAACAGGAAACGGCCCTCGAGCAGGTTGTCGACCAGCGCGGCATGGGTGGCGGTCAGCAGCGGATGGCTGAACGGCAGGTTCGATACCGCGGTGCCGAGTTTGATGTTTTTGGTAAAGCCGGCGAGCGATGCGCAGAACATCAGGCTCGACGGAATATTCTCGGCGAGATCGGTCAGATGCTCGCCGCAATAACCTTCGCTGTAGCCGAGCTTGTCGGCGAGGATGAAAGCATCGCGGTCTTCGCGCAGCGTCTCGGCATAATTCCGGCCGAGCGGATGGACCGGCATGATGAAGAAGCCAAGCTTCATTTCATTATCTCCGCAGCGTGCGCGTTAACAGGCGTGTAAATTCACTCTTAATTTGGGTTTCGATTTATTTACCATGAGCTTCATGCTATTGCACGCGACATCAGACAGTCATTTGGAGGCGACACACATGATGAACCTTTTGAAGCGTTTCGTGAAAAATGAATCCGGTGCGGCGGCAATCGAATATGGCCTGATCGCGTCAGGCATCTCGGTGGTGATCATCCCGAGCGTCGCCAACGTTGGCACCAAGCTGGTGCAGACCTTTACGACGATCCAGAACGCTCTGTAAGAACTCCACGTTAAAGCGGCTTAACGAATTCAAGGGCGAACCAGCGGCGGTTCGCCCTTAGCTTTTTCGGCGCTGGCCACTTCACTTCCAGTTCAACCGCGCAAGGATCGCGCGTCCCATCACCCAATCCTTGTCGTCTTCCGACAGGAATCCGAGCTCTTCGGTGAAATGGGTGACCCGCTGCCGGAAGCTCGCCCGGTCGAACGAGTTCGTCATGTCGGTGCCCCAATAGCAGCGCTGCGGACCGTAAGCCTCGAACACCCGCTTGAGATGCGCCGCCATATCCCGGAACGGATAGGGTTCCGTTGATACATGCGGCGTGCCCGACAGCTTGGCAGAGATGTTGGGATACTTCGCAAGTGCGGCGGCCTGCTCGACGGCCTTATTAAGGGTGCCATCCTTCAGCATCGATGGATGCAGGCACATGTGATCCATGATCAGCGTCAGTTGCGGATGGCGCTCGGCAATGGCGGCAAACTGCGACACCTGGCCGGGCGCATAGAACATCACTGGCAGTTGCGCCTTCTCCGCTGCAGGCCAGAACCAGTCAGCGCTGCCGTCCGTCAGCCACGGCGCGCGTGGACCGACGAAAAGCACACGGACGCCGACCATGCCGGGCTGCTCTTTCCACTTCGGCAAGAGCTTCGCCGATTCCGGATTTTGCAGCGGGATGCGCCCCATGACGCGGAAGCGGTCGGGATACCGGTTGACGGCTTCAATCGCGTAATCATTACGGTCACCCGGCCACGACGGCGGCACCACCACAACGCGATCGACGCCGGCTTCATCCATCATCGGGAGGAGTCTTTCGATGGTCATCGGCTCCGGAAGCGGCGGCGGGAAACCGGGAAGCCACGGCCAGTCCGGCGATTCCGCCTTCCACAGATGAACCTGCGAGTCGGCGATCAGTCGTCGCACCTGCTGGCGCGTCGCCTGTTGTGAATCCTTCGACGTCTGCACGTCGTGTCCCTCCGTTGGCTGCTTGGTTTGCTATTTCGGCGGCGTATAGATCAGGGCCTGCTTGGCTCGCGCGATGACGTTCGGCGGCAGCGCGTAAAGCTTCGCGACCAGCGCCTGCAAATCATCGCCCGCCATGTAGTCGAGGTCGAGCTGCATCTTTGCGGCCTCGGTTTTCAAAGCCGGATCGTTGAACGTATCGACAAAAGCCTTGCGCAGCGCGGCCAGACGTTCCGTGGGGACTCCCGGCGGCACAAGGTAAGGACGGCCAAACTCACCCTGGCTTTCGATCAATTCGATGACCTGCCGCTCTTCATCGGTCTTGGCGAACTGCGCCGCCAGCGGCACGCCCATCTTGTTGAGGTCGGAATGTCCTTTGATGTCGACCTGCAAGATGACATTCATCAGTCCCTTGGCGAACCAGTCCGGGTGCATGGTCGGCATCCCGGTCCAGCCGAGACCGCATGACCCGCTGACCTCGTTCCGCTCGATGGCGAGCGTGATTTCCTTGCTGCCGGCATAACCGCTGACGATGCGGAATTTAGCGCCGAGCAGATTGTCGAGCATCGCCGGCAAATCCCGCGTGGTGCCTCCGGCATTGCTGGCGCCAAGAATGACCTCGTGCGTCAAGGTATCCGCAAACGTCCGCGCCGGCGCATCGCTGCGCAGGAAACAAATGTAGACATCGGCGTTCGCATTGCCGACATAGCCGAGCCTGGCCGGATCGTACTGAACCTGGATATCGCCGATCAGCGAATCGAGCAGCACGCCCGGAAAAACCGCCGCCAGCACGGTGCCGTCCTTCGGCGCGACGGAATAAATATAGCCGGTCGCCTTGCCGCTGCCCGCACCCGGCATGTTCTGCACCACAACCTCGGGATTGCCCGGCACGTGTTCGCTGAAATGGCGCGAGATCAGCCGCGCATAGGTGTCATAACCGCCGCCGGCGCTCGAGCCGACAATGATGTTGATCTGCTTGCCCCGATAAAAATCCGCGACCCCATCCTGAGCATGCGCCGGCGCGGCACCGAGCCATGGAGCGAGCAAAAGCAGCCACAAAAAGCAGATGCCCGGCACAAGGCCGGGCACCCGTATCGCAAACACCTTCGGCAAATGCGTTATCAGGCCGCTGTCGCGGACAGATTGCCGAATTTCTTGAGGTTTTCTTTCTGCTTGTCGTTGCGCGGCGGCAGTTTGAACAGACGCGCCGCGGTGCCGCCGAGGATGTTGTGCTTCGCCTTTTCGGTGAGGAACGGCAGATCGTAGATCGTCGATGGCAGGTCGAAGTCCCAGTGTGGATAATCGGAGGAGTACAGGACCTGCGTTTCCGCGTTCATCATGCGGAATGTAGTTTCCAATGCCCCCATGTCCTGAATCTCCATCGGCTGGGTGGAGTAGAACATGTCGCGCATATAGTCCGATGGCTTCTTCTTGAGCAGCGGCGCCTCGGACGGGCGCAGCATGTACTCGTGGTCGAGCTTCTGCATCAGGAACGGAACCCAGGCGAGGCCGGATTCGATCCAGACCACGGGCAGCTTCGGGAAGCGCTCGCCCATGCCGTTGATCACCCAGTTCGCCAGGTTGACGATGTTGTACCAGGAGAAGCCAAGCGCATGCGCCGTGAGGAAACGGTTGCAGCTCTTGAAGATCGGCTCGCCCCAGTTCGGACCGGAGTGGAACGACAGTACGAGACCGCGTTCCTCGATCGCCCGATAAGTCTTGATGTAGGCGTTGTCGTTGACGGCCAGGTTATTGCGGACCGTCGTCACCATGAAGCCGCCGACGCCCTTGCGATGGCCGAAGGTCTCGACGTGACGCAGCGTTTCATCCGGATCGGAGAACGGCAGGCAGAGCATCGAGTAAAAGCGGCCGTTGGACTCCGGCAGGACTTTCTCGGTGAGCCAGCGATTATAGCCCCAGCACAGATCGGACTCCATTTCCTTCTGCGGATGCAGGCCGATCGAGAGCATGCCGGTCGGGAACAGGCAGGAATAATCGACGCTCATCGCGTCCATCCAGCGATGGCCAAGCTCGACGTCGCGGAATTTGCCGTCCGGCGTCTTCTCGCTGCCGCGCAGCGGATAGCGCGTCACACGGCCCCCCATATCCTGGAAGCCTACGGTCTGCGGCGAGAACGCGCCGCGGCTGCGGCCCCGGGTACTGCCGGACATGGCGAGTTGCTTGAGCACCTCGTTCTCCATGAACGGCATGATCTCGTCCATGTGCTCGTTTTCGTAATGGTGCGCGTCGACATCGACGATCAGCATGTCGTCGAGGTTGCGCTGCGCCGCCTGCTTGCGGGCGTGAGAGAGCAACCGACTGGTATTGAGCTCTTCGATCGTTACGCGCCGGCCGCGGTCAGCAATCAGATCCATGGCGTTTCTCCTGACGTTCCTATGTCTATCAAAAACGGGTTAGCGGCCCGTCCAGCTTTGCCACATGCCGAGCTCGAATACGGCGAGATCGACAGCTTTCAACAATCCACTCGCCGTGACCATCACGTCGGTGGCGGAAATCGAATTCTTTGGAACCGCAGCGAGCTGCTCGCCGGCGTCGATGCGTGCGGTGTAAAGACGGCAGGCGGCCGCCAGCAGTTTCTGCAATGCCTCCGCTGACACCATGTCGAGCTTGCCATCGACGATGCTGCGCTCGATCACGGCAGCAGCACGGATGGCGTCCGCTGACGCGCCTTCGACAACCTGCATCTTTGGCTTGCCAGATGCAGGTTTGACTTGCGGCCGGGTAACCGGCGCACGGCGCGCCGTTTTGACGGCCGCTTTCGCACCATTCTTTACCGCGCGCTTAGGCGACGACATAGAGATCCTCGCCCTTCCGAACGGTCTTGTATTTCTTCAGCTTCATCTTGCGATCGCTGACGCACTCGCCCGTCTTCATATCGTATTCCATGCCATGCCACGGGCAAACGAAGTGCATTTCGTCTTCCGAGAAGAAAAGGCCCATCGAGGTCTTGTCCGGACGCAACCGCTCTTCGACCTTGGCGATGGTCAGGCCCTCGCAGGCCGGGCCGCCCTGATGCAGGCAGAAATTGCTGTAGGCGTAGAACTCGCCCTCGTGCTTGAAAACGCCGATCTCGTTGTCGCCGACGAAAATGATCCGTCGATCGCCGTCTTCCATCTCCGCAACTTTTGCGACGAATTTTTCCGCCATCTGCGCTCTACCCTCGTCTTACGCTCTTGGTTTTGCTTTTTGCCGCTTTGGCGGCCGGACTCAGGGGCCGCCATTGTCACTTTCTTTTAGCACAGCCGAAAGGCCTCCGCGACGGGCATAACCGAGCGCCCAGCTATGCTGCACCGGCGGTCTATCCGCGCCCACGTAAACCACCGTAAGGCTAAAGCTTTCCCGCTTTGCGAAGCGAGCCGTAAATGGCCTCCATCAACTTTCCAATCTGGTCTTCCTTCTGGTTCGGCTGGCTGTTGATGCCGACCGCCAAAACGGCGCCGGATTCCGGAAACCACGCATACGCCATGCGATATCCGAGCGTTTCGCCTTCGTAGAACCAGAATTTCCCCATCGTCGGCAGGAAAGCATGGACCACGCCCAAGCCAAAGCCGTGTGGATCGTCGGCCGTCACCTCTGCAATGGGGTTGCCGGTTTTCTGGGAAACCGTCGTCATGAGCTCTTCGCGCTGCCTGGGCTGGAGCAATTCCCCTTCGTACAGCGCCCGCGACCATCGGGTGACATCCTCAGGCATGGAAACGATCCCACCCGCGCCCTGCGCCCAGGACACACTGAGGTTGCGCATGTCCTTGCCGTAAAGCGGCGACAGACCCGCGTTGTCCGGATCGTTGCTGGCAAAATACCCCGACACCATCCGCTTGGTCACAGCAGGCGGGTAGAGATGCGGCGCATAATAGCTGTCGTTGAGACGCAGCTTTGGATTGTCAAAGAAGCGTCGCTTTAGCTCCGCGGCGTAGGAGCTTCCCGTTGCCTTTTCGATGATCAGTTCGGCAAGCAGGTAGTTGGTGTTCGAATACGACCAGCCGGTGGTCAGCGGCGGCACGTCTTTTCCGCCCGGATAGACGTACGCAATGAGACCGGCGGGCGACCAGTTGCGCGTCGGTTTGGCGGCATAGGCTGCCTGCATCGCCTGGACATTGTCATAAGTCGGAATGCCGCTGGTCATGTTCAGCAGCCGCTCGATGGTCACATCTTTCCAAGCTGGATATTGCGGCAGCCAGTCGCCTACCGTCTGGCGGATGCTCAGCTTGCCCTCAGCCTCAAGCTGCAGAATCGTAACCGCAGTGAATGCTTTGGTGTTGCTGCCAATCTGATAAATGCTGTCGGGCGTGACCGGAGCGCCGCCGTCGAACTGCGCAGTACCCACCGTTAAATTGATATTCGCCAGCTGGTTTGGCAGTGCGACACTGAGCGAAAGTGCGGAGATATGCTCGATCGTCCGCCGATCGGCCAAATAGTGTTGCAGGTCGGCCTTAAGATCGGCTCGGAGCGATTGATCGCCGGCGGCAAGTGCACCTTTTTGCGCCTGCGCCAGCGTCAGAACGAGCGCGAGTGCCGCGACCGATCCTCGGATCACATCACACCATCTTATTTTCGATCTCGCCGATGTTCTCGATCCAGAGTCTTACGACGTCGCCCGATTTCAGGAAGGTACCGCTCTCGGCGCCGGTGCCCGCCGGCGTGCCCGTGAGAATGAGATCGCCGGGATGCAGCGTCATATTCTCCGACAACTGCGATATCTGTTCGGCCAGATTGAACAGCATCTTGCCGGTGTTGGAGTCCTGCTTCAGCTCGCCGTTGACCCAGGTTTTGAGGCCGAGATTTTGCGGGTCCTTGATGTCGCTTGCCGGGACGATCCATGGGCCCAGCGGACAGGAGCCCTCGAAGGTCTTGTGCTTGGTCCAGTCCATCTTGAACGGTGAGCTCGCCGAAACCGCTGGCCGACGGCCGCGGTCACGTGCCGACAGGTCATTGGAGACCGTGTAGCCGGCGACATACGACAGCGCCTTACCTATCGAAACATCCTTGGCCGGCTTGCCGATCACGGCGGCAAGCTCAATTTCCCAGTCCATCGCTTCGGCATAGCCCGTCATCTTGATACTGGCGCCTGGATCAGCGAGCGTCCGCGCCGCCTTGATGAAGTGCCAGGGTTTTAGGCCCAGCGCGTGCGGATCGGTCGGCAGCTCGATGCCCTCTTTAGCAGCCATCGCCGCGGCATGGTCGGCGTAATTCGCCCCCGCGCAGTAGATCGTCGATGGATATTGGACCGGCGCCAGCAACTTGGTCTTCTTCAAGGGCATCCGTTTGGCCCGGCTTTTGGCGGCACCGGCGGCAGCCTTTTTGAGCATACCTTCGGCCCGTTTCCAGTCGGCGAGAATACCGAGCACGGTCGCATAGGCCGGTTTGCCGGTCAGCTTGGCGGCGTCGAACACCTCCTCGCCGATCACCAGGCCGGCGCGCGGTCCGTCACTCGATTTATAGGTTGCGAGCTTGTAGCCGACCGATTTGGCCCCAGCCATGTGATTTACTCCCTGATGAAATTGTGCCGCGACCAAACCGCGATCGGGAGCGCTTGGCAAGACCACCTTGACCATCGCGTCATCTCAACCTCCTGACCGTAGCCCTTGAGTTCAGTGGGGAGCGGTGATTGATTCCCGCCCATAACCCGCAACAGAACACGCGGCAGGAGAGCACGATGGTAAAGCCCCGGCGCATCGGACACGCCACATTTGAGACGACCGACCTGCAGAAGATGATCGATTATTACACGCAGGTGCTAGGCTTGGTGCTGGCCGAACGCGAAAAGGACCGCGCCTTCCTCACCAGCCAGATCGGGCAGCTCGCGATTCAGCTCAACAAGGGCGACACCGAGCGCTGCGTGATGTTGTCTTTTGAGGCGGAGCCCGACGCCGACTTCGGCACCATGTCGCGCGAGCTTTCGGAGCACGGCATTACCAGCGAGCTGCGCAACGACTCCATTCCCGGCATCGGGCAGGTGCTGACGTTCAAGGACAACAAGGGCACGACGATCGCGCTGTTCAAGGAATGGAGTTATCTCGGCAAACATCTGCAACCCATCGGTGTCGGCCCGCTCAAGCTCGGCCACATTGCGTGGATCGTGGACGATCCCAGAAAAACGGCGGAGTTTTACGAAAAGGTGCTGGACTTCAAGGTTTCCGACTGGATCGACGACTTCTTCGTGTTTTTGCGCTGCAACACGGATCACCACACGGTGAATTTCATCCGTGGCGGCAACTTGAAGATGCATCACATGGCGTTCGAGTTGAAGGACTTCATCCACCTTCAGAACTCGTGCGACCTGTTCGGCCAGCGCAAAATCCCGATCATCTGGGGACCGCTGCGCCATGGTCCCGGCCACAACATCGCCACCTACCACCGCAACCCTGACGATCAGGTGATCGAACTGTTCTGCGAACTCGATCAATTGTTCGACGAGAAGCTCGGTTATTTCGAGCCGCGCCCCTGGCATCAGGACACACCGCAACGGCCGAAAACCTGGCAGGGCGGCAAGACCAGCATCTGGGGCCCGCCGCCAACGCCGGATTTCCACCGCGGCCGGGACTGATCGCGCCGAAACGCGCCCGCATTCAGCGATGTTCAGACGCTATAGCGTTACGCCAATACCATTTCGTTTACTGTCACAATCCCTTTTGGGAAACGCGGTAGATGGGACTTTGCAAAGGCCGGTGCGAAGCGTAAACTTTTGAACGGCGACGAATGGAGTGAGATCATGACGGTCCCTACCCTTAAGGTTCTGGCGAGTCTTCTGCAGCTGCACGGGCAAGGCGCGGCGATTCAAAGCGACCATCAGGGAATCAGCTCCCTTCTCAACAAGGCCCCTGACCAGTTGAGTGAGGAGAGTGAAGGTCTCATCGTCGACGAGAGCAATGCAGTGGAATTGCCGTCTGTTATTCCGGCCTGGTTTCGCCGCGCATTTGTTGGCCCGTACGGTGGGTTCCGCCGTGGCTACGTTGGTCCATACGGTGGTTTCCGCCGCGGCTACGTTGGTCCTTACGGGGGCTTCCGCCGAGGTTTCGGAAGAGCCTGGTAATCGTTGCACCTGCCTTTAGGCAGCAACGGTGTCGGACATCTCGATTGACGGTTCGGCTCCTCGGATGTTCCGGGACCAACCGATCTCGCAGCTCCTGATCAAGGTAGCGTCGAGATGCAATATCGATTGTTCCTATTGCTATTGGTTTCGCGACCCCGCGGTCTATAGCAAGCCCAAAATGATGAGCGAGGCTGTGCTGGAGCAATTACTCCGGCGCATGGAGGAACATATTACCGCATACGACTTCGCGGTATTTCCCGTGGTCCTGCATGGCGGCGAACCGCTGCTCTGGGGTGTCGAGAATTTCAATCGCTTCGCCGCCGCCTGCGACGCCATCGAAGCACGCACCAACTGCGGCATCCCCATCGCGGTCACCACTAACGGCGTTCTGATCGACGAAGCCTGGCTCGATTGCTTCGAGAACACCGGCATCAACGTCGCAATCAGCCTCGACGGGCCGAGCCACATTCACGATGCGCACCGGAAAACGTTCCAGGGCGGCGGCACCCATGCGGCGGCCGAACGTGCCGCACGCATGATGACGAAACGCAACATCACGGTCAGCGCTCTTGCGGTCTGCAATCCAAAGCACTCGCCCAAGGACTACACCGACTTTTTCGCCGAGTGCGGCATCGACCACTACGACATCATGATCCCTGACGCGACGGTAGACGAAACGCCGCCGTCGATCGCCGCGTTCTACAACGGCCTGTTCGACCACTGGCTGGAAGCAAACCGCGACAAAGAGACGGTTGAAATACGCACCGTCACCGACATGGTCGCGGCCCTTCTCGGCAAAAACGCGCCGACCGAAGGCGTTGGCTATCAACCCGTCGAGCTGTGCACGGTGATGACCGACGGCACGGTCGAGGCGCACGATGTGCTGCGCATCGCGGGCAAAGGCTCAAGCGAGACTACCTTCAACATCTTCGATCACGCCCTCGACGAAGTGAGGAAAGAGCCGCGCTGGAAGGCCGCGCGCGACGCCTCGATCAACCTCGCGGCGAAGTGCCGGCAGTGCAAATACATGAACGTGTGTGGCGGCGGTTACCTCCCGCACCGGTTCTCAAAGAGTAACGGTTACGATAACCCCTCGACTTACTGCGACGACCTGTACGCCATGTACGAGAACATGGACGAGGTGCTGCAACGGCACCTCTATGTCACCAAGCCCGACGGGCAGCGCGTCGGGATCGCTGAGTTTCACGCCGCAAAGTAGCGCCCGAAGCCTTCTGGCAAGAATGGCCGCGACTTAAGCGACCTGCGCAGCTTCGCGCGGCATCAGTTCCGGCTGTTTGCTGTAAAGCCAATCCATACCGACCATCGCATCATCCTGCGAGCGTGAGCTGAGCATCAGGTTGCGTAGCTCTTTGGCGACGCCGCTGGCGTGGAAGAACTCGCCATAGACGCGCGCGGTAATCTGCACGCGGCCGGTCCGCAGATATCGCGCCTTCTGATAGGCCAGGAACGCTGCCGAATAATCGCCGTTCGCCTCAACGACATTGTTGGCGAGGCAAACGCCGTCCTCGATCGACATGTTGGCGCCCTGCGCCAGGTATTGCAGCATCGGATGCGCGGCGTCGCCGAGCAGCGTGATGCGGCCTTTGCTCCAGTCCTTGATCGGCGGCCGGTCGCACAGCACCCACATCCGCCAGCTTTCGATCTTGTTGAGCAGCGTACGCACTGGTTCGCAGGTTTTGGCGAACCGCTCGTGCAGCTCCGCCGGATCGCCGTAGCTGTCCCAGCCCTCCTCGTAGCGGTCGGAGTGAAACACCGCGACGAGATTGAACAGTTCGCCGGTGCGCAGCGGGTAATGCACGAGATGTACTTTCTCGCCAGCCCACAGCACCATATCGTTCCAGCGGAACTTCTCCGGCATTTCCGATGTCGGCAGCACGGCGCGATAGGTGATATGGCCGGCGACTCTCGGCTTGCCGTCACCGACCACAATCTCGCGGATCGTCGACCAGAGGCCGTCGGCGCCGATCAAAGCCGCGCCGCGATACTCCCTGCCGCTCTCCGTGCGAACCGTGACACCGTCGCCCGACTGATCGACTTTGACCACCTTTTGCGACGCATCGAGCTTGACCCGGCCGGAATCCTCACATGCCTTGAGCAGCACCTTGTGCAGATCGGCGCGATGGATGAGCGCATAAGAATGATGGAATTTCTTGCGGAATGCATCGCCGAGCGAAATGCGCGTGACTTCCTCGCCGCTGATCGAATCCATCATGATCAGGTTGTTCGGGAACACCGCGAGCGCGCTGACCGGCTCGATCAGGCCGAGGATTTCGAACATCCAGAACACGTTCGGACCAAGCTGGATGCCGGCGCCGATCTCCTTGAACTCGGGCGCCTGCTCGATGACTTGCGACGGGATGCCTTTGCGCGCGAGCGCAAGCGCGGCGGCAAGGCCGCCGATACCGCCGCCGACGATCAGGACCTGCTGGTCTTTCCAATTGCTCATGTGGGCATTGTAGGTGTCGCTAGAACGCGAGCAAGTGCAAGTACGTAAACCTCTCCCCGCACGCGGGGAGAGGTCGAGGGAGCGCAGCGACCGAGGGTGAGGGGGCGTCTCCGCGAGTCTGAGCTTTCGAATTGTGTCTCGAACGTTCGGTAAATGCCCGCAGCGCTCAGGCAGCGGCAATGCCCCCTCACCCTACCCTCTCCCCGCACACGGGGAGAGGGAGCGTATGCGACACCGCTGCTGGACAACCTCAGCGGAGGCGTGCTGCTACTTGCGCGAGGCGAGGAGCGCACCATGGCCGGCGGAATGATCGACGTTCATTTTCATATGATCCCGGAATTCTACCGGGATGCGGTATACGAGGCCGGTACCGGCCCGGCGATCGGCCGTTATCCGGACTGGACACCGCAGCTTGCGCTCGCGCTTTTGGACAAGCACGGCATCGCGCTCGCCATGCTCTCGCTCGGCCAGCCGGGCGTCGGATTTCTGCCGGCGGACAAAGCCTTAGCCTTTGCGCGCCGCTGCAACGATTACGCCGCCGAACTGATCACGCAGCACCCGAAACGCTTCGGCTGTTTCGGCCTGGTGCCGATGCATGATATCGATGCCGCGATCGCCGAGGCGCGCTATTGCCTCGAGACGCTGCGCTTCGAGGGCATTTCGCTCTTCGCAAGCTACGGCGAAAAATTTCTCGGCGACGAAGGTTTCAATCCGCTGCTGGATTATCTGAATGCACGCGGCGCCGTCGCCCACATTCACCCCGGCCTGCATCCATCAAGCCGGTCGCTGGACCTGCAATGGCCGGGCTTCATGATCGAATACCCATTCGACACCACGCGTGCGGCGGTCAATCTGGTGTTTTCCGGCGCGCTGGAGCGCTTCAGCAATATTCAGTTCATCCTCTCGCACGCCGGCGGCACCCTGCCCTTTCTGGCGTGGCGGCTGTCGTGCGCGCCGATGATCGACAAGCGGCTGAAACAGCGCACGCGCGAGGAGATCTTCGCCGCGCTCAAGACATTCTGGTACGACAACGCGCTCGCCTCGGGCCCGCAGCCTTATGGCACGCTGTCACAGATCGCCGCGCCCGAACGAATGCTGTTCGGCAGCGACTGGCCGTTCTGCAACGATCGCGTGGTCGCCGCCGAAGTCGCCGACTTCACCGCGCCCGGTTTCCTTGCCCCGGATACGCGCCAAATGATCTCGTACAAGAATGCGCTGAAATTATTTCCACAGCGCGCGAAGCAATTCGCTTAGACCCACCAAAAGATCGCCAAACCAATGGCGAGCAGGACCCCTCATCATGCCGATGACCATCGAGACCAAAATTCTGAGTTACGAGGGCGCGGAGGAGATGCTGGCCGCGGCAATCGCGAAAGCCAGAGAAATGAAAGTGCCGCAATGCATTTCCATCGTCGACGCTGGTGGACATTTGCTTGCTTTCGCCCGCATGGACGGCGCTTTTGCCATGTCGATGCAGACGTCCTTGATGAAAGCCAAAACAGCGGCCTCCTACGGAGAGCCGACCGGGAACATCCTCGCAGGAGTCGACATCAAACTTGCAATCGCAACCCAAGGTGAAAGAATCAATCTGCCCGGAGGCCTTCCGGTTATAATCGATGGCCGCGTCGTCGGCGCGATCGGCCTCGGCTCGGGTACAGGCGAACAGGATCGCGAAGTCGCGAAGGCGGCCCTGAAAGTTGTTCCTAACGCTACGCAATTCGAATGATAGGCCTGCGTCCAAGAAGCATCGCCTAACCGGCAATCGTCGGCCGGTGGCCGCTGACCTCAGACGCCGCATCATGCGGAAGGTGCCAGCAGAATGGAATGCACAACAGCGCCATCACGGCCGCCGAGCCAAACGCGACCATGAAATCCGGCGTGCC
>Ga0302325_10008697_pt1 | contig 22278 bp, 15 predicted proteins | sample Palsa_T0_2_FD_201948 | JGI IMG/M metagenome (GOLD analysis project Ga0302325, IMG submission 201948) | Peat permafrost microbial communities from Stordalen Mire near Abisko, Sweden - Palsa_T0_2 | ecosystem: Environmental > Terrestrial > Soil > Palsa > Peat permafrost | place: Sweden: Abisko...
CGCGGAACCGCGTCGGGCAGCAGGCGGTTCACCATCTCCTGGCCCAGCGCGCCGATGCCGCCGTCGCCGACGGCCCCCAGCGGGTCGATGATCAGCAGGCCTGCGACCCGGTCGGGATGGGCGACGGCCAGCTGCAGGGCCAGGTGACCGCCCCACGAGTGGCCGGCCACGACGGCCCTGTCAACCCCGAGCGCGTCGAGCACGGCCACCGCGTCGGCGACGTGCTGCTGGACCGTGAGCGGCCCGTCGGTCGCCGACGGACTCAGGCCCCGCTGCTGGTACCGGATGGCGCGCCACCCGGTCACCTCGGCGCCGAGGATGTCCATGTAGTCCGAGAGCGCGGGCCCGCCGTGCAGCAGCAGCAGCGGAGCGCCCGCACCGCCGACGTGGCCCGCGATCGGGCCGGCGTCCGTTTCCGCGACAAACGGGGTCTCTGTCATTCCCGTGACGCTACTCCGGCGTGATCGGGCTCGCCATGATCTCCGCTTGCCAGAGCTGCGACCTCCGCGGCCGGCGTCCACGGCGTCCGCGTGCCAGTGTCCTGCTGGTGCTGGCGTAGCCTCTCAGCATGAATGGCGGGCTGACGGGCAAGCTGGAGACCGAGCAGAAGTACGAGGTCGGCCCGGAGTTCACCATGCCTGACCTGGGTGGCGTCGGCGGCTCGGGAGTGGCCGCAGCGCCGGAGGTCCAGCTGCTCGTAGCCCGCTACTACGACACCGCCGACCTGCGGCTGGCTACGGCCAGGGTCACGCTGCGGCGGCGCACTGGCGGGCAGGACGCGGCCTGGCACCTCAAGCTGCCGGTGGGCGGCGACACCAGGCGCGAGGTACATGCGCCGCTCGGCAGCGGCGAAGAGGAAGTCCCGGCCGGCCTGGCCGAACTCGTCGCCACCTGGACTGACGGCCGCCCGCTACGGCCGGTGGCCACGCTGCAGACCCGGCGTACCGTCTGGCGCATCACCGGCCCTGGCGGCGAGGTGCTCGCCGAGGTGGCGGACGACCTGGTGACCGGGCACCGGGACGCACGGCCCGGACCGCCCGGCGGTCCTGAGGCTGCGGCTGCGGACCTGACCTGGCGCGAGGTCGAGGTCGAGCTCGTCTCCGGACAGCCGGCCATCCTTGCGGCGGCCGGGCAGCGGCTGCGGGCCGCCGGCGCGAGGCCGTCCCGGTCAGCGAGCAAGCTCAGCCGGGTGCTCGCCGCGCCCCCCGCTGAGGTCCAGCAGCCGGTCCGGGACGCCGGCGGAGCTAGCGCGGGCGTTCCTTCGTGAAGCTGACGGCCGGCCGAGCCAGGTGACCAGTCTCATGTCAGAACCTGCTCTTACGATCGGGTCAGCCGTAGCCTCGCGTGCCGACGCGCTTAACTGCCGCCCCGCAGGATAAAGTCCGGCCAAGGAAGCAGGAGGTACTGTTGTCCGTGGACGCCCGGTTGCCTGTGGTGAGCCTCTTCTCAGGAGCAGGAGGGCTCGACCTGGCGGCCGAAAGATGCGGGGAGACGTCTTCCCCCGGAACCGATTCATGCAGCACGCCCGGGCCGCTGCGGGTCGCGGTAGCGACTGACTATGACTCCCCAGCGCTTGCAACGCTTCCAAGAACTCGCCAGAGACGACGACGTTGTGCGCTGATATCCGGCAGACAACAACGGCCGAGATTCTTGAAGCGGGGGGTCTATCAGTCGGCGATGCAGCGCTGGTTATCGGCGGCCCCCGTGTACCCCGTTCAGCAAGTCCGGTTTCTGGCTCGAAGAGAAACGGACGAGCACTGATCCCAACGCTTCGCTTCTGGACGAGTACGTGCGAGTCGTTGGTGAGGCGAGGCCGGAGGCGTTCGTCCTTGAAAATGTTCAGGGCCTGACGTACCGGACTCACCGGGCGCAGTTTGAACGGTTGCTGACTGGTCTGCGTGACCTCGGTTACGACTCGCACTGGAAGGTGCTCCTGGCTGCGGATTACGGCGTCCCGCAGCTCCGCCGCCGGGTTTTCGTTGTCGGCCGCCGTGACGGCAGGCGGTTCGTGTTCCCGCAGAGCACGCACTCCGGCTGGAGCGAACGAGAACGTGCCGTCGATGCATCCAAGCTGCCTTACGTGACTACCCGCGAGGTTCTCAGCGACCTGCAGCCGGGTGAGCCGGAGGACGAGGAGGTTGTCGAGGGAGAGTTCGCCGAACTGGCCGCCGAGGTACCGCCGGGCCAGAACTACTTGTGGCATACACCGCGCTACGACGGACGCAACGTCTTCAAGTGGCGCAGCCGCTACTGGACGTTCTTGCTGAGACTGGACCCGGACCGGCCATCGACAACCCTCCAGGCGCAGCCTGGACCATGGGTCGGCCCGTTCCACTGGGAGAACGTGCGGAACGCGCGGGGAGATCTGCGCGCACGACGCCTCCGTGTCCCGGAAATGCTCCGGATCATGACGTTTTCGGATGACTTCGTCATCGTCGGGTCACGCGCGGACGCACAGCGCCAACTCGGCAACGCAGTTCCAGTTGACCTGGGCAAAGTAGTTATCCGTGCGCTGCTGGAACAACTTGGCCATCTCGCGCCGAGTTCGACGCCAGCGAGCTGGGCAGATCAGCTGGAACTGCCGGTCTAAGCGCCGTAGCCCTCCCGCACCGGGCGAAGGAAAGGCGAGTAGCCCCTTGGGCATCACGATCTCGCAGACAGCCGCCCGTCAGCGGCTAGAAGAAGCGTTCGAGTGGGCCTCATCTGACCGGCCTGTCCCCCAGGACTGGAACCCTGGCGATGTCCAGGCGTTCGAAGGCGACGAACCGATCCTGGCCGCCGAAGCCAGGGCCAAGAGTGTTCGATCGACGGAGGTCGAGAGCTTTGTCTCCGCCTGCCGTCGGGCAGGGATCGAGCGCGCTTTCATGATTGTCTTGGGGCCTGCCCAAGCCTTGCCGGTAAAGAATCTCCGCAACTTGCGATCTCGCTCCAGACGGCACAATGATGCTGATCGTGGATGGTCCGCGTGCCTGCTTGCGGCACCCGCGATGCCACGAGGCTCCGGGCGGAACAATGAGGCTCCAGTCGGGGAGCTGCATCGGGCGGGACGCCGTCCGCGCCCACGACCCGCGATCCGGAGGTGCGAGTTGCCTGACCGAGGGCAAGGTTCTGTCCCGATGGTAGATCCCGTCCCGGGGGTAGGTTCCGTCTCGACGCAGGCAAGTCCGGCCCGGCCGGACCAGCTCTCTGCGAGCGACATCGATGCCCTGGCTGCCCTCGCCGAAAGTTACCTAGTCTGCGGCGGCCAGCCAGGGCTGGTGTACGGGGTCGTGGCCGGCGGCTCCCTGGTGCATGCTCGCGGTCTCGGCGAGCGGCGGCTCGGCGGACCGGCGCCGGACGCCGGCACGGTCTTCCGGATCGCCTCGATGACGAAGAGCTTCACGGCGGCTGCGGTGCTGGCATTGCGGGACGACGGCGCGCTTGCGCTCGACGACCCGGCCGAGGACTACGTTCCCGCTCTCCGCGGCCTGCGCCCGGCGACGGCCGACTCACCGCGCATCTCCGTCCGGCACCTGCTGACCATGACCGCCGGCCTGCCGACCGACGATCCCTGGGGTGACCGGCAGCAGGGAATGCCGCACGCGGAGTTCGCGGAATTCCTGGCCGGCGGCGTGCGGTTCGCCTGGGCGCCCGGCACCCGATTCGATTACGCCAATCTCGGCTACGCGATCCTCGGCGCTGTGGTCGCCGCCGCGTCGGGCACCAGCTACGAGGAATTCGTTCGCGCCCGGCTGCTCGGCCCGCTCGGGATGCTAAGCACCGGGTTCGACGCCGCCGAGTTCGGCGCGGCGCGGCTGGCCCGCGGCTACCGGCGCGGCGGCACCGGATGGGAGGAGCTCGCGCCCGACCCGTCCGGCGCGTTCGCCTCGATGGGCGGGGTGTTCAGCACCGTCACTGATCTCGCTCGCTGGGTGCACGGCTTCACCGCCGCGTTCCCGCCCGGAGCCGAGGATGCGGGCGGACCGCATCCGCTCCGCCGCGCGTCCCGGCGCGAGATGCAGCTGCCGCAGGTCGCGCTGCCGCCGCAGCCGCCCGCGATGCCGGCCGGCCCCGGTCCCGGCAGTTACGGCCTTGGCCTGTTCGTCGAGGATGACGCCGCGCACGGCCGGATCGTCAGCCACAGTGGCGGCTACCCCGGGTTCGGCAGCCACATGCGCTGGCACCTGGCGAGCGGGACGGGAGTCATCGTCCTGGCGAACGGCACGTACGCGCCGGCCCACGTGCTGGCGTCGAAGCTGCTGGACGCCGTCCTCCGGCCCCGGCCAGCCGGGTCCGGCTCCTCAGGGTCGGCCGGGCTCCCAGGGTCGGCCGGGCTCCCAGGGTCGGCCGGGCTCCCAGGGTCGGCCGAGCTTCCTGGTGCGGCGGCCGGATCCGGGCAGTCGGTGGCGGCTGATCAGCTGACGGTCGGCGGTCCGGTGCCCGCTCCGGGCGGTCCGTGGCCGGAGACGCTGAGCGGCCAGCGGAAGGTGATGGGACTGCTGCGGTCCTGGGACGACGCGGTGGCCGCCCGTCTGTTCTCGCCGAACGTGGCGCAGGACGAGCCGTTCGCCGAGCGCCGGCGCACGGCCGAGCTGATCCGGCAGCGGATCGGGGACTTCCGCGAGGACAAGGCACGGCCCGCCGAGTTCGACTCGCCTGCCCATTGCCGGTGGTGGCTGCGCGGCGAGCGCGGAGTGGTCAAGGCTGAGATCCGGCTCACCCCGGAATGGCACCCCCGCGTCCAGTCGGTCGTGCTCGCGGTGCCGCCGGATCCGGATTCGCCACTTGGCCGGCTTCTCGACCGGCTCGTGTCGCTGCTGAACGAGGGCGCCGCGCGCAGCGACGGCGCCGTCCAGTGGCCTTCGACCCTGCCGGCCTCCGCGGCGCTGGACACCGGCCTGCTGACCCGCCAGCTCGCCGCGGCCGCCGCCTGGGCAGGCCGCTGCCGCCGAGGCGCGTTCATCAGCGGGAACGGCGAGACCTCGGTCGCGGTCGAGCTGGACGGCGAGACGGCCAGGCTCATCCTCACGGTCTCGGCGGATCCGGTCCAGCACCTGCTGCAGCAGGCGGACATCACCCTCGCGCCCTGACGCGGCCGGGAGCACAGCCAGAGCACGGGCCGGACGGCGAGAGCGCCATGCTGTTCCAGGCGCTCTCGGTGAATCCGGCAGCAAGACCTGTTTGTTCCCGGTTTGCTTGCTATCGTCCAACTAACGCGCGCTGAGGTAGTGATGAACGGCTCAATGGAAACACCTTAACGCGTAAAAAGGAGACCGCTCACCGTGAATACGCGCAGAGAGCGCAGGTCGCTCACCGATCTGCAGACGGACTACGACAATGGCAATAAGAAGCAGTTAGAAGACTTGATGCGCGCATGGAAGGGCATTAAGGAGCTTCCCGCGAGCCACCCGCACTCCTTCTTCGTCCTCGGCGGGTACCACGGCGAGCCGTTCCGCGGCGCTGGGTTCGGCAACAGCGACTTCTGGGGCGGCTACTGCCAGCACGGTAACGTCCTCTTCCCGATCTGGCACCGGATCTACCTGTACAAGCTGGAAGAGGCGCTGCGGAGTATCCCGGGTTGCGCCGAGGTGACTCTGCCGTTCTGGGACGAATGCAGCGCGGATTCACTAGCGAACGGCATCCCGCGGGCGCTCACAGACGAAAGATTTGAGCTGGACGGCGAGACGATCGACAACCCGCTGCGTTCGTACACATTCCCGTTGAACGTAAACGACCACATTAGCGGCGACGAGCCCAATTACAGTAAGGCTGCTGGCTACAAGACAGTGCGCTACCCGTATTCGGGACTGGTAGGGACCCCGGACGATCGCGCGGCGACCACGGCGCACAATGCGACATGGACGTATCCACAGGCCGTCGAGGTCCTCAACGAGAACGTCGTCGCCTGGCTGAATCAAGAGATCGTGGTCGATGACACACCGGTCAACCCGATCGGCATACACCAGGCCTTTGCCGACTGCCTGAACGCACCGAACTACACGGTTTTCTCCAACACGACGTCCGCCACAGCCTGGAACGACAACGAACCGTCGGTGGTGCCGTTGGAGAGTCCGCACAACAAGATGCACCTCGCTGTAGGCGGGTCTGACGTTCCCGGCAAAGAGGAGGCGTCGATCATCACCGGTGCCAACGGCGACATGGGCGAGAACGACACGGCTGGATTGGACCCGATCTTCTACTTCCATCACTGCTTCGTCGATCGCGTCTTCTGGCTCTGGCAGCAGAGGCACGGCGCGACCGACAACCTGGAAATCATTGATAAGTATCCGGGCACCAATTCGGTCGATCACCAGGGTCCGACGCCGGGTATACCGTCTAACGCCTGGCTGTCCATGGACACGCCGCTCGAACCGTTCACCCTGAAGGAGAACGGGAACCGCCGGTACTACACGGGGCGCGATGCCTTCGACATCGAAGGCCAGCTCGGCTACACCTACGGAGCAGGCTGGCTCGGCGTCGGCCCCGTCGCCGACCCGGCTGGCGCCTCCCCGGCACCGTCTGCCTCGGCCTCCGGACACGAGCTAAAAATCCATGTCTCCGGCATCAATCGCGGCAACATCAGCGGCTCGTTCATCATCACCGCCTTCGCCAAGCTGGGGGGGAAAAGAATGCCCATCGGGTCGGAGGCAGTGCTTAGCCGCTGGCACGTTGAAGGCTGCGCCAACTGCCAGACGCATCTGCTGGCGGCTGCCAGCTTCCCGCTAACCCGCATCGGTCCGCTAACCAGCATCGGTCCGCTAACCAGCATCGATGCCGAGTACCTCCGCGCCTACGAGATCGATGTGGAGGTCCGCACCCATCAAGGTCTCCTCGGCGGCCGGCCCCATGGCCTGACGGCCCTCCCCGGCGAAGCGGGGCCGCATTTCCGGGTCGAGGTGCGCTAACGGCAGGCTCGCAAGAGGCACGACGCTATCACTGTCGCACCGCGATCCAGCATGCCACGTAACCTGCTGATTGATCGTCGTGCTCCACTGTCCGGATGACCGTGCCGATGATCGCCGGCCGTTGATCGACGCCGTTCAGCCAGTGCGGAACGAGAAATCCGACATAGTCGTAGATCCAGCCTACGGCCTTGGGACTCACGCCGGTTCCTCGAAAACTAACCATGCAGGGATTGCCGTAGGTCATCGTACCCTTGAGCGTCAGGCTGGCGCCGGTCTCCAAATTGAGAATACCCGCGAATACCCCCGGCGGAGAGGGATCTATAACAAAATCGCCTTGACCAAATTTAAGTTCATCGAAACTCTTGACGTGATCGGGCTTGCTCATAAAGCTGCGGTATGTCCAGCGCCCGCCAAGCTCTAGTGGTGATCCCATTTCATCATCTCCCCAGTTTCCATCTCCAGATAGTAAAGCATCAGCGAGTCCCGGGATAGGGGTGAGCCGCAGCCGCCAAAACGGTCGCCGGGACTTGTTGCCGGGATCCTGAGGTCCCTGGCCGGAGAATTCCCCGTTCGCATGCCGGCGCAGAGAACCTCTGGCGTCTCTTGCGTCTCTTGCGCATTTCTAGCCTCTTGCGTATCAATGCTGAGATGGGAGCGCCTATCGCCGCTGGTTATTCCCTGACGTCTTGTGGCTGGTTACGATGCCGACCATGGCCGGAGAGACCGGGGGTGGGGCCGCTGCTGGCGGCGGGCTGGTAGTGGGCCTGCTGGGCCCGGTCGAGGTGATGTCGGCGGAGGGCGGGCTGGCCGGGGTGGCGCAGCCGATGCTGCGGGTTTTAGTGGCGATGCTGGGGATGGCGGCGGGGCGGGTGGTGCCTGACGACGCGCTGGTCGACGGATTGTGGGGCGAGCAGTGGTCGCGGGAGCGGGAACGGAACCTCTATACGCACGTTGCGGCGCTGCGGCGGCTGCTGACGGCGGCGGAGCCGGCGCATGGCGGGTCGCGGCTGGTGCGGTCGGGTGGCGGGTACCGGCTGGTGCTGGCCGAGGCGGAGGCAGATACCGGGCTGTTCCGGTCGCTGACGGGGCGGGGCCGGGAGGCGGCCCGGGCGGGGGACGTGGCCGCGGCGGCTGGTTTGTTCGCGCAGGCGCTGGGGTTGTGGCGCGGGACGGCCTTGGCGGACGTCGCGGGGTTGTGCCCGCGGCTGGCCGGGGATGCGGCCGGGCTGGAGGAGTTGCGGGCGGGGGTGGTGGAGGAGCGGATCGAGTGTGATCTGGCTCTGGGGCGACACGGGGAAGTGGCCGCAGAGGGGCCAGGGCTGGTGGCGGAGTTCCCGTTGCGGGAGCGGCTGGCGGGGCAGCTGATGGTGGCGTTGTGGCGATGCGGGCGGCGAGGCGAGGCACTGGCGGTGTTCGACTCCGCCCGGCGGGTGCTGGCGGAGGAGCTGGGCATAGATCCCGGGCCGGAGCTGGCCCAGCTGCATGCGAAGGTGCTGGCCGACGACCCGTCACTGGCTCCCCCGGCCGCTGCGGTGCTGGCCGCGAAGCCGGCCGGCCCGCAACCGGAACGACTGGCTGCGGGGGTGGTGCCGCGGCAGCTGCCCGCGGGCGTGGGCTACTTTGCTGGCCGGCACGGGGAGCTGAAGGCCCTCGACCAGCTGCTGGATCAGGTGGGTGATCCAACCGGGCCGGAGGCGGTGCTGGTGACGGCGGTGGGGGGAATGGCGGGGGTGGGAAAGACGGCACTAGCCGTGCACTGGGCGCGGAAGGTCGCCGACCGGTTCCCGGACGGGCAGCTCTACGTGAACCTGCGCGGCTATGACCCGTCCGGGGCACCGGTGAGCGCGGAGGTGGCGACTGGCTGGTTCCTGGCGGCACTGGGCCTGCCCGCCTCGGCCATACCCGCTGAGGCGCAGGAACGCGCGGGGCTGTACCGCAGCATGCTGGCCGACCGGCGGGTGCTGATCATGCTGGATAACGCCCGGGACGCGGCGCAAGTGCGGCCGCTGCTGGCCGGCGGCCCTGGCTGCCTGGCGGTGGTGACCAGCCGCTCGTCGCTGACCGGGCTGGCGGCCGCCGACGGGGCACGCCTTGTCCAGCTCGACTTGCTGCGAGAAGAAGAGGCCGTCGCCCTGCTGTCGGCCAGGCTCGGCCCTGATCGCCTGGCTGCCGAGCCCGATGCGGTCGAGAGCCTGATCGGAGCGTGCGGGAGGCTCCCGCTCGCACTGGCGATCATCGCGGCCCGCGCCTCGGAATCACCGAAGCTGCCGCTGGCCACGCTGGCCGCCGCGCTGGCCGACGCGTCCGGCAGGCTTGATGCCCTGGACGGCAGCGATGCGGCAACCAGCGCCCGGGCGGTCTTCTCCTGGTCTTACCGTCAGCTCAGCATGGCCGCAGCACAGATGTTCGCCCTGCTCGGCGTGCACTGCGGACCCGACATCAGCCTGCGGGCGGCGGCGAGCCTGGCCGGGATCCCGGCCGCCGCGGCCCGCGCCGCCCTGATGGAGCTGGTCAGCGCCAGCCTGGTTCGCGAGCACCAGCCCAGCCGGTACGTGCTGCACGACCTGCTCCGTGCCTACGCGGCCGAGCAGGCAGCGACGGTGTGCACCGAGGCCGAGACCCACGCCGCGATCGGCCGCAGCCTGGATCACTACCTGCACACGATGGCCGGCATGCCCAGTTTCTGGACTGCCGCCTTCGTCACGGCCGCACCGCGTCCTGGGGCTAGCCCCGAGCAGCTGACGGACCACGCGCAGCTGCTGTCCTGGCTCAGCGCCGAGCATCAGGTGCTGCGGCAGGCGGTTGAGCAGGCAGCCGAAAAGGGCTTCGAGACCGAAGCATGGCAGGTCTTCTACTTCCTCGGATTCTCCGCGTACTGGCAGGGCAAGTGGTCGGACTGGGATGCCGCCGGACAGACCGCGCTCGCCGCCGCCGCGCGCGTCGGCGACCACGCGGGGCTGGGCTGGACCCGCTTCAACCTGGGAAATCTCCACTCCGTACTCGGCGCGGAGGGCGAGGCTCTCGCCCAGGTCCGGCAAGCCCTTGCGCACTTCCAGCAGGCAGGTGATCTGTCCGGCCAGGCATTCACCCACCAGGGCATCTCCGACAGCATGCTCAACACCGACAGGCGCGACCAGACCTTGCGCTCTCGGGGGCACCGGGACGACATGACCGTTTCGTCGCCGGAGTTGCGGCACCGCGCCAGCGAGGGCCTAGGTCACGCCGAGCAAGCTCTTATCTTGCACCGCCAGCTGGGCCACCGAGACCATGAGGCAGAAACCCTGACTTGCCTCGGTCACCACCACGCTTGCCTGGGCAATTTCGAGCTGGCCGTTGACGCCTGCCAGCAGGCGCTGGAGCTGAGCCGCGAGATTGGCAACCCAGAATGCCAGGCCGACGCCTGGGACATGCTCGGCTTTGTGTACACACTTAGCGGCGAGTCCGCCGCCGCCATCACGTGTTACCGGGAAGCACTCAGGGTGCTTCCCGGTATAGGCCCGCGATCCGTGTTGCCGCGCGCAAAAATCCTCACTGACCTGGGCGAAGCCTACGAGGCTGTCGGCGATCTCCAGGCCGCCCAGCGGGCCTGGCGGGACGCCCTGCAGATATTCGAGGACGTCGGTCATCCAGACGCCGACTATGTGCGCGCAAGGCTGCACCCGGGCACATGAATGGTGTCGGTCATCGTGGTCTGCGCCGAACACCGGCTCATGCGCACCGGGTGCAGCCTTCGTCACGCGCCGCGCGCTCCCAGCAAGATGAGCACCCGGCGGGTCCACCGGGGCGCTGGATGCCTGCCGTGCTCCTTCGACGCGAGGCGGGCCTGCCTGGCGGCACGCTCGTGCTCGGCATGGCGGCGGAGCTCAGCGATCCGGGCATTGGCAGCTTCGTACTGGATGATCGGATTCATGGCGGTCTCCCGGTTTGCTTGGTACGGCGTTTCCACCAGGGTGCGGCGCAGTGCTGCGCTGCCACTGTGCTTGTGCTGTGCTGGGGATGTTGCCGCAGTTCAAGCTGTTGCCAGCGGCCCGGCGCTCGCGTCGCTGCTCTCCCCCGCGCCCTGAGGCCGGCCGACGGCATTCAGAGCAAACTCAGAGCAAGCGCAGACCTGCGGTGTAGCAAGGGCGAGCACGCTGGGACCATGACGAGCATGACGGTAACGCCGCAGTCGGCCCCCGGCGGTCAGGAGCCGGCGCCGCGGCGGCCGGACGGGACGCCGGTCCGGGTGCTGGTGGTGGACGACGAGCCGAGCCTGGCCGAGCTGCTGGCCAGCGTGCTGCGCTACGAGGGCTGGGAGGTCAGGACCGCGGGCGACGGGCTTGGAGCCGTCCGCGCGGCGCGCGAGTTCCGGCCGGACGCCGTCGTGCTCGACGTCATGCTGCCCGACCTGAGCGGCCTGCAGGTGCTCGGCCGGCTGCGCGCCGAGCTGCCGCACGTCTGCGTGCTGTTCCTCACCGCCCGGGACGCCGTGGAGGACCGCGTCGCCGGGATCACCGCAGGCGGGGACGACTACGTGACGAAGCCGTTCAGCCTGGAGGAGGTGCTCGCCAGGCTGCGCGGACTGCTGCGGCGGGCGGGTGTGGCTCGGGCCCGCGGCGGGACCGAGCTCACGGTCGGCGACCTGAGCATGGACGAGGAGGCCAGGGAGGTCCGCCGGGCCGGCCAGCTGATCGAGCTGACCGCGACCGAGTTCGAGCTGCTGCGCTTCCTGATGCGCAACCCCCGCCGGGTGCTGTCCAAGGCGCAGATTCTGGACCGGGTGTGGAACTACGACTTCGGCGGCCAGGCCCACGTCGTCGAGCTGTACGTCAGCTACCTGCGGAAGAAGATCGACGCTGGCCGCGAGCCGGTGCTCCACACCGTCCGCGGCGTGGGCTACGTGCTGAAGCCGGCCGGCTGACGGCCAGCGGACGTCAGCCGATGAGCGCCACGGCAGCGGGATCCGGTCGGCCCGGGGCCGGCGAACTGCCGGCCGGGTTTCGCGGCTGGCTGGCCGGCCGGACGCTGCGCGGCCGCCTGATCGCCGGCCTGGTCGCGCTGCTCGCGGTCGCCTGCGCATGCGTCGGGCTGGTCACCTACCTGGCCCTGCGCGGGTTTCTCTTCCGCCAGCTTGACGGGCAGCTCGGCGACGCGAAGGCCCGGTACGTCGGCTGCGTGCAGAGTGCCGGCCGCCCGCCCCCCCATGATCGCGACGACGGCCCGCCCCCTTCGGACCCGCAGTGCGGCAACAACATTCCCGGCCAGCCCGCCGGGACGTTCAGTGCCCGGCTGGTCAGGTACACGGTCACGAACGCGAACATCGACGACGGCAGGTGCGACCTGTCCGTCAAGGACGCCGCGGTGCTGGCCCGGCTGCCGGTCGACGGCCGGCCGTACGACCGGGACCTGCCGTCGGCCTACGGCGAGTACCGGCTGGTCGCTGTCCGCTCTGCCGGTGGCGACGTGCTCGTGACTGGCCTGCCGCTCGGCGACCTGCAGACCACGCTGCACAGCGTCGAGGTCGCGGAGATCGTGGTGTTCTCGGCCGCGCTGCTGCTCACCGGGATCATCGGCACCGGCTGGGTACGGCTCTCGCTGCGGCCGCTGCGCCGGGTGACCGCGACGGCGGCCGAGGTGACCAGGCTGCCGCTGGGCAGCGGCGAGGTGGCCCTGCCGAACCGGGTCCCCGGCGCCGATCCGCGTACCGAGGTGGGCCAGCTCGGCGTAGCGTTCAACCGCATGCTGGGGCACGTGGAGTCGGCACTCGCCCGGCGGCACGCCAGCGAGGCGCGGTTGCGCAGCTTCGCGGCCGACGCCAGCCACGAACTGCGCACGCCCCTTGCCGCGATCCGGGGCTACGCGGAGCTTGCCCGCCGTCATCCCGGCGCGCTGCCCGACGACGTCGCGCACGCGCTGTCCAGGGTGGAGGCCGAGTCAGCCAGGATGAGCAGTCTCGTCGACGACCTGCTGCTGCTGGCGCGGCTGGACGCGGGCCGCCCGCTGGCGGACGACCCGGTGGACCTGACCCGGCTGGCCATCGACGCGGCAAGCGACGCCAGGGCGGCCGCGCCCGCGCACCGCTGGCAGCTGGACCTGCCGGGGCAGCCCGTCGTCGTCCGAGGCGACGAGCACCGGCTGCGTCAGGTGCTGGCAAACCTGATGAGCAACGCGGCCAGGCACACCCCGCCGGGGACCACCGTGACGATCAGGCTTGCCCGCCGCGGCACCGAGCCCAGCGCGCCGCCGGCGGGTGAGCCGGGGGGCCGGCTGGGCACCGAGCCCGGCGGGCCGGCCGGCATCGCAGCGCTGAGCGTGACCGACGACGGCCCCGGCATTCCCGCGGAGCTCCAGCCTGAGCTGTTCGAGCGTTTCGTGCGCGGCGACAGCTCCAGGTCTCGTGCGGCCGGCAGCACCGGCCTCGGGCTGGCGATCGTGGACGCGGTCGTCGCGGCCCATCACGGGCATGTCGAGGTGACGAGCCGGCCAGGGCAGACGGTCTTCGTGATTACCCTGCCGGTCGCCGAGGCCGGGTAGCTCGCCACCTGATCGGTCCTGACGAGCTCCCCGTCGTGATGGCTTTCCCTTGACACGGAAATAACGGGCACTGCTGGGCCAACCCCATATTTCCGCGCTAACGACGCGGGTGGCTCGACTGGCCTTCATAGCCGGCTCAGATGATCACTACAGTCGCGGCGGAGCATGGTTGCCCAGGCTGAGGGCATGACACCGCGAGAAGGACTGCTAGAGAGGGACCGCCCGGTGGCGACCAGCGGGCGGGCCGCGCCCCAGGTCGAGATCGTCGTCCCGGTGCGCAATGAGGAACGTGACCTGGGCCCGAGCGTGCGCAGGCTCGAGGAGTACCTCAGGACCGACTTCCCGTTTACCGCGCGGATCACCATCGCCGACAACGGCAGCTCCGACGGGACCTGGGCCGTGGCACTCACCCTGGCGAGCGAGCTTGACGCGGTCCGCGCCGTCCGGCTGGAGCAGCCCGGGCGCGGCCGGGCACTGCGAGCCATCTGGCTCACGGCCGACGCCGACGTGCTCGCCTACATGGACGTCGATTTGTCGACAGACCTGAACGCGCTGCTTCCGCTGGTGGCACCATTGCTCTCCGGCCACAGCGACGTGGCTATCGGCACCAGGCTGGCCCGCGGGGCGCGAGTAGTCCGCGGCCCGCGACGCGAGGTCATCTCCCGCGGCTACAACCTGCTGCTGCACGCCGCGCTCGGCGCCAGGTTCTCCGACGCGCAGTGCGGCTTCAAGGCGATTAGCCGGACCAGAGCACGGGTGCTGCTGCCGCTGACGCGGGACACGGGCTGGTTCTTCGACACCGAACTGCTCATCCTTGCGCAGCAGGCCGGCCTTCGGATCCACGAGGTGCCGGTGGACTGGATCGACGACACCGACTCGCGGGTGAACGTCATCGCCACCATCCTGGCCGACCTGCGCGGCGTCGCCCGCCTCCGCTTCGGCCTGCTGCGGGGCAGCATCGCGGTCCCCTTCCTCGGCGATCCGGCGCCCCCTCAGGAGCGCCGGCCCGGCCGCCTGGGCCAGGAAGGAACCGGCCAGGCCGGCTTCGGCAAGGATGGTTCCGGCCCGGAAAGTGGCAAGCGTCGCCTCCGGCGTCAGGTGGCCGGGTTCGCCGCGGTAGGCGCCGCGAGCACCGTCGCCTACGTCCTGGTGTACCTCGGGCTCCGCGTCGCGCTGCCCCCTCAGTGGGCGAACGCAGTCAGCCTGCTGATCACCGCGATTGCCAACACCGCTGCCAACCGGCGATTCACCTTCGGCATCCGGGGCCGGCCCCATGCGGGCCGCCACCAGGCCCGCGGGCTGCTGGCCTTCGGCACCGGCCTGCTGCTCACCTCGGCCGCGCTGGCCTGGCTGCACGCCGTGGCGCCGCGGTCCGGCCGCGGCACGGAGGTCGCCGTGCTCGTCGTGGCCAGCATGCTGGCCACGCTGGTCAGATTCGTGCTGTACCGGAACTGGGTGTTCCGCAGCGACCTGAGAGGAAACAAGCGATGACCGCCCCCGCCATCGATACGCGGCCAGACCGCGTCCCCGGCCGTTCACTGGCCGGGCGCCGGCCGGCCGGCCCGCGCGTGCGCAGGCTGCTGCGCGGCCCGGCCGGGCAGCCCGGCTGGGCCCGTCCCTTGCTCCTCGTGCTGCTCGGCGGCACCGCCTGCCTGTACCTGGCCGGCCTGGACCGCAACGGCTGGGCCAACGACTTCTACTCTGCAGCCGTGCAGGCGGGCAGCACCAGCTGGAAGGCGTTCTTCTTCGGCTCGTTCGACGCCTCTAACTTCATCACCGTCGACAAGACCCCGGCGTCGCTGTGGGTGATGGAACTGTCCGCCCGCGTCTTCGGCCTGAACTACTGGAGCCTGCTCGTGCCGCAGGCCCTGGAGGGCGTGGCCGCCACCGGCGTGCTGTACGCGACCGTGCGGCGCTGGTCAGGGCCGGCCGCCGGGCTGCTGGCCGGAGCGGCGATGGCCATCACCCCGGTCGCCGCGCTGATGTTCCGGTTCAACAACCCGGACGCGCTGCTCGTCCTGGTGATGACGCTTGCCGCGTACGCGGTGACCCGGGCGATCGACTCGGGGCGGACGCGCTGGCTGGTGCTGGCCGGGACGCTGATCGGCTTCGGGTTCCTCACCAAGATGCTGCAGGCGTTCCTTGTCCTGCCGGCCTTCGCCGTGGCCTACCTGGTGGCAGGCCCTCCCGGACTCGGGCGGCGGCTCTGGCAGCTGCTGGCGGGCGCGGGCGCCATGGTCGTAGCGGCCGGCTGGTGGGTGGCGATCGTCGAGCTCACCCCGGCGAGCAGCCGGCCGTACGTCGGCGGATCCACCACGAACAGCATCCTGCAGCTGGCGCTCGGCTACAACGGCCTGGGCAGGCTGGACGGCAACGAGACCGGCTCGGTCGGCTTCAGCAGGGGTGGCGGCGGTGGCGGCGGGGGCAGCCCGGCGTTCAGCGGGCCGGCCGGCCTGACCCGGCTGTTCGGCTCGGACATGGGGGGGCAGATCAGCTGGCTGCTGCCGGCCGCGCTGATCTCGGCCGTCCTGCTGATGTGGGTGTCCCGGCGCGCGGCGCGGACGGACCGGCTCAGGGCGGCCGCCCTGCTCTGGGGCGGATGGCTGCTCGTCACCGGCGCGGTCTTCAGCCTGATGACCGGGATCATCCATCCCTACTACACCGTTGCGCTGGCTCCGGCCGTCGCGGCGCTGGCCGGGATCGGCGCGACCGTGGCCTGGCGGGCCAGGCGGCGCTGGCCGGGCCGGGCCGCGCTCGCGGGCATGACCGGGGTCTCCGCCGCCTGGTCCTGGGTGCTGCTCAGCCGGACCCCCGGCTGGCTTCCCTGGCTGCGGCCAGCCGTGCTGGCCACCGGGATCGCCGCCACGGCGCTGCTGCTGGCCGGACCGCGGCTGGCGCGGCTGGCCGCGACCGCGCGCGGCCGGCGCATGCTCGGTGCGCTGCCCGTGGTCCTTGCCCTGACGGCCAGCCTGGCCGGGCCGCTGGCCTACAGCCTGGAGACGGCCGCCACGGCGCACGCCGGCGCGCTCCCCACGGCCGGGCCGGCCGTGACTTCCGCTGGCGGTCCCGGCGGGGGATTCTCCGCCGCCGGCGGCGCAGCGGGCGGCCGGCCGGGACGCGGATTGCCGGGCGGACGCGGACTGCCGGGCGGGCACGGGCTGCCCGGCGCCGGCCAAGGCGCGGTCAAGGGCACCGGGACGCCTGGCTCGGCCGGCCGCGGCCGGGGCGGGGCCAACGGTGCATCAGGGCTGCCAGGCAGGACCGCGAGTGGGGGCACCTCCGGACGGGGCGCCCCCGGCCTTGCCGCCGGCGGCGCGCCCGGCGGCGCGGCTCGCGGTGCCGGCGGCGGGCTCGGCGGAGCCACTCAGGTAAGCCGTGCGCTGACGGACCTGCTGAAGGACACCACCGGCTACCGGTGGGCCGCCGCCACGGTCGGCGCCGAGAGCGCGGCACCACTCCAGCTCGCCAGCAGGCGGCCGATCATGGCCATCGGGGGCTTCAACGGCACCGATCCGGCACCCAGCCTCGCTGAGTTCGAAAGGTACGTCGCCGCCGGGGACATCCGGTACTTCATCGGTGCCAACCAGGACAGCTTCGGCGGTGGCTCGGGCGTGGCCGCGCAGATCGCCGCCTGGGTGAAGGACCACTTCCGGTCCCGCACGGTCGGCGGCCTGACCGTCTACGACCTCGCCCGCCCGTTGTCGTGACGGGGCGCTGTCCCGGCTAGCGCCGGGCTTCGGGATAGTGGAATGGCGAGCCATGGAGTGCGAGCCATGGAGTGCGAGCCATGGAGTGCGAGCCGACGTGCGCGCTGCCGCGGACTGTCGGCGGCGAGCGGGCCAGGACGCTCAGGAGAACTGGCCTCCGGCGTCGGCGGGTCGCACACCGGACAGGTCGAGGAGGTCGGCGAGCACCTGGCCGAACGCGGTGACGATGAGCGTCAGGTGGCCTTCAGCGGGCAGCAGGTGGGCGCGCGCACCGGGGAGCTGACCGGCTAGCCAGGCACCGTGAGCGTGCGGGACCATCCGGTCCTGGCCGCCCTGCCAGATCGTGATGGGCACGCCCGCGCCATTCCCGCCGCCGCTGAGCGGGAACCCCCAGTCCCGGACGAATGCCAGGTCGTCGTCGCGCCAGCCGGCAATGCCGCCGGCTACGCCGGCCCGGAACAAGGCCGCGAGGTACCCGGCGAACTCCCCGCTGATCACCGCCTTGTCCGCCTCGGACACCAGGCCGCCCAGTCCCTGCGCAATCTCCGCCGCGGTGACGTCGCGCAGCGCTGCTGCCTCTTTCTCGAGCAGGCTGGTAAGCGCCGCGTCGCCATCGGCGGCGGCCGCGAACTCCTGCACGTTCTCCGGCCCCATGTCGGCGAGCCAGTCCAGCCCCTTGCCGTCCCGCGGCGCGACCCCGGCGATCGACGCGGCGGCAAGGCAGCGCCCCGGCAGCAACGCCGCGCAGGCCAGCGCATGCGGGCCGCCTCCCGACCAGCCCGCCGTGACGAACGGCCCGGCTTCGACGTAGTCAAGGATCGCGGCTACGTCCGCGGCCGCATCGGCGACCAGCCGGCCCGGTTGCTGGGTGGAGGACCCGTAGCCTGGCCGCGAGTACACGATCGTCCGGAGGCCGAGCGCCGCGGCAGCCTCGGTCATCGGGTCATAGCTAACGAGGCCGCTGGGCGTGCCGCTATGGAAGACGAACGGCAATCCGTCCGCCGGGCCCCGGGCCAGCACGTCCAGCGTCCTGCCGTCACGGGCCGGGACGGTAAGCCGATCGTCGGTCATGGCCCGAGGGTAACTCGGCGAGGTTCGGTCGGGCCACCTCTGCGGGCTGCCAGGTTCCGCCGCGCGGCAGGTCCTCGCCCGGGCGCCGGGCTAGCTGCTCCTGATCCAGGTGTTGCTGAACGCTCCGCCGCTGCCGATCACGCTGGTGGAGTCCTTCTGCAGGCCGCTGTTGTCGATCATGACGATCTCGGTGGGATCCTGCGTGGCCAGCGACGTCCCGTTGGCGCTGGCGGTGCTGTAGCTGACCGTGCCGAAGTCGGCCAGCGGCAGCACGCCCGAGCCGGACGAGGGCGCCTCGGTGATCACCTCGGCCGAGGAGCGATCCAGGCCGCTCTGGTTCTTGACCGTGGTGTGCGTCCAGCCCTGGGTGCTGTCGGTCAGCACGAGCGTGTAGGTGTCGGTGCCGGTGAAGGTCACCGACGCGCTGAAGTGGTCGCCGGGCCTCACCGTGTTGGTGTAGTTGACCGGGTAGGCAGGGTACATCTCGTACCAGCTGTAGTACTCCGGCGTCGTGCCGTCGCAGTCCACCTCGGAGCCGGTCTGCTCGACCGAGTCGCTGTTGAACCCGTCCAGGCCGACCCAGAAGCTGGAGTACTGGTCAGACCGCCTGGACGTGCAGGTCCCGGTGGGCTCCACCCAGCTGGCCGAGACGGCGTGGAAGGCACCGTTCGCGCCGGTGACGGCGTAGCCGGACCAGTTCGTGCTCTCGTCCTGGTTGAGGTGCGCCTGCTGCGAACCGGCCGCGGGCCCGGCAGGGCGGGTCATCAGGCCGCCCGGGGTGACGTGCGCGGCACTGGGACGGGGAGCCAGCACGGTCGCCGAGGCGGTGCCCGCGGCGAGCGTCGATCCGACCACCAGGGCCAGGGTCGTGAGGGGTATGCACCATCGTCGTGACATTCGGGCTCCTTAGGCCACGGTGCGGCGACCGCGGCGAACACTCAGAGTATCGGAATATCCGCCTTAGTAACAGGTTTGCCGCGAACGTAACGTATGGCTTGGTTAATGGGAAACCAGCGAACGGTAAAGGCTTGGCATGTAATCCGGCGGCCGGCGCATCTTGCCTGGCCAGGGCCCCGGGCGGAAAGACACGGCGCACCAGGTGATCTTGCCGTGCGCTGCCGCCGCCATCCAGGCGTACCGTTGAAATCCTGCGAGCCACGAGGAGACGCCGATGACGCTTCCTGCCGCCACCGGACGCAATCGCTTCGCGCAGCGATTGTTCACCCCGCTGCCCTCCAGGTACGACCGGCTGGCCGAGATACTCTCGATGGGCCAGAACGGCCGCTGGCGGCGGGCCATGGTCGACCAGGTAGCCCCGGCTGCGGGCCAGGCGGTGCTCGACGTGGCATCCGGGACGGCGGGCGTCGCGCTCCAGCTCGCCGAGCGCACCACCGCCCAGGTGGTCGGCCTGGACCTGACCGAGCAGATGCTCCGGCAGGGACAGCGCAAGGTCACCGACGCGGGACTGCGCGGCCGGGTGCGGCTGGTGGTCGGCCGGGCCGAGCAGCTGCCGTTCCCGGACCGGTCCTTCGACGCGCTGACCTTCACCTACCTGCTGCGGTACGTCCAGGATCCGCAGGCCACGCTCACCGAGCTCGCCCGGGTGGTCCGGCCCGGCGGCAGGGTCGCCAGCCTCGAGTTCCTCCGCCCGCCGTCGCCGTTCTGGCGGTTCTGGTGGTGGCTCTACACCCGGCTGCTGCTGCCGGCCGGGGGCCTGCTGACAGGTGGGCGCGAGTGGTTCGTCGTCGGGCGCTTCCTCGGCCCCAACATCTCACGCCACTATCGCCGGTATCCCGTTTCCTGGACCGTGCAGGCATGGCGCCGCGCTGGCTTCGAGGACGTCGGGGTCAAGGTCATGAGCCTGGGAGGCGGGCTCGTGATGTGGGGAATCCGCGCCGGTGACTAACGCGGCCAGTTCAGGGCACCCGAATCCGATGCCGCCGGAGTCGGCCGCGGCCCGCGCGCACGGACCGGGCACTCGCCCGGCCTACTACGCCGCGCGCCAGGGCGGCTGGCGGGACTGGTGGACGCTGCTGCACCCGCCCTACACCGCGTGGCACCTGTCGTACGTGGTGATCGGCGCAGCTCTGGCGCCCCATGTCCGGCTGCCGGCGCTGATCGCCACGTTGACCGCCTTCTTCCTGGCGGTAGGGCTGTCGGCGCACGCGCTGGACGAGCTGAGCGGCCGTCCGCTGCAAACCCGGATACCCTCGGCCGCGCTGATGGCCGTCGCCGTGGCCGGGCTGGCCGGCGCGGTGTGCCTGGGCGTCGCGGGCATTGCCAGGGCAGGCTGGGGCCTCCTGCCGTTCCTGGTGATCGGCCCGGTCCTCGTCATCGCGTACAACGCCGAGCTCTTCGGCGGGATCATCCACACCGACCTCGGCTTCGCCGTCGCCTGGGGCGCCTTCCCCGTCCTGACGGCGTACGCCGCGCAGACCGGCGGGCTGGCCGTGGCCCCGGTCCTCGCGGCGGCAGGCGCCCTTGCGCTGTCGGCCGCCCAGCGGCGGCTGAGCACCCCGGCCCGGACCATACGGCGCCGGACCGCGCGGGTGGACGGCACCCTGACGCTGGCAACCGGCGAGACGATGACGATCGACTCAGCCGCGCTGCTCGCCCCGCTCGAGCACGCGCTCCGCGCGATGTCGTGGGCCATCGTGCTGCTCGCGGCCTCGCTCGCCGTCGCCAGGCTGGCCTAGCGGGCCGGCCGCGAGGCGGCCGGGCCCGGCAACCGCGGCACCGCGATCACAGCACCTGCTTGCGCTGCAGGTAGCTGAGGGCACCCCAGCCGACCGGCACGGGGAGCCAGAAGGTCAGCGTGCGGAACAGCAGCACCGCGCTGATCGCGGTCGCGCCCGGCAGCCCGACCGCGATCAAGCCTGCCGACAGGGCCGCCTCGACCGCGCCAAGGCCCCCCGGCGTGGGCACGATCGACCCGACGGCGCTGCCGGTCAGGTACACCACCGCGATGCTGGCCAGTGGCACGGATCCGGCCAGCGCGCGGACCGATGCGGCCAGGCAGAGAACGTACGCGGCGGTCAGCAGCAGGGTTCCGCCGACGCCCTGGGCCAGCTTGGCCGGCCGCTGGGCCACGTCCAGCAGCCGCGGCACGACCTGGCCGAGCATCGGCGCGATGCGGGCCCGCAGCAGCCGGCGCCCCGGCGGGGTGGCGACGATGACGAGCGCGGTGGCGACCAGGCCGGCGATGACGAAGAAGACCCAGTCAGGCGGCTGCAGCGAGTGGTCCTGGGCGGTACCCGAGATCGCCGCGAAGACCACCAGCAGGCTGATGTGCAGCGTGAGCGTGACGAGCTGCGACGCGCCGACGCTGGCGGCCGAGTCGGCCGCCGATACTCCGCTGCGCCGGAGGTACCGGATGTTAAGCGCCACCCCGCCGACGGCGGCCGGTGTCACCAGGGTGACGAACGAGCCGGCGAACTGGACCAGGCACGTGCGAGCCAGGCTCAGCCGCTCGAGCACGAAACCGGACAGCGACCACGCGGCGCCGAGGTAGGTAAGCGCCGACAGGCCGAGCGCGACGATGCTCCACCGCCAGTTGGCCGACCGGAGCAAGGCGCTGAGATGGACCGCGGCGAGCTGCCCGGCCAGCAGGTACACGGCCGCGACGCCAGCGATCAAGGTGAGCAGGGTGCGCGGCTTTATCCGCTCTAGCTGGATTGGTGTCACCACAGCGGGCTCGTTAGCGTCGAGCAGCCGTTTCCTGACTGCCTGCAGCACGTTCTTGTGATGGCGCAGGGCCCTCCTGGTGGCCCGTTGCAGCGCGACGGGCTGCAGTAGCGGCACCACGGCCGAGAGCTCGGCCGGGGCGATCTTGCCCAGCGCGACGTCGGCTGACCGGTCCGGCCCGACAAGCAGCGCGAACGCTGCGACCAGCTGAGCCACGTCGAGACGGAGCTGCAGGTCACTCGCCGCCACGTCGCCATTTCCCAGGCCCAGCAGCATGACGTCGCCCTCGGCGGTGAGCAGCATCTGGTCCGTGGTCAGGGCGCGGTGCGTGATCCGGTGCTCGTGCAGCCGCAGCACCTGATCCCAGGCGCGGATCAGCTGAGCGTCGGTCGGGCCGGGCCGCAGCTCGGCCAGCGTGC
>Ga0302325_10008698_pt1 | contig 22275 bp, 15 predicted proteins | sample Palsa_T0_2_FD_201948 | JGI IMG/M metagenome (GOLD analysis project Ga0302325, IMG submission 201948) | Peat permafrost microbial communities from Stordalen Mire near Abisko, Sweden - Palsa_T0_2 | ecosystem: Environmental > Terrestrial > Soil > Palsa > Peat permafrost | place: Sweden: Abisko...
CGCGATGGCCCTTCAGCGCATGAGTCTCTCGCGGCACGATGACCACCCGATCCGCGTCGCCGGAATCCGGGATCCCGAAAGGATCTCGCTCGCCGTTCACTACGAGCACCGCCGCCCCGCTCGCGCGCGCCGCGCGGAGTTCTCCCGCCCGGGTCGGCCGCGGCCCATCCGCTCCGCCGGGGGGGCGCAGCGGGAACGCCAGCGCGATCACGGCGCGAGCGCCCACCGCGCCGGCGGTGCGGCAGGCCACCCGGGCGCCGTTACTCCGGCCACCTTGAACGAACGGGACGCCGGGGGCCAGCTCACGCAGCGCGATCACGATCTCGACCCAGGCGGCGTCCTGCCGGGCGGCAGAGCCGGGCGCGCGGGCGCCCCTGACCCGGTACGGCTGCGTGACTCGCGCCACCATCCCGCCCAGCCGCAGCGCAGCATCGCGAACGGCCAGCACATCAGGCGCCTCGACGCTGCCTCCCGCACCATGGGTGAACGCAAGCAAGAAGCGCGCCGTAGCGCCGTCTCCGTCAAGCTCAGCGCGCGCGACTCCGGCCTCGGTGATGATCTCCACCACGCCCATTTTCCTCACCGGCGGCCACGGGCCCGGCGAGGACGGGCGCAGCCGGAAAAGCCGCGCCCTGGCCGGGGCGCCACGTGCGCCACCGCCTCCCCGTCCGCGTGGCGACTAAGCCACTGGCCAGTGGATGCCGCCCGCACACCCCGTTCCAAGGGGGAAGTGCTCCGGTACCAGGATACCTGAGCGATAGTCGGCGGCGGGCGTAGTTGGTGGGGCGAGTGGGGTGAGCCCGGGCGGTGACGGGCGAGGGCCGGGACGGACGGAGGGGGCTAGTCGGGGGCTAGACCTCGAGGAGCTTCTTCTCGAGGAGCTTCTTCTCCAGAAGCTGTTTGTCGAGGAGATGCTTGAGGAACTGGCCGGTATAGCTCTCTTCGACGGCAGCGATCTTCTCCGGCGGCCCTGTGGCGACCACGAGCCCGCCGCCGGCGCCGCCCTCGGGGCCCAGGTCGATGACCCAGTCGGCGGTCTTGATGACATCCAGGTTGTGCTCGATCACGATGACCGTGTTGCCGGTGTCGACCAGCCGGGTCAGCACGCCGAGCAGCTTGCGGATGTCCTCGAAGTGCAGGCCCGTGGTCGGCTCGTCGAGCACGTAGATGGTCCGCCCGGTAGCCCGGCGCTGCAGTTCGGCGGCCAGCTTGACCCGCTGCGCCTCGCCGCCGGACAAGGTGGGCGCGGGCTGGCCCAGCCGGACATACCCCAGGCCCACGTCGACCAGCGTCTTGAGGTGCCGACTGATGGCGGGCACCGGGGCGAAGAACCCAGCCGCCTCCTCGATCGGCATGTCCAGGACCTCGGCGATCGTCTTGCCCTTGTAGTGCACCTGCAGGGTATCGGTGTTGTAACGGGCTCCGTGGCAGACCTCGCACGGCACGTACACGTCGGGCAGGAACTGCATCTCGATCTTGATCGTGCCGTCACCGGCGCACGCCTCGCACCGGCCGCCCTTGACGTTGAAGGAGAACCGGCCCGGCTGGTAGCCGCGGACCTTCGCCTCGGGAGTCTGCGCGAACAGCCTGCGGATGTGGTCGAACACCCCGGTGTAGGTCGCGGGGTTGGACCTCGGGGTCGCGCCGATGGGACCCTGGTCCACGCGGACCACCTTGTCCAGGTGCTGCAGGCCGGTAATCCTTCTGTGCTTTCCTGGCACGGACCCGGCACCGTTCAGCTCCCGGGCCAGGGCGCGGTAGAGGATGTCGTTGACCAGGGTGGACTTGCCGGATCCGGACACACCCGTGACCGCGACGAACAGCCCGAGCGGGAACGCGACGTCCACGTTCCGCAGGTTGTTCGCGCTCGCGCCCTCCACCACGACCTGCCTGCCCTCGGACCGCTTCCGGCGCACGGCCGGCACGCCGATGGACTTCCGGCCGCTCAGGTAGGCGCCGGTCAGCGACTCGCGGCTGGCCAGCAGGTCCTCCAGCGGGCCGGACACCACGATGCGGCCGCCACGCTCGCCGGCCTGCGGGCCGATGTCGACGACCCAGTCCGCGGCCCGGATGGTGTCCTCGTCGTGCTCGACGACGATCAGTGTGTTGCCAAGGTCGCGCAGCCGGGTCAGCGTCTCAAGCAGCCGGTGGTTGTCGCGCTGGTGCAGCCCGATCGACGGCTCGTCCAGCACGTACAGGACGCCGGCCAGGCCGGACCCGATCTGGGAAGCGAGCCGGATCCGCTGCGCCTCGCCGCCCGCCAGGGTTGCCGCCGCCCGGTCCATCGCCAGGTAATCCAGGCCCACATCCAGCAGGAAGTCCAGCCGTGAGGCGATCTCGGCCAGGATCGGGCCGGAGATCGTGCCCTGCGCCCCGGGCAGCTTCAGCTCGCGCACGCGTTCGGCCAGCTCGCTGACTCCCATCGCGCAGAAGTCGGCGATGGACCGGCCATCCACCCGCACCGCGCGGGCCAACGGCTTCAGCCGCGTTCCCTGGCAGGCCGGGCACGCCACCTCCCGCATGAACCCGGCGAACCTGGTCTCGTTCCGGTTCTCGTTCTCGTCCTCGTTCCCGGCCTCGGCACGCTTGCGCTCGAGGTAGGGGATCGCGCCCTCGAAGCGGGCGTCGTACGAGCGCTTCCTGCCGTTCCTGGTCGTGTACCGGACAGGTACGGGCTGGTCATGCCCGTAGAGCAGCGCCTGCCTGGCCGCCGGGGACAGCTTCGACCACGGCGTGTCGGTGGTGAAACCCAGGGTCCGGCCGAGCGCCTCGATGAGCCGGACGAAGTAGTCGCCGTCGTGGCCGCCGCTCCACACCGCGATGGCGCCCTCTTGCAGGGACCTGGACTCGTCCGGAACGATCAGCTCCGGGTCGGCTTCCAGCCGGCGGCCCAGGCCGGTGCAGTCCGGGCAAGCACCCGACGGGGAGTTGAACGAGAACGAGCGGGGTTCCAGCTCGTCGAAGGACAGGTCGTCATACAGGCAGGCCAGATGCTCGGAGAACATCCGCTCCCGGCCCGGGTCACCCTCGGGCAGGTCCGTGAAGTCCAGGATGACGACGCCGCCGGACAGCGACAGCGCGGTCTCCACCGAGTCGGTGAGCCGACGCCGCGCCGACGGTTTGACCTGCAGCCGGTCCACGACGACCTCGATATCGTGCTTGGCGTTCTTGTCGAGCACGGGCAGGTCACCGGTGACCGCCGACTCCAGCCGGATCACGGTTCCGTCGATCCGGGCCCGCGAGTAGCCCTTGGCCGCCAGCCCGCGCAGCAGTTCGGCATGCTCTCCCTTGCGACCCCGGACGACCGGCGCCAGCACCTGGAACCTGGTGCCCTCCGCCAGCTCGAGCACCTGATCGACGACCTGCTGCGGGCTCTGCCTGGCGACGGGCCGGCCGCAGACGGGGCAGTGCGGCTGGCCGACCCGGGCGAACAGCAGCCGCAGGTAGTCATACACCTCGGTAATCGTGCCCACCGTGGAACGCGGGTTCCGGCTGGCCCCCTTCTGGTCGATGGACACGGCCGGGGAGAGCCCGTCGATAAAGTCCACGTCCGGCCGGTCCAGCTGACCCAGGAACTGCCGTGCGTACGCCGACAGCGACTCGGTGTACCGGCGCTGGCCCTCGGCAAAGATCGTGTCGAAGGCCAGGCTCGACTTTCCCGAACCCGACAGGCCGGTAAAAACGATCATCGCGTCCCTGGGCAGTTCCAGCGAGACATCCTTCAGGTTGTGCTCGCGCGCGCCACGGACCACAAGACGATCAGCCAACAGTGTTCAGCACTCCAAAGGGGGGTTGCCGCATCCAAGCGGGGCCTGCCAGAAACAAGGCCAGATACTGATGTCAATAACAAAAACGGACCGCCCCGGATTCCGGGCGTCAGGTCTCGGCGACCGGTGTCCGGACCTCGTTGGCTACGGCCGCCAGCTCGGCCACCAGGGCGGTGTCCTGCGGCCACCAGGCCAGTGACACCGAACACGGGACCAGGTCAAGAATCGGCACGAACGTCACACCGGGCCGCTTGTACCACACGCCGACCGATTCGGACGTAATGCTCAGGCCGGCGCCCCTCGAGACGAGATGCATCTCCGCGTCCAGGGTGCTCGCCTCGGCGACCACTGGCGCGGGCCCCGACCGGTAGTCGGTGAGGATCCAGTAGTCCCGCCACGGCCCCGGAGAGACGGGTGCGGCGATGATCGGCGCCGCAGACCTGGCCGAAGAGACCAACGACCCCAGGTCCTGCTCACCGTCGGCGGGGCGATCTACGCGTACCTGAAGCGGAGAATGCCTAGTCACCGGGCGGGTGACTTTTCCCTCGGCCGCTGGTTCGTACCGGTCGCGGTCGTGGCCTTCATCTACTCGGCCGGTGTCATCGTCATCGCACTGGCGCCGCACGAGGGCCACACGGCCGCCCTCTACCTGCTCGGAGCCGAGGTGGCCGGGGTGCTGTGGTACCTGCTGTACCTGCGCCCCCGGATCGCGAACCGGTCCGCGGGCGTCTACCGTACCGAACTCGCTGGCGTGGAGAAGCCGGAAGAAGCCTCCTCCGCCATCGGTTGAGGTGGCCTTATCGGCCGGAGGGCCCCCCGGAAGGATTTCCGGGGGGCCCTCCGATTGTGTGCTGATCGACGGCTATCGCGCAGCGATAAGCTGCCGTACTTTGCTATTGCGGTTACTTCCTGCCGAAACCGTCGAATTCTCCGTTTCGTGCACCTCCGAGGAAAGCATGCCATTCGTCCGGTGTAAACCGGAGAACCGGCCCTCCGGAGTCCCTGCTGTTGCGTACACCGATCTGGCCACCGGGGAGACTCGCGACCTCGACGCAGTTACCGTTGGAGAAACTCAGAGAGCTCTTGACCCAGTTAGAAGCTGAACCTGGCTTTTCGAGCATAGGCTTACCCACGCTACTACCTCACTGATTTGTTGTCTGTTTTCCTATGACGCGCGACTGCGGAGTGTAGAGTATCTATTACTCAACGTAGTCGCTTAACTCTTAGACTAGCAGACCTCGCCGGCACCCCGCGTCCCTGTCGCCTCAAATAGCGCCACGGTCCAGTGAATGCCTCTTGTCCCCACGGCGTACGGCACACCTCAAACGCGCGCAAACACGGCAAGCCCCGCCGGCGCCGCCGGGGAGCCTGGAAGCGGCCACGCCAGCGAGTCGGCCACGGCAGCGATTAGGGATAAAACGACTTGCGTCAGCTGCGCATTAGCGTGCCGCTAGGCGCCTGACCAGTGCGACTCCGCTGTTTTGAGGATGAGTTCCCTGGACGCCGCCGGGTCGAGGGACGCTTCGGCGAGCATCTGAAATGCGATCCGGTGCAAGTACGTCTCCCGCTCCCCCTCCAGCGTGAAGCCGCTCCTCAGATGCTCAGTGCTAACCACATCTTGCAGCATCGCGTCGCTATCTTCCCCGAAGCCGAATATAACAAAAGACTCCCCGAACACCGTGTGCTGCGCGTCAAGGGGGAGAATCCGCAAAACCATATTCGGCCGTTCAGCCTCTCGCGCCAGGCGCTGAAGCTGCTCATACATTACCGAATCATCACCAATCCGACGCTTCAGGACGGACTCATCGAGTACTACCGATAGCTGAAGCTCTTCGCGATCCAGCACTTGCTGACGTTGCATACGAACCCGCACCAATCGTCCGATCATGCCCGGCGCGATAGGCTCGACCCGGCTGTAGCTGCCAATTATGTGCCTGGCATAAGCCTCCGTTTGGAGCAGGCCAGCTACCACGTCAACGTGCCATACGGCGATGGAGGTCGCCTCATGCTCAAGGCCGATGAATTGCTGGTAGTCCTCGGAAAGAGTGTCGGCGAATTCTTCCCACCACCCCTTCTGAGCCGCGTCTTCGGCGAGCGCGAGAAGGAGCGTACGGCGGGACCCGGTGATCTCGTAGTAGTCGAGCAGCCGCTCGACTTCGCGGGGCCGCAAGCCGGTCCTGGCCCGCTCGTACCTGCTGATCTTGGAGGGCGACCACTTCAGCGCGGCGGCGACCGTATCCCCGTTCTTGCCCTTGCTCTCCCTGATCCCACGTAGCTCAGCGGCAAGCCGGCGCCGTCGCACCGTCGGACTTCCTGGCGCGATCATCGGGCGTCGCTCCTCCTCGGTGCCGCGCGGGCGGACTAGGACGGTGACCAAGTTTCACCGAAACCATTTGTGAAACCCTTAGTACACCGTACACTCGCCCATCGCAACAACCTTCGGCCCTCGCCCGGCTGAACCAACCGTGCTATCCCGTCTCCAATACCAGGTGGACGCATACCGCTTGCCGGGGCGTAAACCACAGCCGCCGGCGAAATACCCTGGCCAAGTGCGGTCATGGGCCTCGCGGGAGGGCCGGAAACACCGGTCCTGCCATCGTCGGCCTGGCCCGGCCGACCGCTGATGCGGGCCGGCAAACCCGGATAGGCCCGCCGGAATCTCGGCGCGATCCATTCACGAACCTGACCCGATACGCCACGTCCCGCCGGTCTTGATGGTGCTAAAGGGGAAAATGCCCAGCGATGCGACCGATGTAGCGCTAGATGACGAAAGCGGCTGTGGTGAAGAAATACAACTGGAGGTGCTGACCCGGCCGGAGCCCTCGGGGGTCCGGCCGGCTGTCAGCCTTAATGCCGCAAAACTCGCCGTCCAGCATAATCGCACGACCCGGCTGCCGCTGATTCGGCTAATTGGCAGCAGACCGTTAGTCGTGCCGCGGGTAAGTTCACGCGTAATAGTGAGTGCCGTTGCTCGTTACCGGGGCCGCCGCCACTATGTGGGTACCGGACGCCGACGCCGCCGTCACGGCTGCCGTCGAGCCAATCAGAATTGACCCGGCCGCGCTAAGTGCTAGGATAGCGGGAATGATGATCGTTCGACCTATGCGCATGACTCCTCCATGGTGTCTACAGAGGTCAGCGGCCTGCTGCATGGCTTCCGCGGCACGCACGGCACATCTGAGTTACCTTGAGCAATAACCGGTTTCGGTTATTACATGACCTAGCGTAAATCCCCGACTACAGTATTTTCAAATACTAAATCTTTCAGCACGCTTTTATGCAACTTGCATATTCATATACTGGTAAATTATTACCTGGTCATGCAGTGAAACTTTCATTGAAGCTTGCACTGCATGACGCAGAGAACCGTGAGCTATATGGTTAAGAAACACGCTCCGGATGTCGGATTTATTTCCGAAAAATAGTCCGCTTGTTCAATAAATGTTCTGGTAGTAAGGTTTGTTCATGCCCCCGGTGACCGCGGCCGGCCCGCTGGTCGGCCGCGATAATGAGATGGCGACGCTAACCGGGCTTATAAGAGAGGCGGCCCGGGGGCGCGGCGGTTCGGTGCTCATCGAGGGCGAGCCGGGCATTGGCAAGTCCGCGCTCGTGCGGGCAGCGGTGGCGCAGGCGGCCAGCTGTCAGGTTTTCTCAGGTGCCGGTGATGAACTGGGCCAGGCGCTGCCGCTGCTGCCGTTCCTGGACGGGCTGCGGGTCCGCGAGCCGTCCGCGAATCCCCGGCGGAATGCGATCGTGCAGCTCTTGCGCGGTGAGGTCACCGCCGACCGCGGCACGGACGTGCCGGCGGTGCTGGCGGAGCAGTTGCTGGCCCTTGTCGCCGAGCAGTGCGCGGTACAGCCGACCATCTTGGTCGTCGATGACCTGCAGTGGGCCGACCAGGCCAGCATCACGTTGTGGGGACGCCTGGCCAGGTCCGCGGGGCAGGTGCCACTGCTGCTGATCGGGATGATGCGCCCGGCACCCCAGCGGGATGACCTGCTGGCGCTGCGGCGAGCGGCGGACGACACCACCCGGCTCCAGCTCAGCGCGCTCACCGAGGCCGCGGTAGCCGAACTGATCGCGACCCTGGCCGGCGGCAGGCCAGACGGCAGCCTGCTGCGCCTGGCCGACGGGGCCGCGGGCAACCCGCTCTACGTCACCGAGCTTGTCGCCGCGCTGGCCCGCAGCTCCAGCCTGACCATCACCGAGGCCGGCGCCGCCGAGCTGGCGGGGGGCTCCCCGCCAGGCTCCCTGTCGGCGGCTATAGCGGACCGCCTGGGCTTTGTCACCGGGCCGGTGCGCGAGGTGCTGCGAGCGGCGGCCCTGCTCGGCATGGAGTTCGCGGTCCCTGACCTGGCCATCGTGCTGGGCCGCGGCGTGGCGGACCTGGTCCCGGCGGTCGACGAGGCGTGTGCCGTCGGCGTGCTGGCCGAGTCCGGCCACGGCCTGGGGTTCCGGCATCCACAGATCCGGGCGGCGCTGTACGACGAGATGCCGGCACCGGTGCGCGCCGCCTGGCACCGCGATGCGGGACGCGCCCTCGCGGCGGCGGGCGCGCCGCCGGACCGGGTGGCACGGCAGATGCTCCGGACGGTCGGCGAATCCGGCAACGCGAACGAGCCGGTGGATGAGTGGATGCTGGACTGGCTGTCCCGCACCGCCGATCCGCTGGTCGCCCAGGCGCCCGGGGTCGCGGCAGAACTCCTCAGCCGGGCCGTGGCCAGTTCCGCCACCGAGTCGGCCCAGTACGGCTGGCTGGCCAGCCGGCTCGCCGACGCTCTGTACCGTATCGGTGACCGGGCCGCGGCCGAGCAGGTGGCGAACCGCGCACTTGAGCATGCCACCGAGCCCGATCTCCTCGTGGACTTGCAGTGGACACTGGCGCAGTGCCGCATGCTGGCCGGCCTGTCCGCGGACTCCCTGGCTACCCTGGACCGGGCGCTGGATTCTCCCGGGATATCGGCCCGGCACCGCGCCAGGCTGCTGGTGGTCGCGGCGCGGACCCACATCAACCTCGGCGCGGTCGAAAAGGCCGGTCAGGTCGCCGCCAGTGCGGTCGCGGCGGCGTCGCAGGCGGGCGACAACTGGGCCATGGGCTGGGCGCTGCTCATGCTGGCGCTCGTGACCTCGGTGCAGGGACGTATGAGCGACGCGCTGCCGCTGTACGACCGGGCGCTGACCGTGACCCAGTCCGATCCGGCGCTGATCGATCTGCGGCTGCTGCTGCAGATCAACAAGGCTGTCACACTGGGCGATCTCGACCGGTATGAGGAGGCGCTGGTCGCGGCCGGGCAGGCCCGGCACCTCGCCGATCAGGTCGGCACGGCGATCCGGCTGGCTCAGGCGCACGGCGCCCTGGGCCAGCTGCTTTTCCAAACCGGGCGATGGGTCGACGCACTGGCGGAGGTGGAGATCCTGCCCGAAGGTCTGAAGGAACCCGCTTTGGCCTGCTGCGATCTTGGCATCGCCGCCGTGATCTGCTTTCATCGTGGCGAGATAGACGCGGCGCAGCGGCATCTAGCGGCAACTGTCCCGCATGCGAAGCGCCTTGGAAACCGGCTTATCGGCCCGTTGGCCCTGGCCCGCAGCCTGGACTGCGAGCATGACGGCGCCCTGGCGGACGCGCTGGCCGCGCTGACCGAAGCGTTTGACGGTGACGCAGAAGAGATCGAGGAGATCGAGGACCTGCTGCCCGACGCCATCCGTCTCGCGAGCGAGACGGGTGACCTGGGCACCGCTCAGGCCCTCGCGGACCACGCCGCCGCGCTCGCCGCCGGATCGGAGATTCCGCACCGGCAGGCGCACTCGCTCTATTGCCGCGGCCTGCTCGACCATGATGCCCCCCGCCTACTCGCGGCGGCGGAGCGTTATGACGAAGCCGGCCGGCCGCTGCTGAGCGCGAAGGCGCTGGAGGCGGCGGCTGAGCACTTCATCCACACCGGCGACCGCAGTCAGGCCCGGGACGCGTTCACCCGGGCCGTGGAGGCCTACACCTCCCTGGGCGCGGCCGCCGACGTGGCCCGGGTGCAGGCCACGTTCCGCGCCCATGGCATCAGGCGCGGGCCGCACGCCAAGCACCGGCGGGCGCAGAGCGGCTGGGACAGCCTCACGGCGACCGAGATCAAGATCGCCGCATTCGTGCAGGAGGGATTGTCCAACCCGGAGATCGCCGCCCGGCTGATGCTGTCCCGGCGGACCGTCGCGACCCACGTCTCGCACATCCTGAAGAAGCTCGACGTCCATTCGCGGACCGACATCGCCCGTGAGGCCGCCCTGCGCACGATCGCGTCGAGGTTATCGCCGGGCGCGAACCCCGGGCCGTTCGGTGGGGACGGTGAGCCGGCGGGGGGTCACAACTCACCGTCCCCACGTATGAACCCCCGCGGGCCGCGTCCGGCGCCCTCGGGGAAGTCGTGCTCGAACGCGAGCGTGAAGTACACAGCCTTGCCCGCCGGGGTGGGATAGAAGCCCCACTGAGACGACAAGGTGGCGACCAGCATCAAGCCCCGTCCGGTCTCCGCCTCGGCCGGGGCGTCCATCAGCACCGGCAAAGAGCGCGACGTGTCGTGGACGTCGACGCGCAGCTGGCCGCCGGAGCAGCTGATGGCGAGGGTGACGAGCTTCCCCGGCTCCTGCGTGACCGCGTTAGTCACCAGTTCGCTGGTGAGCAGGACCGCGACGCTAGCGTCGATAGGGACTTCCCAGGCACAGATGGCCGCCCGGACCTGGCCGCGGGCTTCGGCCGCCGCCGCCGGCCCTTTAGTGAGCGGAGCGCAGTGCCAGTACAGTTCGGTTGGACGAGTCGGCGCCATCGCGTTCATCGGGTTCCTTAGTGAGCCTGTTCGAGCTGGGTCCGGGAGAGCGCCGGTCACTTCTGCGGCTGCTCCCGGAAGGTCCGAGCAAGAGGCTGATGTTGCTCAGTGCCGGTTGCAAATAAAATGATGCTGCAACTTGCAGTGCAAGACATCGGTCAGCTGACGGATTTTGAACGACGGCCGAGGCGCCGGCGGCCTCAGGACAGCGACTCGTCGAGGTCGCCGAGGGATTCGATGAGCTCCAGGTTGGCGGAATAGTCGACGGGGCACGCGATCACTGACACCGTGTCGGCCGCCAGGGCGGTACGCAGCGTCGGCAGCAGTTCATCGGCCGCGCCGATCCGGTATCCGGTCGCGCCGAAGCTCTCGGCGTAGGCGACGAAGTCCGGATTGCCGAACGTGGTGTCCACGTTATGACCGATTTCCAGGTCCATTTTCCAGCTGATCAGCCCGTAAGCATCATCGACCCAGATCAGGATGACAAACGCCAGGCCAAGCCGGAGCGCCGTCTCGATCTCCTGGGAGTTCATCAGGAACGCGCCGTCGCCGGTCGCTACGAGCACCCGGCACTCTGGCCGGGCGAGCTTCGCGCCGATCGCACCGGGCACCGTCCAGGCCATGGTGGACAGGCCGTTGGAGATCAGGCACGTGTTCGGCTCATACGTCGGGTACAGGCGAGCCATCCACATCTTCAGCGCCCCGGTGTCGACCAGCGCGATGTCCTCGCGACGCAACGCCGCCCGGGTATCGGCCACGATCCGGGCCGGGGCCAGCGGGAACCGGTCGTCGCGCTGGCCCCGGGCCAGCTCACCGGCCAGCAGGTCCCGGATCCGGTCTCCGCCCGGGACCGCGACCTCACGTGGCGCGACCGCCGCGGCCAGCGCGTCCAGGCTGTGCCCGATATCGGAGAGCAGCCCGACGGCTACGTCGTAGTGCGCGTCCACCTCGGCCGGAAACCGGTGTACGTGGATGATCTTGGTGTCGCCGCGCGGGTTGATCCGCACCGGGTCGAACTCCTGCAGCTCATACCCGACGGCGATGATCAGGTCGGCACGGTCGAAGCCGAAATTGACGTAGTCGTGCCGCATGAACCCCACCGCCCCCAGCGCCAGCGGGTGATCTCCTGGAAACACGCCCTTGCCGTGAAACGTGGTCGCCACCGGGATCCCCAGGCTCTCGGCAAACCGGCGCAGCGCTGGGCCCGCGCCCGCCCGGGCCGCCCCGTGCCCGGCCAGGACCACAGGCGCGCGCGCCTCGCGCAGCAGGGCCGCGGCCCGCTCCACCTGCCCCGGGGACGGCTCATCCGGCCGCGGCACGTTCACCGGCAGTGGCTCCTGCCCGTCCGGTGCCGGGGCCTGTTCGACATCCTCAGGGATGGCCAGGTAGACCGCCCCGGGCCGCTCGGTCTGGGCCAGCTTGAACGCCTTCCGGAACATCTCAGGTACCGCGCCAGGCGTCGCGACCAGCGCTGACCACTTGACCGCCGGCGCGAACATCGACACCAGATCCACGCCCTGATGGGATTCCTTGAAACTGCGATTCATCCCGACCTGGGCCGACAGGGCCACCAGCGGCGTGGAGTTGGTCGTCGCGTCCGCGGTCCCCAGCAGCAGGTTGATCGCTCCCGGGCCCAGCGTCGCCGAGCACACCCCGGCCTGGCCGGTGAGCCGCCCGTAGACCTCCGCCATGAACGAGGCGCCCTGTTCATGGCGGGCCAGCACATATCGGATCGAGGAACGGGAAATCGACTCCACCAGGTGGATGTTCTCCTCGCCCGGGATGCCGAAGACGTACCTGACCCCCTCGTTCTCCAGGCACGCAACAATCAGGTCAGCCGTACCACGCCAGCGCTCCGCCACGACAACGAGACTAGGGCAGACTGTCGCCATGTCCGATCTTCCGGTACGCCATTTCCGCGGCCACGACGGTACCCAGCTCGCTTACCGCGAGGTGGGACAGGGCCGGCCGGTAGTGCTGCTGCACGGCTATTTCTCCAATGCCACCGTCAACTGGATCAACTATGGCCACGCCGCGGCGGTCGCGGCACGAGGATTCCGCGTCATCATGCCGGACCTGCGCGGCCACGGCGACAGCGCCAGGCCGCAGCAAGCCGCGGCTTACCCGCCCGACATCCTGGCCGACGACGGGTTCGCGCTGATCGAGCACCTCGGGCTCGTCAGCTACGCCCTGGGCGGGTACTCGCTAGGCGGCCGGACGACGATCCGGATGCTCGCCCGCGGCGCGGCGCCCGGCCGGGCGGTCGTAGCGGGCATGGGCCTCGACGGGGTGCTCCATGCGTCAGGCCGCGACGGCCATTTCCGCCGCATCCTCACCCGGCTGGGCACGTTCGAGCGGCGCTCGCCGGAAGGAAAGGCAGAAGCGTTCCTGAAAAGCACCGGCGCTGACCCGGTCGCGATGCTGCACCTGCTCGACAGCGGCGTCGATACGCCACCCGAGGCCCTGGCGATGATCGCCATGCCCGTGCTCGTCGTGGCCGGAGCTGAGGACGAGGACAACGGCTCGGCCGAGGCGCTGGCCGCGGCCTTGCCCCGCGGGCGGGCGGCCCGCGTCCCCGGCAACCACATGAGCGCGGTCGCCCGGCCGGAGCTGGGGTCGGTCATCGCCGGCTTCCTCGATGAAGGGGCGCAAGAGGGCGCCCGCTGAGGGCGCCCCCCGGCGATACATTTGGATGGCGGAGGGAGCACGGTGCGGGCGCGCATCAGCGAGAAGGCGACGGTCGGCGTCGTCTTCACGGCCGCCGTGTTCATGAGTGCCCTGGACACCACCATCGTGAATGTTGCCCTCCCCACCATCGGCCGGAGCTTCGCGGTGGCCCCGACCGCAGTTGACGGCGTCTCGGTGGCCTACCTGGTCAGCCTGGCCCTGTTCATGCCCGTCTCGGGATGGCTCGCAGACCGCTTCGGCGGCAAGCGCGTCTTGCTGAGCGCCACGGTCATCTTCACTGTCGCCTCTGCTCTGTGCGGCGCGGCCACCAGCCTGGGCGAGCTGGTCGCGTTCCGGGCTCTGCAGGGCGTCGGCGGCGGCATGATGACGCCGGTCGGGATGGCCATGCTCTTCCGCGCCTTTCCGCCCGGCGAGCGCCTGCGCGCCTCGGCGGTGCTCATCGTGCCGACCACTCTCGGACCCGCCTCAGGTCCGGTCGTGGGCGGCCTGCTGGTCAGCGAGCTGTCGTGGCGGTGGGTGTTCTGGGTGAACATCCCCATCGGCGTCGCGGCCGTCACGTTCGGCGCTGTCTTCCTCCGGCACCGCGCCGAGGACAGCCACGGCCGGTTCGACCTGGCCGGCTTCCTGCTGTCCGGCGCCGGCCTGGGGCTGCTGATGTATGGCGTGTCGGAGGGCCCCAACGTCGGCTGGGCCTCCCCCGTCATCGTGTCCGGCATCGTCGCCGGCGCGATCCTGGTCACGCTCACGGTACTGGTCGAATATCGTGCCGCCGAGCCCATCGTGGCGGTGCGCCTGCTCGGTGACCGGCTCTTCCGGGCCGGTACCGCCGCCAACATCCTGATGACCTCCGGTTTTATCGGCACCTTGTTCGTCATGTCGCTCTACCTGCAGGACGGCCGCGGCCTGGGCGCCCTGGCCGCAGGGCTCAGCATCTTCCCTGAGGCCGTCGGGGTCGCCGTCGGCTCCCAGCTGGCCAGCCGGGTGCTCTACCCGCTGCTCGGCCCCCGCCGGCACATGGCCGGCGGCCTGATCGGCATCGCCACGGCTATCGGCCTGATGGCTCTCCTGGGAGCCCACTCCAGCCTGTGGTGGGCCAGGCTGCTGATGTTCGCCATGGGGTTCGGGATGGCCCAGGTGATGCTGACCACGCAGACGGCATCGTTCGCCACGATCTCATCGGAGGCGACCGGCCGGGCCTCGACCATGTTCAACGCGGGGCGGCAGCTGGGCGCCGCGACCGGCGTGGCGCTGCTCACCACGACCATCGGCCTGGTCGGCGCCACTCACCATGTCTCCGGTCACCTGGTCGCCAACCTGGACGCTTACCGGGCCGCGTTCCTCGCCGCCGCCGCGTTCTGCCTGGCCGGCGTGCCCTTTGCTCTTTTCATCAGTGACGCCGATGCCGCCGCGACGATCCCGGCCCGGCGGGCGCGGCGCGATCGCCTGCGCGGGCCGGCGCCGAACCGGCCGGCTCCTCTCCCCCGCCCCAGCGACCCGTGACGTCCTGGATCACGGGCCCCGGAGGCGAACCGGGATGGCAAAGAACCTGCGACGGCAGATGGCGAAATGACCCTGGCCGAATTCACCCGTTCTTAGTAGCTTTATGGCCTATTGATCAGGCTATGTAGCCAGGTCACGGCGACCTAAGCCTCTGTCGCGCCACCGCGCGTTAGGCGTACGGTGGAAGCCTAGGCGTCATCTGGAGAAGGCATGAAGGCCGCAGTCGCAGACGAATTCCGGCAACCGCTGGTAATCGAGGACAGGCCAATTCCGCCATCCGTGCGGTCGGCCGCGTGGCAGGATCTGGACCTGCTGGTCGGCGACTTGAGGACGGCCCGCGGGCAGCTTGAGGAGTTCGCGACCATGTGGCGGCGGCAGTGTCACGCCAGGAATGCCTGGCATGATATGCCGCACGCCTTCCCGCAGGGACTGCGGGACGCGGCGGATGGGCTGGCCGGCACCCTGTGGGCGCTCGTGGCCGCGGGCCCGGACCAGGATCCGGACCTTGTGCTCTCCGCGGTTGCGCAGCTAGCCGCGCTCGAGGCCGGTCTCGACGCGGCCGTCGCCGGAGCCGGCCGCGGCGTGACCGGAGATGCCTGCGGCAGCACTCAGCTAAGGCCGACCGCGGTCTGTGTGACCATGAGCCGCGTCCGGACACGGCAGGGAAACCTGATCGCGCAGCTGGCCAAAGGCCAGGACGTGGCCACTGCGCGGGCCGCTTAGGCATGCCGCTAGAGCGAGCGGGCCGGTAGCAGGTCCAGGTCGGCGGCCTCGGGGGATGTCCCGGGCGGCACATAGCCCGCGCACGGGCAGCGTCTGCGCAGGTTCAGCGGATCAAGCCGGACGCTGCAGGCCGCTGACGTGCGGTGAGACGCGGCGGTGTGTGCGCATCGGACGCACATTCCTGCCGACGGCACCGACATGCAGTGCCATTCCCAGAGCATATTGGTCCCGATGGACAGCCAGACCATGAAATAGACGAACGCGATCAGGAAGCCCACGACCTCGTATTCACCGGCACCGTGCACAGACGCGACCACAAAGGCGGCGGCGATTATGGCTGGCGTAATAAAACCGGCCGCGCCCCACCTGACCGCGTTGCCCGCCCGCAGCCGGGACGGCTGCGGGGCAGCCGGCCGCGCCGGGAGGTCGGCGGTGACCGCGGCCAGTTCCGCGCACGTACGTGCCGCGAACGTCGGGCCGATGCGCGCGTCGAGTTCGTCCTTGGTCAGCCGCCCCTGAACGAACGCGGCCTTGAGCACGTCGATCGCCTGCTCGCGGTCCCCACGTGACGGCCGCCGGCGGCCGTGGCCCGGCGCCGCTGCTGCCTTTTCGTTTCCCGACCCTGCTATCACGGCCCCTCCCTCGGAGGAAGCTTTAAGAACAGGGTAACCCGGCGCCCCTGGTCGGCCATCCTCTGGCTCCCGCTTCGGATCAGCGGACGGTGAAGCTTGGGTAGAGCACCGGGTAATAGCCCAGGCTCCCCAGCCCGGCTGGTCCATCCCGGTACAGGCGATTGGTCACGGCAGCCACGAGGACGCCGTTGATCTGCGCTGAGATGGTGGTGCCGCGCGTGGTGAGGCTCAGGGTGTAGGAACGCGCGGCGGTGACCCGCCCCGATGCGAGCGTCACGGCAGCAGGGCCGCTGGCCACGATCTGCCAGGCGCCGTTGCTGCGGATCGTCAGCTCATAGCCCCGGAACCGGCTGAAGGTAGTCCCGCCGAACCCGTGGAACCGTGCGATGAGCGTGGCACCGGGCGCCGGGAACGCCGTTCCTGAGGCCGGGAGGATAACGTGGGCCGAGACGGTGTAGTCGCGCCAGGTGCTCTGGCCGACGATCGCATAGGGGGCGGGTGACCGGCCGGGGTACTGCCATTCCACCGGCTCGCCCGCCGCCGTCTGGGTCAGCACGCCACGCACGTACCCGAACGACCCTTCCATCGGGGCGAGCATGTTCGCCATGCCGGCGCTGTCGGGGGTGGCGGTGTATCGCAGCGGCATCGGCCCGGCGGCCGGGACCGCGGGTACGTGGCCGCCCGCGCGTGACTGCCCGGTGGTCGTGGTGAAGGTGTACACGTATCCGGGTTGCAGCAGTGCGGCGAAGACACCCTGATGAGGGATGATGTCGCCGCGCCTGATGAACTGGCCGGCCCCGCGCAGGCTGGTACTCCAGACATGCACCACCCGGGCCGGCAGGCCGCCGTCGACGTGGACGGTGACCTGCTGCGCCGCCGTGGCCACGGAGGTCTGCGCCACCATGGACCAGGCGGAATGGCCAGGCGCCAGGTACGTGTCGTACGAGCCGCCGGCCGGCAGGTCGCCGTTGGCCCCGGCCGCGTGCCGCCAGCCCGCCGCGGTGAACTGCGTGGTCTGGGCGATCACCCAGGTCAGGGGCGTGACATCGTAGTAGCCGTCCCACGGGGAGTCAGCCAGGACCAGGCCCCGGTTCTCGTGCGGGAGATCCGGCGGGATCGCGTCGAGGAGCGGCCACACCAAGATGCCGGTGATCCCGGCCTGGAGGTAAGCGTCGTTGAGCGCGCGGGCCAGGCCGCCCGGGCCCGGAAGGGCGGGATTGGTGCCAGTGGCGGGGGTGGCCCCGAGCTCGGATTCCCACAGCGGCTTGCCCAGCCGGGCCGCCAGGGTCCGCGCCTGAGCGGCCACCACGCAGCGGTACCCGGTCGTGGGCAGCCCGCAGGTGTCGTGCACGCCCAGCACACTCACCGCCCGGGCGAAGGACGGATCGGCCGCCATGCCACCGGCGACGGTCCGCCAGGCGAGCAGCGGAGCGTATCCCATCCGCCGGTGCCCTTCGGCGGTTTGCGGGGTGTCATCGGCGGCGACGATCGCCGTGCCGGCGAACCCGGCGGCGTCGAGCGCCGTGCGCAGGTTCACGAACCAGGCCCGTTCGGCCGGGGTGCCCTGAAAATGCTCGTTCCAGCCGCCGACGTAGCTGATCGTCAGGCCGTTTTGCCTGGCGCACCGGATCCAGTCCACGACGTAGCCCATGTCCGCGTGGCTCCACAGGCCGCCGCGATGGTCACGGACCCAGGCCGGAGCCGACCATTGCAGGCCGTACAGCTTGATCGCGGGATTACGCGCCAGGGCCTGGCGGGCCAGCCAGAACTCATAGCCGGCCCCGCAGTCCAGCTGGCCCCTTATGGGCTCGACGGAGGGCTCCGAGCCATCGGAGGAGAAACCGCCCCCGCCGATTTCCAGCTTCAGCAGCTGCAGCGAGGCCCCGAAGCGCGGCGAGAACAGGTAGTCCAGGATCTGCGCGCGCTGACCCGGAGGGTAGTCGATGAGCAGCCGGGAGTTACCGCCGCCACCACTGATCGCGCCGATGCCCTGGAAGACCGGACCGGGGTGAGCACCGTTGATGATGACCGTGTCCCGGTCCGGCATGATCGCGGCCGCGATCACCGTTCGGCTGTGCGGCCGGGCCGGCGTAACCGCCGCGCTGCAGGCGGTCACCAGCGCGACCGCGGCCACGGCTATCGCCGTACGCCCCCGTATTCTCACGATCACCCCATCGCGCTCGCGATGGCTGGCCGACGTGCTGGGCCACGATGCCGGACCACGGCCTTCGTCACATAACGAGATAACGCGAAGCCAACACGGAAAGTTGCGTCCAGACTCTGCTATAGCGACGTCCGTGAAGCTTCTAGCCACCAGCTCGGACGAGGCCGAGGGTGGCCAGGCAGGCGGCGGCGAGCAGTGAGTAAGGGACCAGGTCCGACGTGGCCTGGGCCAGGGCTCCGCTGCCCGCGGCGGCCACGGCCTGGCCCGCGGCCCAGACCAGGTTGCCGAGGCCGAACGCCAGCCCCTGGTCGAGGTGCTGGCGCTGGGCGCCTGCGCTCACCAGCGTCATGGCCGGGGTGAACAGCGTGCCGAAAGCGGGCATGCCCACGATCAGCACGGCGATGAGCACCCACGCCGACGCCAGCGCCGGCACCAGCAGGCTGACCGCCAGCGCGCCGGCCAGCGAGAACCGGACCGGCACGATCGCGCCCCGGCGGTCGGCCACCCGCCCCGCGAGCGGTGACAGCGCCGCCTCCACCCCGGCCGAAGCCAGGAAGGTCCCGGCGATGACCAGGGCCGTGACCCCAAGGTCGGCCAACCGCAGCGGAGTCAGCACGTCCAGCACGCCGAACGCCAGCCCCGCGAGCATCGTCAGCCACAGCCCGGTAGCCAGTTGCCGGTCCCTCGCTGCGGTGAACGCCTCTCGCAGCCCCTGCCGGACCGCCCGAGCCGGCACCGGCACGGCGAATGCCACCGCCATCAGAATGCCTGCCGCCACCGCTGCGCTGGCGAACGCCGGCCCCGTCCCTACCTCAGCGGCGACCGCGCCCACGACCGGCCCGAACAGCGCCCCGCCCACGGCTGCGCCCAGAGCCGTCCCGATCAGCTCTCCGCGCCGTTCCGCCGGCGCCTCGGTCGCCAGCCAGGCCATGCCGCCCGCCCAGGTACACGCCCCGCCCAGCCCCTGCACGAATCGCGCCGAATCCAGGACCGCCGCCGTCGGGGCCGACCCGAAGACCAGCGTCGAGACCGCCATGAACGCCAGGCCGAACAGAACGGTCCTCCGGTAGCCCAGATGGCCGGTGAGCAGCCCGCCCGGCAGCGCCCCGGCCAAGGTGCCCAGCGGGTAGCCCGCGACCAGGATCCCCGCCCCGGCCTTCGACAGATGCGCGACGTGCGTGTAATGCGGCAGCAACGGCGTCAGGGCCGTGAAGAACATCGTGTCGACCAGCACGAGCACGCACACGAACAGCACCAGCGCCCGCAGCGGCCGGGTCAGCGGCAACCGCCTCACGCCCTGTTCCCGCAGACGATCAAGGTCGGCATGCTGTGATCCTGACACAGCCAGGACAGCCTCGGCCGCCAGGATGACCTGGCCTCGCGGCACAGGCAGGCTGCGCGGTAAAGCTCCACCGCGCCGTCTACCAGCGAGGCTGCATCCGCTCATAGCCGGGATCGACGCGTCGCATGTAGCCGGTGTCGTCGCGGTTCCGCAGGCCGCGATCGGTGACGGCCCAGGGCAGGCGTCCCGATCCCCATGCTAAGTTTCGGCCTGGAGGCATACGGTCATGAGCATTGAGCGAGAAAAGCAGGTCGCCGCGGAAGCGGCCGCGCAGCTTGTCGAGAACGGCATGACCGTCGGGCTCGGCACCGGCTCGACCGTGGCCTACCTGCTCCCGGCCTTGGCCAAGCGATCCCTGGACATCGTCTGCGCCGCCACGTCGCCGCGCACCGAGCAGGCCGCGCGTGAACTTGGCCTGAGGATCGAGGACGTCACCAGCATCGACCGGTTCGACATCACCATCGACGGAGCGGACCAGATCGCCCCGGACGGCTGGCTGGTCAAGGGGGGCGGCGGCGCGCACACCCGGGAGAAGATCGTGGCCGGGGCCGCCGACCGGTTCGTCGTTATCGCCGACTCGTCCAAGCCGGTCCCGGCCTTGCACGCCCCGGTTCCCCTGGAACTGCTGTCCTTCGGGCTGCGCGCCACCATGCGCCGGGTCGACCCGGCCTCGCTGCGCGGCGTCCCGCTGAGCCCGGACGGCGGCGTCATCGCCGACTACAACGGGCCGGTCGAGGATCCGGCGGCGCTGGCCGCGCGGTTGTCATCGACGCCTGGCGTCGTCGATCATGGCCTGTTCCCGCCGCAGATGGTCGCCACGGTCCTGGTCGGCCGGGGCGAGTCGGCCGACCGGATCGACTTCACACCCGGCGGTTGAGCGGATACTCAGCGGTCGGCACCGGTGTCGGGCAGGGCGGGCGAGAAGATCCACAGCACCTGGGCTTGGCCAGCCGTCGGGGCCACGCGGAAGGTGTGCTCGGTGGTGGGCGGGAAGGTGAAGGCGTCGCCCTGTTCGAGGGTCACTTGCTCCCCGGCGACGGTGATCTGCAGCTGGCCGGCCAGGACGAAGACGAACTCCACGTCCGCCGGAAGCGAGTAGGGTTCGTCCCCGCTGCCGCCGCCGGCCTCGATGTCGCTGAGGATGGCTTGCACCCGTTTCTCGCCGGACGGCGTGAGCAGGTACTCCTGAACTCCGCTGCCGCCGAAGTTGATGGGCGGATAGGCGCCGCGCCGGACCACCTCTCCTATTGAGGCCTGGAACAGGGAACCGACGGAGACGTCGAGTGCCTCGCAGAGCCGGATGAGCGAGGCCACCGAGACGTTCGCGAGATCCCGCTCAAGCTTGGACACGAATCCTTTCGTCAGCCCGCTCTGCTCCGCCACCTCAGCCATGCTCTTGCGGGCGGCGAGCCTGGCCGCCTTCAACTGCGCGCCGATTCGCGGGCCGTCATGGCCGGCACCTTGCATGCTGTTCCCGTCGGCGGAGCTCGGCATCTGCCCTCATCCTCCTCGATCGTGGGGCCTGGAGCCCGAAAATCGCTACCAACTATGAAACTACAAGATTATTTATGAAACAAGGGTTGACTAGGAGGAAACACCTGGAGATCATAACTCGTAAGCAGGTCCACTTAGCCAGGAGGCAGCCATGGCCACACAGTCCCGGGAGCCCACAGTTGAGGCCGAGCTCGAGCGGGGTCTGCTCGGTCAGATCGAGGTGCACTCGATCGACTGGATCCCCGACACCGAACGGCATGGCAAGACCTGGCAGCAGGCCATGCTGTGGTTCCTGGGGAACTTTCAGTACTTCACCATCCCGATCGGGTTCGTCGGCCCGGCGCTGGGCCTGTCGCTGGGCTGGTCCATCCTGGCCGGCGCGCTGGGCATTTGCTTCGGCACGCTGTTCATGGCCTTCCACGCCACCCAGGGCCCGGTCTTCGGCCTGCCGCAGATGATCCAGACCAGGGCCCAGCTCGGCTACCGCGGCGTCGTCGTCGCGCTGTTCGCCGTGCTGTTCACCTACATGGCCTTCAACGTCGCCGACCAGGTGCTGATGAGCACCGGACTGCACGGCGCATTCGGCTGGAACGCCCACCTGGTCGCGGCCGGCACTGCGGTGCTCGCGGCGCTGCTGGCCATCTTCGGCTACGACTGGGTGCACCGGGTCTTCCGGTTCCTGCTGGTCATATCGTTCCCGTGCTACGCGATCATCTCGGTCGCCATCCTCATCGGGCACGCCGGCGGGCACGCACCCTCGCACCCGGCCGGCTTCCTGTTCGCGGCGTTCATGGCCCAGTTCTCGGTGGCCGCCGCCTACAACATCACTTACGCGCCCTATGTCTCGGACTACTCCCGCTATATGCCGCGTAAGACGCCGGCCCGCGGGATCATCACCGCCGTGTTCTTCGGCGCGTCAGGCTCGGCGATCTGGCTGATCGCGCTCGGCGCATGGCTCGCCACCCGCCTGGGCATCAGCGATGGCCTGGTTGGATTGCAGGTCGTCGGGGACAAGGTGGTAGCGCCGCTCGGCTCGATCACGGCGGTCCTGTCCGCGACAGCGCTGCTGGCCACCATGGGCATGAACGCCTACGGGGCCATGCTGACCGTGCTGACCGGGATCGACTCGTTCAAGACGATCAAGACCAGCCGG
>Ga0302325_10008699_pt1 | contig 22274 bp, 24 predicted proteins | sample Palsa_T0_2_FD_201948 | JGI IMG/M metagenome (GOLD analysis project Ga0302325, IMG submission 201948) | Peat permafrost microbial communities from Stordalen Mire near Abisko, Sweden - Palsa_T0_2 | ecosystem: Environmental > Terrestrial > Soil > Palsa > Peat permafrost | place: Sweden: Abisko...
TATATTCCAGATGTTAGAATTGATACCTCCCATGAACCAAATAACTTCTTGCTTTGCCCATGCATGCTCCTTCTCGCTACAGCCATTAAACACGGATACAATAAGCAACCCAGTTTTGATGCCATCTTTACAGCTCCTGGAAATAGCATCTCACTCAAACAAGACCTTAGAGGCTTCCCTGTTTGTCCAGCATTCTCTCCAAAAGGCGAAGCTAACATTCCATCAAAATCAGCAAGTACTCAGCAATACAGTACCACTGTTTTACAAGCGACAAAAAATCTAAAACTATCCGCTCGGCTCAAAGGGAGTGATTTTCGCAAAGAAGCAATCCGCAAAATAAATCATTTGGAAATCCAAAAAAGTAGAGATCGGTATATCAACCACTACCACCGCAAGGGCTGCAGGCCACTCTACCAGTACGCTCACAAATGGGACTACCGATATATATCCAGGAAGTTCTGTTGTCAATATATACGCTAAACACCTCGATTTCTCTCAAACGACAAAAGATCCAACGCTCACAACACGTGGAGTCCAAGTTGCCTAATACGATCGAGTCAAGCCAACAAAGAATACAAAGGAAGAGGTCGAAGCTGAGGTGAAGGCACGAGGAGGAGATCCAACAAACAAGAGGGATCAAAAAATGGAAGACAGCGCTTAACAGCAACAAAGCATAAGGGAGTTGTTGCGGAGATGGGGAAGCAGTTAGAATTTTCTAGACTGGTTTGGTACAATCATGAATGTCGTGCTCCAATGGGGAACCCTGTCAGAATCCAGATTCATCACTCAAAGCAAAATCAGTGTATCGATAACATGGAATAGCTAATCATGGTCTTGATTTAGACTCTGTAAATCAAGACTGTTGAAAGGATCACACCACCGCCCCTCCCTTGGAAGTATCAATGGCCAACCCAACCAAGCCAAGCCAAGGCAAATACCCGATCGAATATCCTCTGATCAATATTTCACCAACTAGAATAGAGCACCCCCCCCATCTCATATGCTCCAACTCCTATGTTGCTTTCCACAAATTGAGGGGTTGATTCAGAGGCGGCAGAGTAGGTATTTTGGAGGTACAGGAGACGTATTCATATATATATTTGCACGCCAGACTACAGGTAGCTGTCTGCAAAATCGGGTCCACAGCCCCAGGGAAAACAACATGACTATTGATCGGACCCTTTTCTAACTTCCAAATTTGAATGACTCTTTACTTACAACAGTTTTGGAAGTATCACCGTCACCGTCACAGTCTCCATCTCCATCCAATGGTAAACCTCCAACGACTGGGAATGTAAAATTCCAAACGCCAAAACCATTATCCGTTACGGAGAGGCCTGCGAGAGTGATAGGAGCGTTGCCACACTTGGGCGCGTTGTACGACAACATTTTATATGTTTCCTATGATTTAGTCAGAAGGATGTGCCTCGGAAGAAGGAAAAGCACGAACATTGCAAGTAATAAGTTGTGAGTGCACCACGCCGTTAAATTCGCCCTGCTTGTTCTTTCCACACCCCGGAAACGGAACAAAAATGCCACCGGCATCGGTGAAGGAACCAACAGGTGTACCGGTGGCATTTCTTGCATGGACTAAGGCGCCATCGAGTGCAATACCAGCGACCATGCTGCTGAGCACCAATAGATTGGGCTTGCCTGCTTGGAGTGATGTAGCATTATTTGCTAGAGTAACAGACAATCCAGGTATCAAGGGCGTGATTCTGTTCACGGTGTTGTCTGGGTTGCCCTTAGCAGTTTTCGCAAAGAAGGCGCTGTGCAGTACTCACGGAAAGATGCCAGCATATACCCAGTATTCCCCGGCTTTGAACCGGTCACTGGAACGACGTTGAGGTTGGCAGTTACTAGAAAATCAGCACGAAAAACTACAATATGAGGGGTACCGCCCACCATTGGTGTTGAAAGCCAAAGCAGTGTTCTGGTCTTTGACCGTGAACGGAATAAGTTCGCCCAGACTTTTCGGTAGCCCATCTGGCTTAGGATTGCAAAAGTATGATGGAATCAGAGAGCCATTGGTAAACGCTTGTGTGGGAAGGACTGTCGCCAGCGCCAGTAAAGAATGAATGATAGGACGCATTGTAAAGGTATTAATCTCAAGAACCGAATGACAGAATTCCAGATCCGTGAAAGAGCGAACGAATGAAGAAAGAAAGCAAGCAAGCAAGCAAGAAATAAACGATAATACTGCAGAGAAATCACAGAGTCTTTGATCTGAAGGGAAGAAAACTGCCCACCTTGGGGGGTCTGACCTGATTTTACTTACTGAGCTGGAGGCACAGCCCAGGACGCCATGAATATCTGGATGAGGAGGGGAGCGCGAAAATGGAGGCAGTGACATTCATCTCGAGGTCGGAAATGCAGAGAGTGACATCTCGAAGAGATAAGTTCCCGGCTGGCATTTAAAGGAGCCAGTCAGACTAAACGTCGAGGGCCGTGAAGGATGGCTTTCCATCCCACCTCGCGAGGCGAGCACTTAGTTTTACGACGGGTTGATCATCCCTTGCATGCCGACCGAACAAAAGCTTACCTATTCAGACTATTCTCGTCCCACTCTGGTCTGCCATTTAAGCTTTATTTCATCCGGTCCAATGTTTTCACGGCCGGAGTTGCGGCGATCCAGTTACGTGTGATGGGGCTGTCACTGGGCGTCGTCTGAATGCAAGCATTCGAAACCGAGTTGTGTATCAAATTTGGTCACCTCGGTCGGTGCGTGGCGTTGCTCTCAAACGAGGAACAAGGACAATCCCCGTCTCGCGCATGTGCGACATTTGACGTTGCAAAGGTGCATCTGACAATGGATCGGGGTTCTGTAGCGAGTTGGGAGCGAGGATTGCTGGTCTGTTCTGTTTCGGGGAAGATGAAGGGAGGTTGGAAAGGAGGGAGAAATAGTGCAAACCCTTGCATGGCACGTGATTATCCCCAGAGCAACTGGAGAGTAGTGCTCGAAATCTAATAGAGAGTTGGGAGGGACGAGGCAAATTTCGTCCTCACCAAAATTCCTTCCAACAAAACTTAGTCAACTTCTCGCACTTGCTGATATGATGGACTCTCCACTACCCCGTCCAGGCCCCGTGCCAACTTCAATAAGGGGTAGTGGCACTGATAAATACTCGAGGCAATGCCTCACTTGCTCCTGAAATATCCGAATAGTTTTGATTCGAACGTAGATCCTTCTTTTGTCTGGGTATATACGCCGTTGTCCTTTCCAAAGCAGCCCGGCGCACCACGACTCCCAAGCTCCAAATCCCACAGTAGAATCTATCAAGCAAGTCTCTCCTCATATGCCTCCCAAGCTTTCTTCCTGTATCGTTCTGCCTCCTTGACTGGATCGCCAGCCTTGATGATACCCCTCCCCACAATAACAATGTCACTTCCCATCAAACCAATGAGCTTTCCCGGGGTGTTGTACTGCTGGCCTTTCCCATCACCCTGGACCTCCGCGTCTTCGTCCTCTGTTTCAGGTGGAAGTTGACATCCAGGAGTCATACTGATGAACTGGTCGTCGGGTGCTGTGTTCAGAGTTTCCTGTGATATGAAGCCCATGACAAAGTCCTTGTGCTCTCGAGCGCTCTCCACGCAGGCCTGAGTGTATTCCTTTGTCATAAAGTTCCCCTTGCTCGACATCTGCGCAAGAATCAAGAGACCTCTATCCATTGGGGCTTCCTCGATTCCGGGCAGCACCTCATCACCAAAATCCTCGTAGGATCTAGGCGAGTTGGCAGGTTCGAAGTGCTGCGAAACAGTCGTTATAGAGACGATGCTTGCTTTCCTCCCCACGCCCGCAGCCTTGTGCGTTTCCAAACCGTGGTCCTCTGGCATCGGTGTTCTCGTGTCATCCTCATCGTCCGAATCTAGGCTTTCGGGTCTCGGGGTCCCCACGGTGATGTCTGTCTTAACCTCGTAGCGTTTCCTCTCCCGCCAGCGCACGGCAGCTTCTGCCAAGGCATCCACGGCCGCTTTACCTGGGATCATGTTCACATTGGTGATGTGTGACCAATCAATAATCTTCGCCGTGCCCTCTGTGTATTGCAACTGTACAGTGTTTCCAATGTCCCCAAACTTGCGGTCCTCGAAGATCAGGAAGCCATGGCGACGAGCAATGCGTCCAAGCCTTGCTCCTGTGCCTGTGGTCGGATTGTAATCCCAATTCGCAATCAAGTCATAGTGAGTCTTCAAAACAACGATCGAAGGGCCTACAGCATCTGCGAGTTGTAGGAGCTGGTTGGTCGTCGAGACATCGGCGCTGAGACAAAGGTTCGACTTTTTGAGAGACATGAGGCGGAGAAGATAGGAGGAGAGAGGATGAAGGGCATGCTCTGCTCGTTCTGAGTAGGCGGCTTTGGTGACATGGTGAGGGGATTTTGGAGGCATCTTCTTATTATTTGGAATTGTTTGCGGTGAGGTTCTCCAATCTAAAAGGCTTTTGGATTGTGGTTACCGGGATAGTTTAGTAGTGCAAAGCCGGCCCGAGATTTGGCGATCAAAAGGCCTAGCCGGGTTCCAAATAGAGCAACCAATGTTAGTTTGCAGGGGTACAGTAGCGATTTTTCTCCTTGGGGAGGCTCCTGCGCTTGAAATGAAATTTTGCTACCACCAGTGAGTGTCAGAATTCGTGACGCAATACTGGTTTTTAATGTACTATGGCTCGAGGAACATTTAAAGCTTAACTGCCATTTTGCTTTGTTAAATATTCCCTGATCTAAGGAATAATCTATAAAGTAGTGGTCCCTCACTTTACGAATGTTCCATAAGTTACAGTATATTGAAACGCAGCTTTGCGCCGCGAATTCTGACAACCACTAGTGCTACCAAGTTTTGTACCAAGTCACAAATAATGGGAAGCAAACATTTTGAATTTTACGACTTTATTTTTGCGCGACCTAATAAGGTGCCATCTGTAATACACCGTGACGGCGAAAAACACCAGCTTTTCCGAGTGTATCGTCATTAAAAGGAAACGCAAACCGCAAGTCTAACCACATGTATGAGAAAAACCCCGCTTGAGACCGATGCCATTGCTGAATTATGCCATGACATGATGTTGCAAATGCAAAGAACCAACTAAAGAGATTCGTCAGGAACAGTTTAGTCGACCTCCTCAACAGTTGGTCCATCGTCATGAGTAGCACCTGGTCCACCAGCACCTGGGAATCCGCCCGGACCACCTGGCATACCGCCTGGCATACCACCAGCATCACCTCCAGCACCGCTAATAAAACAGTTAGCATGAGTTTGAGACCTCAAAGGGGGGGGGCTTTTTTACTAAAATTTCATCATAATAGGATTTGCGACAGCTTCCAGCTCCTTCTGGTGCTCCTCGTACTCCTCCTTGGTGGCCTGTTGGCTCTCATCCAACCAGGCAACGGTCTTGTCAATTTCGGCCTTCAACTTCTCCTTGTCTGCTGCGTCCAGCTTCTCGTCGACCTTGGAGTCGGAAAGAGTGTTTCGGAGTGAGTATGCGTAGGATTCAAGACCGTTCTTGGCACCGATGCGTCCAGCCTCAGCCTCATCTTCTGCCTTGTACTTCTCGGCCTCAGCCAACATGCGCTCAATGTCCTCCTTTGACAAACGGCCCTTGTCGTTGGTGATAACAATCTTGTTGACCTTGCCGGTTCCCTTCTCAAGGGCAGAAACGTTGATGATTCCGTTAGCATCAAGGTCGAAGGTAACTTCGATTTGAGGAACACCGCGGGGCGCAGGTGGAATTCCGGTGAGCTCGAACTTGCCCAACAGGTTGTTGTCCTTGGTGCGTTGACGCTCACCCTCGAAAACTTGGATGAGGACACCAGGTTGGTTGTCAGAGAAAGTGGAGAAGACTTCCGACTTCTTTGTGGGGATGGTGGTGTTGCGAGGAATAAGCTTGGTCATCTGGCCACCAGCAGTCTCGATACCGAGGGATAATGGGGCAACGTCAAGAAGGAGGATCTCGTTGGTTGACTTGGACGAGGTGTCGCCAGAAAGAATGGCAGCCTGGACGGCAGCACCGTAGGCAACAGCCTCATCGGGGTTGATTGACTTGTTGGGCTCCTTGCCGTTGAAGTAGTCGGTAATGAGCTTCTGGATTCTGGGAATACGAGTGGAACCTCCGACGAGGACAATCTCGTGGACCTTGGATTTGTCGATCTTGGCATCAGCGAGGACACGGTCGACAGGAGTAGTGGTGGATCGGAACAGGTCTTGGCAGAGTTCCTCGAATCGAGCACGGGTGATGGAGGTGTAGAAATCGATACCCTCGAACAGAGAGTCGATTTCGATGGAGGTTTGTGCCGATGAGGAGAGAGTTCGCTTGGCACGCTCGCAAGCAGTGCGGAGACGACGGAGAGCGCGGGCATTTGAAGAAAGATCTATAGGATGAGTTAGTTGCTTGTTTTCTAAAGGTGCAGGAACGAAGTGTAAAAGAGTGTGCAGATTATTCAATGTCCCAGGGATTTAAGAACAATCAGACTATCCAAATCTACCAGAGACCTAAGAACACTATTCGAATGTCCCAGGGATTTAAGAACAATCAGACTATCCAAATTTACCAGAGACCTAAGAACACTATTCGAATGTCCCAGAGACTCGAGCACAATGAAAACTCAGAAATGAACAAGAATTAAACACTCACCTTTCTTGTGTTTCCGTTTGAACTCTTGCACGAAGTGATTGACGAGTCGGTTGTCGAAGTCCTCACCACCCAAGTGAGTATCACCAGCAGTTGACTTGACTTCGAAGATACCCTCCTCGATGGTCAAGAGGGAGACATCGAAAGTTCCACCACCCAAATCAAAGATCAGAACATTTCGCTCGCCCTCGACCTTCTTGTCAAGGCCATAGGCAATGGCGGCAGCGGTAGGCTCGTTGATGATTCGAAGAACATTGAGACCGGCAATCAAACCGGCGTCCTTTGTAGCTTGACGTTGTGAATCGGTGAAGTAGGCTGGGACCGTAACGACAGCATTGTTGACAGTTCCACCGAGATATGCCTCAGCAGTCTCTCGCATCTTGACCAAGATCATTGACGAGATTTCCTCGGGTGTGAATTGCTTCTTCTCTCCCTTGAACTCGACCTCGACAACTGGGTTTCCACCACGGTCAAGAACCTTGAAAGGGAAGTGCTTCATGTCGGCCTGGACCTCTGCATCTGCGAACTTGCGACCGATAAGACGCTTCGCATCGAAGACCGTGTTCGCCGGGTTCATGGCAACTTGGTTCTTTGCGGCATCTCCGATCAGACGCTCGGTATCTGTGAAGGCGACGAATGAAGGAGTAGTCCGATTGCCCTGGTCGTTGGCGATGATTTCGATTCTATCATCTCGGAAGATACCAACACAGGAGTATGTGGTTCCGAGATCAATTCCTATGGCTCGAGTGTCAGCCAAAGCCTCGTTGAGAGCCGGTTGTGAAGAATACTTACCAATGGCGGGACCCATGATGGAATATGTGTAAAGCGTATGAAAGGTATGTGCTTATGTGCGGTTGAGAAAATCTTCAGGTGTGGATGAAGACTCGTTGAGGTACAAGAAGAATTTTGTTTGTGGTATGAAGAGGAAGAAAGGTTGGTTGCTGGCAAGGCGAGGTTTTATCTATGGACTTTGTGCGGAAACAATCTAGAAGATTCCAAACCTAGCGATCACAACCTGGAAATTGCTGGATAGCTCAAGAAGCCGCTAGAATTTTGTTCACTTCCCAAATAAAACTAGAGAAGGTGCTGGACATTCACTTCATGGCTGTTGCAGGTACAACGAATAACAATTAAAATCTGTTCCTTTCCTTTGGTCCTGATTCCGTTCACCTTCTTCAAATTTCTTCCTTTTCATGCTGATGACGGCGCCCTCGCTAAGCAGCCTAAACAGCCCCGCCATCTCTACCCCACCCCACCTGGCAGCAAAGACCCAATAAGCGCAACAATGTCGGTCACATCATGAGGTTATCGACTGATGCTCATACAAGCGCTTTTGAATCATACCACTCGACCAAAAGGGAAGAAATGCTTGTGGCTGTTCATGCATAGCAACGATAGTGCACCCGAGAGGTGTATTTTTGTGGAGTATTTGTGACTTCAATTAGGCTCCGCTCCTGCTGCTGTGGCAACAAAAGGCGAGGCAGAATTCCAACCATGACAGGCGGTGTAGGTATTGTGATCCAGTCTGAAGCTCCAGGGCAGGGGGCAGGTCATCTCCGGGTGGACATGAAAAGCCTTCAGTAACTATACATATTCGCAGCAAGGTTGAACATTATTGGACTTGAACCGGCGAGACTTCATCACTATGAACTTCCGATATCTTGAAAGGATATAATTTATTTGTGCTAACATTTAATGGTACATTGGCTAGGCAGTAGTTGAAGGTCCTACGAAATTGGGCTTGGTACACTGGCTGTCGCTTTTTCTGTCTACCACGAGTGCATTTCATTTTCTCTTGTATACGGGTATTGTCTAAAGAAAATGCGATACTCAATTTTCAATGTCCAAGATCATATTGGACACTCCAAAATTACTCTTCTCAAGGTCCTTTGCGGGCTATATAATCAGACTCTACTCTAACTCTTTAAGAATCCCAGAGCTAAATATGTGAACTCTATCGCGAATACCAAGGCACGCCTGGCCCATGTTATGTTAGAAGAAAAGGGACGACAATCTCAGAAAACGAGTATCAGAACGATACAAATTTTTGCCTCTTGCTATGCCAATTCTCATCACGTGATCTGACCTGCTGCACCTGCAGCGCTAGTGGCTTGGCTTGGTATGCCTTGTTGATTCGCTAGCTCGCCTTAAGCCGTATGCAGACGTAAGGCTGCAGCAAAAACCAGAAGGCGCACGCGACTTCTCTTACTCCTTTCAAATCCGCTGCACGTACGTGACAGAATATTCATTGAATAGCCGCATTGCTGGGTGCTTTTGTTTCTCTTTTCTCTTAGCATTCTATTTTACATTCCTTATCATGAATCTCTTCAAAAGCAAAACGTTCAATGTCGCAAAGGCCACCCCGACAATACGCTTGGAACGAGTCCCTGATACGAAAAAGCCTGCCACCTTTCCCTCGAAAGTCGTGTCGGCCAAGTCGATGCAGGGCCGACGATCAGAAGCTTCTCCCTCGCGGGCAGGATCCTCCGCAGCTAGATCGAGCCCTGGCACTCCACCTTCAGATGGTCGTGGCTCTTCGCGACTCAAACCAGTGAAGCGCAAGGCTTCCCGTCAGAAATCGCCTGCCCAACAACACTTCGACCAGGACAGCGATGACGATGTTTCGACAGAGGCATCAGTGGATACCTCATACAAGCGGCCAAAGATAAGCAGAACAATCGATTTGAAAAGGCGACTTCGCTCGCAGCAAGCCTTTTCAGATGCCGATGGCGGGGTCTTCGACATGATCCATGCGGCCGATATTGCTTCTGTGAGCAAAAAGTCAAAGCTTGCTGCTCTTTTGCCTGTCGAAAACGTCACCGTTGAGTTGAAGTATCCAAGCAGTTCCCAACGTGAAAGGTTCGACAGGCCTGGATCCCTTTTGGTGGAAACTAAACTGACGGATAAAGGTACGATTTAGTATTCGGCAACGACAACATCAACCCTACTGAAGAGATCCTTGAAATTGCAAAAATCGTAGCCGATGTTTATCTCACCAATGAACAAAGGGACACCTTTTGTGATCCCGACCTGGGACTTATTCGGCAACTGGAGAAGGCGAAGAATATATTGTCAAGCACGAGGGATATCACAAACAAAGGATTACTCGACGGCTTTAAAAAGGCAGTTGAAAATTACAACTCGACTATCGAAAGTCTCTTAAAGGAGGGAGCTGTTGCAACAAATCTGGATGCTATGCATCATTTGCCTCTGAGAATGGTTCATTGCATTTTACAACAAGTATACGACCGCGCTGTCTCACCGCGGGTTGAGCTTCTGAAGCACTATGAGAACGGAACAGACAACATATACGGCGAGCTTAAAGATCGATTCATCTCTGAAGCGTTGGCTGAGGCGGGGCTTAAATCCGATCAAGTCTTCGTCGATTTGGGATCAGGTGTGGGTAACGTTGTCTTGCAAGCAGCACTGGAATTCGGATGCGAAAGCTGGGGCTGTGAGATGATGGAAAACGCATGCAAGCTTGCCGACGCCCAGGAGAAAGAATTTGCTGCTCGGTGTAGACTTTGGGGGATCAAAACTGGTCAAGTTCGACTTGAAAGAGGAGATTTCCTCGTGCATCAAGAGATATTAAAAACCATTAAGAGGGCAGATGTTATCCTTGTCAACAACCAAGCCTTCACTCCCCAGCTGAACCAAAACCTCATCCATCTCTTCTTGGACCTGAAAGATGGCTGCAAGATTATATCATTGAAGCCATTCGGGGAAGATGGACAACAAATCTCTTCTCGCCAACGATTCAACCCAGCCAATTTGCTAGTCGTCACCAAACTGGAATACTATAGCGGCAGTGTCAGTTGGACCGACGTCGGTGGCAGCTATTACATTGCCGAAAAGGACAGTAAACGCCTCGAGGGCTTGGAAGAGCTCGACTGATCCGTAATCCTTGGGCATCGTGAAATCGGGAACATTTGGGTAGCCCCTCGGCCTGAGCGAATAGAATGAGTAATGAACAATTTGAATACCAGAATACGCACAGTGAAGTGACCTCGTCGGAAAATGCGGAAGCTGGACTGCTACATTTCTTCAATTACCCTGTAATGTCTTGTTCATCTCTTCTGCCTCCTGCCCTTTGTACGCCATCCATCGATCGATCAGCTCTTTATTCTCGGCTTTGAGGTCCTTTACTCTTTGCTCCGACATATTCAACTGTAGATTCAAGGAGATAACCTCGTCATGAACATCCTGGAATTTGTAAGCATTGTGTATATTTGCATAAGTTTTGGAGCTCCATACATCTAATAATTTTGTTTTCCCCCTAAGTTCCTCATCCCTGTCCTTGAGTTTCTGGCTCAGAAAGGCTCGCTCCTTGGATAGATCCTCGATTAGCTTCCCGTCTGATTTGTTTTTTGCCTTCAATTTGACCAGCTCAGCTTCGGCGATCTTTGTTCGGCCTTGGAGCTGTCCGTTAGACCGCAAAGCTGCAGCTAAATCTCCTCGTATCTGAGCTGTGCCGTCGTTTGCTGTATTGGTTACTTTAGAGTCTTTTGACTTCAGGTCGGAAGAGGTAGCATTCGCAGCTTTCTCCGCCTCCAGAGCGGCCGTACGATCCAAAAGATTTGTGACTGTAGAGTATCAGCCGGGGTGTGGTTGAGCTGGGCTGTCGGTACATACAAGCAGCTATCAGATCGTTGTCGACTTTTTGGTAACTGGACTGCTCACGCTGGTCTCTGTCCTGAAGAGCTTGAATATAGTCATCCCGCCATGAAATCATTTTATACCATTGATACAAGGGCTGCTGGCATGAAAACGCATTTCTCAAATGCCCGTGCAAACGGGGAAAGGCTGAGCTGTGAACGTGACGAGGTCCGAGGCTGCAGTCTCACTTGATAGGCCGAAGCTCCCTGCGGCTTCGGTAGCTCCAGCGGTCAAGCGACACTCGCAACCTCCAGAGAACATCAACATCACCACAATATTACCTCCCGACCCTCCCAGAAACATAAAGCGGAGTACTGTTCTTCTCAGAAATACAAACCATTCGTTCTCCAATTCCGTGAACCTTTCCAAACCTCAACTTGAACGGTCCCGGCTTCCAATACTCGTTATCGCACAGCTACAGCCTCCCCGCTCTATACCATGGCTTCCCGGAAGAAGGTCTTGCTTAAGGTTTGACGCCACATCTTAAACATCGCAAGCTCCTTGCCTGATCAGGAGCTAACCTTTTATCACTCAGGTCATCATCTTGGGCGACAGCGGTGTGGGGAAAACGAGCTTGATGAACCAATATGTACGTTCAACGCCTGCCTACCTACCTCCTCTACGGTGTTTCCGCGAAGCTCATCTACCGACAGCCATGGGCTAATGAATGGCTAGGTCAACAAAAAGTTCAGCGCGAGCTACAAGGCTACAATAGGTGCAGATTTCTTGACGAAGGAGGTGCTCGTGGATGACCGTTTAGTAACAATGCAGGTGGGGGTCATAATGCACCAGGCATCACACGACCAAGTTGCTGATGGGCTCTAGCTTTGGGATACCGCGGGACAGGAGAGATTTCAGTCATTAGGGGTAGCATTCTACAGAGGGGCGGACTGCTGCGTACTGGTCTACGACGTCAACAATTCAAAGAGTTTCGATACACTCGATAGCTGGAGGGATGAGTTTCTCATTCAAGCATCGCCTAGAGACCCGGACAGCTTTCCATTCGTAAGAGGGCTTTTCTGCTTTTTGGAGATAGAGTTCTGACCCCTAAATAGGTTGTGTTAGGTAACAAGATTGATGTGGAGGAAAATAAGAGAGTGGTAAGTACAGAGCCAGTCCTTCGGAAAGCAATTTGCTTACCTCATGTTCAGATTTCCTCAAAACGCGCCATGACTTTTTGTCAATCTAAAGGTGGGATCCCGTACTTCGAGACCAGCGCCAAGGAAGCCATCAATGTCGAGCAAGCATTCGAAGGTGGGATACTGCTACCCCGTCACTTGTTGAGAATATTCACTGACGATGACCGTGCTAGTCATTGCAAGAAATGCTTTAGCACAAGAAGAATCAGAGGAGTTCAGTGGAGACTTCTCGGACCCTATCAACATCCACATCGAAAACGATAGAGATGGGTGTGCATGTTAGACCTTGCAGACTTCTGGTTGCTACTTTGCGTTGGGAAATCCTCGTTCGATCATTTTCGTCATAGTCCTTTCTCGACCCCAAATCAGCTTGCAATATAGCGAGCTGGATTGAAGGGGTTCTCAGTGTACATAAAGATCATTCACGGCGCTCTGGTGTCTGCGCCTCTACGTCTTGACAAAATGCATTAATACTTGACCATGTCAAAACATAGTGGACTTCTAGCATGGTTTTTCTGGGTAGACATTCCCACTACAGATTCGGTTGTCTAATAATCACGTGTGTCGCCACTGTAAATGTCTGAGCTTGACAGATGAAGATACCTAGCATTGCACCTCTATTAGTGGAGCGCTGACAGAGACCCTTTATGATGAGCTCAAATATAAAAAAAGCGGCACTCATTTTCACTAATTTCTGAGGACTTGCTTGCTCCATTCAGTGCTGCTTTGTAGTTTGCCAGCGAGCGACTTCTGCAGCATGGAAGGACATGCCTAATTGGTATCAAGGGGCGCGGCTCGGTCTTCGTTTCAAATCAGCCGCTTGTCAAGAACGACAGGAGACGAAAACGAACATGAACATCACAGGTCACCAACTTTCTTTCAAGTGCACTTGACCCTGTCCGAATACTCCGAAGCACTCTCCGAAAAGCGCTAGAAGGACCACATCCACATCACCATCAATATCATAAATCCTCCAGTTGCACACCTGGCTGATTCTCATGAATCGGCCAATTTCCATACTTCGACCTCCATGACTGGACGCCGCTCGTTACGATATGAACAATTATACTGCAGTCATGAGTGCACAAGAGCCTGCTGTACCAGCAGCGTTAGTGGAGGAGTTCGTCGTGCCTCCCCGAAGATCATCGGAACACCGTGATAGACCATCCATGTGCTCTTCCAGGTCAGCGTTGAAGCCTCGCGGATTCAGGGCAGGCGTTGGTTTGCAAAATGTGGCTCGGCGAACATTGGGAATATTTCTCCTTCTTGTGACTGTCTTCTTGTGGACAAGTTCGAATTTCTTGGCCAGCGTATGTCGTTATCTTCCCACCACATGGGCCGGAGCTGACGCAAGCAGTACATATTCGCAGACAATACATATTCGAAGCCATACTTCGTTACATACATCAATACATCTTTCTTTGCCATATCGCTCATCCCAATCTTCCTGCGCTTAGCACACCAGCATGGCTTTGCTCACATCAGAACCTCATTGCAGGAATACTGGCAAGGGCAGATGGACGGCTACAGCGCCATTGGGGCGAAGTCGACGACGGAAGGCGAAGTTGAGGCTGAAGCTCCGCTGTCTGCATCACAAACTCGACTTTTAGTCGATGACGAGGGAGGACCAGTGATGAGCCTCTCAGGGAGCCCACAACCTCCCGAGGAAGTACTGAGTGTCCGTGAGACAGCTAAGCTCAGCCTGGAATTCTGTCTCTTGTGGTTCGGGGCCAACTACCTCGTTGCAGCATGTCTTGAATATACAAGCGTAGCCAGCTCAACCATATTAACGTCAACGAGCAGCATATGGACCCTGATCTTCGGAGCACTGGTGCGAGTGGAGCATTTTTCGTACAAGAAGCTGATCGGAGTGCTTGCCTCCTTAGCTGGCATCATCTTGATATCTACTGTAGATCTTTCGCGTAAGGATAATGACCAGAACCGGGGGAAATTCCCACACAAATCACAGGGAGAAATCGCAGTTGGAGATGCCATGGCTTTTGGAAGCGCCATAATGTATGGCCTGTACACTGTGGTTATGAAGAAACGCATTGGGAACGAGGACCGCGTCCACATGCCACTGTTCTTTGGATTGGTTGGGCTTTTCAACGTAATCTTCTTATGGCCGGGATTTTTGATACTCCATTTCACGGGGGTCGAAAGATTCGCATTCCCTCCCACTGGCAAAATCTGGACGATTGTCTTGGTAGTATACATGACCCTCTCTTTGGAATCCGCTCTAATGTGCGTTGTAGTTGAACTCGGCGTTCTCCTTTATTAGCGACTACTGTTGGGCCTATGCAATGCTCCTGACAACTCCGTTAGTGGTTACAGTCGGCTTATCCATGACTATCCCCTTGTCCTTGATAGGACAGATGATATTAAGTTCTCAATATTCGAGCGGCCTCTACTGGGTAGGGGCTCTCATTGTTCTTCTCTCTTTCCTTTTCATCAACCACGAGAGTCAAGAGGAAAACGAACCGCGATCCCGGAGGGAAGGGCTTGAGCCTGTTGCTTGAATAGACGTAGATGTTGATAGATGGCATTGTTCACGAGGAGCTATCAACTTGTTTAAATCTATTGCAAATCTGGACTAGGGTATCTTGTAATGGCCAGGCTGTGAGGACTAGTTTATTGCCCTAGGAGAAGTTAGCTCTTGCCCAGGGAGAACTGCCTTCAGAGAAAATCAATCTTTGGGAGCTTTACCCAGAATCTGGATATTGCATCTCCATACTGCCGCCGCTCCGCTGTGTAGGTGGATGGATGTCTTTGTAAACATCGGTGCGGCTCGGTTGAAAGGTCAAGCTTGACTACCTCAGATTCGGTTTTGATCGCCTTGAGAGACAAATCGAGTGCTTCGACTTGCATGCTTTCTAATTAACGCACTGCCACTGACTTGTTCTTTTCGCCGAGGATACATCGCTAGGCAGTGCCTGGGCGGGACGAGCTTGTGTAGCTGTTTGAAGTAGGAAGTGCCTCCTCGATGTCCCCTTTCCTAAGTAAGCGAGCGTACTATCATTTTTAGCCCAGAGCAGTTTCCTCGCCCCGAAAAATCAGTTCCAAACCATAAATATTCTCTCCTTTCCATACACTGCAACCCTCATTCGAGTCTCCCTTCCCAGGTTGATCTCTTCCACTCCTTTACAACACCGTTCATTCAGTCTTCACCCACTCTCAGAGTCCTTTATCGATTCTCTCGAGCAGCAGTTTGTTTCTGGTGACGTACTTCGAATATCCATCCATTCGAGATCCACAGCGCCACTCGTTCGTACGCTCGCAGCTTGTTTCTCTTTTACTTTCTATATTCGGATTCTACGCTTATCTTACCATGGCGAGCTACTTCGATGCTTCCACCCTAGACGGCTTCGATCTCAGCTCCCACGACACCGTCACGAAAGGCCTCATCTTCAACAGTCTTGTCTGCATGGCTGTAGTGGTGTTAGTGACCACGCTCAGATTGTATGTACGGCATTCTATCAAGCACGCCGCAGGTCTAGATGATTGTAAGTCACAGTCGCGTTTATTGTCCTCCTCGGATACTATCTTGCCACCTACCAAGCTTTGTTCCGTTCTTATAAGAACCGTGCAGAGCAACTCCTAACTCTTTCTTCAGACTTTGCTGCGGCTGCTGCCGCATCTGCAGTAGTCCTCTCAACCTGCTGCCTCTTCGCTGCAGCTCAAGGGCTAGGAAAACACGTCTGGGACCTCGGTATCGATATCCAATCACCCTCCTCTGCTCACGCCTCCCTGCGTATCAGTATCCCACTCTATATATGCTATCTTAGCTACCTCGCCGGCAATACTTTGGTCAAGTGCTCCATCATCGCGTCTTATTATAGGCTCTTTCCCGGCCAGACATTCCGCAGACTCTTGCTGGTTCTCAGTGGCCTGGTAGTGCTGACCTGCATTTCCTCCATTCTCGCAATTATCTTCGAATGCTACCCGATCAAGAGTTCATGGGATTGGTTTAGCCCGATCGTAAAGTGCATCAACATTCTTCGTTTCTTCTTCGTCAGTTCGATGATCAGCACTATCACGGACATCATCATTTGGGGTTGCCCTCTTCCTCAGTTGTTCAGGTTACAAATGAAGCCGAGACGCAAATTGCAGCTTGTTCTCCTTTTCGGTGCCGGTGCCTTGTGAGTTCCTCCGGAGTTCAAACTTCACTATCGAGCATGCTAACCTTACCCTAGTGCCTTTGTGGCTGGTATTCTCCGTCTCACTCGGCTTGATGGGCTACGCTCTGTAGACATAACATGTATGAAGGTCGTGTAGTATTGGCTTCTTGAAGCTAATTCGAATCATAGATACTGGTGTATCTCCCATCAATTGGTCCGTGGCGGAAGTCAGTACTGCAATCGTTTGTGCAAGCGTTCCCAGCTTGCGACCACTTGCGGCACATTTCTTCCCGGCGGCATGGCAGAATAGTCCCTCCTCTCCTCCTCAACTAGCAGGACTGTGTGTGAGGGACAAAGTTCGTGGGAGCTTAAGGGGTGGAAGTCCATATTGCGGCCGAGACATCTATTTGGATGACCTGGAATCACAGCAATCGAGATCGTTGCGTTCAGCCACACCTGATCGAGCATGACTGGGGCCAACATTGCAGACTCTGGCAATGCAATGGAGGCAGTGGGAGAATCCGGACACTCAGCAGCGATGGCTAGCTGTAAGACATTTGCGTACAAGTTTCGCATCATCCATTGCAAAATAGCAGATATTTTACTTGCATAGGCTCTAGTCATCGTTACAATATTCATTGAGACTTAATTCATTACTTCTCAATATCAACATGTCTTCTTTCTCCGAGGTTCAAAATCGCACAAGTGTAGAATTCATTTTAATTCTCCTCCGTTTTAGGCAAGTTCTTGTGCGTTCAAGTCCAGTTTCCTCCAAAGTTCTATAACACATTTCGTAGTTCTACAACTAACTTTTCTCCCATTCCGGCTTTACAAAGAACACTTGAACCACCGTGCCGAAAGGTCCCTCGAGCTCTCAAATGGCACGCCCGTTCCAAATATACCTACCACCAAGGCGTGTTACATCCCTTGGCCAAAGGAGTTTGAAGAAGGTTGCTGACGTTTGTAGGAACGAGGAAGTACGGCTAGTTAATGTGGATCTTGCCTGCTCCTGAACTCCTTTTGCTTGGGCCACCGGGCTCTACTCCGGATCACTTCCCGGACCTACCTTATTGATTGGCGCAGTGAACTTTTTCTATCTGTACCTTACAGCAACTTGAGTCAACATCGGCTGTTGTGCCGTCGGCCGTGTCATGTCTCGCCTACCTCTGCCCGTGCGCGCGTGATCGTAACTGCGGTACCTTGGATACTTGAACTGTAGGGCCTAGACCATGCATCAGTTCCAGGTGGCCCTGTGCAATGGATCTTGATGAAATACATTGCCCAGCACCTGTCTGCCTCTCTGCTTGAAATCTTCAAATCAGCATTGTATAGCATCCGATCCAGAAGTACCAAGTGCCGGACACTGGGCCCAAGGTACCTTTGGAGTTCCCATCTACCGGTGGTATCTACAGTACAAAGGCGGGCCGGGGCTTGCCGAGCCGATAGTGGCTTCGTCATTGCTGGTCCTTGCGAGCAAAGCTGATTTCCAATTTCCCCATCCTTTTCCCCTTTCCTTTTCTTCCCTTTTCCTTGCCCGATGGCATTAACTCGCCATTCGCTTTGTCTTGCGCTCCCCTTGCTGTATTGGCCGCCTGCCAAAGCGCATCCCAAATCCCGATCAAGTCAAGTGAATATTCACCAAGCCACCACCCTCCACCTTCGCCATTTTTAAGCATCTCGTCCTCTTATACCGTTGTCTCCCCTCTCCAGTATACAATGAAACACCAATACGATGGCAAATCTCGACCCTTCCGCTCCAGGGCCACCTGGCTGCCCCTCCACCGGTTCACCTTCTTTGTCAGAGCAAGGTATGTCGAACCCCAGCCTCTAACATTCTGCAATTAACAAATTCTCAGTCAATATTGCTACTCGCTCCGTTCATAGTCAACTTAACAGACTGATACTTGTACGGTTACCACTGGCTCTTCCTCCCTACACTTCAAGTCCATCTTTCTACGCCTATGGCCTGTTGCACATTGCGCCTATGTACATAACCTTCGAATCATTATGGCAAGCCATCCTTGACTCGCCCAACTTGTCAACAACCCCCGACCAGAGAATAGCATTGGACAGCGATCGCGGGAAGTTATTTGTGCAACATTCGAAATGTGTGCCAGGTGCAACGGACGTCCGAGCAAAGCCAGTGGCACGCGGGCCCAGGCTCTGCCCGCGGATACACTCCATGCTCTTTCACCTGCGCTTGCCCGGACTCCTACGTTCTCATTACCTGAGAGCTGATATAAGGGACCTTACCAGTTTATCAGAGTCAGAGTTTCAAGACCAATTGGACACGATATCGAGAAATGGCAAGCTGGCAGAATTTATCACTCATACTAGAAAGGCTGTGCAGTTGAATCCCCATATTATATTGGCTTATGCTTGGGTATTCTATATGGCGCTCTTTTCCGGTGGGCGATACCTTAGAGCTATATTGGCGGAAGCTGGTGGAGAAGGGGCTGGTTTCTGGAACCTTGGCCCTTCACCTGCATCCTCCTGTCCTATTCTTGAAAACTTCACCCGCCCATGGCGAAGCAATCAATCCGAGTTGGACGAGCATGCTGTGAGCCGATCCTCTATTCTTTCTACATCTCGGTCCGAGAACGACATTTCGAGGACAAGGCCGGGATTGCAATTCTTCCACTTTCCTGGAGAGGAGGATGGTGAGGACATCAAAGTCGAGTTCAAGAAGCGATTCGTGGAGGCAGAAGCTCTTCTCAGCTGTGGCGAAAAGGAACATATCGTAGCCGAAGCAAAGCGCATATTTTCCTTCATGGTTGAGGTAGTCCTTGATCTGGACAAGCTCGTGGACGCACAAAAAGAACGCCTGGAGGGAAAGGGAGACTCGCAACAAATTTCGATGAATGCTACTGCTGTTCTGCACGGACATCTGCCCCCAAAAAAGCCGATTGCGTCGAAGACCCAGAAGAAGTTTAACTTGGGAATAGCCAAAAATCCTGAGAGGCAGGGTAATGCCTTGACGAAATTGTTGACGAGCCTTGTACCGATGGTCCTCTGCATAGTACTGACGTTGTGGTACTATGAACTGTAGGATAATGAAGTTACGATAAAAGAGCTGTTCCTCGTTACTACTCATGGTTTGCTCTTCACGGTTCATATCCGTATTCTGTCTCCAATCCTTCAATTCCAGCTTCCCTCATGCTTATGCTGATTCTCTGTCTCGTTTCTTTTTCACTTCACAAGATCCACATAACTATCGGCCTCACACAGGCCTCGTTAAAACTCTCACAATACCTACTTCCATTTTATCACTATAGCCCACTACCTTATTTATTCTGGAATTAAAGTTTATATTTTTGGATATATATAATTCTACGAGAAAATAATATTTAATTTGCCAAGAATGATAAGTTAGTGTCGGTATAACTGCTTGCTGTACTGCAGCTTGACTGCTTTACAGGCTCACGTGCACACGTGAGCAAGTGCGAGCAGTTTGCTGTATCTAGTCCCGATTAGGCTTAGTCAGACCACGAGGAATGGATATATCAACGCTTGACTACCCTTCCTCCACCTTAACAATCAAAACCACCATTTTTACGCACTTAGCAGTTCTACGAAAACGTGACGATTGCTACGCGTTACTGGTGGACCGACAGTTAGTTATGATCACAAAAACTAGAAAAATTGGAAAGTGGCCATTAAGGAGCTTGTGACAAAGGCGGCCGGCCAGTTACGCGAGGCTGACATAAAGCTCGGTTCTGCGCCTCGCTTAGGAATCCGCTCCCCTTTTCTCCATCTTCCAATCACAGCGTTTTCGTGTCTTACTCTTTCTATGCCTCGTCACGATCCCCACCTCTCTCCCTCACCTTCATACATTACGTAGACTAGTGTCCTCGTGTCCCGCATAATTTACCTAGTAATAATGAAGGGCATAAGATTGATAATCTGCAAGCAAGCTCGTCGTCGCACGCTTCTCTGCGAAGGGTTCTCCAAGAGAGGATATAGATGCGGTTGATAAAGTGAATTGGATTGCTGACTATGTTCTTATTTCCTGATTCTGCGCTGTTTTGACGGTATCTGTAAATATGTACTTAAGGATGGAGAGTGCTATATTGATCTGGTAACGGTGCACTTCGTCCTGCCTAGTCAAGCACCAAGGGCTCTTCTCCTTCCCCAGCTCTGCAAGAAGGCTTTTAGGCTTCAACCAAGCACGCTCACAGTATCAAAGCCAAGCGACCTAATGCCGGAATGCCTCTTGTCTAGACGTTCCCCATATCTCTAACTCCGACTTCAGTTGGCTCACCTATTGATTGCCAGACTACGGCACAGACATTGCAAGGTGGGAGTGTTTAGGTTGTTACGTTGATAACTGCTCTTGCCTCTCATAAGTCTGCTCGTGAGTCCTTCCCGCCAGCGCCTCGATCTACTTACTTAATCAGAATCTCCGGGATCTTGAATGATCCACTTATACAGAATTATAACATATAGGCGGCACGAGTAAATACGTGGCTGAATTTGAGACAGAAATAGCTTCAGATGTTAGTTCAGTGACGATTATTGCTTGTTTGCATCTGCTGTCCACTTCTCTTCCCACAGCGTATACTTTAGCAATGCAGTTCTCGTTGTTCCGTTTTGCGCTGTTCTCGAATTTGGCTGCTTTATCCATTTTGTCACAATAGTTAGTATGTTCTTCTAAAACCTACGATTTGGACGTATTACAAAACGCTGTTTTAATAAATCTTAAAAGTAAGAACTATCCTCTCGACCCACACTATTAGTCGATTAGTCTTCCCCCCGATAATGTCGCCACAATCTCGATCTTGTGTACAGCAACTCTATCACTATATACAGAACAGAAGCTACGATGCGCTCCTCCACGCCTCTCTTGGCGCCACTGCAGACTACGAGTGCCTTGCCCACACGAGCCGTCTACGTTTCCCGATAGAACTGTTAGCATTACAGAAGAATCACTATACACAGAACAGGTTAACGCATGAACCGGCATGCACTCAACCATCTAGATTTGCGAATATTTGGTCCGTATTTGCACTTTACTTTGAGGACACTATGATGATGGGTTTTGGAGAAGTCACGAATTTAAAGATTTATGGAAGCGGGGGAGTTGAATGAATGTTTAGCGGTAGCAGGGGGAGACTGAAGGTACTAATGACACAAGAAGGACAGTAGAAGCGGCTGCCAATAAGCTATACACATAAAAAAGATACAAAGACTCCTTGATACGGATATGCATATAGACGTAGATGGGAACCAGTCCGCTCAGTAGAGGAGGTTGCTGGTCACTTCCGGGTGATGAAGTGAGGTACGTTTATTACGGTAGACGCAGCTCGGCAACTAGTGCTAAAACTGGGCTACTCCGGCATAGCAGTCGTACGGACAGCTGGGACCGGGTATGAATAAATCAATCAATCAATCAATCAATCAATCGTCTACACCGAACAGTGGCCCAATACATGACCCTGTAAGCATATAAGGAAGTCTTCCACAAGGGTTCTCCTACCACTGTTAGAGTGCTGAGCCTAAGGTCCCTTAGGTCACGCGGTTTGTAACACTTAACTAAAACACCCACTACCATCTGCCAAACATGATTGACCAGCACCATTGCAGGTAATTCCATATGGAGCAACGTGCGCAATACAATAGTCTTCACAAAAAAGATACTTAGCAAGTATTGACTGCAAAAAATGGCTTGCGACTTATTTAATTCAGCGGCAGACAAAGCCATCCTTCCATCAGCCGTCCAGCAGGGGAAATATTAAAAAGCCC
>Ga0302325_10008700_pt1 | contig 22274 bp, 19 predicted proteins | sample Palsa_T0_2_FD_201948 | JGI IMG/M metagenome (GOLD analysis project Ga0302325, IMG submission 201948) | Peat permafrost microbial communities from Stordalen Mire near Abisko, Sweden - Palsa_T0_2 | ecosystem: Environmental > Terrestrial > Soil > Palsa > Peat permafrost | place: Sweden: Abisko...
ATCGATCGGTTTGGTACGCAAGCAAACACAGGACACCAGACCCTTGATTCATATAGTGAATGGTGTCAATGGCTTGAGAACGAGACGAGCCGCCGCTTGCTGAGTGCCTGCTTCATGTTCGATGTCCACCAAGCCATATACCATCAACAATGCCGATTTAAGGCCCCTACCGACGAATCGAGGTTTCTGATCTGCCTTCCTGCCCACGACCATCTCTGGAATGCCACAAATGCTTCAGAGTGGCAAGCACAGCGTTCTGACTACAAAGTCCACACGCTGCGCCTGGTCGAGCAAGACCACTTCACTCAAGATATTCTCAACACATCCTCATTCACCCAATCACTCTTAATCTGCTGGTTCGCATCGAATCTCCCTCCTCGTCAGGATCCTACTTACCCCAACGACTTTCTCCCGCACTCAATGCACCCTAGCATCGAAAAATTTATGACTTTTTTCCCTAATTCTCCGCATGCACAAACCTATTTCGCTCTATATCATACGCCCCTGCACGACTTGCTAGCAATAGCAGGAGATACTTGGGTATTTGCCCAGAAAATCACACCACCATCTGCATTCCACTCGGCGCAATACCGCCTGAAGACTTGGTCCACTTCTCTGGCCGCTGCGCAGGCCACCCACCACGCCTGCAAAATTCTCTCCGAATCGCTCACCCAAACGTGGACCTCATCTCCTGATGGCAGGCCAGACACCGCGCCCTGTATATCAGACTACTGGAGTATCTACGTTTCCGCCCTTATCTGTTGGGCATTTGGGCATCGGTATCAAAATTCCAGCAGTGGGAGCAGTGGCACGCTCTCCCGCAGCAACTCTTCCACCGCAATCGGGGCAATGGAAATTGATGAAGCTCCAGTTCCTGACAGCGTTCAGCTCAAAGCTCTAAAATATGCTAATGACATGCTGGAACTTAGTGTGGAAGAGTTGTTGACGAGCAAAGCAGCAGTCAAATGCGACACCACCGGTGTTATTGATGCAGTTCGCCAGCGACTCGAATTCGACAGCGTGGGCAATAAGAGCGGCTTGCTAGTTGATGCTGTCACTGTTCTGAACAAAATTAAAGAAGGTGGACGAGCAAAAGATGGTGGAAGGACGAAGTGGTTCTAGGTTCTTTTCGCATTTTATTCACTGCCCTTCTTTCTGACATTTTTAGTTCTATTTTCCGTTGGTTTCGACATTTGATTTTGCGTCCGGGTCTATTTTGGCATGGTGTTTTCCATTATCTGCGTTTTGTTTTTATTCTGTTTTGTTCTTGGGCTTAGATACGATGATGTGTCCACGAGTCATGAGATGGATGAAGATACCTCCTAATGTTGGATTTCTTAATTTCTCTTATAAATGTCTTCCTCTCAATGTTTCTTGTATATACCTCATCTCGCATATGTCTCTCCGTGAAGGGGACCACAGGTCTTTATTCTACACCTCCCTGTACTTTTTATGCATATGTACGCTTGCTTCATCTTATTATGGGAGCGTCACGCATTCATTCATTGCGATTCAGCGAGCATATCGTCATCATGATACCCTTGCATGATAGAACTTAGACGGATGACGTTGTAGAATTGATAGGTTTTCACAGGTCGTTCAGGCCTTATGAAAATGAACATGATTGAACCTCCACTAAGAGTTGCATGACCTCTTGCGCGTGGGTGCTCGGGAAGGTTTTGGGAGCGATGACCACGCGAAAAATTGTTGAAATGCTATGGCAAACTAGGCTAAACTAGCTTCCAAATATTATCTACAGTTTTCCAAGTTCTCGAGCGGCCCTCACTTTGTTCTGACAAGCAACCACACGAAACCCGTGATGATGACAATGCACGCAAAAAGAACATGGTATTGAAAAGAAACATGGAAACTTGGGAAACGCAAGTAGCATGGGTAAAACGGTCTGGTACTAAGACGCTTTCACGGATCTCCCCTCTCGTCCCCTCGTTCTCCACATTATACCCAGGATAGGGAAAGCGCTCTGTCAATATCGTACACTCGGAGGGCGACTCCAAAACAAAAATGACGACGTTTTCTGCCACTACCACGTAGGCCCCTAATTCTTCTTATCGCTTAGTTTGGCTTTGAGCCTTCCGAAGAGGCTGAGTCGCTTTTTCTTCTTGTCAGCCTTATCAGCAGTCGATGAACTGGCAGGACTATCCGCCACTTTACTGCTGCCAGGGGTGGCAGGTCCCGTTGTCGTATCTTTTGCGGGGGTATCAGGGGTGGTGATACTGGAGGCAACTTCAGTGGTAACAATCGGATTTTCGGAGTGAGAGCCTGGAACAGTTCCTGGCGAAACTTCACGTGACTCGGCGGGCTTTGCCGTTGATGCGGGGGGATTCAAGCTTCCAGTCGATGCAATCTTTGGCGCAGATTCACCGGTGGAAGTTTCAGGTTTGATCTCAGAGAGCAACTCCTTCTCCATAACCTTTTTCTCTAACACAGCTTCTTCGTTCGCAGCAGCTTCAGGGCTTTGGCCAGATTCGGCGATGGATTCCTTCACCAATTCTGGGGTATCCTTGGCCGACGACTGTGCGTTGACAGTGACACCCTTCTCTGTCTTGTCCGTACCTTTTCCGGCAGTTCCCTCGGAGGTGGATGGGGAGATGGGAACCTCGCTCAATAACTCCTTCTCCACAGCACTCTTCTCCTTGACCTCCTCAGGAACAGCACTGGCTTCTGGTCCTACACCCGCCTCCGCCTGGCTTTCCTTCACAACCTCTGGTACTTTTGAGGACTCAAGAGGCACTGCCGCGGCGAGTTGCGCAGTAGTGCTTCCTGGGCCAGAGGATTGGATTGTTGGACTGGCATCGAAGGTTCCTGCACCTGTTGCCCCCATTGGTAAGCTTGACTCTGGAATCAAGTTCTTGGAAATTGGTGGAATATCAAGAATGCCGGTGCCATTTTGATCCCGCTCACTTTGAGGGGTGACGACCGGAGGAAGAACAGGAGCGTTTCCCAACCCACCACTCTTTTCATATGACTCTTTGTCCGTCGTGACCGCAGAATTAATAGTATTGCCCGTCAATGTGGTCGAATCGGGTATCTTCTCCCCCGGCGCGACGTTGACCGGGTTGACGCCGCCAGGGAAAGCAGGAAGTGGTGCCACACTGAAGGTTGGCTCGGATTCCTCCTTGGCAGAGGCAGCAACAAGTTCAGGATCATCATGGACTCCGGATGTAACGGTATTGTTCGTGAACGTGCTTGGATCCGGGACTTTCTCGCCGGGCGCAAGCTTTATGGGATTGACAGCACCGTCGAAAGCTGGGAGAGGGTTCACGGAGAAATCACCTTTCTCAACAGCAGCAGGTGTCTCAGGGAATGTGCCAGGCAGGTCTGATGAGCCCCCCGATTTTTCAAGAGGAACATCTTTTGCTAATTCTGCAGTCGTGGATGTGGGAGTAACTCCAGACATAATCCCGGCTGTATCGGGTGTGTGCTTGACGATCCGTTCTGTGGTGAGGACGTTATTGAAGTTGCCTGAAGCGTCCTTTTCTTGAGGGGCGGTGTGATCGGTAACCCAATTGCCGTCAACAAAAAACTGTAAAAGGTATAGATGGTCAGTAAAGCGATGTCGAAAGGAAAGATTGGCAAGAATGCGACAATTGAATGCGAGGGAGCCTTGTTTTAAGGATACTCAGCTGCTGAACAGCTTGTGGCGGGGTTGGGAATAGGCGACACTGGGTGCGGTGTGGTCCAAGCACCAGAATCTCAAACAAGGCCACTGCCTGCCAGGCCACCCTGGAAGCGACGCTTTTTCAACTTGAAATGCTTTCACCGCTCAAAAGCATGGCACCGCTGGTCAGACCGCGTCATACCCGGAAAAGGGTTCCAGGGGTCCAGGACACGATCTCCAGATAAAGTCCTGTTACATTCCAGAGTGACGCATTCTCGCTTCTCGCGAGAAGGTCTTTTGAGACGCTCCCTACCCACTTGGCGGCGTAACAGAACACGGGAGCTCCACCAGTTGAATTATTTGCAGCACAATTCGAGCTTCGCGGCGATGTTTGCATCGTTACTCTACGCACCTTGTAATATACCTTCTCGGTTGCGCTTGGCAGCGTCACATTCTTTTCGAAGACATCGCCAGTCTGGATCAGCTTTTCGCTCTTTGACCAGTGGTCGAATGTACCGGTCACGTAGACCTCTGATGCGGCATGTTCCCACTTAAACACAAAGCTACCCATGTTGATGTGGAGGGGAACGTTAGAAACGCTGCGACGATGTGTTATGAGTGCGATTCGGGGTTGTCGAAGAGATGCGGGGCGATTGGTACAGCTCTTGGATAGCTAGTTGGTGCTGATATCGTCGCAGGAAACGGATCTCGAGATGGATGGATATCAGGGCGTTGTTGGGGATGGGGGTTGGATTGTATTGGATTGGATTCGATACCAGGAGATTGTCTGCGCGAGCGAGAGCAAAATTCGATGAGTGTGCAAGTGTGTAGCGGGCGAGGAGGTCGGATCTAGGAGACGATTGAATGCCTGCTGGACGCGATTGAAGAAGGGTGAGGGTGAGGTGAGGTGAGGTGAGGTGAGGTGAGGTGAGGTGAGGTGAGGTGAGGGCGACGGCGAGGGCGAGGACGAGGGAAAGATGCAAATCAGCAGTTGAGGGCCAGAATGCGCGATGGGGATCCAATTCATCAATTAATTAATTAATTGGTGAATCAATTAATCAAGCTGCCATTGGAAGAGGGTGCTGAGGAAGAGTGCATGTGGCTGGACTGGCGTCGGTGGTGCTGTAAGTTTGGCCTAGTTTGGGCTGGATTTGGGATTTTGGCCTTACTGGAGTGGGCAGCTTTACCGAGGGGCGCGGTGCTGCAGCAAGCAGCAGCAAGCAGCATACAGTAGTAGTACCAGTAGTAGTACCAGTAGTAGTACCAGTAGTAGTCCAGTACAGTACAGTCCAGTGCAGTAGCAGCTCATAATTTTGGGAGGGACGCGACGGGTTGGAGCTCCCCCTGCTGCTGACGACGGCTTCGACGGCGAGATAAGTACTGTACAGCATCAGTCTTCGCGACATGATGATGACCACGATCAGGATCACCGGCAACGCCTCGGCTCACAGGGGCAATACTGTAGGAGCAGCGGACAGGACATGGTTGTTCTCAACTGATATCTTGCAGAGCGGCAGTACTGTACCGTAGCTTGAAGGCCTGTCAGCAGCAAGCGGCTTCCTGGTGTTCCTCTATTACTGTACAGTATGGGAATGGGAACAGTCACGACTCACATAGTGCCATGCCTCAGAGTTGGGAGGAAGGCGTGAGATACCTGTATGTAGACTTGCAACGCAGAATCACTGCATGTAATCATGTATGTAATCATGTAACTCCGTAACTCCGTAACTTCGCAACTTTTCATACAGTACAGTACTGGATCACTCCTCTTCCTCAACTGTTTTCTAGACGCCTTCGAGAAGCGACATCGAAGCTTGGAAAAGCTTCCACCGCGAATCATCGCCTGCACAGCACGGAGCACTTAGCGCTCCTCGCGCTCCTCGCTTTGCCTTGCCTTGCCTTGCCTTGCCTTGCTCAACCTTGGCCCCCATCCCCCCATCCCCCCCATCCCCCGTCGCTGCTACTTGCTGCCCCCTCCTCCCAAGCGATTTTCCCCCTCCTCCTTAAAAATTAGCTCCATTCAACTCGTTCCTCTCAACTCAGCTCCGTGCTTGCTCGACTCGCTCTGACTTGACTTGACTTGACTTGACTTGACTTGACTCGACTCGACTCGAACTCGACTTGACCCAACGACCGAACGTCTTTCCAACTGTACATCAGCCCCTTTCGCCTCGACCTTTCACTTCACCACAGGCAGAGCCCCGTCGTAACTTCTCTCTGTCGCTTTATTCTTTCGCGGCCATTGGACAAGCAGTGCTGATCCTCTGCTATCCGGTCCTTGCAGAAGCTTCCTGCTACCAATTCAACGACACCAGACGTACGCTCTCCTCCTTCGGCATTTGTTGCGAGCCATTGACGCTGGTCAATTGTGCCCTTAGATGTTACATTCAACAACTGACTCGGCGATACTGCACAGGACTAGCTTTGGCTCTTAAGATCCCCCCCGCCGTCGACTACCCACGCACGCAACAGGCAGCTATAGACGCATAGACCACGGTCAGCGGAAGAATTGAGCTTTCCGATTCAATCTTAGACCTTGACGAATGTCATTACCATCTGCATACCTCGAAGAGATCGAATCCCTCAATCGAGAGGTCCTCAAATCCACTCCCACCGACATCCTCCAGTTCTGCGCCAACTATTTCGGCCGCCGCCTTGAGACCGAGCGTGCCCAGTTCCTTTTGTCTGCCTCGTCCTCCCAAGATTCTAAAATGTCCGGAAGTACATTTCCAGGTCGGCTTGGTACCAATGCCAACCCTTTCGGCACCGAAACTGCTGGTGGGGGAACGGAACAGGTGAGCTCTGGTGCAATCTCAAAGGTGATGGAGGAAGAAGAGAACGATACCGTCACATCACCCACTACGCCGAGTTTCGCTTTCACCAAAGGGGGTAGTTCGACTTTCGGCATCACATTCGGCGGAGACGGTGCTGGAGATGCACCGCCATCTTCGTTCAAGCCCACTAGCTCTGAGGGCTTCCCAGCACATTATGGTATGGGCAGACGAACTTCGGTGTCTGCCGAGTCTCTTAATCCCACAGCTTCTTCCAATGACAATTGGTCGGCCCCTTTCCACCCAAAGTCCGACGACCAGGTAGCAAGACTGAAGAAGTCTATCTCTGGAAATTTCCTCTTCAGTCATCTCGATGATGAGCAAAGCGCCCAAGTTTTGGGTGCGCTGGTGGAGAAGCCAATTCCTGCCAAAGGCATCAAGGTATGTCACACTCCAATTGCATGGAGAATAAACCAGTCCCTGGATTTTCCCACGTTATGCTGCTAACCAACTGTACGCTAGGTCATCACACAAGGCGATCAGGGTGACTTCTTCTACGTTGTTGAAAAGGGCACTTTTGATGTCTACGTTAATCCTGCCGGCTCTTTGCAACCAGGTCTCGATGGTCTTGGTTCCAAGGTGGCAACAATCGAGCCTGGTGGATCTTTCGGAGAGTTGGCTCTCATGTACAATGCCCCGAGGGCAGCTACAGTTATATCCGCCGAAGCTGGGTGCACCTTGTGGGCTCTTGATCGCATCACTTTCCGACGCATTCTCATGGACTCTACTTTCCAACGTCGGCGCCTGTATGAAAGCTTCCTTGAAGAAGTTCCCCTTCTCTCCACTTTAACTCGCTATGAGCGATCCAAAATTGCTGATGCACTGGAAACTCAAAAATTCCCTTCTGGCACGACCATCATCAAAGAGGGTGATGCTGGCGAGGCTTTCTATCTCTTGGAAAGTGGTGAAGCTGAAGCATACAAGACTGGCACGGAACATCCAGTGAAACATTACACTAAGGGAGACTACTTTGGAGAACTGGCTCTATTAAATGACGCTCCACGAGCGGCAAGCGTTGTCAGTAAAACGGAGGTCAAGGTTGCTACGCTCGGAAAGGACGGATTCCAAAGACTGCTAGGTCCTGTTGAAAGCATTATGAGAAGAACGAAGTATGAGGGCGTAGAGGAGATTGACCCTCTGCATAAGAATTAACGACGAGATGGGTCTGGATGGGATGAATTTTTGGCAGGCGTTAGACATGGGGTTACGTTCGTTTATGAGATTACAATAGCTTCGGTGGCTCGGATACCTTTGATGCAAAGAGCTCAATGATACTTTTAAGTATATTTTAGTTTGCAATGGAATTCTCTCGCTGATTTGGTCGCATGATCACCAAATCAAAGTGTCATTTTCAACTCCATAAACGCCAGCCATGCAGGTTACATGGTGCCATATGGTTTACACCTCATCCACGAACAACCATTGAATGTAGACGGCCTGCAGATTCTTGTACCTTTTATCTTGCACCGTCTCTCCTCCGCTCCAAAATCTCCCTCCTTAATCCTTCAGCCGCAACCTCCGTCTCCAACACCTTCCCCACACCCCTTTTCCACGCCTCCTCCAATCCTTTCACCTCCCCGCTCACGGCTTCCTGTGCATTCTTCCTCTCAATCTCTGTTTTCCGCTCCGCCAGCTCTCTCTCCAATCCCCTCAATACGTCTTCCAACTGTGAATTGCCAATCAGCCACGCATTCTTCCCATACTTTTCTAACAAAGCCAAGTTCGTTGTTCGTCCATCAAGGTAGGACTGTGATGTATAGGCTTTCTGCAGCGCTTCTCTCCAGGCGATTAATGTCACAGGATTCTTTTCGTCGCTGTGAGGAGACGTGGTTGGTGGTTCGAGGGCTTCATAGCGTGTGAGGTCGATTGCTTTAAGAGGCTCTCTGTTCTCGATGCGGAGGAGCTCTGATTCGATCAAAGGGGAGAAGTGTTGCGGTGCAAGAGGGGGCAGAGAGGGGTGACTCTCTGTTTGTACTGAGCCAACTTCTGCAGCGATGAGAGCGAGTGCGGAGGCGCGTTCTGAAGGCGTAGGTTCAGTATCGATGTAGGGAAGAGAGTCGTGAATAGCGTTGGTGAGTGACATTTTGTGCCAAGTTTGCAGAGCTGGGCCTGAATATGTTTGTGACCTGGGAGAGAATTTCGTCCTTTCAGGCTTCTTCACCATACCAGTAGGTGGAACGCAACAGGTAATTGACTTTTATAGTAGGTTTCCAAACTGAGGGTATCGAACTTGCGCAAGCATATTTACTTGCTAACAGAATTCACGCACCGGTTGCAAATGTTTCTGACGTGAAGTTGACGTTTGTTGGTGCAGTTCGATTGTAGCCTTGTGGATGAGGCTGCGACGACTGGACTTACAGTAAAGCTTGTGGAAGCTACGTACTCGTACCTGCACGCTTCATCCAGAATTGGACAATGACCTAATCTCACCAACGTCCCTCTGTGAGGGCAAGCACATTTTATAATACGGGGTCCTTCGAGAACACAATGATTCAATTCCACGACCAGAAGGCCGGCCCTTCCCAGCCTCAACCAAAAAAATGGACCCAAGAACGCTCCAGATGGCGATGTCAGATTATCAAGGCCGCCGTACTTGTTACAGCCTTAGTGCTAGGATATATAGCTTTCATGCGCCTATCTCACCGTGCGAAATCAACGTGGTTTTGGAGGCTGGCTGGCCAAGGTGGAGATTGGAATGAGCATGGGAGTTCGAACGGAAGCCAATACTTGTTAGGAGTCGGGAAAGCGGATATCACAGGGTTAGATGCAACTCCCCTTCGCAGTATTATAAATGCTGATAAAGCTCTAGGCCTGTAGTTGAGATCAACATGATGGGATATGCGGATACCAAGCAAGTGGGTAGCGGCCTTCGTCAACGGCTCTATTCCCGAGCGTTCATCGTAGGAGACGTTAAGCACCCTGAAGATAGATTTGTATATCTTGTCTTGGACACACAATCTGGAGACACAGCTGTCAGATACGGTATTCTCGAAGGCCTGGCTAGCCTGGGGTCCGATTTTGCCGTGTATGGACAGCACAATGTTGCTGTAACTGGCACTCATTCGCACTCTGGTCCAGGGGCTTGGTTAAATTACCTTCTGCCACAGATCACTAGCAAAGGATTCGACAAGCAAAGCTATCGGGCCATCGTTGATGGTGCTGTACTTTCCGTTCAAAGAGCTCACAGAAGTTTGCAGCCCGGCTATTTGACTGTCGGGTCCATTAAGGTCCCTGGCGCAAACATCAATCGCAGCCTATATGCATATCTTGCAAACCCGGAAGCAGAGAGAGCTAAATACAACACAAGTGTGGAAGACGATGGCTCAGTCGAGAAGGCCTTGACTCTCCTGAAATTCCAACGTGCCTCTGATGGCAAAAATATGGGGGTCTTAACCTGGTTCCCTACCCATGGGACGTCGATGTTGGGCAACAACACTCTCATATCTGGTGATAACAAAGGAGTCGCGGCAGATCTATTTGAGAAGAGCTTTTCCCCAGAAGACAATGTTGCCGATGGATTTGTGGCTGGCTTTTCACAAGCTAGTGTTGGGGACACCAGCCCTAACGTGCTCGGGGCATGGTGCGAAGATGGTTCAGGAAAGCAATGCAGCTTCAAGAACAGCACGTGCAACGATGGTAAAAGTCAGTATTGCCATGCTCGTGGACCATTTTTCCGAGTCCCTGATAATGGCGCCTCGTCTTGCTATGAGATTGGAAAGAGACAGTTCGAGCCAGCCAGGAGTTTGTACAACTCACTTGATTCAAGTGGTACTCCTATAATGGGATCCACGGTGAAATCATTCCATGCATTCCAGGATATGTCTAATTTCAGCTTTCCCTTAGCGAATGGGAGCTACGTGAATACCTGCCCGGCAGCTTTAGGTTATTCTTTTGCTGCTGGCACATCGGATGGGCCGGGTGCCTTCGATTTTACACAGAATAATCCCAATGCTCCAAATGCTTCCCCCGTCTGGAGAGTAGTCTCCGGTCTTATCAAAGACCCGAGCGAGAATCAGAAGCGGTGTCACTTCCCGAAACCTATCTTACTTGACGTTGGAGAGATCAATACTCCATATTTATGGACGCCCAATGTCGTTGATGTGCAAGTGTTACGAGTCGGACAATTAGTGATCATTGTCAGTCCTGGAGAAGCTACAACGATGGCGGGACGGCGTTGGAAAGAGGCAATTCATAATTCAGCTGCATCTTCGGCACTGTCTGGGTCACTCAAAATTGACCCAGTTGTCGTTCTGGGCGGACCGGCGAACAGCTACACTCATTATATTTCTACGCCAGAGGAATATGGCATCCAGAGATATGAAGGCGCCTCCACACTTTACGGACCGTATACTTTGAATGCTTACATCAACTTGACGCTGACTTATCTCCATCACCTCGATGCATCCTCAACCTCGCAACCTCCTCCGGGACCATTCCCTCCTGATAATGTAAATAAATCTCTCTCTTTCGTCACAGGTGTGATGTTCGACGGCACGCCGATATTCAAACAATTCGGCGAAGTAAAGAAAGACGTGAAACCATCATATCCAATTGGCTCCATTGTCTCTGCCACATTCGTAGGAGCAAATCCTCGCAACTCTCTTCGTCTCGAGCAGACTTATGCTGCCGTTGAGAAGCTAAATGCCGAGTATGGCAGATGGGCGAGAATCAGGGACGATAGTGATTGGAGCTTAGTCTTCAATTGGAAGAGAACTAGTGAGATATTAGGCACAAGCGAGGTGGCCATAGCCTGGGAGACTGAAGACTGGGTCGAGCCTGGTCAGTATCGGATCAAATATTACGGAGATTGGAAAGATATGGGTGGGACGGTTACGGGATTTGAGGGGAGGAGCGGGGAATTCATTTTGACGTGATTAATGAGATGTGCAAGAAACAATTATACGGCACAAAAATCTATTATCATTCCATGTCTCGTCTTATTTGTAGGATTCATTTTTGTTTAACACTCGATTGTGGCCAAAGGGATATCTTCAGATAGCCGATCTTTTCTCCAAGTAAACTCCAGCCAGCTATGCAACGGTATATCGCTAAAGCAGCATTCTCAGAACTCCATGCATTGGCTCGACTCTTGCTTCTTCCGTTCTATCTGATCCCACTTCCAAGCATTTTCGAAAGCAGTTTCCTTCTTTTTGGTATCCTCTAGCTTAAGTCCAAGTCGTCTAACGACCTTGAATGCTCCGGTGCCCACACTCATAGTCTGGCCCATGATAATACATTCGCTGACTCCCTCGATCATGTCAGATTTCATCCCTGCAGCGGCTTCGAAAAGATGATCCGGGGTCTTCTCAAAGGATGCAAGCTGCAGCACGCTATCTCGCATTTTGGAAAGACCAAATCTTGTGATGCCGAGTACTTCTCCCTTATATGTCATGACATCGGCGAGAAGTTGCATATGACGAGGATCGATACCCATGTCACCCATGACAGCCCCAATTTCTTTCGCAATAGTGGTACGTGCTGCCTCGATTCCTAGCACTTCTCGACATTCCATCACACCGTTGGTGGTACATTGCGTGCCGATTACACCCTCAGTGGTCATGCAAGCACGAAGGCCATAACCTTCCACCAGAACCGTGTGTTCGCTCTGCTCAGAGGTCTGGATGATCGCTCGAGTGGCATCTGGATAGCCTGAGATTGCCAAAGCAGGCAGAGCACGCTTCAAATGATTGACGCGAAGCAACAGGTCAGATCCACCTTCATCCAGTGTTGGCTTGCTCTTCGCACCAGCGCCACGAACCCCCAGGTTTCCACCACTGTCATGCGTGACGTTGATAAAAATGCAATCGCTAACGACAGTCACATCGTTGGCCCGAATCTTCAGCTTTCGGTTCAGGCAGATCGTTTTGGCGATATCTTCCACACTGATGCCGAGATGCATATCGTTGAGTGCGTCAGTATCGACAGAGAGGCAAAGCGTTGAACTTTTTGCGGACCACATATCCTCAATGAAGCGAATAACGTCAGAGATGTATGTCTTCTCAATGCGACCCTTAACCACTCGCGCCACTTCGATCTGCTTGTTGTTTTCCAGAGGGCAAGTTATGACGGGAGTACTGATAACTCTAGACGCATTGATGATTTCCTTGATACGCGGGACACCCTGCGTGATACTCATGCCAGCAACACCAGCAAAATGGAAAGTCTTCAAGGTCATTTGAGTTCCTGGCTCACCAATAGATTGTGCACCGACCGCACCCACGGCATGGCCCGGCTCAACATGAGCTTTGGCATACTTATCCAGGCAAAGCGAGATGAACATCTTCAAAGTTGGAAGTGATACCTTAGCGACACGTTCTACTTGGTCCCTCCTCGCTTGTTCTTCTCTAGCCTCATCGAAGAAGTCTCCCGATACCATCGGGTCGTCCTCAAACTCGTGTAACCCAGCTTTTTGTCGCGCTTTAGCCATGCGGGACGCCAGGCCACCTACGAACCTGGTGATGGTGGCAAGAAAGCCTCGAGCGCTTTCGAACTCATCAATAGCATAATCGCTTTGATCATCGTAGGCAAGGGGCTCTTTGAGCAGACCTTTTCTGGCATACTTTAATCTTTGATTAGCCAGAAGCCTGTCACATTCTGCTGTAATCTCGAACGGTAACATGCAACGATCATCATTGTTCCAAGTCAGGGCCTCAGCATGGGTCCATGTTCGCTCAAAGTTGACAGGAACGGCAGTGCCTTCCATGTCGACGGGATCAAGCTTGTCAGCTCCAAACTGAAACTGAACGATTATGCCCGATGAATTTCGCACTGTATCGTCATATTGCGTCGACAGATCCTCGAGAGATTTCATAAGCCTTCTAGACATATAACCAGTCTCAGCAGTCTTGACAGCTGTATCAACCAATCCTTCACGTCCCGAGATGGCGTGGAATAAAAATTCTGTGGGCGTCAGGCCCGAGAAAAAGCTGTTCTTGACGAATCCCTTTGACGGAGGCTGCCGGGCATTCTTGGGGAAATGGGGCAGACTTCGATCTTGAAAGCCATCGGGAACGCGCTGTCCACCAATAATTTGTTGGCCTACAACCGCCACCATTTGTGCAACATTAATGTTTGACCCTTTCGATCCGGATTTGGCCATGATGAGCGGGGCATTCCACTTGCTGAGGGTTTCAATACAGTATTCACCAGCTTGTTGTCGAACTCTGCTCAGAATACCAGATATTGCATTTTCCAGGGTTTCTTCCATGTTGCACCCTGTTGCTTTCTCCAGCTTGCCTTCCTTGAATGTCTGGATTAATTGTTCACACTCCTCGTAAGCCTTGGATACGAGAGCTACCTTTTTGTCCTTGAGCTTCTGCGATGGGTAAACATCACTAATACCAATGGAGAAGCCTTGGTTCGTAAGATATCTCGCTGAGAGTTTGGCAAGCCTATTCATCGCTAGAACGGCTTCGTCTGGACCGAAATCTCGAAGGATAATATAAAATATGGAGTCTTTCTTTCCGGAGCCTACAGTCGTCTTGTCCATTCTGCCGCACATGACTTCACTGTTGCGCACCACAAGCCAGCCATCATTAGGATCCATATCTGGGCATTTGCCTGAGCTGGCTTTATAATCTCGACATTTTGCGTCAAGATTTACTTTGACGGGAGATGACTTGTTAGGTCGCATCAGCACACTGAAAACCTGCTTTCCAGTCCACATCGCCTCTGGTTTTATGATTGCCGGAGGAGGTAGATCCAGATGGACATTCGCGTCTACCATATACATGCAGAGATTTGTAAATGTCTTTCGGTCGAAGAAGTTCTCCTTGCTGCTGAGAAGGTACGCTGCTGTGATGAAATCTTGGGTCGCCGAAATGATAGGTTCCCCGTTCTTTGGCGTCGAGAGGTTGTTCTTGACCCCCATCAGGTTGATCGCTTCGGTTCTCGCTTCTTCCGTTTGAGGGACATGCAAGTTCATCTCGTCTCCATCAAAATCGGCGTTATATGGATTGCAGACGCACTCGTTCAAACGGAATGTTCTCCAAGGTCTGACTTTGACGTAGTGACTCATGATGCTGAGTTTGTGAAGAGATGGCTGTCGATTGAAAAGAACAATGTCGCCGTCCTCGAGATGCCTCTCTACGACATCACCAATTCTTAGGTGCTTCGCCTCAATCTCCTTTCGAGCAAACTTCAACGAGATCTTGTGGTCGGAGTCTTTCTTGACAATCTGCTGAGCCCCGGGATGGATATTTGGTCCATTCAGAATACACTGTCTGAGCTTCTCGATATTATGCCGTTGAACCCGTTCCGGATACGTGAGGTTTTTAGCTACTAGTATTGGAACCGCAACTTGATCAATGCCGAGATTCGGATCTGGAGAAATGACGGTACGACCTGAAAAGTCGACACGCTTTCCTGATAAATTACCACGAAAACGGCCCTGCTTTCCTTTCAAACGCTGACAGAATCCTCGTATAGCTTTTCCAAACCCGGGCTGCTGAAGACCAGGAACGTCGCTATTCACGTACATAGCAATCTGTAATTGGAGGTAGTCCCATTGTTCCATGATTGTTTGCACTGGCTGGCCTTTCTGCAATGCTGCACGAATCAAGGAACTAATGTGGACAATATCAGCCAATTTAGTGGTAAGATCATCTTCGGTGCTGGCATTTTCCTGAGCGACAGAAGGGCGAATGCAAATAGGAGGTGCTGGCATGAACTGCCATATGAACATTTCAGGTCTGCCTTCCGCAGGATTCATACCCAGAAGTTCGCAATCGCTTGTTGTAATCATCTTGAAAAGGTTCAAGACCCTGAGCGGGTTCAGGTCATCCATAGCCTTCTTAATATGCTTGTCAAGATCCGCGTTGTTCTTTTTCGCCTCCTCGAAGGATTTTTGGAAGGTGACCAGACTCGCAGGAGCTACCTTCTTGGCGGCAGTCGATTTATTATAGGCTTGATACTTGTCATGGGCCAGCTTGAGCACGGCAATCTTCCGGATCTGGCCGTTGACTGCATCGCAGTATGGGCATATCTTTGCTTTGCGGCATTGTTCGTTGATTCTCTTGCAGATCTGCGTCCGCTTCAAATTATCGATCCCAGGTCTTCGTAGTTCCTTCAAAAAGCCTCGACGTTCGGGGTCTGTAAGCAGTACTCTTGCGCAGTCCTGCGACAGAGGTTAGACCCGTGGACCCCTCGAAAAGCTCGGGGCAGCATACTTTACAGATATTCTGCAAGATATTCATAACCAACTTCAGGTATCCAATGTGGAATGCTGGAAGAGCCAGTCTGACATGGCCGAAATGTCCGTTACAGTTTTGTAGTCCTTCACCGCAAGTTTCGCAGATGCCGGTTTTGCTCGATGTTCCCTGAAAGATTTGAGTATCAGCTAAAATGAACACCACTATACCGAGACTCAGTATATCCCACTAATCTGGAATCCAATGCGCCATGTGGAACGGGTCTGCGCATCTTTTCGACGTCGTATAGCATGCGATCTGAGACTTCGAGGACGGCCTGGTTGACAATTCCCTGATTTGAATTGATCCCGAACTTGAGGTTTTTGAATCGTTTGGGTACTGTAGAACAACAGTGTTAGCATAATTCCTCCAGCAGGAATTGAGCTCCATCGATTTACCTTTGTCCACGACCTGAGCCTTAACGGACTCAGTGGCCCCTGTCGACATGAGCTGCATTTTGGCTTTGTGCTATAGAAACTTGAGCATGGATGGGTGGAAAATTCTCGTTTAAGGGCTGTGAGAAAATAGATCCTGTGCTATCATGTCATTGTTCGAGGTGTTGATTTTGCGGATCAGAATGATAATTTTGGCGGGGATACTTATGATTCATATTCACATGAAAATCGATAATCGTGATAGCAGGGTGGTTACCGAGTCTCCCACGTGACCTGAACCCCTGAACCCCTTTTCCACGATGCTTTCAACAGGAATTAGTCAAAGAACCAAAAAGCAGAATATCTTTTTGGATAATATGTGTGAGAGTCTTTGTGTAGCGCTATTATGCTTTACCTTCTGCTCGTAAGTACGGAAGTTGTTTAAAGTTTTAGAGGACTATGATCGCCTATCCCAGTTGGTATATGCAAAAGTGCACATGCAATTACTCTAGAAGCGATCCAACAATTCTAATATCTTGTCCACAGGTTCAATCTAACTTCTAGGAACTTAAAAAGTGAACATCACTAGTGTCATGAACCTTAAATGAGATTCGGAAACGTAGGACCTTGTAAACGCATAACGACGGCAAGTCGAAAACACAAAATACAAAAAAACAACAATGCGCATAAATGTCCGGCAGAATGTTAGGGCATTCCTGTCCACACTCAGTCAGGGTTTAGGTCAAATCTATCATCTCATTCTTGTACCACATCTCACACCCATACTTTCGAATCTGCTCGTCTTTGAGACCCTCGACGTCATGGGCTTTGCAGGGCACCAAAGATCTTTTATAAAGCCCTTTCGATAACTTCTTCACCAGAAATTTTCTAATGAGCTATCCATATAGCACATCAATTCAAATATCATGTTATTGCCTTCTATTCCACTTCTAAGATATCGTCGCTAGTTCCAAGCAGTGAAAAGAGCAGTCTCCTACTCCTGCTTCTTCCTGCTCGGAATGTCCAACTTCCTTCCTATCTATGTAGATGTAGGCTGTTGCTTATATAGCCTAGCATTCGATAATAGGGAAATAATTTCTAACTCTAACGTGGCTAATGAAAATAATTGGGCAATCTAGGTTAATATCACCAAATTTCGATATAGATGCTATAAGCTTGTATAGGCGGTACGGGTTCGATACGATAGGTTTCTGATATTGTGGAGGAGGATGTGCAAGTTTCAGGAAAGAAGCGATGATCTTTTGATTTGCAGCAGCGTCGAGTTGCTTCCAATGTGTCTTCTCTTCCACAGACTCTTCGGAAATGAAATGTGGCAAACCAAGCTCCCTGCGTAGGTTTCGAGAGAAAATTGCAAGGAGGGTACCCAGCCGGTGCCACACAAAATCAGATCTGAAGGAATTGGATCTCTCGTTGTAAGTCGCAGCAGATTTCTCTCAACGGAGAGGATATCCCCGCAAAAGACACGCACATGTAGTGCAACAGTGTCGAAGAAGTCCGCGTGATTGAGGAGACCCCCGGTTGCGTTTTCCCAAAATATTCAATTGTAGATTCAGTGGATCTGCTCGGGCTGCAATATCCTCGAACCTTACGGTGAATATGACTTTGGCTTCTCAAAGCCCTGCAGTGATTCCCTCGCCTTAAAATTGGCTTCTTTACAAGCTCCAGCATCCATCGCTGACCAGAAGGCGCTCATCATTCTAGCTCTGAACTTGGTGGAGTGGAGGATTCTCGTCCACCAGCAATCTTTATTCACGATGGATGGGGTAAACGTTGCTGCCCATCTCGTCATAGTGATCCCAAAAGCATTTTTGGGAGGTCGTTTCCTCTTTGGTGAGAGAAAGAAACCCGGTCCGGTAGTCTCATTACCTTAAGAACCCAATTGATATTCTTGCCTGCTTTCACTGCTTTCACTGGAGAAGAATAGAGCGTCAGCAATTGCTAAGACGTGAAAACATTGGAGGTTGGCTCGCAGTCCAAAATAGGGATGACTTGTCCTCCAACTACTTACTACACCATATCTGCAGAAGATTTGCCTCCTAGTACGGTGAAGTTTTTTATCTCTGGCACGGATATAATCCCGGATGACCCGAAGTTTTTTCTAGACAAGTTCGGGAGTCAGTACTACTTGGTTGGGGCATTTCAATGTTCTACAACGACTGGGATATTTGGAAGTCAAATACTCTGAATGATCCACACTCGAGGGACATTCAGATAGTGGTTAAACTCGAGAAGGTGCGCTACTGATGAATGATTGGGCCAAGGAATTTTTCTCGTCTGGGCAGCGATAGCATATTTTAGACGGAGGTCAAGCCACTGACAACCATTAGTTTCGAGGCGCAATACTTGTTGCTCGACCCCCGATCGTTCTCTAGGCAACAATATCCACCCCTTCCCATCCCTTTGGACTGATTGCACTTCAATTCCCAGCTTGATTCTATCGCGTAACGTCTGGCCAGCAAAGGTCTGGACGTCCACGTAATCCTCCAGATACCTCCTAGTGTGCTTAGCTTTGAAGAATTCATAGTAAGTATCTTCATCTGGAGGTCGAGGCATTGGGATATCGGAGTATTCAGCAGTTCGAACGGTCCATTGCGTCCAGAAGGAATCGTATCCGCTTTCTATGGATTGAATGGGGATCAGATGTGTTTGGCACGTGATATGAAGCCTCAGTGGAATGAAACCTGAGGGACTCACTAGAGTTCCACGTCCCGCCTACGTAACTGTCCTTATCATGGATGGTTAATTGACATTTGGGATGGTTTGGAGGTAGAATTTGGCTGCATATATGCCAGAACTGCCCAAGTTCGACATCAAGCTGTCAGCAAACATTATTAAATTGTAATGCGTGCTCGCTGACCGGCTTCTACGACAACGATGTCAAAGCTGCTGGATTCAGCCATTTGCTCACACGATGCAAGGACAATATATTTGGGGGGAAAGAGAGCTCCCCGCTGTTCAATGAAAAATAGTGGTTGAAAACTCGAGAATGTTCCGAAAAGTAAAAATCAAAGGGAAGATAGGAAAAGCTCATCTGACTGTGCTACGTTTGGGATCTCAGCAAGCTTGCTGTTCCGGGGACATCGTGGCTAGTGAAGCACTGAGAAAGCGGCACTCGTTATTTCGGATTTTGATGTTCAAACTTGGTGTGGGACCAAAAAAATTAGTGTCGCTTTTTCTGTACATCACTCTTCTCATTGACGCCGCATACGAGTCGAGCCGTCGCTTGTCACAAAACCCCTTTTTATTGACTGAACTCGCGCTGACCATCAGCCGTGTCCATTTTGGAGTTGACCATTCGACCAGCATGTGCATCTTCGCCTGGAGAAAGGCCCATGCTGCGTGGATATGAAATGGGTTGGGACATCAGATTGTATAAGCACCTAAACATGCTGAAGAAATCTTGACAGAAAGCGGCCGAAACTGGGGAAGACCCGGAGGTAGCCTTAGACGGACCATCACGTGTAAACCCCCTAATTGTCTATTCGGCCCTCTACGCTATATTACGCATCTTTTAGGTATTCCTCGCACGTGTTGAACGCCGAAAACTATGCATCGCTACACCTTAAATAGTTTTGATGTCAGGGTCCTATGTAGCGTTTTCTCTCTCTTTAACGCGCTGCTCCTCTTCCATTGTTTCTCGCCTTCTCTGGGCCTCCTCACCAATTCCCTTCACGCCCTTCACACGCTGTCTCTCCTCATACATGTCTCGGCTTTTCAGGATCCTTTGGACGATTTGTCCTGCATTGACTCCAGAAAAGTCGTGCTCTCCTATTTCTTTGTAGATTCCCATTTCCTTAGGTGCAGAATAGGGGTCATAGGTAAGTGGCATGAAGCTTGTGGGTCCGTGATAAACTGCATCGGGTATTCCCCAGGGAGTAGAAGTGAGGTACGTTCGAGTGGGAGTGAAAGGAGCCCCGAAAATAACCGAGTTAACATACTGGGCACGATTAGATAAATATTGAATAAAGACTTGAACGACTGACCTTGCACTGCAAAACACAGAGTCCTCGCTCATAAATGTTCATAATGGGATAATTGACCCCTTTCCAGTGATTGATGACCTCGTCGTCATGAACACCAGCAACGACGAAGACTGGGCCATAATCACCACCCTTGCCAATTCGCTCCTGGGAAGCTTGCGTACTATACCAACCCTCATCCTGGCCAATTTTCTCTTCGGCTTTGATCACTTGTCGGAGAAATTCGATATGACCAGACGAGAAGAGATCAAAGCCACCGTCTACGTAGACAACGCGCTGGCCTGGCTTCGGCTGCGAACCCTGACAGAGGCAACTGAAAACCCCCATTTCCTCCTCTGTATGGTCTTCTCGAGCCTCGATTGACGCAGTCCAGAACCAGACACTCGATCCAGGATTTAAGCCCGTCTCATCTGAAGCATATAATCGCATTCTCTGGGTCAGAGCGGCACCTTCTGCTCTTCTCTCGACCTCTGTTCCCGAGCCTTCCTCGCCATCCAGGAGTCGGGTTAAGGATTTGATGAAATGCGTTCTTGTACAGAGAAGCATTCGCCCGACAAGATCTGTTGTCGATATGCCAGGAGTCCGCTTGACAACCTTGAATCGGCCAGCAGCCTTCACAAATCGGTAACAATCCTCTCCACTGCTGTCAGACGTGATATCGTCCCCATGGACGACATATTTGCAACCGTAGTGGGAGATCCATGGGAGTGATGTGACATATGGTGCATATGGCACAGACTTGGTAACCCATCGGCAGGCATCGACAGCGGCGACTCTTGAAGAAGCGAAATCAGTGTATGATCCCGGAACCTGTCGCGTTTTGAGATTACCGTTCTTGCAAAGTCATAACGGTAGGTCCCTTATTATCCAGGATAGACTCATCGGAATGAATTCCCACGTAGAGTTCATCGCCCATCTGTCTCGCCTGGACCATGGCACCAGCATGAGTAAGAGAATATCAGCATCTTTACAGCTCACCGACGACGGCGGAGAAACTCATCCAAAGTGAAAAAAGTCCCAACAGCCGTCAATCCAAATCCTTCGTTCCAAAATCTCAGGCGCGGCCTCTCCTGGCGGGCCCTCTTCCTCGAATTTCTTGTCAAACATGGCGATGGATTGTTCGCTGCAAGTCAATGATACCAAGTTCGCGCGACGTTGGCTTTCGTCTGCCAACGTGGGGCTCCTACAGTACACCGCCCACGTTTTGGGAATAGACGATCAGAGCAGTCTCTGCAGGCTTTCCAATTGCCGGGCAGTGGGCCTGCCCAGTCGCGTGAGTGGATGGCGCTCAGGGGCAGGGGGAAGGCCAGGGCATCAGCCAGGGGGGCGAGAGCTTCAATATGCCCTTGATCCTGCGTTTCGAAGTCGAAAGAGAAGAGGAAGATCTTAGAAAATAGGATAATACAATATGGGATCCAGGTATTTAGCAAGCTGGATGTCCCGCTTGCCCCGGCGACATCTCTGCTATCGCAATGCTGCCCATGCCGTGAATGTTGAGCAACTCCCAGCCCACCGGCTGGCGCCGACCGGTATTGAGTCCCGTTCTTCTTTGCTTTTGGCGCCCGTCTGAGACGCGCTGAATGAAAGGACCCTTTCTTTTCGAATCCCACCATTGCAGCCGGCCTCGTACCCTTCCCTCCGCCCTCGACGAACTCCATATTTAAGGTCCAGGAGCAAGGCGCAATTGCAACTGCAAAAGGAACGGACCGTTACGGACGAGGGACGAGGAACGAGGAACGAGTTGTCGGCTGCGATCGCGAATTTACAGAGTGGGGAGCATTACCCTGGTCAACGTAGCACTGGCCGAAATGGCAAGCACAACCATATTTGACAACAAAACTACAACTTCTGTACGGCGTCCAAGCACCAGCAACGGCTCTCCTGCCACGCGCAGCGAGTCTGTTTCTACTTATACGGCTTCGAGGATTTCTTCCTTCAGTCGCAAGTCATCCTTCTCGGCCGCCAAAAGTCCCAAGAAGCGGAACAACTCAACGGTCATCTATCTCTCTCCCGAGAGGCGCACCAATTCTGCTTCGACGAAATATACAGATAGTCACCCGCTTCCTGCCATTCCTCCCGCGAGTCAAGACGAATCGCTGCCAAGATCTGCTGACAGCTACGTTCAAGTTGTGGACATCGCGGAGGCTGCGCAGACTCTTCCTTCTCCTACAGATTCCTTCAATTCTACAACACCGTATGCAAATATGCTTGTCAGGCCTAGTACGGGCTACCAGTCTATAGCATCAAATGGAACGTCGGCG
>Ga0302325_10008701_pt1 | contig 22273 bp, 14 predicted proteins | sample Palsa_T0_2_FD_201948 | JGI IMG/M metagenome (GOLD analysis project Ga0302325, IMG submission 201948) | Peat permafrost microbial communities from Stordalen Mire near Abisko, Sweden - Palsa_T0_2 | ecosystem: Environmental > Terrestrial > Soil > Palsa > Peat permafrost | place: Sweden: Abisko...
GACGCCGGGCGGAGGACTTTCTTCCTCCCGGCTTCGCCTCCTCGGTGGGCCAGGGGCCGCTCGAGTGCGAGGCCCGCCGGGCGGACGGGAGTCTCCTCCAGCTGGAAGTCGCGGTGGCCGCGGTGCCGGACACGGAGCCAAGCCTGGTGGTGACGGTGCGCGACGTCACGGACAGACGGCGCCTCGAGGCGGAGGTGCAGCGCACGCAGAAGATGGACACCGTGGGGATGCTCGCCGGCGGTGTGGCCCACGACTTCAACAACGTCCTCACCGGCATCCAGAGCGCCGCGGCCATGGCCCGGCTCGAGCTACCGAGGGGCCACGCGGCGGAGGGAGACCTTGCCGAAATCGAGCGCCAGTGCCAGCGCGCCGCGGCGCTGGTGCGCCAGCTTCTAGCCTTTGCCCGAAAGCAGCCCCTCGCGCGACGGACGCTCAACCTCAACGAGGTGGTGCTCGACGTGGAGAGCCTCCTGAAGCGCGTCATCGGCGAGAACGTCCGCTTCGCCGTCGAGCTCCAGCCGGACGTGTGGAACGTGAGCGGCGACAGCGCGCAGCTGGAACAGGTGCTGATGAACCTCTGCATCAACGCCCGGGATGCGATGCCGCAGGGCGGCCGTCTCAGCGTCCGCACCAGTAACCTCGTCTCCAGCTCCGAGCTCGCCAGTCGCGCCCACAGCGTGCCCGGCAAGCGCTACGTCGTCCTCTCCGTCGAGGACAGCGGGACGGGCATCAACCCGCGGACGCTGGAACGGATTTTCGAGCCCTTCTTCACCACCAAGGCGCCGGGCCGTGGCACGGGCTTGGGCCTGGCGGTGGTGCATGGAATCGTCCGCCAGCACGACGGCGTCATCGAGGTGGACAGCATTCCCGGCACCGGAAGCACCTTCTCCGTCGTCCTCCCGGCGGTGGAGGCGGACACCGTCTCCGCACCGGCGGGCACCCTGGCCGCTGCCCGCTCCGGCTCCGGGACGTTGCTCGTGGTGGAGGACGACGCCAGCGTCCGGCAGGGGATGGTGCGGATGCTGGAGCGCTCCGGCTACCGGGCCCTGGCCGCGGCGGACGGCGAGGCGGCGCTGGCCGTCCTCGAGCAAGGCACCGTGGACCTGGTGCTCCTCGACGCGGTGCTCCCCGGCCTGTCCGCGCTCGACACCTACCGAGGTGTGCTGAGCCTGAGGCCAGGGACGCCGGTGCTGCTGGTGAGCGGCTACAGCGAGGCGATGCTCGACGCCACCTTGCGCCGGGAGCTGGCCGGCCGCTTCCTGCAGAAGCCCTTCACCCTCGAGGGGCTGCAGGAGTCCGTGCACGCCATCCTCGCCCCGGCCGGCGCGCGCGCGGGGGCGGGCTGACGCTCCTCCTAGGACGGCGAGCCGGGGGGCAGCTCGATGGCGGCGCTCGGGAACTCGCGCTTCAAGGCGGTGAGAAGCGCCCGCTGGCCGTCCGAGGGGGGCTGTTTCTGGATGGTGTGGACGTCGCGGAGGCCCTCGTCCAGCTGCCCGGCCGAGAGGTGGGCGCGCGCCGTCCAGGCCAGGAGCGTCAAGTCGGTGGGGGCCACCTCGAGCGCCTGGGCAAAGCGTTCCGCGGCGCTGGCGAAGTCCCCGCGCTGGAAGGCCTGCATGCCCTGGGCGAAGCTGAAGGCCGGGTCGCTCTTGGCCACCTTGCGGCCCTCGATGGTCCACAGCTTCACCAGCTCCGGCTTCCCGCTGGCCGCCGCGGCCGAGACGGCGTTGGTGTAGAGCGGGACGAAGCGCGGGTAACGCTCGATGGCCTGTCCGTAGAGCGCGGTCGCCTCCTCGGCCCGGTGCAAGCGCATGAGGACGATGCCCAGGTTGTTGTACACCTCGGGCGTTGGCGGAGCGCGCTCGAGAAGGAAGCGCAACAACCTCTCCGCCTCGACGTACTGGTCCTTGAGGAGAAACTCCACGGCGCGATTGCTGTGGAAGAGGACGATGGCCGTCTCGTCGTCGATGGGCTCGTACAAGGAAAAGCGCCACTCCGAGGTGTGGGTGGCCGAGAAGTCCACCACCATGGCGTCCCCGGCCCAGGTGTCGTGCCCGAAGCCGACGGCGATGTGCGAGGAGGTGAAGAAGCGGCCGCTGTCCTCCCAGAAGACGGGGAGCTGGGTGATGCGCACGAAGCGGACGTCCAGGCCGAGACTCCGGGCGGCCGCCACGTACAGCATGGCGTAGCTCATGCAGTCGCCCTCGCGCGCCTCGTAGGCGGCTTCGGCGTTGAGGGTGCGGGTGGGGCGGTACTGGAAACCCAGGCCGTCGCTGTCGATGAAGAAGCGCACGAGCCGCTTCATCTGGGTGCGCTCCCCGCCGGCTTCCGAGGCGACGCTTCGCAGGTGCGCCTTGGTGGCCTCCGAGAGCTGGAGCGGGTCCTCGAGCGGCAGGCCTTTCGCGATGCCTTCCCGCACCCAGTCCGGGCCGGTGCTGGTGAACATCACCGCGGTGGGGGTGGCGCAACCGGCGCCGACGACGAGGGGCACCGCGAAAGCCAGGACAAGGCGCATCGGCGATGGGCACAGCATGGTGACCTCCCCTTTGTGAGGTCTCCCGGGCGTGGGAAACCCCACGACTGCAAACACGGGTGAAAGTCTACTCCCAAGCCGGCGGAAGCGATGCTCTCGGGGCGGGCCCACTGCAGCCGGACAGCTGCCCGGTGCAGGGAAGCCCGCCAGGGCCCTCTGTGCGGGCGCGAAACGCGCTCCGGACGACAAGGGGACAGGTGGGGGACGACAGAGGGGGGCAGCGTTGACTTCAAAGGGGGGCTACCAGTACAAGCCCGCGCCTCGCCCGAGCGAGGGAGCGTAGCTCAATTGGCAGAGCAATGGACTCTTAATCCATAGGTTGTCGGTTCGATTCCGACCGCTCTCATTCACCCCATGGAAGCACGCGCTTTTCGAGAAACGCCGACGCGCGCGAGCTCCCAGTCGCTGGTGCAAAGGATTCTTGCCCAGCAACCGGCCAATCATTTTTTGCCGCAGTGCGGCAGTTACGGCGCCGTAACAAGTGCGCCGCGCTGCGGTGTCACGCGTCTCGAACGCCGCGCTACAGCACGCTCCATCGTCGCTGGTTTGAGAGGCGTTACCGTTGGTAACGCACTGTTACGCATCACCACGGACTGCACTTCCGTCATCACTTTAAGCCCTTGACGTCGGCGCCCGTCTCTAGTGGAACGCACCTTGCGTACAGGAGCACCGAAGCAGGTGCTCTGCCTGAGAGATTCCCGCTGACGGCCATCGCTGGCAGCGTCCACGTGGAGAGGGGAATTGCATGAAGCTGAAATCAGGGGTGACGTTTCTCGGATTGCTAGCTGTGGTGCTGGCCACACCGGCCAGCGCTGCACGAATCAACATCGGTGACCAGGGCGGCTTTGTCGACGTCGGGGCCATCGTCCAGACGTGGGCCCGCTTTGAACAGGACGGCGACGCTCACCACGACGGTGTCTCTACAGACATTTTCTTTCGGCGCATGCGGCTTTACGTCAACGCCGCGTTGAACGAGCATATCGGCGTCATCGTCAACACGGACGTCAGCTACTCGCAAACGTACGTGACGCCGCAGACCGCGGTCATCACCAACCCGACGACGCAGCTGACGGCCATCCGTTTCAACCAGCCCTCCATCGTCATGAACGAAGGCCTCGGCTACTACTCGTTCTGCAAAGAGCTCATCTTCATGGCCGGCCTTCAGCTGGTTCCGTGGGTCCACGAGTCCTTCACGGACGTCCAAAGGTTCGGCAGCTTGGACGAGCAGACGGACGTCACCCAGCGCGGTCGGCCGGGCGGCAACGGTGGCGGGTTCCAGAGCCGCGACCGAGACATGGGCATTGCCTTCCGCGGCTTGCTCTTCAACGACATCATCAACTACCGCATCGGTGTCTTCAATGGCACCCAGTCGGCGCTCGGCGCGGTGGGCACCACGGCCAGCGGCCTGAGCATCACCCCAGCGCTCGGCACAGCGAACGGGGTCACCTACCCCGCGTACGCCGGCGTCAACCCCGGTGACTCACCCAGCTTCGACGGGTTCATCCGCATCAACATCATCGGCTCGGAAGGTGGCTACGCCTTCTGCGGCCTCTGCGACGACGGCAAGGCCTACTTCAGCGTCGGCGGCGGTGCCAACGTCCAGCCGCGTGGTGTCATCGCTCCCTCGCGCGCGAGCCCGGGTGCCACCTATGCCGCTTACTTCTTTGACCTCTTCCTCGACTTGCCCTTCGGCGACAACGAGTTCGTCCTGGAAGGCGGCTGGGTCCGCAACGTGTACTCCGGCAACGGCGCGCCCCTCCTCGCCGAGCCCGCCCTGGCGCTCATCAACAACGCAGGCTGGGGAGTCTATGGCCACGTCGGCATGCGGTTCGCCTGGTTCTACCCCTACTTCGCCTTCGAGGATTACGTCTCGAACCTGAACCCGGCCAACATCACGTCGACCTTCGTCCAGTTCGGAAACGGTGGACTCCCCGCCTCCGGGCGCGTCGGAAACCTCATCACCTACCACGTCGGCTTCAAGATTCTCGCCTCACCCCCGCCAGCCAGCGCCTTCCACATCGACTTCGACATGGCGTTCCAGAGCAAGGAGAACGCCGGCGACCTCGCCCCGGGCAGCACCACGGAGTTCCTCAACGGCAACCAGTGGGTCGGCACAATCTCGATGAACTTCAAGATTTAGCCGCACTTAGAGTTCAAGCAACGGGGCGGGGTTTCCTCCACGGGACCCCGCCCCATTTTTATGCGTCGAAGCCCAGGCCGGAACGGCTCGGGAAGCGGTGCGACCGCCCATTTGAAAAGAATGGACTGCTCTAGTGCGAGCCGCCCAGAGGGGACTTGGCATCTTCCGCTTCGTTCTCGGACGTCTCGAGCAACTTGGCCAGCGTCTTTCGGTCGACGCCGAGCGACTCAGCCGTCGCCAGCCTCCGGCCCCCCTCCTGCTGCAAGGCCCAACTCGCGTACCGGCGCTGTACCTGGCGGAGCGGGAGCACCGGGCCGCGAAACTCGAAACGGCTGTCGTCGGTCGACGTCCGCTCGAGATGCAACTCCGTCGCCTGGATTTCCGCCGTGCGCCCGAGCAGTACGGCCCGCTCCACGAGATTCTCCAGTTCCCGGACGTTGCCTGGCCAGGAGTGGCTCGCGAGGTGCGCATGCGCCTCCAGCGAGAACCGCTCGACGGGAGAGCGGCCATGACGCACTTTCGCCGCCCTGAGGAAATGGTCCACCAGCATCGGCAGGTCCTCGAGCCGGTCCCGTAGCGCAGGAAGTTCGAGCCGCACCACGTCTAGGCGGAAGAGGAGGTCTTCGCGGAAGCGGTGCTCCTGCGCCATCTGGCGAAGGTTCCGGTTGCTGGCGGCGATGACCCGCACGTCGACTGGCCGCTGCTTGTTCGCTCCGACGGCACGCACCTGGCTGCTTTCGAGGACGTCGAGCAGCTTGGCCTGCAGGCTGACGTCAATCTCACCTATCTCGTCGAGGAAGAGCGTGCCGCCTTGCGCCTCCTCGAAAAGTCCAGCGCGCGGGGAGGTGGCGCCGGTGAAGGCCCCCTTCACGTGGCCGAAGAGCTCTGACTCGAGCAGGTTCTCCGGAAGCGCGGCGCAATTCACCGTGACGAACGGACCGACCGACCGCCGTCCAAGCGCGTGGAGTGCCTTGGCCACGAGTCCCTTGCCGGTACCCGTCTCCCCGGACAGGAGGACGGGCACCTCGGCGTCGGCGACGCGCTCCACAAGGTCCCGGAGCGCCCGCATCGGCGGGCTCTCGCCCATCAGGTTGGCCAGGGCGAAGCGGTCACGCAACGCGCGCCGGAGGACGACGGCCTCACTCCTGAGCCGCGACTCTGCGAGCGCTCGCCTCAGGAAGAGCTCCAGCTCGTCCACCTTGAAGGGCTTGGTGAGGTAGTGGTACGCGCCCTGGCGGATGGACTCGACGGCCGAGGCAACGTCGCTGAAGGCCGTGGTGACAATGACGGGCCGGGTGGGTTGGAGTCGCTGGCTGAGCGCGAGCAGCGCGAGCCCGTCCATCCCGGGCATTCTCAGGTCCGTCACCAGTGCGTCGATGTCCTCGTGCTCGAGCCTCCGGGCCGCAGCCGGACTCGAGCCTTCCGGGACGGAGAGGTAACCCCTTTCTTCGAGACCGTCGGCGAGGGTTTCGGCAAGGGCGAGGTCATCGTCCACCACCAGCACCCGTACCTTCTCGCCAGGAGTCTCATCCGGTGGCGTCACGGCGCTCCTCGGACACGGCAGAAATCTCCACCCGGACGCGCGTGCCCCGGACTCCGGACGCGCGCGGCTCGAAGGACAGGCTCCCGTGGTGGTGCTTCACTATCTCGCTGGCGATGGTGAGCCCGAGGCCGGTGCCCTTCCCCGGGGCCTTGGTGGTGAAGAGAGGCTCGAGGCAGCGTTGGGCTGCCTCCTGTGAGATGCCCACCCCGTCGTCGTCGACTAGGAAGGCGACACGGCCCCCGGCTTGCTCGACACGGAGCTCGACACGCTCTCCCGGAGCGCACGCATCGCAGGCATTGAGGAGGAGGTTCACCAGCACCTGCTCGAAGAGCGCTCCGTCGCAGACGACGAGCGGCAGGTGGGTCTCCACACTGTTGGAGAGGGCGACACCCGCCTGGGCAAAGCGGTGCTCCACGAGCTCCAGCGCGGCGCGGGCCAGCGCCACCGGCTCGATGTGACTCAGGGAGGGCGCGCCTCCGCGGGCCACGGTGAGGAAGGCGCGGATGATGCGGGAGATGCGTTCCGCTTGCTCGAGGATTGCGGCCGCCGCGCGATGCGGCCGGGAGAGGGGCTCGAGGCGGGGCAGCAACTGCTCCGCCCGGCCGACGATGATGCCCAAGGGCGTTGAAACCTCGTGGGCCACGCCCGTGGCCAGCGCGCCCAGCGTCGCCAGCTTGTCCGCTTCCACGAGGCGCCGGTCCCGGGCGGACAACGCCTCCTGAACGGCCAGCACATGCCGCAGCTCGAGCTCCCGTCGCTGCTTGCGCAGGGCTAGGCCACCGAAGCTCCCGACGAGGAGCGAAGCCAGGACCATTCCGGAGAGGAGTCGCCACAGCGCGCGGGACTCGCGGTCCCGCACCCTCTGCGCGGTGGCCACGACGGCCACCCCCCAGCCGTCTTGCCTCGTCTCGGGAATTCCGGCAAGACCCGCGACGGCCATTCGGCGAGGAAGTCCAAGCGCGAAGGCTTGTTCGCGCGTGAGCTGGAGCCAGGGCTGCCCGGAGGCGAGCGCCTCCTCCACCGCCGGCGCATCCGCGGCGCCTCCGTTGGTGCGTACGAGGCGCGGTTGCCCCGGCACCCGAAGCAGGACCACCACCGTGCCCGGGTGCTCGGTCGAATTGTGTAGGGTAGCGAGGGCCTCGGTCAAACAGCCCTTGTCCGGCTCAGCGCAGCCCGGTGTTCGGACGCGGTCCTGGAGGCTCGTCCCTGCACTGTGCGCCAGCGCCGTCTGCTCCCGCGCGAAGTCGTCCAGCGCCGCGCGCGCTTCTCGACGCTCGTCCCAGACGGCCACCGCCAGCACGCCCGAGAGCGCGAGCCCCATCGCCGCCATGAGGCGCGTCCGCTTCATTGTCGACGGGCTTCCTCTCCAGAGCGGGAGTGGCGGGAAGAGAGTCGCTCCGTGGACGGAATCAGCAGTGGCGGAGGCCAGCATTCCGACGGCGCGGTGAGCAAGGTAGGTGCCATGGCGGTGGCGGGAGCGTTTCGGCGCTCCAGATTGACAAAGAACTCGCTCTGGCGGGGAATCCTTCCTCCTTCACCGGGAGATTCTCCTCTTCGCGATGCGCCTGGCCGAGGCTGTGCGCTTCCTCGCCACGGGACCTCCGCTGGTCCGAACCTTGCTCACAGGAGCGACGACGATGCCAAGCGTGTATTTCGCATGGGGCCGGTCGCTGTCCATCCTCCTCGTCCTGGCTGGGGTGGGAGCTCCAGCCGGCGCCGCGCCCCAGACGACCGGGGTGGCCACTCCGACTGCACAGCCGGCCGCGCCACCCGAAGCAACGCTGCCACCGGACTTCCCCGAGCCGCCGAAGACGACGCTCACGGCCGCACTCGAATTTGCGCTCAAGCACCAACCTGCCGTGAGAGCGGCTCTGGCTCGAGTTTCTGCCCGAGAGGCCGACGTCGGCATTCCGCGCGGAAAGTGGCTCCCGGCCATTGGCCTGACGGCCCAGGTCTTCGTCGGCACGGCCAACAACACCGCTGCCTCCTACCTCAACGAGCCCTTCGTCCCAACGCCCCGCATCGGCGGGACGCCCTCCGTCACCGGGTCCACCGCCAGTTGGTCGCCCGAGGCGTCCACCTTCGCTGGGCTGGGCGTGACGCAGGAAGTCTTCGACTTCGGCCGCATCACTGCCGAGGTGGCCGCCGCCAGCTCGCTCGCCAGGGCGGAGCAACGCACCGCGGAGGCGCAGGCGCTCGACGTCCGTCTGGGCGTCGAGGAGGCCTATTTCGCCGTCTACAGCGCCAAGGCCGTCCTCACCGCCTCCGAGGAGGGTTACGAGCGTGCCCGCGTCCATTACGAGTTGGCCCATGTCGGTGTGCTATCCGGCCTTCGCTCTCCCATCGAGCAGACGCGTGCCGCGGCCGAGCTGGCTCGCCTCGACATCATTCGGATTCGCGCGCGGGGTTCGGTGCGAATCGCCCAGACGCTGTTCGCCGCTGCCGTGGGCAGCCCTGAGCCAGCCCTGGACATCGCCGACCAGCCACCCAACCCCCAGGACATGCCCACCCTGGAAGCGGCCGTCCAGCAGGCGCTCCAGAAGGCGCCGGAACTTCAGGCCGCCCTGACCCGCATCCAGGCGCAGGAAGACCAGACGCGCGCCGCCTTCGCCCAGCTGCGTCCAGACCTCTTTCTCATCGGGACGCTCAATGCGCGAGCCGGCGGTTCCAAGCCTTCGGGTGGTGCGGACATTCCTGAAGGGAAGGGATGGGTTCCCAATGTCCCTAACTGGCAGGTGGGCATCGTCCTCAGCTGGCCGCTCTTCGAGGGAAGCCTCTGGGCAAGGGGCAATTCCTCCCGGCAGCTCGAGGTGGTGCGTCGAGACGAGGCCGCGCTCGTGCAACAGCAGCTGGTGGCGGAAGTCGACGGTGCCTACGTCTCGGTGGTGGTGGCCCGCGAGGCGCTTCCCCGGTTGCAGGCGTCCGTCGATGCGGCCCGGGCCAACTACGCCCAGGCTGATGCGCGTTTCCGTGCTGGCCTTGGGACGAGCGTGGAGCTCGCCGACGCGGAGTCCATCCGGACGGACGCCGAAATCGGTCTCGCGCTGGGAGCGTTCGAGCTGGCCCGGTCCCGCGCCGCCTTCGGCCGGGCCATTGCGGAGGGGATGTGAGCGCTCAAGACGACGGGGCGGCAGTCTCGGCAGTTTCGGACGCACCGCGCACGCTGTCGACGGATGTCGAGCAACCCAAGACGGGGCACAAGCTCCGGCTTTTTCTCTTCGGTGGGGTGGCCCTTCTGCTTGTCCTGGGAGCGCTCCTCTTGTGGCGGGCCCAAAGCCATGTCAACCGCGTGGCCATGGCCGGCGCGCCCAAGCCGGTCACCGTTGTCAAGGCAGAGGGCGTCGAGTTCCGGCCCTTTCGGACGTACGTCGGCACCCTCGAGCCCTGGCAGTCCGCCCAGGTGGGCCCGCAGCTCATCTCGGCCTTCGTCTCGACCGTCCTCGTGCGGCCCGGGACAGTGGTGCACAAGGGAGACGTGCTGGCAACCCTGGACTGCCGGCACGCGACTGCTGCAACGCGCGCCGTCGCTATGCAGGCCGACGCCATCGATACCCGGCAGAAGGCGCTGGCGGACCAGGCAGCCCGCACCCAAGGCCTTCTCGACGGCGGCTTCGTCTCGGCCAACGAGGCCGAGCAGGTCGTGGCCCAGAGCGCTGCGGAGGCTGCTCAGCTGCAAGCCGGGCGGGCCCAGCTGACGCGGAGCTCGCTCGAGGTGAATGACTGCGTCCTGCGTGCCCCCTTCGACGGGGACATCGCCACGCGCGAAATCGACCCTGGCGCCTTCGTCCGTCCCGGCACTGCGCTGCTCTCGGTGGTCGACCGCTCCATCGTCCGGGTTACGGCTGAGGCGCCCGAGGTCGACTTTGCGGCCGTCGCCCCAGGCACCAAGGTGAAGATGCACCTGTTGGCGACGAGCCAGGACGTCACCGGCGTCGTCGCCCGCCGGGCGCCGGCGGCGGACCTCGGAACGCGGACCATCCACTTCGAAATCGACGTTCCGGACGCGGCCCGCACGTTGCCGGTGGGGACGACCGCCGAGCTCACCATCGAGGTGGGAGAGCCGCGTCCGGCGTCCGCCATCCCGCTGGCGGCGGCGGCCGTCCGCACACCCAAGGCGACGCTCTTCGTCGTGGAGGGGGACGTCGCCCATACGCGGGTGGTGTCTCTCCTCGGCGAGCGCGAGGGGTTGCTCTACCTCGACCCGGCGCTGAAGCCCGGCACCGAGGTGGTGCTGGAGGGCAGGGCGCTCCTGCAGGACGGTGACCACGTCACCGTGGGAGCCGTGGAAGACGTCCCCCCGCTACGCGCACCACCGCAGCCGCCTTCCGAGACGCAGCCCACGGGCCTCGGGGCGACGCCATGACGAAACTCGCCCTCAGCAATCCCATCGCCATCCTGATGCTCTGCATCGCGGTGATGGTGTTCGCCGCGGTGACGACGCCACGCATGAGCATCGACACCTTCCCGGAGCTGACGCCGCCGGTGCTGGTGGTTGGCACGCTGGCGCCGGGCCTCGGCCCGAAGGACGTGGAGAAGACGCTCACCTGGCGGATTGAGAAGTACGTCAGCGCCACTCCCGGCGTGGACCACGTGGAGAGCATCTCCAGGAACAATCTGAGCATCGTCTTCGTGTGGCTCAAGTGGGGCACGGACCTCAACGGAGCGCAGACGCTCGTCCAGCAGCAGACGGCATTCGCCATGGCCGCGGTGCCCAAGAGCCTGGGGGTACTGCCGCCCTTCGTCCTGCAGTACGACCCGTCCAATGCCCCGGTCGTGCAGGTGACGGTGTCCGGTGGCGGGTTGAGCGGCCCGCAGCTGTACGACTACGCGCTCAACTACATCGAGCCGATTCTGGAGGGAATACCCGGCGTGGCCAGCGCATCCATCAATGGTGGGCGCCAGCGCCAGATTAATGTCATCGTCAACCTGTCTGCGGCCCAGGCGCGCGGCGTCACCTCCAGCGACATCGCGGCGGCCGTCTCGCAAGCCAATGCGCTTCTGCCCTCCGGCGTCTTCATCTCGCCGCGGTTTGACTCCAACGTCTACACGAATGCCGTCCCGGAGCGCGTCGAGACCATCGGGAACTCGATGGTGAAAGTGGTGGGTGGAAAGCCCGTCTTCATCCGCGACGTGGCCCGCGTCGAGGACGGAGGAAGCCCCGAAACCCAGGCGGTCTCCGTCAATGGACAGAATGCCGTCTATCTCAACGTCCTGCGCGTCCCGGGGGGCAACACCCTGGACATCGTCGATTCGGTGAAGAAGGCCGTTGCCGGACTGCACGACCTCCCAGCGGGCGTCGAAGTGAAGGCCGTGTTCGACCAGTCCACCTTCGTCCGGACGAGCTACCACGGGCTGAAGCAGGAGGTCCTTCAGGCGCTGGTACTCATCGCGCTCGTCATCCTCCTCTTCCTCCAGAGTTTCCGCGGCACGCTCATCGTCTCGGTGGCCATCCCGCTCTCCTTCGCCATCACCCTGATTGTGCTTTACGCCAGTGGCGAGACGCTCAACGCCTTCACGCTGGGCGGCCTCACCCTCGCCATGGGCCGCCTGGTGGACGACGCGGTGGTGGTGCTCGAGTCCATCCACCGCCATCAGAGGATGGGCAAGAGCCCCTACCGGGCTGCGCTCGATGGCACGAACGCCGTGGCGCTTCCCGTCCTGGCCTCGACGCTGACAACGATGGCGGTGCTCTTGCCTGTGCTGCTTCTGGCCGGGCTGGCCCAGAAGCTCTTCGCGCCATTGGCCCTCACTGTCGCGATGGCCATGACCGCCTCCTACTTCGTCAGCATCTGCGTCACGCCCGTCGCCTGCCGGTACTTCCTCGGCCACGGCGAGAGCAAGGGCCTGGCCCGGCGCGTGGGCCTCATGATTGACGGCGTGGCGGACGGCTACGCCCGCTCGCTGCGGCGCGTGCTGCCCTTTCGCGGGACGGTCCTCATCGGCTGCGCGGCGCTCACCGTGGGCGCGGTGTGGGCGGCGGGGAAGCTCCCCAGCACCTTCTTTCCGGAGATTGACGAGTCCATGGAGCGTGTCTACGTCCGGCTCGCTCCGGGTACGTCCCTGGAGGATGCCGCCAAGAAGATTGCCGAGATGGGGAAGGTGGTCTCCGAGGAGCTTCCCAAGGGCAACGTCGAGCTGGTGCTCACCAACGTGGGCTCGCCCAACAACGCCCGCAGCGCGATGACGAGCCCCAACAACGGGCCCCACATGGGCTTCGTCCGTCTGGCGCTGGTGGACCCCGAGAAGCGAAAGTTGTCCCAGCGAGAACTCTCGGACCGGATGCGGGAGATTCTGGTCAAGCATTTCCCAGGGGTGGAGTTTCTCCAGTGGCCGGGCGGCCTGGTGGCCTCGGTGTTCGCCAACGGCTACATCGCGCCCCTGGTGGTGGAGGTCCGGGGCGACAACCTCGCCGAGCTCGAGACGGACGCCAAGGAAGTGGCTCGAGTGGCACAAACCGTGGCCGGCATCCGCGATGTCCGCGTCAGCCTGCAGAACGACTACCCGGAAGTGCGCGTCGAGCTCAAGCGCGACGAGGCGGGGATGGTGGGCGTCAGCGCGCGGGCCATGGCGCAGACGACGCTCGAGGCGACGCTCGGCAACATCAACACGCCGAGCGTGTGGATAGACCCCAACAATGGCCAGTCGTACTACGTCGTCACCTATTACGCGGGCGTCGACGTCCCAGACCCGAACGCCTTGGGGGCGCTGCCCGTACGAATTGGCGCCGACGGAAACCCGGTGGCGCTCGGGACGTACAGCGTCATCCGCCGCTCGCTCGGCCCCGTGGCCATCGAAAGAAACCAGCTCCAGCGTGCCGCGCACATCCTCATGCAGACCGAAGGTCGGGACATCGGCACGACCGCCGCCGAGCTGGAGAAGAAACTCCAGAAGGACCCCAAGACGCGCGCTCTCCAGTTCAACTACGTCGGCCAGGTCCAGCTCATGCGAGACACCTTCTCCGGGCTTGGGCTGGCCATCGGGCTCGCGGTGATGGTCGTGTTCATGATTATGGCCGCGCAGTTCAAGTCCCTGCGGCTTCCCTTCGTCATGCTCTTCACCATCCCCGTGTCGCTGGTGGGCATTGTCATGGCGCTGCTGGCCGCGGGCCAGGGCTTTTCCATTACCGCCCTGATGGGTGTCCTGATGGTGGTGGGCATCGCCGTCTCCAACGGCATTCTCCTCGTCGACGACGCCGCACGACGGTATTCCGAGGAGGGCGTGGAAAAATTCGAGGCCGTCATCGCCGCGGCTCGCTCCCGCTTCATCCCCATCGCCATGACCAGCCTGGCGACCGTCATCGGGCTCATTCCCACAGCCCTCGCGCTGGAGAAGGGAACCGAATCCAACCAGCCGCTCGCGCTCGCGGTGTGCGGCGGGCTGACATCCTCCACCATCCTCTCCCTCTTCCTCGTGCCCGTGATGTTCATGATTTTTGCTCGCAAGGAAGCCCCGGTCGAGGACGAGGCTCCCGCGCCGAGTGGGGCGGCAGTACCGCGCCATGCATAGCGGCGGCGCCACCTTGCGTGAGAGGCGCCTCCGGGTGCGGCGGCGAGCCGCTCGAACTGTTTTACTCAAGAGAGGGAGGGCTCGGGGCGGGGCCGCCAGAGCGCTTCGCCAGCTCGCCTTCCCGACGATGTTGGTCCTGAGTGCGGGCTGCGCCACGGTGCCGCCCGGCCAGGGCGCGGTGGTGCTCGGCCCCTCGGGCGTCCATCCCGAGGCCCTCACCGAGGGGGTCTCGGCCATGCCCTGGTTCGGCGAGGTCAGTCTCTACGACTTGCGCCAGCAGCAAGTCACCGTGCGTTTCAACGCGCTCACCCACGATGGGGGTCTCGTGACGGCCTCGGCCTCCGTCGTGACATTTCGCATCGTTCCCGAGGAGCTCGTCGCACTGGCCCGCGAAGTTGGGCCGGGGTACGCGGAGGCGCTCGTCCGCCCCGAGGCGGAGCGGGCGGTCCGCTTGGTGGTCGGCGGGCTGAAGGCCGACGAGCTGGACACGGACCACATCCGTCTGGCGCAAGCGGACGTCACCCGCCGGGCTGCGGAGCGCCTCCGCCCCTACCACCTGCTGCTCGAGTCCGTGGACCTGCGGACGTTGCAAGTCGTCGCGCCCCTGGCCCAGGCCGAGGTGGGCCACGCGCTGGTGCTGCAGCAGCGGTTTCTCGCGGCGGCGCGGCAGCTGGAGATTGTGGAGAAGCAGGCCGATGCGCGCCGCGCGGAGGCGGCTGGCCTCGCCAGCCAATTCGAGGCGCTCTCGCGTTCGCTGTCGCCGCAGACGCTCGACGACATGCGTCTACGCGCCTGGACTCGCCTGCTGCAGTCCCCTTCGTCGTACGTCGAAGTCGAGGCCGCCGGTTCTCCGGCGCTTCTGGAGGTGTCGCCATGAAACGGTTGCTGGCTCTCTGTGCCCTGGTGGTCGTGCCGTGCTGTGTCACCGTTGGACCGGGCCAAGCGGGCGTCTTGTGGAAGGCCGGTGGGGGCACCCAACCCACCACCTACGGCGAGGGCCAGTACCTCCTGTGGATTGCCAACCACATGAACGTCTATGACCTCCGCGTGATGAGCAACGACGAGACGCTCAACGTCATCGCCTCCAACGGGCTCTCCATCAGCCTCGCAGCGACGGTCCGCTACCGAATCGCTCCCACCGAGGTGGTGGCACTGCAGGAGGAGATAGGCCCGGACTACTACAACGTCATCCTCGAGCCGCTGGTTCGCTCGGACGCAAGGCGGGTGGTGGGCAGCTACTTGCCCGAGGAAATCTACTCCACGAAGCGCGACGTCATCGAAAGAGAGATTCGCGAGCACCTGGTGAGCCGGGTGGCCGGAAAGCATCTCATCGTCGAGGCGGTGCTCATCCGGAACGTCGAGCTGCCACCGGCGATTCGCCAGGCAATCGACCAGAAGCTTGCGGCCGAGCAGGAGGTCCTGAAGATGGACTACGTCCTCAAGGTGACCAGGGCGGCGGCCGACCAGCGCCGGGCGGAGGCGGAAGGCATCGCCGACGCCAACCACACCATCTCCAGAAGCCTCAGTCCGGCCATCCTCGAGTTCCAGCGAATTCTCCAGCTCGAGAAGCTGGCCGCCTCGGGGAACGCCAAGACGGTGGTACTCGGAGCAGGGACCGGCACGACACCGCTCATGCTGTCCACACCCCCGGGGAATCACTGACCATGGCACCGCCTCCCCTCCGTCACGCCGGGCCCCGGTCGCGCACCCGCCTCCCTCCCTCGCCCCGCGTCCCGACCCTCATGACGACGCCCGAGGTGGCGGACTTGCTTCGTGTGCACCCGAAGCACGTGTACCGCCTGCTGAAGAAGGGACTGCCCGCTCGGCGCGTGGGCTCGGAGTGGCGGTTCGACCGCGCCGATGTCCTCGTCTGGTCCGGGGCAACAGCGCGGCCGGTGACCGAGATTGGTGCGCGGGTGGCGACCACTCCCTCGGGAGCCCCGTCGCTCGTCGCCGGGAACGGAGACCTCGCCCTTCTCACCCTGCTCCGCCTGAGCGCCGAGAGAGGGCCGCCCCTCTTGGGCATGGTCCAGGCGGACACCGGCTCGAGCCTGGAGTTGCTCGCGCACGGGGCGGTTCTGGCCGCGGGGGCGCACGCCGGTGGCTTTCCAAGCCACGTCGGCGGAGAGCGTGTTGCCCGGATTCATCTCGTGACGCGTGAAGTGGGATTGCTCTCCAAGAAGGGCGCGCGGTCTCCGCGCCTGCAGGACCTTGCCGAGAAGACGCTCGCCTCGCGGCCTCCGTCGGCCGGGGTTCGAAGCCACCTCGACGCTGCCCTGAGGGCCGCCAAGCTCGACCCCGAAGAAGTGCATCGGCGTGCGCTGGTGCTTCCCTCCCACCTCGACGTCGTGCTGGCGGTGGTGTCGGGGCGGGCCGACGTCGGGCTGGCGACGCGGGCGTGGGGCGCACGGGCTGGACTCGTCTTCCACAAGCTCGTCGAGGAGTCCTACGGGCTTCTGGTGAAGGCCAGTGACCTCGGGGACGTGGGCGTTGTACGGCTGTGCGAGTTGGCGCAGGGCAAGGACTTCAGGGCCGCCGTCGAAGCGTTGGGCGGCTACGACGCTCAGGGCGCCGGCGACATTCGCTACGACGCCTGAGCGAAGGCCCTCCCGCGGGGCCTCGCAACAACCCGCAACAACCTGGCGCCTCCCCCTCCCCAACTGCGCCCCCCGCTCGCGCCCTTGGGAAGGCGCGGCACTGCTTCTCCCGAGTGATGGCCGCCGGGTGCGACGAGCCCGACCCGGGTTTGTGACGCAATGCTCCGTCGGCAGTCCCGTGGCCTCTCCGCCTCCGTAAGGTAACAATAGGGTATATTTCTCCTGTTGATTCTCCTTTTAGGATGCCATAGGCAGCATTCGTCACCTGTATCCGCTTCGCACGTTTCGAGAGAGCAGGGTCGGGTCGTTCGAGGTTCAGCAGGGGAGGGCGCCAATCGAGGGGGTGGCCCGGTCTTCGCCCGTTGCTGCCGACAGGAGCCAGTGGGTCCTTTGCCGAACAAACAACTCCGCTGACGGCCATCGCTGGCAGCGTCCAAGTCGCGAGGGGGTTTGCATGAAGCTGAAGCCTGGAGTGACGTTTCTCGGGTTGCTCGCCCTGGTGCTGGCCGTGCCGGCCAGCGCGGCACGAATCAACATCGGTGACCAGGGCGGGTTCGTCGACGTCGGCGCCATCGTCCAGACGTGGGCGCGGTTTGAACAGGACGGCGACGCCCACCACGATGGCGTCTCCACCGACATCTTCTTTCGACGCATGCGGATGTACGTCAACGCAGCGTTGAACGAGCACATCGGCGTCATCGTCAACACCGACGTGAGCTATTCGCAGACGTACGTCACGCCGCAGACCGCGGTCATCACCAACCCGACGACGCAGCTGACGGCCATTCGCTTCAATCAGCCATCGCTGGTCATGAACGAGGGCCTCGGCTACTACTCGTTCTGCAAAGAGCTCATCTTCATGGCCGGGCTCCAGCTCGTACCTTGGGTTCACGAGTCATTCGTGGACGTCCAGAGGTTCGGTAACCTCGACGAGCAAACAGACGTCACCCAGCGCGGTCGTCCGGGAGGCAATGCCGGCGGCTTTCAAAGCCGGAACCGGGACATGGGCATCGCCTTCCGCGGATTGCTCTTCAACAACATCATCAACTACCGCATCGGTGTCTTCAACGGCACCCAGACGGCGCTGGGCGCGGTCGGCACGACGGCCAGCGGCCTGAGCATCACGCCCGCACTCCCCGGAGCGAATGGCGTCACCTACCCTGCCTATGCCGGCGTCAACCCGGGGGACTCACCCAGCTTCGATGGCTTCGTCCGCGTCAACATCATCGGCTCGGAAGGCGGCTATGCCTTCTGCGGTCTCTGCGACGACGGCCAGGCCTATTTCAGCATTGGCTTCGGGGCCAACGTCCAGCCGCGTGGTGTCATCGCTCCCTCGCGCACGAGCCCAGGTGCCACCTATGCCGCGTACTTCGCCGACCTCTTCCTCGACCTGCCCTTCGGCGACAACGAATTCGTTTTGGAAGGTGGCTGGGTCCGCAACGTCTACCAGGGCAACGGAGCACCGCTCCTCGCCGAGCCAGCGCTGGCCCTCATCAACAACGCGGGCGATGGCTTCTACGGCCACGTCGGTATCCGCTTCGCCTGGTTCTACCCCTACTTCGCGTTCGAGGATTACATCTCGAACTTGAACCCGGCCAACATCACGTCGACCTTCGTGCAGTTCGGAAACGGGGGCCTGGCCGCCTCCGGGCGCATCGGCAATCTCCAGACGTACCACGTCGGATTCAAGATTCTCGCATCTCCGCCGCCCGGAAGTGCCTTCAACATCACGGCCGACATGGCGTTCCAGAGCAAGGAGAACGCTGGCAACCTGGTCCCGGGCAGCACGACGGAGTACCTCAACGGCAACCAGTGGGTCGGCACGCTGGCGTTTGCCTTCAAGATCTAGCGCTCCACTGAGCGGCAGCAGAGCAGCTAGAGAAGGAGCGGGGTTCACTCCACGGAGCCCCGCTCCTTTGCTTGTCTGGGCTCGAAGCGTCTCTCTTTGTGGACGCCAGGGCCTCGAAGAGGGTTGGAGAAGCCGCCTTCTACGGACGTTGGCCAGGTGGCGCTGTGCCTCGCTGGCCGGTGGCGACGCCCCCTGCGGAGGCGCGGCGCGCCCCCAAATGCTCACTCGACTCCGATGGGCTGTCGGTCTAAACGTACGGAACTCGATTGGTTCCGCTCGCCCGCCCGTTCCTCGAGCGAGCGCGCCGAGCTTCCAGTGCCTAGCTTGCCAGCTTCCCTCGCAACACGGAGTCGTTGGAGGTCAACGTGAAGCAACTTGCAGCAGTCATCGCCGCAGCAGCGTTCATCGTCACCGTCAACCTCGCGGGCTGCGCGGAGGCACCTCCGTCGAGTGCGCCGCAGAAGGAAGTGCCCACGGGTACCTTCCAGGGCGGCGACTACAGCACTGCGCCGAACAAGGTTCAGGAAGCCCCCGTCAATGGGACCTTCCAGGGTAGCTACACCGGGCATGCCAACCCGGCTCCGCCGCAGAATGTCGACACCACTTTCCGGGGAAGCTACAGCACCCAGCCGCGCGACGGCGGGTAAGGCTGACGCGGGCTGCCTCGCCCGGGCGGAACGCAGAGGCGTACACCTTGCAGCCGTCGCCACGCTCGAGCTGGAGAGCCATACCAGCGAGCTTGGAGAGTGGCGGCGGCTGTCATGAGGGCGGAGGCCAGCCATGCAGCTCAGTGCGCGTAACCAGCTGAAGGGGACGGTGAAGTCGGTGAAGACCGATGGGCTGATGGCCGAGGTGACGGTCGACATCGGCGGCAATGAGCTCGTGTCCACCATCACCCGCGGGTCTGCCGAGAAGCTCGGCCTCAAGACCGGGGACGCCGTGACCGTCATCATCAAGGCAAGCGAGGTCCTGGTTGCGAAGTGAGGGCCTGAGGCCACCTGCGGCACTGGTGGTGGCCCTGGTCCTCCTTCCGGGCCTGGCGGCAGCCGTCGATGCCTCTCCGGCACCGGCGGCAACCGTCCGTGTCGACGGCGCGCTCCCGAAGTCGGCCACCCTGTCCCAGAAGGACTTGGAGAAGCTCGGGGCGACGACGCTTCCCTGGACCACCCACGGCCAAACCCACCAAGTCACCGGCGTCCGGGTGGACAAGGTGCTCGTGGACATGGGCTTCACCCCGGGCCCCATGGGCAAGGACGTCCCCATGAAGGACAAGGTGAAGGGCTACCGGCAAGTCCTGGTGGCCACCGCCCGCGACGCTTTTCAGGCCGTCTTCAGCTGCGCCGAGCTCATGGAGGGCATGGGCCACACCGTGGCCCTCATCGTCTGGCAGGTGGACGGAAAGCCGCTCGGGCCGGAGGTTGGCCCCTTGCGCCTGGTGGTGCTCAGCGACGGTGAGGGGGCCCGCTCCATTCGCCAGCTGGACAGGCTGCACGTCGCCGACGCTCCCTGAGGAGAGCGCCTCGCCGAGGCCCCTCAGGGCCTCCTTCACTCAGTACGACTTTCCCACTCCCCCTGGCGCCGCGCTCGCGCCGTCGTGCTGCGTGAGGACGTAGGAGCGCAGCTGGTCATCCGCGTAGGCGGGGACGGGCAGGGTGCGGCGCGTTTCCTCGGAGAGCCATCCTCCAAAGGAGGACTCGACCAAGAGCGTGGCCCCCTGCCGGTGAAGCGCGGCGATGCGTTCCGGCGTGAGGTCCTTCGCCGGCAGGGCCCAGCCCATCCGCCGGAGGATGACGAGGGAAACCACGGGCGTCGTCCCGTCCGTGGCCACGGTGAGGCCGTCGGACCCAAGCTTTGCAAGGGCCCCTTCTAGCCGGGGCACGTCGAAGGAGATGGGAGCCATGAAGGGGGCCGTCCGCGCGACACTCGTCACGGCCGTGACGGCGAGAAAGAGCGTCGCGAAGGCGTCTGGCCACCGCGTCCCTTCCGTCGCCTCGGCCACGAAGCCGCCCACCAGGGCACCGACGGGCAGCACCAGGGGGAGCGCATAGTAGTAGTGGTGGAAGTAGTGGCCTCCGAGGCTGACCACGAAGGCGAGATTCGCCAAAACCCAGACGCCCACCATGGCCTGGCGGCGAAGCACCCGGAAAAGCGCGCGCCAGCGCCAGGCCATGAACAGCACCGTGGGCCAGAGAAAGAAGAGGTGGAGGCACCGGCCAAAGACGACGCTGAAGAAGGGCCAGGTGAAGAGGAGGTGCGTCCACTCCCAGAAGTCGTGCCGGAGGTAAAATTGCGGGTTTCCGCCGAGGGCGTCGAGCACCCGCGCGTGACGAAACCAGAGGACGACGGCCGACACCGGAAGCGCGACGAGGAGCGCGAGCCTGGCGGCTGTTTGCAGGCGCGCGCGCCCCGCTTTCCGCCGAAATTCCTCCAGAAACCAGCTGCCAACGGGGACCGCAACGGCGATGCCGGTGGGCATGAGGACGGCCGCCAGGGCCAGGAAGAAGCCTCCGAGGACGGTGAAGCCCAAGGCCCGGGCCGTCCCTTTGCTGTGCGTCCCCTCGAAGGCGAAGACGAGGCCCCAGCACAGAAGCGTCACCATCGGCACGACCGGCATCAGCTTGTAGGAGAAGAGGAGGATGAGCGGCTGCAGGACGACGAAGACTGCCGCGACGGTGGCCGCACGCGCGTTGCCCAGCACGCGACGCGACAGGGCCCACATCCCCAGAGCCAGGAGCGGTACGCACAGCCACACCGGGAGCCGCGCGGCGCCGTCCTGCTCGCCGGCAAGCTTCATGAGGACGGCCCCGAGCCAGTTGACGAGGGGAAACTCCATCCCCACCAGGCCACTTCCGGCGCCGCGTTCCACCACCCGGGGCGTGAGGAGGTGAAACCCCTCGTGGAGAAACGTCCGCGCGACGCCGATGCCATCCGCATCGCGCCAGGCGTGCTCGGCATGCGGCGGTAGCCACAGCGCGGCGAAGCGCCACGTCAGGACGAGGAGGACGGCCAGGCCAAGGACGAAGGCGTCCCTCCACGTCCGGAGGGCCGGTGCGACGTCAGAAGGCGGTGCGGCGGCGGGCACGGTGGACGTCCCTATGGGCCACTCAGCGAATCCATCCGAGGAGAAGCGCGCCCAGTGTCGCGCTCCCGACCAGCGCCCAGAGGGAAATTCCGAGAAGAAAGGGCCGGGCGCCCACCCGGGCCACCGCCGCCCGGGAGAGGCCCAGCCCGAGGAGGAAGAGGGTGAGGACGAGGAGGCGCTGCGCTGCCGACGCCACTGCCGCGCCCGCCGGCCGAAGCGCCGGCAAGAGAGTCACCAGCGCGGCGGCGGCGAGAAAGCCGAGGATGAACCACGGACGCCTGGCCTTGGGCTTCTCCGGCGTCTCGGTCATGCTCCGCGACACGAGGGCACCCAAGGCAAGCGTGACGGGAACAATCCACAGCGCTCGCACCAGCTTCGTCGTCGTCGCCACCACCAGGGCTTCCGGCCCATAACTTGCGGAGGCGCCAACGACGCTCGAGGTGTCGTGGATGGCCAGGGCGGCCCACAGCCCAAAGGCACGCTGGGAGAGGCCAAGGCGGTGGCCGAGGAAGGGGAAGAGCAGGAGGGCCGTGGCGTTGAGGAGAAAGACAATGCCCAGGGCCGCGCTCGTGTCCTCGGGCTCCGCTCCGATGACGGGAGCCGCGGCGGCAATGGCGCTCCCGCCGCAGATGGCCGTCCCCACGCTGACGAGAATTCCCGTCGCGCGCCGGACGGCGAGAGCGCGCCCGAGGAGCGCCCCCAGCGCCAGCGTGCCGGTGATGCCGACGACGGTATAGCCGAAGCCCTGCAGGCCGACGACGGCAACGGTGCGGAGGTCCATGGCCGCGCCGAGCCCCATCACCGAGAGGGCGAGGAGCCGCGGCGTCAGCGTCTTCGTCGGCTCGGCCCAGGGGTTTCCGAGGCCGAGCGTCACGGCGACACCGAGAAGCAACGCACCCCACGTCGGGATGGCTCGCCAGCCAAGCGCGGGCACGTCCGGAACGAGGCAGAGAGTGGCCAGTAGGGCGATGAGAGGCTTTGCCATGGGCAGCGGACGGGAAACGGCGGTCCACCTCCGGCGACACG
>Ga0302325_10008703_pt1 | contig 22271 bp, 19 predicted proteins | sample Palsa_T0_2_FD_201948 | JGI IMG/M metagenome (GOLD analysis project Ga0302325, IMG submission 201948) | Peat permafrost microbial communities from Stordalen Mire near Abisko, Sweden - Palsa_T0_2 | ecosystem: Environmental > Terrestrial > Soil > Palsa > Peat permafrost | place: Sweden: Abisko...
AGACCGCCTATCCGACGCCCGACCCCAAGGGCGCGGCCAAGCTGGTCAAGCAGGTCGAGACGCAGACCGGCCAGCCGGTCGCCTTCACGCTCACCGCCACCAACAACCCCGAAGTGGAGCGGGCGGCCGAATTCCTCCAGCAGGAGTGGGAGCAGGCCGGCATGAAGGTCACCATCAACGTGCAGGAGCAGAACAACCTCATCAACGACGCCCTGGCGGGGAAGTACCAGGCGGTCACCTGGCGGCAGTTCGGGGCGGTCGATCCGGACCTCAACTACGTGTGGTGGAGCACGACGACCGCCAGCGGTCCCATCCCGCTCAACATGGCCCGCAACTCCGACCCGCGCATTCAGTCCGCGCTCATCACGGGGCGCACCTCGGGCGATCGGGCAACCCGGATCAAGGCCTACCAGGAGATCAACCAGTATCTCGGTGAGGACATCCCGTACCTCTACGGCGACCGCTCCACCTGGGCCGTGGCAGCCAACCCCAACGTGCAGAACTTCAACAATCCGATGACGCCCAACGGTTCGACGGCCATCGGGCTCGACGCCGGCGTGATCTGGCCGACGCAGGTGTGGGTGTCGTAGGTCAGCGCATCTCGACGTCGTCGAGGTACTCGTCACGCCAATGGGTGAACTGCTCTTCGGGTAGGCGCAGGCAGTAGGTCGGTTTCAGGGCCTCCACGAATCCTCGCTCGTGGCTCACGGCGATGATCGTGCCGGGCCATTGCCCGAGCATGGTGCCGACCGCCGTGATGGACGAGGGATCGAGGTTGTTCGTGGGCTCGTCGAGGAGGAGGACGTTGGTCTCCCCCGCCGACAGCATGGCCAAACCGAGCTTCGCCCGCTCGCCGCCCGACAGCGTGGCCGGCATCTGGTCGGCCGCCTTGGAGGGAAGCCCGAACGAGCCCAGCAGGGCGCGCCGTTCCCGTTCGGTGGAGAGGACGGCATCGCTCACGTTGTCCAGCGTCGTCACCGTGGGGTCGATCTGTTCGTGCTCCTGGGCGAAGTAGCCCAGCGCCACGTTGGCGCCGAACTCGATCACCCCGTTCGTCGGCTCCTGTACCCCGGCCAGGCAACGCAGCAGGCTCGACTTCCCGGCGCCGTTCCGGCCGATGATGACGACGTGATCGCCCCGGCTCACATGGAAATTGATGTTGCTTATGACTTCGTTGTTCCCGTAGTGCACGGCCAACTTGGTGACCTCGAGAGGAATCACCCCCGCCCGCGGTGGGATGGGCAGGCGGAACTTGCTCGCCTTCTCCCTCTTGTCGACGTGGGTCCGCTGCCCCTCGATCCGTTCGACGCGGCGATCCAGGGACTTGGCCACCTTCGCTCGCTTGGCCGTCTGGCCCCGCATGGAGTCAGCCAGCGACGAGAGCCGGGCGATCTCCTTCTGCTCGAGGACGGACGCCCGCTCGCGCTGGGACTGGTCGGCCTCGTGCTGCGCCTCGAACTTCGAGTAGTTCCCCTTCCACTCCGTGAGCCGCTGGTTGGAGATGTGCAGGACCTTGGAGATGGAGCGGTCCAGGAGCTTCAGGTCGTGGCTCACCACGAGGATGGCCCCGGGAAAGCGCTCCAACTCATCGAGCAGCCAGCGCTTCGCCGCCCGGTCGAGGTGGTTCGTGGGCTCGTCGAGAATCATCAGCTCGGGTTCTTGGAAGAGGACCCGCATGAGATCCACCCGGCGCCGCTGGCCCCCGGAGAGCGACTCGATGTCCTCCAAGAGGAGTTCCTGGCGCAGCCCGAGGCCATCGGCCAGACGGGCCATCACCGACTCCGCCTCGTAGCCCCCGTTGCTCTGGAACTTCTCCTGCAGGTCGGTGAAGAGCTCGATGTTCTCGGCCGAGGGATCGTCCGCCATGGCCTGACGCGCCACCCCGACGGCTTCGTCGAGCACGTCGAGGCCGCGGGCCGAGAGGATGTGGGAGAACCCGGTGGGCTCCAACCCCAGCCCGCCCGGAACCGGGGCCTGGGGGAGGAACCCGAACGAACCGAGGAGCCGGACGTTGCCACGGTGACGCAACTGGGGGGTGGGCTCACCGACGACGACCGAGATGAAGGACGATTTTCCGGTCCCGTTCCGGCCGACCAGGCCTACCTTCTCCCCCGCTCCGACGACGAACGAGGCGTCGGAGACGAGCACCCGGTCGCCAATTTCGATGGTAAGGGAGGAGCCAACGATCACATCCCATTGTACGAGCCGGACACCGGCCCTCGATACACTCCGCAGATGCCCAGCCTGGAGCCCATCACGCTGGAAGGGCGCTTCGTCCGGCTGGAGCCGCTGTCCGAGGCCCACATCGACCCTCTGGTCGCCGCCGCGTCGGAGGACCGGAGCAACTACCAGTGGAGTACCGCTCCGAACGGTCGGACCCAGACGGAGCGCTACGTCAGCGCCGCCATGGCGAAGGTGGCGGCCGGCGAACAGGTCGCCTTCGCCACGGTGCGAAAGGGGGGTGGCACGGCCGATCGCGTGGTGGGCTCGACCCGCTTCTACGAGGTGGCGACATGGCAGTGGCCGGAGGGCTCAGCCCATCAGCGGGTCGGTGTACCCGACGTCGTGGACATCGGGTACACGTGGCTGGCCGCGTCGGCGCAACGATCGCCGGTGAACACCGAGGCCAAGCTCCTCATGCTGGGCCACGCCTTCGAGGTGTGGCAGGTGCACCGGGTGGGCTTCCAGACCGATGAGCGCAATACCCGGTCCCGCAAGGCCATCGAGCGGATCGGCGGCCGGCTGGACGGGCTCTTGCGCGCCGACATGCCCGGCACCGACGACACCGCACGCACCTCGGCCCGCTTCTCCATCCTGGCGGCCGAATGGCCGGAAGTGAAGGAGCGCCTGACGTCGCGGCTCGGACGAGGGGCGGCTCCGGTGGAAGGTTGATCAGGCCCGGGCGAGGGAGGCAGAGATCTTGCGCCGGTGAAGATCGCGCACCGCCGCCTCGGCCTCGTCCTTGGGCCGGATCGCCGCCACGGCCTTCCCGGTGCGATGGATGGTCCAGGCCAGCTGGTCGGCCCGCTCCACGGAGTGGTGGAAGATCTCGACGAAGGCCTGGATCACCGTTTGGAAGGTGGTCACGTCGTCGTTCCACACGATGATGGCCCAGAGGTCCTCGGTGTCGAAGAAGGCGTCGACGTCGGCGTCGTCGATGACCTGATGGTCGACGGTGGTCTGATGGTCGAAGATGAGGGTCATGGGCGTTTGAGGGGCCTGCAATTGGCAGAGTGCACATTAGTTCGCCGGACCGGTCTGCTTCGTGCAGCGGGGGTGACCGCCGAGGGGAACTGGCCTAGTAGCCCGCAGAATCCCCGGCAGGTGGCGTGGTGACCGTGATGCCGGGCCGGAACGGCTGGTTCCCTTCGGGATCGTCGGGGGTCCGGTTACGCACGGCGGGCCACTCCGTCGGCCCCAACTCGGGACGGGGGAGAAACCAGGGGGCCGGAGGCGGCATGATGAGCTTGGTCAGGCCGTCGACAATCGACTCGTAGTTGATACGCCACCCTTGGAAGTGGCGCCACGCATCATCGAGCCCGCGCTCCAGCGGGAAGTGCACGTCCGCCAGCCGCTCGAATCCCCGGGCGAACTCCTCCTTGGTCAGGCGGGTTCCTGCCGTGGGGATCGGATCGGGGTCGAAGGGAATCTTCAGCACTCCGGCCATGGATCGGAGGCAATTTGTCCCCATGGACAGGCAGAGCCGTGCCTGGCGGGGCGTCTGGCTCGGGCTCACGGCGTGGTAGAGCGCCGCCGAGTCCATCATGGCCACCAGGCTGAGGAGCCAGCTACGCGAAGGCACCGGCGAACGGAACCAGATGAGCGCGGGATAATTGGTGTGACTCTCGGAGACCGCGGCGGCCCAGCGCTCCCAGTCGGCGTAGAGCGGGGGAAGCTCATTGAGGCTGTCCAGCACCTGGTGGCGGGCCAGGATCTCGGGACCCCAGGGCGGGGTACCGGCCCGGGTAGCCAGGAGCGTCACCTCGGTCTCCCGGGTGGAGAAGGCGGCGTAGAGGGCAGGCAGATAGGCGATCTCCAGGGCCACGACCAACAGGCCGACGCCGGCGGCGATGATCTCGATCGCCCTTGGCCCCGAGCCGTGGCCCGTGACAATTCCGAGAGTGAACACCGAGGATCCCCCAATCCCCAACGCAGCCCCCAGGCTCTCCCCGCTGGGCCACCAGGTGACCAGTCCGAACCCGACGACGAGGGCCCCAAGCCACACGACGAACAGCGTGAGCATGGCCACCGGGCCCACGAACGCCATCACGCGATCGCGCACCGCGTAGCTCGGGAGGTGGGGCAGCAGGCGCCGGGTCGTCTTGCCGAGGGCGCGGGCCACGGCGCGCTGGGCGCCCGACGAGGTGGCGCGGGGCACGACCAGCGCCGTGAAAACGCTGGCGGCCGTGGACCCGAGAATGATGACGCCGACGATGAACCCAGCCACACGGAGGAAGGTCTCCATTACGTCATCCTGCCAGGTCGAACTGGGGCCCCAGAGGGGCCGGGCGCACCCGGCCTACGCGCTGACGGGCTGCTCGCCTATGAGACGGGCCAGTTCCTCGGCCACCGCGGCCTGGTGCTCTTCGGCGTCGCGGCGAGCGGCCGACGGCCTCCATCGTCCCTTGGCCAGCCAGATGGTGGGGACGAAGACCAGAATTCCGGCCAGGTCGACGTAGAACCAATGTTGCCACTGCGAAGGAGCTTTGGCCGACCCGGCCTCGAGCTCCTTCAGCGCGGCCTCGTGACCCTGGATGTAAGCCAGTTGTACCGTGTAGGGCTCTACGTACTTCGCCAGCTCCGTCTTGTACTTGGCCAACTCGAGGAGCCCTTGCGTCCCGAATGCCTTCTCGGCCGCCGCAATGTTTGCCGGGGAGGGGTCGGCCCCGACCGCGTTGGCGGCTGCGGGATCCTTGGCGAGGAGCGCCAGGAGCGCGCCATGCGACGAGGCGAAGTCAATGACCGCGGGGTTCTCGACGACGAAGTCCGAAATGGACTGGCCGTGAATGACGGTCTCGGCCACGGGGAGATTGTCGACGATCGGGTTCACGCTGGTGATGACCAGCGGGAGGAAGAGGAAGGACAACCCGACGACGATGCGCAACGACCAGCCCCAGAGCGCCAGCCCCGTGGCCACAAGAGCCGGGTTCTTCTCTTCGACGGTCTCGGTGTAGCTGGCGATCCAGGGAGCGAAGACGAGGGCCGTCCCGAAGGCAATCAGCGTCGTCTCCACGGCGAGCGTGTAGTACCCCGTGTGCGGGTGGGTGGCCTCCCCTAAGAAGATGACCAGCATGACGGCGGTGAGCGCCGCACCGACGACCATGAAGGGCTTACGCACCTTGAGCGCATCGGAGAGCAAACCGACAACGATCAACGAGAGGATATCTGCCGTCCAGAACCAGGTGTTCAGCCCGTTGGCTTGTGTCACGGTGAAGTTGGTGCCGTTGGGGTTCTTGAAGATGACCGGGTAGTAGATGGTGAAGAGGCTGGCCGCGGCGTAGTACAGCAGGAGGAACAACGCGATGCCGAAGGCCGAGAGGACGAGATCCCAATGGAGGATCTGGCGCCATGGGTGCTCGGATGCCTCCAGCAGCTCGTGATCGGTCAGGCCGCGCGCCCGCGCCTCGACCAGCGCCTGGTCACGGGCGGACACCATGAGCTGGTCGCGGATCTGCGGCGAGAGATCCTTCAGGAAGAAGAGCGAGATCACGAAGACGACGATGGCGGCGATGCCCGAAATGACGAATTGGCTCTTCCAGTGGGTCTGGCCGAAGTGATCCAGCGTGTGGAGCGCCACCAGCGACGTGATGAGGCTGCCCGCCACTGGGCCCATCGTCCAGAATCCCATGGCCGAGGCGCGGCCGAGTTGGGGGCTGAAGTCCCGCACCAATGCGGGAGTGGCCACGAGGATGCCGCCTTCGACGATACCGATCAGGCACGTGATCACGAGGTAGGACCATTGACTGTCGGAGAGCGGGATGCCGATGGCAGTCAGCAGCCCCACGATGAGGAGGCCGTAGATGACGACGTTCGTACGCCCCACCCTGTCGGTCTGACTGGCCGGCAACGAGGCGAAGGCGCCGAGGAGATTGGAAACCACGATGATGGCGATGTAGAAGGAGAAATTCATGTGGTATCCGGCCAGGATGTTCGGCGTCACCCCCGTCTGCGTGTAGTACACGTAGTACAGAACGATGGTGGCCAGGACGGCCAGCGCCAGATAGCCGCCCCGTCGCGCCCCGCGCGGGTACTCCTGAATAGTGTGGTCGAAGAAGAATCGACCGGCCGGTCCCCGGACCGACGGCTGCACTGCCAATTCCCCCGGTCCAGAAATCCCAGGACTCATGTGGTTCCCCCAGTGGTCTTCCACGGATTGCCGATCACATCGTTGGCGAGACTACCGCGTCAGCACGTTCGTTTTGGGGTATACCGACGCCGCCGCAGCGGTGTCCTGCCTGCATTGTGCGAGGTTTGATCCTGCGTTGACCTTGCGTTGACCCCGGAGAATCCGCGGCAACGCCTATAGGCTGAGGCCCATGGAACCCCGTGAAGCCTTGACGATCGACCAGATCGACCTGTCGGACATTGCGTTCTGGGAGCTCCCACGGGACGAGCGCGAGGGGGCATTCCGGCTTTTGCGTCGAGAACACCCGCTGGCCTACTTCGAGGAGCCCCCGATCATTCCGGAGCTTGCCCTCTTCGTGCCCGAAGGGCCGGGCTATCGCGCCGTGACCCGCCACGCCGACGTGGCCGAGGTGAGCCGGCATCCCGAGATCTATCAGTCGGGCAAGGGCTCGACCAGTATCGCCGACATGCCCGAAGAGCTGTTGGAGTACTTCGGCTCCATGGTCAACACCGACAATCCACGCCACACCCAATTGCGCCGGATCGTCTCGGCCGCCTTCAGCCCACGCATGATCAAGAGCATCGAAGAACGGATCGAGCTCGTGGCCGACCAGATCATCGATCGCGTCGCCGCACAGGGCGGGTGCGACTTCGTGGTCGACGTGGCGGCACGGCTCCCTCTCGAGATCATCTGCGGCATGATGGGCATCGGCCCCTCGGACTTCGCCACGGTCCTGAACGCCTCCAACGTGATCACGGTCTCGGCCAACGCGTTCTCCGGAGCCGGTGACCCCGAGTATCTGGCGGCCGACGCTGATCCCCTGGTGGCACTCCTGGAAGCGTCGCAACAACTCACCACTCTGATGTCCGACCTGGCCGAGGCCCGCCGGGCTGATCCGACCGATGACGTCACCTCGGCCCTCGTGCACAGCAACATCGACGGCGAGTCGCTGTCGCCGGCGGAAGTGGCGTCCTTCTTCATCCTGTTGGTGATTGCCGGCAACGACACCACCCGCAACGCCATCAGCCACGGGCTCCTGGCCTTTGCCGAGCACCCCGACCAACGGGCCCTCTGGCAAGCCGACCCATCCGGCATCTCCCCTACCGGCGTCGAGGAGATCGTGCGCTGGGGCTCGCCCATCATCTGGATGCGGCGCACCGTGGGCGAGCACACCACGCTGGGCGGCGAGGATTTGGAGCCGGGTGACAAGCTCCTCTTGTTCTACAACTCGGCCAACCGCGACGAGGCGGCCTTCGAGAATCCCTACACGTTCGACGTGCGCCGGAGCCCCAACCCGCACGTGGGCTTCGGGGCCGCCGGGCCCCACTACTGCCTGGGCGCCCACCTGGCCCGTCAGGAGATCGCCGTGCTGTTCCGTCAGCTCTTCGAGCGCCTGCCCGACATCGCCGTCAGCGCCGAGCCCGATCACCTGCGCTCCACGTTCATCAACGGCATCAAGCACATGGACTGTGCTTTCACGCCGGTAACCCGGCCCCGCTGACCCCGGAGGGCACCGCAGCGAAATCCAGAACGAGCGTTCGACCGTCTGCAAGACTCGCTCCATGGAACCTCGCGACGCGTTGACGATCGACCAGATCGACCTATCGGACATGCGGTTCTGGGCCCGCCCGTGGGAGGAGCGCGAAGGGGCATTCCGGCTGCTGCGCCACCAACGTCCGCTGGCGTTCTTCAAGGAGGCCGAGGTCCCCCCCGAACTGGCCGAGTTCGTACCCCAAGGGCCGGGCTACCGCGCCGTGACCCGCCACGCCGACGTCGCCGAAGTGAGCCGGCATCCCGAGATATACCAGTCCGGCAAGGGTGCCACCAGCATCCCCGATATCCCCGAGGAGCTCTTGGAGTACTTGAGTTCCCTCCTCAGCACCGACAACCCACGTCACGCCCACCTGCGTCGCATCGTCTCGGCCGCCTTCAACCCCCGCATGATCAAGAGCATCGAGAATCGCATCGAGTTCGTGGCCAACGACCTCATCAACAAGGTGGCCGAGCGGGGCGAGTGCGACTTCGTCGTCGACGTGGCGGCGCAGCTGCCGCTCCAGACCATCTGCGACCTGATGGGCATCGGTCCCTCCGACCACGGCACCGTCCTCTACGGCTCCAACGTCATCGTCGGCTCCGGCAACGGGGTGTTCGGCGCCAGCGATCCGGAGTACATCCCCGGCGATGCCGATCCGCTGGTGACGTTGATGGACGCCTGCCAACAGCTCACCACGCTCATGTCGGAGCTGGCCGAAGTCCGTCGGGTCACGCCGACCGACGACCTCACTTCTGCCCTCGTCAATACCAATATTGAAGGCGAGTCGCTCTCCGGGGCAGAGATTGCGTCCTTCTTCATCCTCTTGGTGGTGGCCGGGAACGCCACCACGCGCAATGCCATCAGCCACGGCCTCATGGCACTCACCGAGCACGCCGACCAGCGGGCCCTCTGGCAGGCCGACCCCACCGGCATCGCGGCCACCGGCGTCGACGAGATCGTGCGGTGGGGCTCACCCGTCATCTGGATGCGCCGCACGGTGGGCGAGCGCACCAGGCTCGGCGACGAGGAGCTGCAGCCGGGCGACAAGCTGCTCATGTTCTACAACTCGGCCAACCGCGACGAGGATGTCTTCGAGGACCCCTACCGCTTCGACGTGCGCCGGAGCCCCAATCCACACTTCGGCTTCGGGGCCGCCGGGCCCCACTACTGCCTGGGTGCCCACCTGGCCCGCCAGGAGATCGCCGTGCTGTTCCGTCAGCTCTTCGAGCGCCTGCCCGACATCGCCGCCTCTTCGGAACCGGACCGCTTGCGGTCGACCTTTATCAATGGGATCAAGCACCTACGTTGCGAATTCACCCCGGTGGCCGTACCCCGTTGACGACCTCTGCCGCGGCGTAGTCGCTCACTGCCGTATGGAGACCAAGCGGGCCGCCGGCGGCCCGCTGGAGACCAGGTGCGAGGGCACCACGACGCTACGGGAGCGGAGTCGTTCCGCCATGCCCTTGGCCTGGGTGTCCAGCCGGAGATTGGAGGCGACGCCCCATCCGAGGATGCCGTGCACGACGAAGTTGACGGCGCGCAGGTTGGGGAGCGGGTGCCGGCTCACTTCGAACGGGGCCGACTCGGGGAGCGCCTCTTTGAACTGGCGCACGTCGAAGCTGTCGCAGAGCCAACGGGCCACGGGTTCGGTATCGGCCCACAACCCGATGTTGGCGTCGCCACCCTTGTCGCCCGATCGCCCGCCGACGAGCACCCACAGCGGCACGGTGAGCAGATCCTCCGCCGTGCCGTCGTGCTGCGCCGGGCCCGATGCCGATGCCGATGCCGATGCCGATGCCGGTGCCGAGCCCGGTGCCACCGGATCAGGCTTCACCGCCGAGAGCCCGCGTCGCCGCGGGGAGGCGTCAACCGGTTCGCCCTCGCACTCGATGCGCGGCGTGACAGCGTCCACGGGGATGGTCGTGGGCCAGTAGCGGGCCACCGCCTGCGCCTGCCCCGGCGCCGAGGTGAAGAAGGTGCCCGGGTAGCTGGAAAGGCTCGTCTCGACGACCGCGCCCGAGAAGCCCCGACCCACCGCATGGGCGTCGTCGCCCCGCACGGCGAGTCGCAGGAACGCCATGCCTGCGCCGCTCAGATCACCCGAGAGGTCCACGGACGTCTCGGCGAACGCGGCGCGGCCCCCGGGAATGCCCTCCCACACCGCGGCCGCGGCCAGCGCGGCCTTCTCCTCGACCCGGGCCCCGGTGATGGCCAGCGTCATGGAGTTCCGCCATCCGGCGTCGAGGTTGGCCGTCACCTTCAAGGTCGATGGCGGTGGTTCGCCCTCCACCCCGCTGATGCGCACCCGGTCGGGGCCGATCTGCTCCACCGCCATGGTGTCGAACCGGGCCACCGCGTCCGGGCTCAGGTAGCGCGGGCCGCCGATTTCGTAGAGGAGTTGCGCCGTCACGGTCCCGACCGTCAGCGCGCCGCCGGTCCCCGGGTGCTTGGTGATGACCGAGGTGCCGTCCGGGTACAGCTCGGCCAGGGGGAAGCCGATCCGGCTGGTCTCGGGGATCTCCTCGAAGAATGCGTAGTTGCCGCCACAACACTGCGCCCCGCACTCAATGACATGGCCGGCCACGACCGCGCCCGCAATGGCGTCGTAGTCCTCGTCGGCCCATCCGAACGCATGCAAGGCCGGCCCGACCGTGAGTGAGGCGTCGGTGACCCGGCCGGTGACGACGACCTGGGCCCCGGCCTCGAGCGCATCGGCGATCGGGCGCGCCCCGAGGTAGGCATTGGCCGTCACCATTGGCGCATCGGGAGCGAGGGGCTCCCCGGTGTCGAGGTTGACGAAGTCGTTTCCTACGGACATGAGATGGGGCACCTGCGCCGTGATGTCATCGCCCGAGACCGACGCCACGCGCACCGACACACCCTGGCGCCGGGCGAGCTCTCTCACCGCGGTGGCCAACCCTTCGGGGTTGAGACCACCGGCGTTGGACACGATGGTGATGCCCCGCTCGATGCAGGTCGGCAGCACCTCTTCGAGCTGTTGGAGGAAGGTGCGGGCATAGCCCCCGCTGCGCTCGCGGGTCTTGTGCAGGATGTACATCGTCAACTCGGCCAACCAGTCCCCGGTGAGCACGTCGATCGGACCGCCCTCGACCATCTCGCGCGCGGCGGAAACCCGGTCTCCGAAGAAGCCGCTGCAGTTGGCCACCCGGAGGACCTTCGGCTCCGCGCTCGGTTGAGACTGGCTCACGCCGGCTCCACGACCACGAGCACGTCCCCCGCGTCCACCTGGGCCCCCGGGGCGCACAGGATCTCGGTCACCGTGCCGGCGCCGCCCGATCGCAGGGTGTGCTCCATCTTCATGGCCTCGAGCACCACCAACCCATCGGCGTCGTCGACAATGTCGCCCACCGCCACCATGACCCGGGTGATGGTGCCGGGCAAGGGTGCCCGGCACTCTCCCGCCGTCCCCCCTTGCTCGTCCGGGTCGTCGTCATTCCGTCGGGTGAACGTGGACTGGCCCTCGGGCCCGTTGACGTCGATGTGCGGCCCGGCCACGCGCACGCGGTAACGCCGCCGCAGGCCGGCCGAGCTGAGGTCGACGACATCGTCAGTGGTCGTGGCGGTACCCAGTTCCTCCCATTCCCCGGCGACGAGCACCGCCACCTCGTCGTCCGGTCCCTTGGTGCGGACGACGAGCGCCCCCAGGGCATCGACGAGGGTGTCGACATGATGGGCAATGCCGACGTTGCGCCATCCGGCGGCTGTGACGGGGACCAGGCTGGCGCCGGCGCGGCGGTACAGGAGCGCCAACGCGGCGGCCGCGGCATGACGATGACGAACGTCGTCGGCCGGGACCGCATCACGCAGGTCGTCCCGCCCGTCGAGGTAGTCGATGCCGGCCTCACCGCGGCGGAACACGGGATCGTCCAGGATCGCCCCGAGGAGGTCGCGATTGGTCTCGAGGCCGTCGACCTCGAGTGCGGCCAGCGCCCGGGCCAGGCGCCCGATTGCCGTCTCCCTGGTGCCGGCATGGGCCATGACCTTGGCCACCAGGGAGTCGTACGACGAGCTGACCGTGCTCCCCGACTCGATGCCCGCATCGGTCCGTAGCCCGGCCCCTTCCGGCCAGGCCACGTGCCGGGCCGTGCCCGGCGTGGGTCGGTAGCCCTCGCGGGGCCGCTCGGCGCAGAGCCGGGCCTCGACGGCGTGGCCGGACACCGTGACGTGCTCCTGGGCCAGCGGGAGGGGGTGCCCGGAGGCCACCAGCAATTGCAACCCCACCAGGTCGAGGCCCGTCACCAGTTCCGTGACCCCGTGCTCGACCTGCAGGCGCGTGTTCATCTCCAAGAAGTAGAAGTCGCTCCCGTCGACCAGGAACTCCACGGTCCCGGCGCCCTGGTAGCCCACCGAGCGGGCGGCCACAGTGGCGGCGTGCCACATGCGGGCGCGCGTGCCCCGGTCCACCAGGATGGCCGGCGCCTCCTCGATCACCTTTTGATGGCGCCGCTGCACGGAGCACTCCCGGTCGTAGAGATGCAGCACCGTCCCGGTCGCGTCCCCGACGACCTGGACCTCCACGTGACGGGGCGAGGACAGGTACCGCTCGAGGAACACCTCGTCGGAACCGAACGCGGCGGCCGCCTCGCGCCGCGCCGCCGCCACGGCCTCGGCGAGCTCGTCGGGGCGCTCCACCAGACGCATGCCGCGGCCGCCCCCGCCGGCCGAGGCCTTGACCAACAGCGGAAACCCGATGGCTCCGGCGGACCGGGTCAGTTCGTCCTCAGCGACGCCTCCCGCCACGACCACACTCGGCAACACGGGCACGCCGGCGGCCGACACCGTCTCCTTGGCCCGCACCTTGTGGCCCATGACCCGCATCGACTCCGGCGTGGGCCCCACCCAGACGATGCCCGCCCGGGCGCAGGCCTCGGGCAGCTCGGGGTTCTCCGAGAGGAACCCGTACCCGGGGTGGATGGCGTCGGCGCCGGCGAGCCCGGCCAGCGCCACCAGCGCCCCGGGGTTGAGGTAGGTCTCGGCCAACGTCCGTCCCGCCAGGTGCACGGAGAGGTCGGCCTCCCCGACGTGGGGGGAGGCGGCGTCTTCGGTCGTGTACACGGCGACCGCGTCGATCCCCATGTCGTGAACGCCCCTGATGACCCGCCGGGCGATCTCCCCCCGGTTGGCCACCAGGACGCGCTGCAGCCGGGACGGCCCCATCAGTGCCGCACGACGCCGAAGGTGGCCGTGCCCGCCACGGGAGCGGAGTACACCGCGGTCAGCGCGATGGCGAGCACCGTGCGGGTGTCCCGCGGATCGATGATGCCGTCGTCCCACAGACGGCCGGTGGCGAACAGGGCGGTCGACTCCTCTTCGATCTGAGCCTCCGTGGCGCGGCGGAGCTCCTCGTCCGCCTGCTCGTCGAAGGGCCGCCCGGCCGCTTCCGCCGCGTTGCGGCGCACGATGGAGAGGACGCCGGCGAGCTGCTTCGGTCCCATGACGGCGATGCGGTGGTTGGGCCAGGTGAAGACGAAGCGGGGGTTGTAGGCCCGCCCGGCCATGGCGTAGTTCCCGGCGCCGTAGCTGGCCCCGACCATCAGGGTGAGGTGCGGCACGGTCGAGTTGGACACCGCGTTGATCAGCTTGGCGCCGTCCTTGATGATCCCTCCTTGCTCGTACCGCGTGCCCACCATGAACCCGGTGATGTTCTGCACGAAGACGAGGGGTGTGTTGCTGCGGTTGCACAACTCGATGAACTGGGCTCCCTTCTGCGCCTCCTCGGAGAAGAGGATCCCGTTGTTGGCCAGCACGCCGATGGCGTAGCCGCCGAGGGACGCCCAGCCGCAGACCAGCTGTGCTCCGTACTCCGTCTTGAACTCCTCGAAGCGCGAGCCGTCCACCACGCGGGCGAGGATCTCGCGCACGTCGAACGGCACCCGCACGTCCACCGGTGCGACGCCGAGGAGCTCCTCGGCCGGGTAGAGAGGCGGCTCGCAGCCCGGATCGGGAGCGGGACCGCGGCGGGACCAGTGCAAGTGGGACACGATGCCGCGGGCGATCCGAAGGGCGTCGTCCTCGTCCCGCGCCAGGTAGTCGCACAACCCCGAAACGCGGGCGTGCATGCGCGCCCCGCCCAGCTCCTCCTCGTCGGCGTCCTCGCCGATGGCCATCTTGACCAGTGGGGGCCCACCCAAGAAGACGCGGGCCCGCCCGTCGATCATGACCGTGTAGTCGCTCATGCCGGGGAGGTACGCGCCCCCGGCGGTCGAGGAACCGAAGACGACACAGATAGTCGGGATGCCCTGCGCCGAGAGCTGCGTCAGGCGGCGGAACTGCTCGCCGCCGGGGACGAACACGTCGGCCTGCCGGGGCAGGTCGGCTCCGCCCGACTCGACCAGGAGTATGAGTGGGAGGCGGTTGGTCTCGGCCACATCCATGGCCCGGAGAAGCTTTTTGATCGTCGTGGGGCTGGTCGTGCCCCCGCGCACGGTGGGGTCGTTGGCGACGATGAGGCACTGGGTGTGGGCGACCTCGCCCAGGGCCACGGCCACCCCACCCCCGAGCGGGTCGCCGGTCTCCAGACCGGCCAGGGGGCAGAGCTCGAGAACGGGAGTACCGGGGTCGACCAGGGCCTCGATCCGCTCGCGCACCATCATCTTGCCTCGCGCCCGGTGGCGCTCGACATAGTGCGGGCCTCCACCGGCCAGCACCTCGTCGTGCAGGTGGCGCATGTGGGCGACGAGCAGGCCCATGGCGTCGGCGTTGGCCATGAATTCGTCCCCGGAGACGGTCAGGCGGCTACGGAGGGGCGCACTCACGGCGCGGTGACCTCCCACGACGGCGTGCGCTTGTGGAGGAAGGCGTCCATGCCCTCCGCCGCCTCGGTACCCGCGAACAGTTCGGCCGAGCGGGTCCGGGCCACCGCCACCCCTTCGGACCAGGGCGCCTCGGAGAGCTCGGCCAGCAGCGCCTTGGTGGCGGCCACCGCGCCGGGCGCGCCCTTCAGGACCGAGGCGACCGCGGCCTCGACCCAGGCGTCGAGCGCCTGCTCGTCGTCGACCACGCCGGTCAGCAGCCCTGCCGCGGCCGCTTCGGCCGCGCTGAAAGGCTCGCCGGTGAGCACGGCACGGGAGAGGAACCGCCGGTCCGCCACGCGCAACGCCGGCACCAGAATCATGGCCGGCGCCACCCCTACCCTGACCTCGCTGAAGGCGAACGTAGCGGCCGCGGTGGCGACGGCGAGGTCGGCCGTGGCGATGAGGCCCAGTCCGCCGGCGCGGGCGTGGCCACCCACCCGGGCGATGACCGGCACCGGGGCGGAACGGATCGCCTCGAGGATTTCGGGCATCCGGGAGGACACGGTCGTCGGGGGTGCAGAGAGGTCGGCACCCGAGCAGAATGCTTTTCCGGTGGCGGTCAGGACCACGACCCGAACGGCAGCGTCGGTGGCGGCCCCGGTCAGACCTTCGGCCAGTTCGTCCAGCAGCTGCGCCGAGAGTGCGTTGCGATTGTGGGGGGAGTCGAGCGTCAGCGTGCAGACCGGCCCTTGGCGCATGCGATGGACCAGCTCTGTCGTCACCGATGCGCAGTGTAGGGGGCCGGCGCCGCGCCCGGGGGATGAATGTGACCCGCGAGTAACCTTCAGCAGTGATCGAAACCGACGAGCACCAGATCTTTCGCAAGACCCTGCGGGACCTCTTCGAACGGGAGATCGAGCCGCACGTCGACGCCTGGGAGGCGGCGCGCACGTTTCCGGCCCACGAGCTGTTCCCCAAACTCGGTGCCGTCGGCCTGCTCGGACTGGAGTACGAAACGGCCTACGGGGGCATGGGGGCCGACCACTCCTTCACGGTGGTGGCCGGCGAGGAGATGGGGCGGATCAGCTGCGGCGGCATCCCCATGGCCATGGCGGTGCAGATGTCGATGGCCACGCCGGCGCTAGCCCGCTACGGGTCCGACGAGCTCAAGGCGAAGTATCTTGCGCCCGCCATCCGCGGCGAGCTCGTGGCCTCCATCGCGGTGACTGAGCCTGACGCCGGGAGCGACGTGGCGGGCATTCGCACCCGGGCCGTCCGCGACGGGGACGAGTGGGTCATCAACGGGGCCAAGCTCTACATCACGACCGGCACCCAGTCGGACTGGCTCTGCCTGCTGGCCCGCACGAGCGACGAGCCGGGGTACCGGGGCATGTCGCTGATCGTGGTCCCGACGGCGGTCGACGGCGTGGTCGTCTCCCGCAAGCTGGAGAAGTTGGGCATGTGGTCGAGCGACACCGCCGAGCTCTCGTTCTCCGACGTACGGGTCCCGGTGTCGAACACCATCGGCGAGATCGGGCGGGGCTTCCAGCAGCAGATGGTCCAGTTCCAAGCGGAGCGGCTGATCACCATGTACAAGCAGGTCGGTGCCATCGAGCAGGCGCTGGGGCGCACCAGGACCTACCTCGTGGAGCGCCAGGCGTTCGGCCAACCGCTGATGGCCAACCAGCATCTGCAGTTCGCCCTGGCCGAGCTGTCGGCGCGCCACGACATGCTCAAGCACTACGCCCGCGCCGCCGCCGATGCCGTGCTGCGCGGCGAGGATGCCACCCGCTTCGCCACCATCGGCAAGTTGATGGGCTCGCGGCTCCAGCGCGAGGTAGCCGACGCCGCAGTGCAGTACCACGGCGGCATCGGCTACATGGCGGAGCACTGGGCCTCCCGGTTCTACCGCGACACGCGGCTCGACTCCATCGGGGCCGGAGCGGACGAGGTGATGTTGCGCATCCTGGCCCGGAGGGACGGCTACTCGGTCGAGTAGTCCCGCCGGTCGGGTAGTCCGCCCCGCCGGCGCGGCCGGCCCGGCGAGCGGAACTAGCCGAGTGGCAGTCCGGGGGCGTCGGCCAACGACGGGTCGCGGCCGGGCTTGGCGGATGCTGCGTAGATCTGGTCGGGCCGAAACGAGCGGACGGCCCGATCCCCCGAGCGGCCTCCTACGACCTCCACCCAGACCTCGCCCGTCTCCTTATTGGCCACCTGGGCCACGAACGACCAGCGGGCGCCGCGCATGCGGGTACCGGTCACGACGACGGGATCCCCTGGTCGCAACCCGGCCCAACGAGTGTTGCGGCTGAGATCGGATGGCGCCATGGCCCCTCTTTTTAGTGCATCGGCCGACGATGTCAGAGCCTGGTCCTATCCTGGTTGCCATGGCGCTCCAACTTCCCCGCACGTTGACGCCATCGAAGGTGACCGCCTTCACCAACTGCCCCCTGGCCTTCCGCTACACCGTGATCGAGCACCGGCCCGAGCCGCCCTCACCGCACGCGGTCAAGGGAACGTTGGTGCACTCGGCGCTCGAGGGCCTCTTTTGGAACCACCGGCCGGCCGGCCGCACACGGGCGGCGGCCGGGCACGAGCTGGCTCGCGCCTGGGCCGAGCTCGGGTCGGATCCCGAGTTCGCCGAGCTCGCACTCGGCCATGACGACGCCGCGGCGTTCCTGGCCGATGCCGACAAGCTCATGGACAACTACTTCCGCCTGGAAGACCCGACGACGGTGCAGACCATCGGCGTAGAGCTCGGAGTCGAGATCGAGAGCGACGGCCTGCGGTTGCGCGGGATCATCGATCGGCTCGACATCGGCCCCGACGGCGCCTTGACGGTGGTCGACTACAAGACGGGGAGGGCGCCGTCGGAACGCTATGAGCAGGGAAAGATGGGCGGCGTCCAGACCTACGCGCTGTTGTGCGAGAAGGTGCTCGGGCGGGCCCCGGCCGAGGTGCGCCTCCTCCACCTGCGCGACCCGGTCGCCATTACGGCCGTGGCGACGCCCCAGACGATACGGGGGCAGCAGCGCCGCACGTCGGCCGTATGGAACGCCATCGAGCGCGCCTGCGTGAAGGAGGACTTCCGGCCCAAGGTGGGACCCCTCTGCCAGTTCTGCCATTTCAAGCCCTCATGCCCCGCCTTCAACGCCGCATGAGGGGAAGGCCATGACGAGTCTCGACGAGTCCACGGCGCGTCTCGATGACACCGTAAATGCCGTGTTCGAGCCTTGGCGGGGACAACCGCAGGTCGACCGCGCCGCCGCGCTGGTCTCCAACCTGGCCGACTACGGCTTCGTCTGGGTGGGGCTGGCCGCCCTCAAGGGGCGGCGCCGGGGGCCGGGGCGCCGCCGGGCCGTGGTCTCGCTCGGCACCGCGGGCGTCTCCTCGCTGCTCGTGAACCGGGCTGCCAAGTCGGTGGTGGAGCGCCAGCGGCCCGAGGAGCAGCTCGACGTGCGGGTCCGCAAGCCCACCAGCAACAGCTTTCCGAGTGGGCACACCTTGGCCGCTTTCGCCACCGCCGTCGTCCTGCCTGATTCCACAGCCGAGACGGCGGCCTACGTCGGATTCGCCGGCGCCGTGGCGGCCAGCCGGGTGCACCTGCGGGCCCACCACCCCAGCGACGTGCTGGGCGGTGCGGCCATCGGCGCCACTCTGGGTCTGCTCCTCCGTCCCCTGGTCAACGTGGTGACCCCGGGCCCGCGGGGCCGGTCCCGGCGCAAGGCGAAGGGAATGGGGCCTCGGGGCTACGTGTTGAAGAAACTATGAAGCCATTCGCCGTCACCTGGGACTACCGGTGTCCTTTCGCCCGCAACGCCCATGAGCACCTGGTCACCGCGTTGGCCGACGGCGCGGACTGGGATGTCACCTTTCTTCCCTTCTCACTGAGCCAGGTACACGTGCCCGAGGGCGGCACCCCGGTATGGGACGACCCCGGCAAGTTCAAGGACCTGATCGCCCTGGCGGCCGGTGTGGTGGTGCGCGATCAATATCCAGAGCAGTTCTGGGCGGTGCACGAGGCCCTGTTCTCGGCCCGTCATGATGAGTCGCTCGACCTCCGGGAAGCCGCGGTGGTCGCCGGCGTCCTCGAGGCTGCGGGTGTCCCCGGTGACAAGGTGCTGGCCGAGGTGAAAGCGGGCGCCCCGATCGAAGAGATCAAGCGTTCGCACCTCCAGGCGGTCAACGAATGGAGTGTCTGGGGGGTCCCGACCTTTGTGGTGGACGGCCGGGCGGTCTTCGTCCGGCTGATGAGCCGGCCCCAGGGCGATGCCGCGCTGGCCCGTCGCACCATTGAGGGGATCGTGCGCCTGGTGGACGAGCAGCCGGACCTCAACGAGTTCAAGTACACGACCCTGGAGCGCTGAACTTCGGCGAGGTCAGCCCGAACAGGCGATTTCGCTGAGCAAGGCGAAGGTGCGGTCCCGCTCCTCCCGCGTGCCGACGATGGAGGCCACGAAGTCGGTGGCACCGGCGGCGGCCAGCTTGTCGATCGAGGCCCGGACCGCGTCCTCGTCTCCCACTATGGCGACGTCGGCCGGGCTCGCCGCGCCCTCCTTGTCCAGCATCGCCTTGTACGACGGAAGGTTCGGGTAGATGGCGAATTCCTCGTTGATGCGCTCGCGCGCCGCCTCAATGTCCGCGGTGACCGAGATCGGTAGCGACACCCCGATCCGCGGGGCTGGCCGCCCCGCCTTCTCCGCCGCGGCGCGGATGACGGGCGCAATGTGCGATTCGATGGTCGAGATACCGGTCATCCAGGTGACGGTGCCGTCCGCCACGCGCCCGGCCAGCTTGAGCATGGTGTCACCCAACGCGGCCACCAGGACCGGAGGGGCGCTGACGTCGCGCACCTCCAGCGGAGCGAACGCATTGGTCGTGATGCGCTCGCCGGCCACGTTGACCTTCTCACCGTGCAGGAGGGGCATCAGGGCCGCCAGGTACTCCTTCATGTAGCGGGCCGGCTTTTCGAAGCTGATGCCCCACATCCCCTCGACCACCACCTGGTGGGAGAGGCCGATGCCCAGGATCAGGCGGTTGGCGGTGGCCAGCTGCACCGTGAGGGCCTGCTGGGCCAGCATCATCGGGTGCCGGGGATAGATCGGCACCACGCCGGTGCCCAGGCCGATGCCGGGAACCTGTGCCCCCGCCGCCGCCAACAGGGTCAGCGCGTCGGGCCCGAAGATCTGCACCGCGAAGGCATGGTCCAGTCCGGCCTCGGCGAACCGGCGCAGCTGGGCCACCGTGTCGGCCAACGACCGGTCGACGTCGATCAGGCTGCCGATGCGTAGGGGTTTGGCCATGGGTGCTCTCGTCTCCTCGATAGTGTGCCGGCAGTGTCCGGTCCACCGCTGTTGCCGAGGATACCGAGCTGAGCGCCCACCACGTCGGGTTCGTGGGAGCCGGGCAATTGGCACGAATGGCCGCCGAAGCGGCCAGCGCCCTGGGGCTCTCGGTGGCGGTGCTGGCGGAGCACCCGGACGACGCGGCCTGCGCCGTGGCGGCGGAGGTCCTTGTGGGCTCCCCCCTGGTCGAGGCCGACCTGCGCGCCCTGGCCGCCCGATCGGAGGTGATCACGTTCGACCACGAGCAGGTCGACCTCTCCATCCTCCGCACCCTGGCGGCAGACGGGGTCCCCATCCGACCCGGGCTGCCAACGCTGGAGATGGCCACCGACAAGGCCCATATGCGGTCGGTGCTGGCGGCGGCCGGGATCCCCGTCCCGGCGCACCTGGTGCTCGATGCGGGCCCCGCCGGACACGCCGCGCCGGCGGCGGAGATCGAAGCGTTCGCCGCCCGGCACGGGTGGCCGCTTGTGCTCAAGACGGCCCGGGGCGGCTACGACGGGAAGGGGGTATGGATCGTCGACGACCCGGCCGAAGTGGCCCGGGTGACGGCGCCCTTGGTGGGCCGGCTGCTGATCGAAGAGATGGTGCCCTTCCAGGCGGAGCTGGCCGTCATGGTGGCGCGCCGCCCATCGGGGGAGATGGTCACCTGGCCGGCCGTGGAGACGGCCCAGGTGGACGGGGTGTGCCGAGAGGTCCTGGTGCCGGGCCGCCTGCCCCCCGACGTGGTCGAGCGTGCCCGCGCCCTCGGGCAGTCGGTGGCGGAGATCGCCGGGGCCGTGGGTGTGCTGGCGGTGGAGCTCTTCTGGTCCGGAGGTGTCCTGATGGTCAACGAGATCGCGGCCCGTCCCCATAATTCTGGGCACTGGACCATCGAAGGCGCGCTGACGTCGCAGTTCGAGAACCATCTCAGGGCGGTCCTCGACCTGCCCCTGGGATCGCCGGCTCCCCAGCACGACCAGGTGGCCAGCGTCAACATTTTCGGCGGCGCCGGGGGGGAGGATCCCCTGGCCCTTCTACCCGGTGGCCTGGCCACCGAAGGGGCCCATATCCACCTGTATGGCAAAGCGACCAGGCCAGGGCGCAAACTAGGGCACGTGACCGTGTGCGGAGACGATGCCGGAGAAGTGCGGGAGCGGGCCTGGGCGGCCGCAGTGGCCCTGGGGACGCCCCGTCCGCAGGTTCTCCTGACCCCCTCGGGACGGACCGCATGACCCCGTTGGTCGCGGTGGTGATGGGGAGCTCGTCGGACCTTTCGGTCATGCAGGACGCCATCGGGGTGCTCGAGCGGTTCGGGGTGCCGCACGAGGTGCGGGTGGTGTCGGCCCACCGGACCCCGGACGACATGATCGCCTTCGGGCATGCCGCCGCCGCCCGGGGCCTGCGGGTGATCATCGCCGGCGCCGGCGGAGCCGCCCACCTGCCGGGGATGTTGTCCTCGGTCACCACCCTGCCGGTGATCGGGGTCCCGGTGGCACTGGCCCATCTCGACGGGCTCGATTCGCTTCTCTCGATTGTGCAGATGCCCCGCGGGGTGCCGGTGGCGACCATGGCGGTGAACGGGTCCCGTAACGCCGGGCTGCTGGCGGTTCGTATCCTGGCGGGGGGCGATCCCGTCCTGACGGCGCGCATGCAGGAGTTCCAAGAGGAGCTCGCCGCCGCCGCCCGGGCGCAGGACGCCGAAGTCGCCGAAGGAGGAGAGGAGGGCCATGAGTGAACCGACGCTGGCGCAGCGGCTCGGGTACGCCGCCGACGCCAAACTCCTCATCATCAACGCCGACGACCTCGGCTCGTGCCACTCCGCCAACGTCGGGGTCTTCGAGTGCCTCGCCACCGGGATCGTCACCAGCGCCACGCTGATGGTGCCGTGCCCGTGGGCCCGCGAGGCTTCGAGCCGTTACCGGGGCGAGGACATCGGGGTCCACCTGACCCTCAACGCCGAGTACGAGCTCTACCGCTGGGGGCCCATCACCCACGCCCCGTCACTGCTCGGCGGCGACGGCGGGTTCCCGCGGACGATGGAGGACGTGTGGGACCACGCCGACCTCGATGAGGTGCGACGGGAGTGCCGGGCCCAGATCGAGCGCGCCATCCTCTGGGGCTTCGACGTCAGCCATCTCGACGCCCACATGGGCACGCTGCAGTTCCGGCCCGAGTTCTTCGATGTCTACCTGGACATGGCGATCGAGTTCCGGCTGCCCCTGCGCATGATCGGCGCCGGCATGGAGCGCTACGTCGGCTTTCCCGGCCGGGCCGTGGCGGCGGAGGCGGGTGCCATCTTCACCGACCAC
>Ga0302325_10008704_pt1 | contig 22270 bp, 16 predicted proteins | sample Palsa_T0_2_FD_201948 | JGI IMG/M metagenome (GOLD analysis project Ga0302325, IMG submission 201948) | Peat permafrost microbial communities from Stordalen Mire near Abisko, Sweden - Palsa_T0_2 | ecosystem: Environmental > Terrestrial > Soil > Palsa > Peat permafrost | place: Sweden: Abisko...
TGGGGCCGTCGACAGCGAGAATGCCGGTGGCGAGGGTGAATACCTCGCCCGGGCCGTCCCTGTCCTCGTCCCACATCCGCCTGATCGCGTCCAGGCCCACGACAGGTTCCTCGTAGGGGGAGTGCAGGTAGGTGGCGCCGTCGGTGAAGATCTCCGCGAGGCCATCGGTGCCGGGCGCACGCCACGCCGCCTCGTAGTCCGCCAGCCACCTGGCGACCATCACGCGGTCCGTCATCTACCCTATGGTGCCGGACAACGATGCGGCTTGCCAGCAGCACCTCAGCCCGATGAGCTGTGCCCGCGGCAGGAAAGTCGCAGGGCCCTGATCCGGCCGGGCATGATTGACAACGTTCCGCGCGGCGGCAGAAGCGGAAGTCGCTGGAACGAATCGTGCCGCAAGATGGACGCCGCGATCGTCCGACGCTCGGCACCAGAGATGGGTCCGACGACGCCCCGATATGAGTGACCTAGCCGAAATGCGGGTAATCGTCCCCGCCATCACCGACGAGCAGGCGAAAGCCGCCGCCACCAGCTGGCTTGCCTGGATCAGCAAGCACCGCCAGAACATCGAGCCAGCGCAGCACGAATGAACTGCTCCACTTCGACCTGCCAGCCGACCGCTGGGTCTGCGCAGGCGAATGAGGCGAGCAGGTCACGATCAGCGGGACGTCCATGCCCTACGATGCCGGGGCAGGCTTCGCAGGCTCTTCGAAGTTAGCCGGGGTCATGTTTTCGGCTGGTGACTGGGCGTGACTGCCGGCTGGGGAGACTCTGTGATCGCCGGGCGCCACTGGTGCAGGCCGTGCGGACCCGGCGTCGCTGGTTTCGCGGGTTTGCGGAAGGAATATGCCAGGCGTGCCTCCAGCTTGGCGATCCGGTTCAGGGCCGCTCCTACCTCGGCTGGCACCGCCACGTCACTCTCGCCGCCTGCCCCCTCTGCACCCAGCCCTTAGGCCTCGACCGCCTCGCCGCCCTCACCCCCAACCTAAAAAAGTACTACTAGAGCTCTTTGGCGAACTCCTGGTAATGCCGGCTGATCCGTTCGCTGCTGCCGTAGTAGGCGTGCCGACTCATATCCGCGCTGAACCGGCTCGCCGGCGGCGTGCGGCCGAGTGCCTCGGCCATGGCGCGGACGTGGTGGGGTGCGCAGCCACAACAGATGCCGAAGTAGTTGACTCCGAGCGCAGCCGCCGCCGTAGTGAACGCGCCCATCTCGTAGCGGTTGGCTAGAAACGGGTCTAGCGCGGTCGGGAATGGCCGCCCATCCGGGATCAGGTCGCAATTTTGGTCGGTGAGCGATTGGAACGTTGGCTCGGCTTCTGTCGTGCGGTACGGCACCGGCAAGGCGGCGATGTAGCCGTCGCACGCGGCGCGGATTTCACCGAGTAGCGGCAGCATGGTGGCGGGCCCGCGGATGCAGTTCAGCCCGACCACATCGGCCCCGGCGTCTTGCAGGCGACGGCATGCCTCGCCGATCGGGGCCCCCCCGCGGACGATGGGCTGGCGATGAATAGTGAGGGTGACCACCGCATCGAGGTCGTGCGCCTTGATTGCTTCCAGCGCGAGCAATGCCTCGCCGGGATAGTCGAAGGTCTCGGCGATCACGAAGTCGACGCCAGCCTCGGCGGCCCACCCGACCTGCTCGGCGAACATGCCGCGGACGGCCTCATGCGTCGCGGGATCGTCCGGCTCGTAGACGTTGGTGTTGCAGATATTGCCGGCCACCAGGGAGTCGTGCTCGGCGCCGACCTCCTTGGCGATACGCAGCGCCTGCCGGTTCAGCCGCTCGAGGTCGCCCTCGCGGCCGATCACCGCCAGCTTCTCGCGGTGGGCGTAGTAGGTGAATGCCTCAACCACGTCAGATCCGGCATGCACGTATTCTCGGTGCAGTCCGGCTACCATATCGGGCTCCTCGAGCACCACCTCTGGTACGTACGCCCCGGCCTGCAGGTAGCCGCGACGCTCGAACTCGAACAAATAACCCTCGGCGCAGATCACCGGTCCGGCCGCGAGCCGATCGAGAAGCTTGCCCATGCACGACACCTCCAGGGTCCTATAGTCGGAACGACTGTACCGGGAAAATTTAGCAGGGATGCCTCGATGAAATCTTGCGCGCAGGTGGTCGTCATCGGCGGTGGTGTGGTTGGCGCCTCGGTCCTGTTCCACCTCACCGAGCTGGGCTGGACGGATGTCGTGCTCGTCGAGCGCAAGGAGCTCACCGCCGGCTCGACCTGGCACGCTGCGGGCGGCATGCACACGCTCAACGGTGACCCTAATATCGCGAAGCTGCAGCAGTACACCGTCGGGCTGTATCGCGAGATCGAGCAGCGCTCCGGCCAGGACTGCTCCATCCACATGCCTGGCGGACTCATGCTGGCCGGCGACCGGGAGCGGATGGACTGGCTGCGGATGGCCCAGGCCCGCGGCCGCTACCTCGGCATGGATATGGAGATCATCTCGGCGGCCGAGGCAAAGGGGATGTTCCCGCTTCTGGAGGAGCAGTACTTCATCGGTGCGCTCTTCGACCGGGCCGAGGGTCACGTCGACCCGACCGGGGTCACCCTGGCCTATGCCGGCTGCGCGCGGCAGGCCGGCGCCGATATCTGCCAGCACACCTGGGTGAGCGACCTGCGTCAGCGCCCCGACGGCACGTGGGACGTCATCACCGACTCCGGCGAGATCCATGCCGAGCACATCGTCAACGCCGGCGGGCTGTGGGCACGTGAGGTGGGCCGGATGATCGGCCTGGAGCTGCCCGTGCTCGCGATGGAGCACATGTACTTGATCACCCAAGACATGGCTGAGGTGGCCGAGTACAACGCGGCCACCGGAAACGAGCTGCCGATGGGCCTGGACTTCGACGGCGAGCTCTACATCCGCCAGGAGGGCGGCGGGATGCTGCTCGGCACGTACGAGCAAGCGTGTGTGCCCTGGTCGCCCCGCGAGACGCCGTGGACCTTCGACCAGCAGCTGCTGGCCCCCGATCTCGACCGGCTCGCCCCGTCGCTGGAGATCGCGTTCAAGCACTATCCGGCGCTGGCTGACGTGGGGATCAAGAAGGTGATCAATGGGCCGTTCACCTTCGCGCCGGACGGCAATCCCCTGGTCGGCCCGGTGCCCGGCGTGCGCAACTGCTGGGTGGCCTGCGCGGTGATGGCCGGGCTGTCGCAGGGCGGCGGTGTCGGCCTCACCCTCGCGCGCTGGATGGTCGACGGCGATCCGGGTGAAGACATCTGGGCGATGGACGTGGCCCGCTTCGGCAACTGGGCGAGCCTCGCCTACACCAATGCCAAGGTGCGGGAGAGCTACAGCCGCCGGTTCCGTATCACCTTCCCCAACGAGGAACTCCCGGCCGGCCGGGAGCTGCATACCACGCCGATCTATGACCGGCTCACCGCCCACAACGCGGTATGGGGCGCGAGCTTCGGGCTCGAGCATCCCCTGTGGTTCCAGCGGCCGGGGGAGGAGCCGCGCGAGGACGTGACGTTCCGCCGCTCCAACGCCTACCCGGCCGTCGCTGAAGAATGCACCATGGTGCGCGAACGCGTCGGGCTCACCGAGTGCTCCAACTTCGCCAAGTACCGCGTGACCGGCGTCGGCAGCGCCGGCTGGCTGCAGCGGCTGTTCACCAACCGGCTGCCGCGACCCGGCAGGATCAACCTCACTGCCGCGCTGGATCGGGGCGGTCACATCGTCGGGGAGTTTTCCGTGGCGCGGGTCGGTACAGACGACTTTTTCCTGTTCGGCTCGCACGTCGCCGAAGCGCATCACTCGCGCTGGTTCCTTGGCCACCTCGCTGATGGTGTGCGGTTGGACGTGCTGGGCTTGTCCCTGGTGGGCCTCTCGCTGGCCGGTCCGGGCGCCCGCGACGTGCTGCAATCGGTCACCGACGCTTCTCTGGCCACCGGCAATTACCCGTTCATGACGTTCCGCCGGATCGACGTTGGGATGATCCCCGCTTACGTCGGCCGGATGACCTACACCGGGGATCTTGGCTACGAGATCTGGGTCGCACCGGAGTATCAGCGAGCACTGTTCGATCTGCTGTGGCAGGCGGGGAAGCCATATGGCATCGGCCTGTTCGGGTTCCGGGCGTTGATGTCGCTGCGCATGGAGAAGATGTTCGGTACGTGGGCGCGCGAGTACCGGCCGGTCTACACGCCGGTGGAGGCGCGAATGCACCGATCGCTCAAGCTCGATCATGACTTCATCGGCCGCGCTGCGGTGGAGGCGGAGCTGGCGCGCGGCCCGGCCCGGACGCTCGGCTACTTCGACATTACCCCCGATCCGGCCGAACCAGCCGACGTCGTCGGCGACGAGCCGATCTGGCACGGCGGGGCAGTGGTGGGCTGGGTGACGTCCGGCGCGTATGCGCATTACAGCCGCCGCTCTCTAGCATTCGGCTACGTGCCGAGCGAGCTCGCGGTGCCCGGCACGATGTTCGAGGTGGAGATCATCGGCCAGCGCCGTCCGGCGAGATTGCTACCCGAACCGGTGCTCGACCCGGCGGGCCATCGCATGCGCGTCTGATGGGACGCCATCCTGACCTCGAACGACGGGCCGAGCTGCTGGACGAGGTGGTCGGCTACCTCGGCCGGCACGGCGTCGCCGGAGTGTCACTGCGGCCAGTTGCCCGCGCACTGGGTGTGTCGGTCAACGCGCTGGTGCATCACTTCGGCAGCAAGGACGAACTGGTGGTCGCCGCATTGCGGCGGGCCGCTGAGATTCAGCGAGGAGTCGAAGGGCGTTGGCGGCGGCAGGTACCTCACATCTCCATGGCGGAGTTGCAGCGGCGCTGGTGGCGGTGGATCAACCGCAGCCCGGAGCACTTGGCGCTGGTGCGACTGGGTCTCGAAGCCGCCACGCTGGACGCCACGGTCAGCGGTCTGCCCGGTGATGTGCGTGCGGAACAGATCTCGTTTTGGCGCGAGGACATCGCCGACGGCCTGATCGCCGACGGCATCAACCCCGAGGACGCCGAACGCGAGGCGTCGCTGGTAAAGGCGACGTTCACCGGCCTGGTGCTTGACCTGCTCGCCACCGGTCACCGCAAGCGGCTCACCGAGGCGCTTGAATGCGCCCTCAGTCGTCTCGACGACCTGAGGCAGTCGGCCCCGTGAGGGTGGCCGCAGGCAGACTCCAACGGCACACTCGTCTTGGCAGATCGCTCTCACCGGACTGATCCGAGGTTTGGGCCTCAGGCCGCGCCGATCGACATCATCACGGTGAGTAACAGGGGATGACCGGGGAGAACGCTCACCGAGCCGCCGTTCTGTGCGGCCTGGGGCACTATCGCCGCTCGCCGTTGAGGTGTGCAGATCAGGCAGTCTGGCGCGGGGAGGACGATAGTGACCCGGGGTTCAGACGTGGTCGTTTTTGTTCCACAGCTGGTGAGTAAGGCCGCTAGGTGAGGTGACCGACTCGATGGTGAAGCGGTCTTCGAGGTGGCTTGATCCGTCCCAGAGGGTTACGCCGCTCCCGAGGGTTATCGGCACGATCACCAGGTGCATGAAGTCGATCAGGCCGGCCTGGAGGAACTGACGCACGGTCGAGGGTCCTCCGCCGATGCGGACGTCGCGGCCATCCGCAGCTTCCTGGGCGAGGCGAAGTACTTCGTCCGGCGGCGCGTTGACGAACCGGAAGCTCGTCCCGTTGGGAAAGTCAATCGTGGGGTGCGGGTGGTGGCTCATGACGAACACTGGTGTCTGGAATGGTGGCTCGTCGCCCCACCATCCCCGCCATCCGTCGTCGGGCCAGTCGCCGACCTGGGGACCGAACTTGCGGCGCCCCATTATCTCGGCGCCGATGCCCTGGCTCCACATGCTGGTCAGGGCGCGGTCCAGCGTGATGGGGGCATCCGCCTGATCGACGCCATGGATTACCCGGCCGTCGAACAACTCGAACAGCCGCTCGGCGCCGCCGATCGGGGCGTCGAGCGTCACATGCCCGCCGGCGGCGTAGCCGTCGAGGGAGATGTTCAGATTATGGACCCGGGTGCGGGGCATCACGACTCCTTCTGTGACCGGACGCAGCTTCTGAAATATAGACCGATGGGGATGGCCGGGCTCATCGCTGGCGCTGACATCGCGCTCGGTGGCCGCTCTCCTCCCGCATCACACGCGACCCAGCATGGTCAGCCAGAGCAGTGACGGGGATCCTCACGGCAAGCTCCCGCGTCGATACCGAGCAGGAACGATCTCCGCGCTACCCCCGGATTCCGGGAAGTGGTTCGCTGAGCGCTCCGCCTGTGCGGCCATGACGGGCTGGCTCGGCGCTCACCCGTCACATCCGGCGTGGTCATCGCTACTGCCAAGGCGGTTCGGCCAGGCCGTCGAACAACTGCGCATAGCGCACCGCCGCTGAGCCGGGGGGCTGCTCTGTCAGCCGCTGTCCCACCTGGCGCGTCAATGGGATACAGAACGTCAGGGCCGGGGGAACAGCCAGAACTCGCGCATGATGGCGAAGGACCAGGCGCCGAGCCCGAACATCGCGACGGCGGCGGCGGCGGTGGATGTCACCGCGGCCAGCGATGCCCGGCGGGGCAGGCGAGTCACCAGCCAGCTGCCGAGCAGCGAGATAGCGCCCGCGGCGGGGACGTAGAAGCGGGCGAACTGCAAGGTCGAGCCGAAGGGGCTGGCCGTCCATGTGTAAGCGGCGTACAGTCCCCACACGCTGAACCACGACGCGGCCAGGGCCAGCCCCACGGCCAGGTCGCGGCGGGCGGCCGCGGCCTGCTCATCCCCGGCGCTGCGCAGCCTCGCCCGCCGTGCGGCGATCCACGCCAGCGCCGCCAGCCCGGGCACCAGCATGGGCATGGCCTGGATCAGGTGGGCCGGCATGTACCGCAGGTTGGGCAGCACCGCGCCAAGGCTGAAGGTGATCTCCCCGGGCCGGTACCCGGACCTGAGCGGCCCGCCGTATACCAGGTCGTCGAACAGGCCCACGCCCGCGCCGGACACCGCGACCGAGCCCAGCCACCATCGCAGCGCGGCCGCCGGCACCGCGCGCAGCTTGCAGGCCGCGACAACCGCCACGACGGCGCAGCCGAGCACCACGATGTCGGTGTAGCGGACGAATACTGCGATCTCCAGTGCCGCGAACCCGGCCAGCCCGGCCCAGGTGCGCCGCCTGGTGGCGGCCTCGGCGGCCAGCACCGCCCACAGCAGGGCGCCGGTGCCCGCGGCGATCAGGGAGGCATCGGTGAACGTCGGCATGTAATCGCGCCAGGCGAACAGCAGCGCCGCGCCCGAGGAGCAGAACAGCACCACGGCGGCCGCCCCGCCGTAGCGGCCCAGCCAGCGCCGGGCACCGAAGAACAGGCCCAGGCAGCCCAGCGCCCCGTAGCACAGCGGCGCCAGCCGGATGATCCCGGCCGCCTGGAACGGCGCGGCCAGGAACGGGTAACCGGGATCCTTCTCGCTGATCCACCGCCCGCCGGGAAGCTGCACCCACTGCAGGACACCCGGGGCGCCCGCCACCGGGCCGGGCAGCTGAGCAGCCAGCCGGTCAACCTGGGCGGTGGACAACGTCAGGAAATGCCCCTGGGTCATCGCGACGATCGAGGCGCGATAGGCATAATCGTCCGGCTCCACCAGCCTGGACGCGGAACTCAGCACCACTGCGCAGAGCACCGCGAACGCGGCCAGGGCAGCGAAAGCCTCCAGGCGGTCCCGGCTCACCCGAACCCAGGCCCAAGGCCCCGGCTCATCGCCGGCCCGGGCCATCAGGCTCATACCCGTTTCGTTCATCACTGCCGTCACCTTCGGTGACATCGTTGCATGCCCGAAGCTGGCGGCGCGCCCGGCATCGCGCCGAGGTCTGCGCACAACGGAACGGGCGGCTGCGCATTCGCTACAATTTGGGTCTTACGCCCTATGGACTGCCGGTCTGCTGGCCGCACTAGCCGTTCGGCCCGTTCCGTTATGCATTGTCACCATATCACGCGGCGTTAATGATCAAGGGCACAGCGACGTATGCCAAGGTCAGGCAGCCTATAGACGCGTCCAATCGGCGATGACATCGGGGCCTCATCATCAGTACCCGGCCACGCTGAGCGAGCTGCCCCTGAATTAAAGGTAACCCCTTGGATCTTCCCGTCCTTTACCTGGTAGACGACGACGGCATGCACCTCGTCCCAGCTGACCACAGCGCCAGCGGTCGCGAGTACGGCCAGTGCCCCTATTGCATTACGCAGCCACCCGCGGCCGGTGTCCCCGCCAGCGCCTCACCTCGCCTCAGCGCTCATGCCGATATCCCCGCCAGCCCCCACCAGCAGGCCGGCCGTACCCGCGTGCTGCCTTCCGCGCCAGTCCGTGGCGGCGCCGCGTTCTTCCCAGCGTCTGTCACGTTTCCCCGCCTCCCGGCCGCCTGGCGTCCGGCAGCATCTCTGAGATAGCTTATCTAAATCAGATCGGTTAGGCATGTCAACCCGGTTCCCATCCCGCCCGCAGGGGGCGCTATGGCAAACTGGTGTAGCCAAGACAGCGGAGAGAGGCGGGACGGCGTGTCACCCAGGAACCGGGCGGGCGCAGGCGGCGGCGTGCCCGAGCGCAGGGACGTCTACGAGCGGCTCGCTGATGAGCTGCGCGAGTCGATCACCTCCGGGCAGTACCAGCCGGGGGACAAGCTGCCGAGCACGCTGGAGCTGATGGCCCGCACGGGGGTGGCGAACCTGACCGTCCGCGGCGCGTACCGCGTCCTGGTCGAGGAGGGCCTGGTCGAGCCGGTGAGCAAGCGCGGCTTCTACGTCCGCCGCCCCAACCTGATGACCTGGCACCTGAACCCGCCCGCCGGCCGGCCGCGTGCCGCCGCGCCGCTCGATGGCTGGGCGGCCGACGCCGAGGCCGCCGGGCTGGCGCACCGGGAGGAGATCAGCGTCGCGATCGAGGACGCCAGCGTGCTGATCCTCGGCCGCCCGGCGGGGGAGCGCCTCGGCCTGAAGCCGGGCTCCCGGGTCCTGGTCCGCCGCGCGACCCGGTTCACCGGCCCCGCCGGCGGGGGCGCGCCGCTGGCCCCGGACTCACTGTCGGACGCCTACTACCCCTACGACCTGGTCCGCGACACCCCGCTCGCCTCCCCGGCCGCCGTCAGCCCTGCCGGGATCCTCGCCGGGCTCGGCCATCCGCTGCGCGGCTACGACGACGAGATCAGGCCGCGGCTGGCCACCGCGGAGGAACGCCGGATCCTCAGCCTCGCGCAGGTCTCGGTCATCCTGGAACTCGCCCGCACCGGCTACGACGCCGAGCGCCATCCCCTGCTTGTCTGCCACCAGATCCGCCGCGGCGACGGCGCGATCTACCACTACCAGCTCAGCAACCCCGGCCACCGCCCCGCCACCCGGCCATCCCGCCCGCCCGCCACGCCATCCCGCGCCACCGCCCGCACCTAGCCACAGGCGCCGCGTGGTCACCCGCCGAGCCAGTGGATTCTCAGGACGAGCACGAGATCATCGGGCGGGCAGGCCGCGGCAGCATGCCAGGACGTTCGGGATGCAGTGCGGTCATCGTTGCCCCGGGTGGATCGGCGACACGCCCCCAGCGTAGGCGCAGCAGGGCAGGGAAGTCCGCAAAGCCGGGCCGGGGGAGGGCAGCAACATGCCGCGGCGCAATGGCCTGGCCCCGCCACCTGGTCAGCCATCTGCTGCCGATCGCGCCCGGCGTCCCTCCCGCGCTCGGCGTCCTCCCGCGTGCGGCTGCTGATCAGCACCTAATCCCCGTAAGGCACCTGCGCCAGCGCGGCGGCCAGCTGCGCCGAGCGGTCCGCCCGTTCCCGTAGGTCACGGCGGCCTACCAGCAAGATCCAGCTCTGCTGCAACGCCATCTCGCACATAGGCAGCCAGCCGTTATCAGTCAAGCAGGGGGTGCCGGGACTTCTACGTCCAGATGGGTGCCACCAGGTGGAATAGTCGCACATAGCTGGGCCGCACTGGCGCGTTCGCACAGCTGATCTTCGACGTGGAGCCGCTGGTAGGCGGACGGCGAGAATGACAGGGTGAGGTTTTCCTGAACGCCTCCGGTGGCGTTGGGGGGGAGCGTCCACCCGACTAGGCTGTCGCAGGCGGAAGGCTTGTAAGAACAGGGGTCTGCGGCACACGGGAAGCTATCGGGCGGACGCTTTACCCCTGTACACAGCCTTTTTATTTTCGTGGCGCGGGGGAGCGCAGTGACGTCAATATCGACCCTGTCGGGGGCTGGAACCTTTGCTGACGTGATCGTCAGCGAGAGCACCGCGGATGTTTTGCTGACCACTGTCACCTTGCCGCCGAGCTGAGCAAATGGCGAGGCCTGACTGGCGCTCTCGAGACGCAATGCGGCGTATCCGGCGATAGCTAAGAACATGACACTCGCCAGGACAAGATACAACTGAAGATCGAAAGGCTTTTCACTCCACGGCTTCAAATCAGCGCTATTGTGCTCTTTCGGCTCGGAGTTCTCGTGCTTGGAGGAGCTAAGCGACAGGATCAAATGTGCCGGAGACATCAATGCTAGGGAAACGATAATCAGGAGTCCGCCGATGCTGGCGCTTTGCCACTCTTGGGATGAAGATGTAACAAATGGTATATGGATAACAGCCGGCAGAAATGTCACCAGGGCGAATATGAACAGCAGGCTAGCCACTGCCCGCCTATTGGTAAGGCAACCAGGATTAGTTCTATTAGAGCCGCCCTTGAATATGCTCAATATCGCCGCCATAATGCTGAGCAGGAAAGCAAGTGCGACGATTCCGACGAATGGTTCCTCGTTACGCAATATCGATGCAAGCTCGCCCGACTTGATGCCGATAAAGCTCAATATCGCGCCAAAGCCAGCGATCAGGAATCCGAGCAGGTTCTTTGCTGTATCGATGCCTTTACCGGCGGTGGGAGCAGCGCTCGCCTGGACGTCCTTTTCTTTGGTGGCAGGAGTGCCCGCTGCTAACTTGATGCCGGCAAAGCTCAGCACTGCGTCCAGGCCGCTGGCGAGGAACCCGAACAGGCTTCTTTCAGCGCCGCTTGCTCGGTCTGTAGGGTTGTCCGCCATCCCGCATCCGCTCTCGCGAGGCTCTGGCCGCAAGGAGCCTGGAGCACGCCCCGCCACCCTAACTATCCCCAGGCCTAAGCACCTAATCGTATGTTAGCCCTTAATTAATCGAAATAGCATTCAAATTACTCGTCCACTCGGCTGGCATGACCATCACCGAGGACATCGGCGGCGTCATCTCACGGTCCCCGCCCAGGCGTGGACGGCACCTGTCTGAACACAGCGCTCCACAGCAAGCGCTGGAAGCTCCGCGTAGGGAGAGCTAGTCCCGGGCAGCGGCCAGCCTGTCCAGACCGTGGTAAAGAAGGTCCGGGGCGGATATCCGTTGAGGCGATGTCCAGAAGTCCCTACCGTTAATGGGTAGCGGCAGTAGCGATGGCCGCGTGGGCTGTCGGCGCGTGCCGGGTCCGCGGTTGATCGGATGCAACTGGTTATCGCCGAGATGAAGGGCCGGGTGGTCGCTGGTGCGGTGCCCTTCGTGCCGTCGTGAGAATCCCGGCGGGGCGCGGTTCTGTCTGCACTGTGGTGCGCGGCTGAGTGTTTCGTGTCCGGGCTGTGGCGTGGCGCTGCCGCCGGATGCCAGGTTCTGCCCAGAGTGCGGGCGCGCGGTGGCCATCGCGCCGGCGCCGGCTGGTTACACCCCGGCGCACATCACTGAGCAGATCCTGGCCGTCCCGAGCGCCATCGAGGGTGAGCGCAAGCAGGTGAGCGTGCTGTTCTGCGACATCGTGGCCTCCAGCGCTCTGGCTACGGACCTGGGCCCGGAGGAGTTTCACCTGGTGATCGACCGTTTTTTCCGGGTCGCGATGGCCGAGGTGCACCGTTACCAGGGCACCATCAACCAGTTCCTCGGCGATGGGTTCATGGCACTGTTCGGGGCACCGGTCGCGCATGAGGACCATGCCCGGCGCGCGGTGCTGGCGGCGCTGGGCATCGCCACGCAGGCCGAGGTGAAGATCAGGATCGGGATCAACAGCGGCCTGGTCGTGGTGGGGACGATCGGTGATGATCTGCGGGTGGATTACACCGCGTTCGGTGACACCACGGTGCTGGCCGCCCGGTTGCAGGCCGCGGCGGCGCCGGGCGCGGTGCTGCTGAGCCAGCGGACCGCAGAGCTGGTGCGCGGCTATTTCCAGCTGCAGGAGGTCACCCCGGTCAAGGTCAAGGAACGCACCGTGTACCCGCTGCGGGTGACCGGGCTGGGTGCCCGGACCGGGCGGATTGCCTCCGGCGATGAGCTGATCCCGTTCACGGGCCGGGACCGTGAGCTTGCCGAACTGCAACGGGCACTGGAGGTCGCGGCCGACGGCGAGGGCCAGGTGGTGGGCCTGGCCGGAGACCCGGGTCTGGGTAAGTCCCGGCTGGCGTTGGAGTTTCGCCGACTGGCCGAAACCCACGCAGAGGTGCTGGAAGGCCGGTGCCTGTCCTATGGGGCCAGCATCGCCTATCTGCCGCTGTTCGAGCTGGTACGCAACGCTTGCGGCATCGCCGCCGATGATGCCCCCGAGCTGGCGGGGACCAAGATCGAGCGGAAAATCAAGGCGCTCGAACTCGACGTGTCGCTGGCACATTACCTGCGACATGCGTTCAGCCTGCCGACCGGCGACCCAGGGCTTGCCGCGCTCGACCCGCAGGCCATCCGGGCCCGCACCTTCGACGCACTGCGCTACCTGCTGGTGGCGGAGGCCGGGCAGCGGCCGCCGCTGGTGGTGCTGGTGGAGGATCTGCACTGGATCGACCAGACATCGGAGGATTTCCTGGCCGAGCTCACCGGCGATCTGCCGTCGGCGCCGATCATGCTGCTGGCCACCTACCGCCCCGGCTACTCGCCCCCCTGGACCGGCAAATCGTTCACCTCCCAGCTGGCGCTGCGCCCACTGACACCAGAAGCCAGCGAAAAGATCGTTACCTCCATCCTGCCCGGCCAGGACGAGGGTGCGACCGCGGTGATCGCCCAGCGCGGGGAAGGCAACCCGTTCTTTCTCGAAGAACTCGCACGGGCCAGCAGGGACATGGCCGCAGACACAGGGGTCGCAGACACAGGGGTCGCAGACACGGGGGAAGCCAGCGTGCCGGCGACGGTCCAGCAGGTGCTGGCCGCCAGAATTGACCGGCTCAGCGCCGACCAGAAGGCGGCGATCCAACTGGCCGCGGTACTCGGCCGGGAGTTCCCACTCGACCTCGCCGAGGAAGTCTGGGACGGCGGCGTCTCCCTGGCGGAGCGGTTCCAGGAGCTGAAAGCGCTGGAGTTCGTTCGCGAGCGACACGGCCTCCCTGACCGAGTCTTTGTGTTCAAGCACGCGCTGACCCGCGAGGTCGCCTACGAAGGCCTGCTGCACGCCCGCCGCCGGGAACTGCACGGGCGGGTCGGCGCCGCACTGGAACATTCTGAAGCCGGCCAGGGCTTCGAGCGCTCTGAACTGCTTGGCTACCACTACTCCCTCAGCGCGGAGCCGGCCCGGGCGATCCCCTACCTCGCCGCTGCCGGGGACCGGGCCAGGGACAGGTACGCCAATGAAGAAGCAGCCGCGCTTTACCGCCGCGCGATCGGGCTGCTCGAGGAACTGCAAGGCGGCCGTCAGCCTGATGGTTACGGCGCTATCTGCCAAGGCCTGGGCATCGTCGTGGAGCGGCTGAGCCGTTACGACGCGGCCATCGATGCCTACCAGAAGGCTCTTGCCGTGGCCCGCGACCCATTCCAGCGAGCTCACCTGCATGTGCTGTGCAGCGAGGCGGAAATCGGTGCCCATCGTCACCCAGAGGCACTGGCGCAGTGTGATCTGGCCGAGCAGGCGCTCGGACCGGCTTCCGATACGCCAGAATCACGATGGCTTTCATCGTGGCTCGCCGTACAAGGTTCGCGAATGGAGGCCTTGTACTGGCTCAACGACACTGAAGGGCACGCCCGGCTGATCGAGAGGGTCCGCCCCCTCGTCGAGACACACGGATCCGCCGAGCAGCGCGCAAGCTTCTTCCTCAGTATTGTGCAGCTATCTTTCCGCCGGGACCGTTACCTGGTAGCCGACGAGACCCTCGAATTCGCCCGCGCCGCTTGCGCGGCAGTCCAAGAGGTCACTCCTTCGCCGTGGTGGTGGTCGGGCTTTACCCTCGGGTTCACACTTCTCTTCCACGGAGATCTGGACGAAGCGACAGCAGTACTGCGGGAAAGCCTTGAGGAAGGCGAACGGCAGGGCGACGCCGGTACCCGGGCGCGATCCCTCACCTACCTCATGGTCGCCGACCGGAAGCGGGGCGACGTCGACGCAGTGCGGAAGGCTATCGGTACCGTGATCGAACGGGCACGCGAGGCCTCGCTCCCCGAATACGAGGCCATGGCCATCGCCAACCGCGCCTGGGTGGAGTGGCGTATGGGGGAAGAAGAGGCGGCAGCAACAGACGCCACGGCAGCGCTTGAAATGTGGAAACGGCTTCCCGTTCGCTACTTCTTCGACTGGATGGCGCTCTGGCCCCTCGTTGCGATGGCCCTGGCCTCCGGGCGCTTCGAGGCAGCGGCCGAGTACGCCCGCCGAATGCTCCCTCCCCCGCAGCAACTGCTCCAGGAGCCCGCCCGGACCTTGGTTGACAGCGCCGTTCACGCATGGGACGCAGGCATGCAAGCTGAAACGGAACAATTGCTTGGTCGTGCGGTACGCTCTGCCGGCGGTCTTGGATATCTGTGAAGACAGGGCTGGGACCGCTAGGATCGCCCGGCCAGGTAGTCGATGGGTGAGGTGTAGCAGCATGACTGAGAGGTATGTGCTGCGGCCTGTCACGCCTGAGGAGTTCGGTGCTTTCGGTGAGATACTCTCCCAGGCGTTCAATGAGAGCCCGTGGCCGGCTGAGGCCATCGAGCAGGAGCGGACGGTCTTCGAGTTCGACCGCAGCCTCGCCGCGTTCGACGGCGATGCGATAATCGGCACGGCGGGTGCGTACTCATTCCAGCTCACCACTCCCGGAGGGGTTGTGGGCGCGGCGGGTGTTAGCTTCGTCAGCGTCCTGCCCAGCCACCGGCGGCGCGGCATCATGTCGGCGATGATGCGTGACCAACTCGCCGACGTCGCCGCCCGGGGCGAGCCGGTTGCTGCGCTGTTTGCGTCCGAGTCGGCCATCTACGGAAGATACGGCTACGGCTGCGCGTCCGGGCAGCTGAGCTTGACGATCCGGCGCGGCGAAGGCGCACTGACACCAGCTACGGCAGGCGGTGCCCGGGCCGGCGGCCTGGTGCGGCTGCGGGCTGCGCCGCCCACCGACCTACGCACCGAGCTGGTCAAGGTCTACGATGCGGCGGCTCCGCATCGGCCCGGCATGATGGCCAGGAACGAGCGCTGGTGGCAAGATGTCCTCGCCGATCTGGAATTCTTCCGGCGGGGAATGAGCCCGCTGAAGTGCCTGCTGGCAGAGGACGACCTGGCTCCGCGCGGATACGCCCTGTACCGGACGAAAGCTGGCTGGGACGACGATGGCCTGCCGTTCGGCAGCCTGTCGGTGCACGAGCTCATTGCCGTCGATGGCGAGGCCACGGCGGCGCTGTGGACCGACCTGCTCACCAGGGACCTGATCGGCGAGGTGGTGGCCAGGCATCGGCCGGTCGACGACCCGCTGCTGGCCATGCTCGCTGACCGCCGCCGGGCACGCGCGTGCCTGACCGACGGGCTGTGGATCCGCCTCACCGATGTCCCGGCGGCGCTCCGCCAGCGGCGCTATTCCTGCGCAGCTAACGTTGTGATCGAGGTGAGCGACGACCTACTGCCCGCCAACGCGGGCCGGTGGCGGCTGCAGTGCCCCGGGCCGCCCGACGGCGGAGAGGCCAGCTGCGAGCGCACCACGGCCGCTGCTGACATCGTGCTGCCCGTGGCCGTCCTGGGGGCCGGGTATCTGGGCGGCACCAGGCTGGGCGCCCTCGCCTCAGCCGGCCTGATCACCGAGCACAAGCACGGCACACTGGCCAGGCTCTCGGCCGCTATGTACTCCGACCCCGCGCCCTGGTGCCCGTCGATGTTCTGAGGATCAGCCCGGGCTGCGAAGGTTTCGCTGCTGGGCATAACTGGTCGCAACCTCTTGCCGTGCCGGACGTCGTAAGGGTGGCGGCGCCGTCGTAAGGCAGAAGTCAGGCGGCCTGCTGGCTGGCCTGGCGGAACGGGACGTGATCGGCCAGAAGCGGAACCCCGCGGGGTGTCATGCCCCGGGACCGTCCGCGTGATCACGCCCTGGCCAGGACACGTTTCGCTCCGGTCCCGGGCCGACAGCAGGAAGGTTCGTGCGATGCGCACAACAAGCACCCTCGCGCTGGGCGCCGCCGCGGCGGCGGGAGCGCTGGTCTGGGCTGGCTTATCCGGGCCGGCGGCCGCTGGCGCGGCCGGCGCTGCCTCCCCGGCGCGGGCAGCTCACCCGGTCACCGTGTATGCCGCCAGCGGCTCGGGCACGGTGATCCCGATCCGGGCCGCGACGAACACGGCGCTGAAGGCGATCAGGGTCGGGAGGCTTCCCGCCGCGATCGCGATCACGCCGGACGGGCTGACCGCTTACGTCGTCAATGACACCTCCGGCACGGTGACGCCGATCCGGACCGCGACGAACACCGCGGGCAGGCCCATCAAGGTGGGCGCGTCCCCCCTCGCGATCGCGATCACCCCGAACGGGCAGACCGCCTACGTCGTGAACGGCGCCACCGGCGGTGACACCGTGACCCCGATCCGGACCGCGACGAACACCGCGGGCAAGCCCATCAAGGTCGGCAATGGCGCCTTCGCCATCGCGATCACGCCGGACGGGCAGACCGCCTACGTCGTCAATCAGGGCTCCGGCACGGTGACCCCGATCCGGACCGCGACCAACACCGCGGGCAAGCCCATCAAGGTCGGGAACACCCCCGCCTTCATCGCGGTCACGCCGGACGGGGCGATCGCGTACGTCGTCAACGAGGGCTCGGGCACGGTGACCCCGATCCGGACGGCGACCAATACGCCCGGCAGGGCCATCAAGGTTGGGAACGCCCCCGCCGCCATCGCGATCACGCCGGACGGGCGGACCGCCTACGTTGCCAACATCATCGGGCACACCGTGATCCCGATCCGGACGGCCACCAACACCCCCGGCAAGCCCATCAGCGCCGGGGGCCCTGGCAGTGACGCCAGCGAGTGGATCGCGATCACGCCGAACGGAGCCACGGTCTATCTCGCTAGCCTCGGCTCGCGCACCGTCACCCCGATCCGGACCGCCACCAACACGGCCGGCCAGCCCATCAAGATCGGCGGCGCCGGGCCGATCGCGATCACGCCGAACGGCGCGACCGCCTACGTCGCCAGCTACCTCGGGCGCACCGTCACCCCGATCCGGACCGCCACCAGCACCGCCGGCCAGCCCATCACGGTCGGGAACGGCGTCTTCGCCATCGCTATCACGCCGTAACCACCGGGCAGCCGGGGCCACGGCTGGCCCCGGCCGCCCGGGAACACCATGCTCATCAGGTGCCGGAGCCGACCGCCTCCAGAGCTACCCGAAGGCGTCCTTTACCTTGTCGGCGGCCTGCTTGACGTTGCCCTTGGCTTGGTCAGCGCGTCCTTCAGCTTTTAGCCGGCGGTTTCCGCTGACGCGGCCGGCGCCCTTCTTGGCTGTTCCCTTGGTCGCTTGTGCCTTGTGCCTGATCTTCTTCAGAATACTCACAGGGATTTCGCCTTTCCGGAGTCGCATGCAGCGGCCCGGGTCGCTTAACTGGCGGCCAGGGCCGCTGGGGGTGATGGGGGAACGGTTCTGTTTAGTGCCTTCGCAGGAACATGAAGGCAAGCACGATGATCACGATGATCACGATTGTTCCGAAGCCGATAAACATGGAGTTGCTCCTCCTCTTTACGCCGTCTCGCAAACGGAGTTGCTGGCGGCTAGCCGGGCACGGCCCGGTGAACTGGGTGTTTGACTGCGGGTTCTGCGGCGATCGAAGGCCGGCCGGGCCGGCGTGGCCAGGCTGGCCGGAATACCCGGGGCTCGTCGGCGCCGCCGCACGAGGCGGCCCGGGGGTTGCTCACACGAAACGGGACTCGCGATCGGACTGGTGCTGCCATACGCCACCTCGGCTTGCCTGCGCGCAAGGCGCCGCCGAGGTCCAGAGCAGCCGGAGTCGCAAATCTCGCATGCACGCCAGCACGCCGAGCGCGACCTTCCCGATTAATAATGCTACGCCCGATTTGCCGGGATCACAAACCCTGCGGCAGAACTTGCCAGGCCCATGATGGGCCATACCGCGGGGTTTGGTGTTTTATTGGCAAAGCGTCCCTGGACCCGTGGCTTGACCGCGGGGCCCTGTGCTGAAGGAGAGCGCCGTGCCGGAAGCTCCGTACCTGCTGGGAATCGACTACGGCACGGGAGGTGTCCGGGTAGGGGTCTTCGACCGGGATGGTTCGCCGGTTGACTTCGAGTCCGTAGAGTTCCTGACCCGCTACCCGCGATCGGGCTGGGCTGAACAGGATCCGGCGGGCTGGTGGTCGGGGCTGGTGCAGGCCGTGCGCACGGTGCTGGCAAAGCGGCGGGTGCACGCCGACCAGATTGTCGGTATCTCGGCCGGCGCAACGTCCGCGACGGTGGTCGCGACGGACGGCCAGGCCCGTCCGCTACGCCCGGCGATCATGTGGATGGACGTCCGCGCCTTTGAGCAGGCAAAACGAGTTGCCAACACGAGGAACCCGGCGCTGAAGTACAACGGGCACGGCCCGGTGTCGGCGGAGTGGGGCGTGCCGAAGGTGATGTGGCTGAAGGAGAACGAGCCAGCGACGTGGCGCGAGGCCGCGCATGTGGTGGACGGCGAGGACTGGCTGATCCAGCGGCTGACCGGCCGCTGGGCGGCGTCGATCAACATCGCCGCGGCGAAGTACTACTACGACCGTGCCGCCGGCGGCTTCCCCGAGAAGATGTTCCGGGACGTCGGCATCGAGGACCTGCTGGAGAAGTACCCGTCAGACGTGCTGGACCTCGGCGCAGTCGTCGGGGGGCTGCGCGCCGACGTGGCAAGGGAACTCGGCCTGACCGCCGACATCCCGGTGGCAGAGGGCGGCGTCGACGCCTACATGGGCGCGCTGGGTCTCGGCGTGGTCGAGCCCGGCAAGATGGCGATGATCACGGGGTCGTCGCACGTGATGATCGGCCAGTCGGCGGCGCCGATCTACGGCGCCGGCTTCTGGGGTGCCTACACCGATGCCCTGGTCCGCGGCCAGTACTCCGTCGAGGGCGGGCAGGCCTCGACCGGCTCCCTGGTCGCGTGGTTTAAGAACGGCTACGCCGGCTACCAGGTCGCCGAGGCCAAGCAGCGCGGCATCGACCCGTACCTGGTGCTGAACGAGCAAGCCGCCAGGGTCCCGATCGGCTGCGACGGGCTGGTCGCGCTGGACTACTTCCAGGGCAACCGGTCGCCGCACAACGACCCGCTGGCCCGCGGAATGCTGTGGGGGCTGTCGCTCGGTCACACCCCCGGGCACGTGTTTCGCGCGCTGCTGGAGAGCATCTGCTACGGCACGGAGACCGTCTTCCAGGCGATGCGCAGCTCGAACTTCGAACCGCAGCAGATCGTGGCCTCCGGCGGCCCGACGAAGAGCGACCTGTGGATGCAGATGCACTCCGACGTCTCGAACGTGCCGATCGCGATGACAAAGGTGTCCGAAGGCTCGGTGCTCGGCTCGGCGATGCTCGCCGCGGTCGGGGCCGGCATCTATCCGGACATCCAGTCGGCTGCCAACGGCATGGTGCACACCGACCGGGTCGTCGAGCCCGACCACGCCCGGCACCAGGAATACGCTTTCTACCTGGACAAGTACATCCGCTCGTACCCGGCGATGAGGGACCTCGTGCACGAGACGGTCCGGCACCGCGGCAGCGGGGATCCGGCCGGTACCTAGCCTCAGCAGAGGCGCCGTGCGGCTCTCCCTTGGACAGGACCGCCGTTAGTAAGATCGGCGGCAATGAAGACAGCACTGCCGCGCGAGTCGGACAAGCCGCACAGGGGGAAACCATCACGCTGATCGCCGCGCTCGGCGCCGGGGTCATGGCCTCCGCCCTGGCGACTCCGCTCTGCGACAACGGCCACGAGGTCCATCTCGTCGGGACCCATCTCGACCGCGACATCATCGAGGAGATCCAGCGGACGGGACGCCATCCCGGCCTGAACCTGGAGCTGCCGCCGGAAGTCACCGCGTATCAGCTGGAGGACATCGCGGCGGCATTCGAGGGCGCGGACATCGTGATGTCCGGGGTGAACTCGTTCGGCGTGGAGTGGGCCAGCGAGCACCTGGCGCCGCACCTTCGCCCCGGGGTGCCGGTCCTTTCTGTCACCAAAGGGCTGGCCGCCTCCGACAATGGCGACCTGCGGATCCTGCCGGACGTGCTGGCACAGCACCTGTCGCCGGACCTGCGCGCCCAGATCCCCTGGGCGGCGATCGTCGGGCCGTCAATCGCGGGCGAAGTGGCGGTGCGGCGGGAAAGCTGCCTGCTGTTCGCCTGCAGCGACCAGGTGGCGGTGGACATGCTGGCCCGGGCGTTCCGCACGGACCGCTACCACGTCTGGACGACGACTGACCTGGTTGGCGCGGAGGTCTGCGCTGCGCTGAAGAACTGCTTCGCCTTCGGGGTGGGCCTGGCCGAGGGAGTGCTGAAGGCCCGCGGCGAATCGGACAGCCCGTACCGCAATCACAACTACGAGGCGGCGCTGTTCGCCGAGGGGGCGCTCGAGACCAGCCGGATGGTGCAGGTCGCCGGCGGCGGCACCGAGACGCTCCTGCTCCTGCCGAGCATCGGCGACATGTACGTCACCAGCACCGGGGGCCGGAACGTCCGGGTCGGGCGGCTGGTCGGTGCGGGCATGAGCTTCACCGCGGCGTGGGAGGCGCTGGACCGGATCACCCTGGAGGGTGCGGCCGCGATCGGAGTGGTCGGCGGTGCCCTGCCCAAGCTCACCGAGCGCGGGCTCATCGGCGCCGGGGAGTTCCCGCTGCTACGCCACCTGCACGACGTGGTCAGCCTGGAGAAGCGGCTGGACATGCCGTGGAGCGCGTTCTTCGGCGGCGAGCAGGTGTCCGCCGGCGGGTGAGCCCTCTCTGGAGGGACCGCATCGCGCGCGTCGAGGCCGGACGGCAGCTTCCGCGTCAGCGGGTTTCTGTTCGGGCGGCCTGAACTACGCGGGAACCTGCAGCTGGGTTGTCCCGCAGCGGGGTAAGTCCGTGCTGGTAGGCGAAGGTGACCGCCTGGGCGCGGTCGCGTGCGTCAATCTTGGCGAGCAGGTGGTTGATGTGGCTTTTGACGGTGCCTTCGCTGACGACGAGTTGTTCCGCGATCTCGCTGTTCGACATGCCGGTGGCGATGAGTGACAGTACCTCGGCTTCCCGGGGAGTGAGACCCGCGGGAAGAGGTGAGAGCGGCCGCCGGTCCTGGGCGCGCGATCCGGTGGCGATGGCGTCGACCACGTGATGCTGGACGGCGGGGTCGATGACTGCATGGTTATCGAGGACTTGCCTGAGGGCGTGGCGGATCTCTGGCCCGCTCGCGTCCTTGGTCAGGTAACCGCGTGCGCCAGCCCGCAGGGCGTCTATCACGGATCGGTCATCCGCGTAGGTGGTCAGCACGACGACCTTGGTCTCGGGCACGCGCTCACGCAGCAGGCGGGTGGCCTCGACGCCATCACGGCGGGGCATCCGCAGATCCATCAGGACGATGTCGGGGAGGAGATCAGCGGCCATGGCGACGGCCTCGTCGCCATCAGCGGCGGAGCCCACGACTTCGACGTCAGGCAGGAGGCCTAGCACCATCGCCAGTCCTTCACGGACCACTCGCTGGTCGTCAGCGACGAGAACACGCATCGGCCGGCCACTCACGCCGGCACCCGCAGCTCCACCCGGAAGCCACCGCGCGTCGTCGCCGTGGTGAGTTCGCCGCCGAGCAGTTCGGCCCGCTCGCGCATCCCGGTCAGGCCGTAACCGGAGCCGTCGTTGGCAATGCGCGGCGTTTCCCGGCTCATCGCGAAATTCTCGACCGTCAGGCGAGTGCCGCAAGGCTCGTAACCGAGGTGCACCTTGACCCGTTCCGGGCAGGCGTGCTTGGTGATGTTCGTCAGCGCTTCTTGCGCCACCCGGTACACCGTGAGCCCGGCCTCTGACCCGAATCCGCGAGTAGGGCTGCTGGGCTGATCTGCAGGGCCGTGGCTGGTCTTTGCGGCCGTGATTTGGCGCGGAGGGCAGGCTGGGTGCCCGGTGCTGTCGCGCCGGGTTCGCGTTGTC
>Ga0302325_10008710_pt1 | contig 22259 bp, 14 predicted proteins | sample Palsa_T0_2_FD_201948 | JGI IMG/M metagenome (GOLD analysis project Ga0302325, IMG submission 201948) | Peat permafrost microbial communities from Stordalen Mire near Abisko, Sweden - Palsa_T0_2 | ecosystem: Environmental > Terrestrial > Soil > Palsa > Peat permafrost | place: Sweden: Abisko...
CCGCCCGGCGGTACTCACCCGGTTTTCAGGGACGTCTCGCGGCAGGTGGGCATCGTCGAGGATGGCAACGGGCTGGGGGTGGTGGTGGGTGATTTCAACGGCGACGGCTATCCGGACATCTATGTTGCCAATGACTATATCCGGAATGATCTGTTGTGGATAAATAACGGGCATGGCGGGTTCTTTAATGGCATTGGCGCAGCACTTGGTCACCAGAGCTATTCGAGTATGGGTGTCGATGCCGCCGACCTCAATAATGATGGGTTGCCGGATATCATCACCTTAGATATGCAGCCCGAGACGAGCGAAAGAAAAAAAACGATGTATTCCTTTCTCAGCGAGCAGCGTCATCAGGCTGAAATGGATAAGGGCTATGAGCCGCAGTATGTCCACAATATGCTGCAGCTCAATGTTGGGAACCGGCCCGGAGGTCGGGGGGTGGGTGCGGCGGCGCGTCGGGGGGTTGGAGCCGGGGTGGGGGTGGCCATTCCGTTTTTTAGCGAGATCGGTGAAATGGCCGGCCTTGCCGAGACCGATTGGTCCTGGAGCGTCCTGATCGCCGACTTCGACAACGATGGCTGGAAGGACGTACATATTACCAACGGGCTGGGTCGCGACCCCACCAATACTGACTTTCTCGAATACGTTCACAACACCGTTTTGGAGACGGGCATCCCCGAGAATGAGCCAGGCCAGCGGCGCAAATTCATGGACCGCCTGACGGCCCTCGGGACGCCGACGCTCCGCAGTTATTTGTACCGGAACAAGGACGGTCTGTCCTTCGAAGACGTCTCTGCGGAGGGCGGTATCACCACGGCCTCCATCTCCAACGGCGCCGTCTACGCCGACCTCGACAACGACGGCGACCTCGATATCGTCACGAACAATATCAACGGCGAGGCCTTCGTGATGCGGAACGACTCCCGCCCCAATCATTGGCTTACTCTTCGGCTGGCCGGCGACGGTGGCAATCCCGACGGCATCGGCGCCCTCGTACACGCCTACAGCCGGGGCCTCACCCAGACCGTCGCCCAATATCCGGTCCGCGGCTACCTGTCATCTGTGGACAACCGCCTGCACTTCGGCTGTGGGCAGGCCGTGCTCGATTCGCTGGATATCACCTGGCCCGACGGAAAGATGCAGACTTTGACGAGACCGCCCATGGACACGATCCTTGTTTTGCGGCATGCAGACGCGTTGATGGACGATCCCGCCGCCGCCCCGGAGGCCGGCGAATACTTTAAGGACGTGACGGCGCAACTGGGGGTGGATTTCCACCACAGGGAGACGTTTTTTTTCGACTACCAGTTCCAGCCACTGCTCCTGCAAAAATATTCGCAGGAGGGCCCCTTCATCAGCACGGGCGATATCGATGGCGACGGGCTCGAAGACTTTTTCGTCGGCGGCGCCTTCAAACAATCCGGCAAGGTGTTTATGGGGAATAAGACTGGAGGGTTCACTGGTAGGGATCTGGTCAGCGGCTTCAAATACGAGGAGGATATGCAAAGCGTCCTCTTCGACGCCAATGGCGACGGACACCCTGACCTGCTGGTCGTCGGCGGCAGCAGCGAATTCGACGACCATAGCGCCTTCTACCGGCCCCGGCTCTTTCTCAACGATGGCAGAGGGAATTTTCGCCTCGACAGCATGGCCTTTCCGCCGGCCGTACGGACCCTGGCAAAAGCCGTGGCGGTAGCTGACATCGACGGTGATGGGGATTCCGATATCTTTATTGGCGGCCGCCTTTCTTTGGGTTCGTATCCCCAGGCACCCGTTAGCTATATCCTCCGTAATGATCACGGGCATTTTACCGATGTCACGGATACGGTCTGTCCCGCCCTTCGGAATATCGGCATGGTCAATGCCGCGGTCTGGGCCGACATCGACAACGATGGCCGGCCTGATCTCATTGTTACGGGCGATTGGATGCCCATTAGAATTTTTCACAACAACGGCCGCACCCTTACCGAGATCACGGGCAAGAGCGGGCTCGGTGGGAGCGCAGGGTTTTGGCGTACATTACTCGTAGCGGACGTTGACCACGACGGCCATCCCGATATCGTCGCCGGCAACCTCGGGCTTAACAACCCTTTTCACATCAACGCTACGCGGCCCGCCGAGCTCGTCGCGAAGGATTTTGACGGGAATGGGAGCATCGATCCGATCTTTTGCTATTGGCTCAAGGACGATGAGGGCGTATACCGCCTGTCGCCGGGCATCTCCCGCGACGCCTGGGCCCGGCAAATGCCTTCGATAAAAAAGCGCTACGAAAGCAACGCGGGTTACGCCGGGGCCGGTATGGACGACATCTTTACGCCGGATATGATGAAGGATGCCCTGGTCCTCGATTGTAAAGAGACCCGCAGCGGCTATTTCAAGGGCGATGGAAAGGGCGGATTCGTCTTCCATGCCTTTCCGGCGATGGCGCAGATCGCACCCGTTAATGCCGTGGTCTGCACGGATGTCAATGGGGACGGCATCCCGGATCTCATCCTCGCGGGCAACGAATACCAGTCCGCAGTTATAGCGGGCCGTTATGACGCTTCCTATGGTCTGTTGCTGCTGGGCGACGGTCACGGCGGTTTTACGCCTGTGCGGCCGACCGCCGCGGGCCTTGTCCTCGATGGCGACGTGCGCGATCTGAAGCTTATTCGCTCCGGGGGACGGCGGGTGTTGCTGGTGGCTGTCAATGATCAGCCCATGCGGGCTTATGAACTGAAGGTCTCACCTCCTTAGCTCTCCCGGTAATACATTGAATTTTTTGCGGAACGCCGCGGTAAAATGGTGGGGGTGTTTATAGCCCAGGCGCTCGGCCACTTCACCTACGTATAGTTTTTCGTCCTCGAGCATTCGCCTCGCCTCCCGCATCCGCACGTCGATCAGGTGGCCAAACACGGTCGTGCCGAATAAGGCAAGAAATCCAGTCTTTAATTTCTGTTGATTGATACCCGCCTTGCGGGCGAGCGCCGCGATCGACCAGGGCATGTCCCAGTGCAACTCCATCTCCTGCCGGATAAAATAAAGCCGTTCGATATCCGCCAGTGACAGGGCCGGCCTTGCTGCGGACCGCTCCCGATCCAGCTGTTTGACCTGCAATAAAAAGAGCTCCATGGCCTTCGACTCCAGCCAAACCTCCTGCAACTTTCCGGTGAACGGCGTCTGTTGTATATCGGCGATCACACCCTTCATGGCTGTCGTCATCCCGGCGATAAAATCGTAATGCGATGTTTCGACGGCGGAGTACCGATGAAAACGATCGAGAAAGCGGCTGTCTGTCGTTCCGAGTTCGTAAAAAAAGTCCTCGTCCAGCGAAAGCTCAAAATACTTCCGCGGCTTATCCTTCGTCGGCGATAGCCGGATCTCATAGGCTTCTTGCGCCTCGCGAAAGATCACGAACTGTTTTTCCCCAAAAAGTTCGTCCCTGGTCTCGTCTACCAGCCGGTAATGCGACACGATGCTGGCCTTTTTCGGTTGAATGCGGATCACCTTTTCGGCTTCGTTGCTGTAGGTACCCCATTTCAGGCCGATCTGCTCCAGCCGCAGTTCATGCCTATGGATCCGGTAGCCCGGACCCTCATGCAAGTCCTCCTGCTGTTCCATATGATTTCCTTTTGCGTTGATGAATGTTCTTTTCCCGTTGACAACGGGAATCCATCTCCACTAATTTAGCGAAATCGTATGACAACATTCAAACAATCCGGTAGCGCCTTGCGCCACAAGGAGTTCCGTCGTTACCTCGGGATCCGCTTCCTGCTTAGCTTTGCGGCCCAGTGGCAGACCACGGTACTCGGCTTTTATGTGTACCAGCTCACCCACAGCAAGATGGCCATCGCGTTCATCGGGTTAAGCGAAGTGATCCCCGCGATCGGTATGGCCATGTATGGCGGCTATATCACCGATAAAAGCGAGAATCGCAGGCTGCTCCTGATGGCCAACACCGCCTTGTTTGCCATTGCGCTCGCGATGCTGGGTGCCCACCAGATAACCTACATTATTTATGCGCTGCTCTTCATCAGTGGTTTCGCCCGGGCCTTCTACGAACCCGCCCTCTTCGCCATCTACAGCCGCAGCGTCCCGCGGGACGAGTACGCCAATGCTGCTTCCTGGAACAACCTGAGCTGGCAGCTGGCTTCCATAACGGGGCCGCTGGTCGCCGGCTTTGGGTACGCCTTCGCGAACAACATTTATCCGGGCCTGAGCGGTATCAGCCTGTCTTTCTTCGTTATCAGTCTGCTGCTCCTGTCATCGCTGCTTCTCGTGACGCGGCTTCGCGCCGCTCCGCCCATGGCCTCGCAAGACCACAATTTTCGTGAGAGCATTCTCGCCGGCCTGCGCTTTGTCTTGCACACCAAACCGTTGTTGTACGCGATGAACCTGGACCTGTTCAGCGTCTTCTTCGGCGGGGTCTCGGCATTGCTGCCCGTCTATGCCCTGGATATTCTGAAAGTGGGGGCGGGGGGGCTGGGGATCATGCGGATGGTGATGTCAGCGGGCGCCGTCCTCACGATGCTCGCCGCAGCAAGGCTGCCGGTCATGCACCGGCCCTGGCGCAACCTGCTGATCGCCGCGGGTGGCTTCGGCGTCTGTATCGTGGGTTTCGGTTTCTCGGGAAATTTTATCCTGTCACTGATCTTCCTTTTCGGGCAGGGCGCCTTCGACAGCATCAGCGTCCTCATCCGCAGTACGCTGCTGCAGTTGCTGACACCCGAGGCTATGCGCGGCCGCGTCTCTGCGGTAAACGGCATGTTCATCGCTTCCTCCGCCGAGATCGGCGACTTCGAATCCGGCGTGATGGCCAGCCTGCTGGGCACCGTACCCGCCGTCCTCCTGGGCGGATGCATCACCCTGGCCGTCGTGATCTTTACCTTTACCCGAACCGGTCAAATGGTGCGGCTCTCCGTCGAAGAGCTGGCCCCAGCGGTGCCCGCGTCGTCCGGCGCCGCACCCGAATCGCCTACAGCCGCGCCAGAACGGCCTCTTATCGTTTAGGGATGATCGCCGTAGCCTCTACCTCGATCATCAGATCGGGCCGAAACAACCTGCTCACCTGTACCAATGTGCTGGCCGGGGGATTGTTGACGTTTATGTATTTGTCCCTTGCACTGCGCACAGCCTGGATCTGACCAGCATCCGTTATAAAAAAGCCCAGCTTCACAATATCATCCATGCTGCCATGCAGTTCCTCCAAAATGGTCTTGAGATTCAGAAAGACCTGCCCGGCCTGCTGCTCCATATTGTCCTTGCCGACAAGATTGCCCTGCTTGTCGAGCGCCACCTGGCCGGAGATGATCACCATCTTACAATTTCCGAGGTCGACGATGGCGGTATGTGAATAGCCCTTGGGGGCTGCGAGTCCGCTGGCATTATAAAACTGTACATTGTTTGGCGTTCCCTGCGACCAGGCGGTTGGACAAGTGAATAGGGCGAAAAGTAACATGATCAGTTTCATGGCGATCTATTTAATGGGCTAAAATTAATCATCCTTTTTCCTGTTCTCGAAAACACTTTTCCCGATCCCGATAGCGAAAACCGTCTCATTATGGTACTTTCGGTGCGACCCGCTCATTCAAATGTAAATTATGTGTAATTTAAAAACAAGATACGCCGGCAAGGAAGGATACGTGTTGCAATGCGCAGCATGCCGGCATGTGCAGATAGGTTTCGGAACCACGATGCTTTGCCTTAGCCCGGTCGACTTCAAAGCACTCTCCGACCTGGTCACCTACCGGATGGAAAGCCTGGTGCCATTCGGCGACGACAAAAAAGCCATTCTTTTGCCGACTCCCTCATCCGTTTGCCAGATACTCCTCACCGAAAAGGAATTGGAGATGCTGCACCACATGCTCCAATCCGCCGACAACGAGATGAGGACCGAGGCCTTGCTCCAACTCTTCGAGTCTTGAAAAAAACGAGCCCGGCAATTTAGACATACACTCAACTTAAATATTTCCTTTTTCGCATTATTGGAAAAGGAGGTATCTTCGCGTCGCTTTTGGTTCACCCTTATAGGGGTGATTAAAAGGGAACCCGGTGCAAATCCGGGACTGTCCCGCAGCTGTAAGCTCCATCGAACCGATCCCACTACAGTCACTGTTCCGGCACTACCGGCATGGGAAGACAGGAGATCGGGGAGCAAGTCAGAAGACCTGCCGATTGCATTATTTGTTCATGGCCTTCGGGAAAAAGGCCGGAATGTATTTGTAAACGCGCAATCATGACATATAACTTCACAAAACTATTCTGCTTATTTCTCGGCGGGGCTATTCTTTTGGTGGCGATCGGCTGTCACAAACACAACGATGTGGTCGCCGTACCCACCATCACTCCACCTTCCAACGGCGGAAAAGACACGATAACCCTCGGCTCCACGATAACCCTCTCCGCCGCAACATCAGCGACATTGGGCGCCACTTATACCTGGACGGTGAACGGCACCGGGGCATCCTCCGATTCGACCTTTGCCTTTACACCTACTGCAAGAGGCGACTACGCTATAGTATACGCAGTGTCAAACTCCGGTGGGACTACCCAGCAGGATTTTAGTGTCCACGTATACGGACAGTATGAGAACGGATTCTTTATCGCCAACGAAGGCTCGTATGGGAGCGGCTCCGGAACACTGAGTTTCTTCCGTTACGATACGCAGAAACTGGAAGACAGCGTGTACACAAAAGTGAATCCGGGCGCGGACCTCGGTCCAAATACTTCCGAAATGGAATTCGGAACCGTCTATAACAACAAGGTGTACCTGCTTACAAAAAGCGGCGGCCCCCTGGTCCAGGCCGATGCTTATTCCCTGAAGGAAACGGGGCGGATCGCGACGTCTGCCGCCAATGATTTTCGCGCCCTGCTGCCCATCGATACGACAAAGGCGCTCGTTAGCACCGGGAACGGCGTTTATCCCCTGAACTTACAGACTGTTACGCTTGGCGCCGCAATCCCCGCTGTAACCGGCGAAGTACAGGATATGGTGAGCGCGGGCAACTATATCTTCGTCTTATCGGCAAATGACGGTTTGGACATCCTCAATGCAAGCGATTATTCCCTAAAAAAGACCATACCGGGTATGCAAGTCGGCTTTGCAAAAGCGATGGATGGATCGATCTGGGCCGCGGGCGGCGCCAATGACTCGATGTTGGTCAGAATTGATCCATCTACACTGGACACAACCAATGTCGCACTGCCATTCGAAGTAGAGAGCACTTTTGGCTTCTGGCATGCGGGGTCCATCACCGCATCCACAAAGGAAAACTCCATTTATCTTGGGTATAACACCGCGTACACCGGCGCCACAACCATTTACAAATATGTGATTGGAACCCCCTCCTCCGTGAACACGCCCTTTATAAATATTGCCAGCGGAAAAGAAACGTATGGCGCGGGGATCGCATATAACCCCGGCAAAGATCAATTGGTCATTACCACCGTTCAGTCGGGTTATGGAGCCAATTATGATGTCAACGACCTGGACTTCTATAGCCCGGCAAACGGCGCATTAATCACTGACCAGGGTTACACCGGATACTATTTCCCGGCTATACCGTTCTTCCACTAGCAGAAGTTCTACTGGGAAGCAGGTATCGCCAACAGATGGACGTCCCAGACCGCGCTGACCTCGGTGGAGAATTCGCCCAGCAAGCCCAGGTTCGCCTCAACCCCGGTCTGGATCTTCACGAAGTCGATACCTTTCAGCCTGACACTTCTCCCGAGACTGTCGACGGCCATGGCAATATCGACAGGGTTGCCGCCGGGCGTATTATCGCAATAACCATAAGCAAAGGGATTGCTGACGACATTGGCAGGATCGGTGGTATCGATATTCGAAGAGGGCAATAAGGTGCCGGACAGGGTATAGGAGTTTGCGCTGAGGCTGTCGGGATAGTAATCCTGGGTATGATAGATAGTGGTCAGGACATAACCGGAGTTGCCCTTATTGTCTTTCCAGGGTACATTGCCGTTTGGTGGATTTGGCCGGGAATAGGTGACGGAATAATTTCGCATATAGCCTGGCTGACCGGTCGCGCTGCCCGCGAGTTCGTACCAGGTGTCATCCGGTTTGCCGTTGCCGTTTTGGTCCTGCATGACCCATACGACCCCAGCTTCGGCGAAGCCGGTAGTGGCATTGCCTACCACCATAAGGTCGGGCCCCGCGCTGTCGAGCACGGTATGATCGAAACCAAAAACCACATAACCCCCGAATGCACCGAGGCTGACAAGTCCATTGGCATTTCCTACGACGCCCTGGGCGGCGGCATAGTCGCCAAGGCTCGTATTGATGAACTGGCCTGGCGCCGGGTCGTAGACAAATAATTGGGTGACGTATGGATTGCTCGAGGCCGTATACGGTCGGATGGGCCCCATTGGAACGGCGCCGCCGGCAGTATCGCTCACCGTCACAGTGTCTGTTATGGTCACCGGAGGCGATGTCTTCCATTTGGTTTTTGTACAGGCGCAAAACAACCCGATCGCGGGAAGCAGGATGCAAAGCCAGGACCGAATGATGATTGGATGTTGACGCATAAAAGTTTTTTTAATAGACAAAAGCAAAATGCCCGGGAATGTCCCCGGTAGTCGTCGACCATAGTTTTTTTCCGGTTGGATCAAAGCAATACAAGGTTCCGGGGCTCACATAATCTTCAGCGTCCGATACCAACACCTCTTTGGTGGTGGGATTGACGGCAATGCCATAGGGCACCTGGATCAACTTGTCCGTCCCGTCCGTTATAAACTGCTTGTTCAGTACGGTATCCGCATTGACGTCGATCATGCTGTAGCTGACGGTCGTCTGGCCCGTGTTAAAGTTGAAATCGGTGGCGATCACGTAGGCCGTGTTGTCGTCGATCCACAGATTGGTGGCGGGGATGTTGAAGTTTTTGACGACCGTGTCCGTATTCGTGTCGATGACATAAAGATCCGATGGGATGCTGTAATCATCGCCCCGGGATGTCACGTAGATCTTACCGTATTGGTCGGCAATGCAGCGGTCGAGATTGATGGCCACGTCGATGAGCTTGATAACCGCAAAACTATTCAGGTCGATGACCGACACCGTATGCTCATAGTCGCTGGGGCTATAGGCTCCTGAATTCGCCACATATAGTTTTTGCCCGACGATGGCCATCTGTTCGGGCTGTCTGCCGACGGTGACCTGCCGCGTGATCGTGAGTGCCGATGTGTCTATTTCGTCAACGACGCCGTTGGGGTCATTGGCATTACCCACGGTGCCCAGGTAGGCGCTTACATAGGCCTTGCCACCTGTAAAAGTGACGTTGCGGCAATTGACGATATCGACCTGACCGAGATGCACATTGGTGGCCAGGTCCAACACCTCGACCTTATTGGAATTGTTGACGACGATATAGACCTTACCGCCGTACACGCCGATGTCATTACCCACATCCCCGAGCCCCTTGGTGATGGAGGGGTTGGCCTGATTGTACAGGTTGAGATCATAGACCCCGGCGATGTAATCCACGTAGTCGAGGGAAGCCTTGTTTGAACCAAGATTGCCTTCATTCAGCACGTACACGCCTTTCGGCGAGGCATTGGCATCGGCGGGAAACAGGGTGGTGGTTGTCTCTGGTGTGGGTTTTGGGCTTTTGCGGCAGGAAGCGAGCGCGATTGCCAGGAGGGGTAGTGTCCGGGTTATATAGTGGCTGTACATTAGTAGGTGAATTGAATGGTGAATCGATAAGAGCGGCCGGGCATCGGGAAATTGTCGATCACGTCATAATATTGATTGAAGACGTTGTTCACCTCGGCTGTCAATTTGATCCCATGCCTCCGGTATCCATGGGCATAGGAAAGGGCCAGATCATGCGTATACCAGGGTTCCAGGTAGTTGACCGGGATATTGGCGGCTTCGTCATAGCGATAACCGGTATAGATAAAGCTGTAATTCAGCGTGAGCGCCCGCCATTCGGCGCTCACCAGCGCGGACCCGCTATTGAGCGGATCATAGGGGATCTGGGCTTTATAATTCTGATCATCGCCCCCGGTGACATCCAGCGATTGTTCATAGGTGTAGCTAAGTGACACGGATAGCCGGCAATCGGTGCTCAGCTGCCACACCGATTGGGCATTTACTTCAAGACCCTTGACCTGAACCTTACCCAGGTTCATCATCGTCCAGCGGAAGAGGTTGACGCCGGGAACGGCGACGATCTTGTTGGTCACCATATTGTAATAGGCATCGACTTGCAGGGAAACGCGGCTCAGTAACCCACCGTGCAGGTTTTTATTGTAGGTGAACCCGAGATCGGTCTGTTTGGCGAATTCAGGTTTAAGAAAGGTATTTCCGACGAAGGTGTAATACAGGTCGTTAAAGGTGGGCATCCGGAAAATGTCCTTGTAAAATCCCCGTAGCCTAAGATCCGGGCTGGCCAGTGGCTGCCAGGACAGCAGGACGGCGGGCGTCCATTCGGTCTGGTTACCGGGTGAGGCATATGCACGGACCTTGTCGATGACAAAAGTGCTGAGCAGGTTGCCCTGAAGATCAAGCCGGCCAAAATGAAGCTCGGAGGCCAATGCGTTCAGGATGGTTTGCCGCGTAGGATAGGCAAAATGATAAAGATCCGCGTTAAGCGTATTCCACCGGTAATCACTAGCCAGCGCGATATTCCAAAACCGGTTTATTGTATAGCGTTGGGCCAGGGAGCCGTACGCTTCCTGCTCATAATAGTGGTTGTCAAGAAAACCGGTGGTGGTCACGTAGTCGGGGTCGAGATAACGGCTATACGTGTTGGAATACTTCGCGTTGGCCATAAGGCTATAATGGGGGAGGTCCTTATGCCAGGAGGCCTGGAAAAAAATATCGCGGCCCCAAAGGTGCTGGTCATAGTTGAAATTATTGGACACGATGGCGCCGGGCAGACCGCGACTGGAGTTATAGCCATAGAATTTCATGGACCAGCCGCTGCTGTCCTTTCCCTTGCCGGTGAGTCCGGCCTCCAGGCGCTGCGCATTGATGCCGCCGTTGTTCCTTTCCGCGGTGGTGTCGTAGACGCCGTTGGTATATCGGAATTTATAACGCCCGTTGGCATTCAGGGATTCAGCGCTGACGGTACTGTAAACCTGGTCGCTCAATTTGGATTGCCAGAATACCGACGGATCGAAAAGACCAAAGGAGCCCGTCCTGACCGTGATCTTTTCAATGTTTGAGCGGTCTGCATCGAACACCGGCTGGCGGGCTGTGAGGTACAAGGAATTACCCGCGGCGAAACCGGCCGCAGGTTGAAAGATGGTATTCTTCTGCCCGTCATACAGGTCGATCTCTTCGATGTTGTCGAGAGCAAATTTACCAAGGTCCACCTGGCCGTTCTGAGCGTTTCCAAGCTCGACACCATCATAAAAGACGGCTGTATGATTGGCGCCCAGACTTCGGACATTGATCGTCTTTAATCCGCCGACTCCGCCGTAGTCCTTCAACTGAACCCCGGAGAAATACCGGACGGCATCGGCCACGGAAAGACTATTGACCTTTTCGAGGTCCTTTCCCTTGAGTACCTGCATGGGCGTCGAGGAAGTATCCCTCGGGGAAAGGGCTGCAGCACGGACGATGACTTCCTTCATTGGCCTGATCGGGTCTTGCGCCTGTATGCGTTGATACAGGCCCAACTGAAATACAATATAGGCCAGTACAATTCCGCCGATCCTCAAGGCTGCATGCATACAGAAAGATGGTATTTACATTCCAGCTTCAATCCCCGAAAGCTATGAATTCCAATATGCCTTTGGCAGGTTTTCTGACTTGCTCCCCTCGGCCCTGTCTTCCCATTCCCCTGCTGGTCGTTGTGCATGGAACAGTGACGGAGATGGGCCTTGGTTGTCGGAGCTTACAGCTGCGGGACAGTCCCGGATTTTCACCGGATTCCCTCTTACTCTTTCCTATGACGAAAGAACCAAATGCGGAGCAAAGATACTATATTACAGCATGTGCCAGCACGAAACCAAACATTGTGGCCGCTGCCAGGCCTCCTTTGAATGCAAAGTGGGCAATATCCTTGAATGCCAATGCTATGGCATCGCGATGAACGATGAGGAAAAGGCCTTTATCGCCGGAAATTACAGCGACTGTCTTTGCCGCGCCTGCCTGGAGGCAATAAAGCTCGATTTTCGGCAACAAAAATCGATAAGAAATTCAACCACATCCGTTCTGTAGGCGACACCAGGTAGGGCCAAAAAGGGAAATGTTTCCGCTTTGCGTAAACGCTTTTCCGTCCCGCGAAACAGCTTTTTTTTCCGATGAGCTAGTTTTGTGCCCTTTATGAGAAAGAATACTTTTCTGGTAATGGTCATCCTGGTCGGCGCCATCGCAATCTTCACCGCTTGCAACAAGCTCCTGCCTTCCATGATCAATCCTTCGATAGGAATATGTGGGCCGGTGAGCCTGTCCAGTGCCCAAACCATCCTTTTTTCGGCCGGCAATGACGAGTTTTTTGCCAACCGTACCGCGGCGACTGGCCTGGGGCCCTATTTTGTCGCCACCGGTTGCGGCAGCTGTCATTCCAGCGACAATCGCGGTCATCCCTTTACGATACTCACCCGCTTCGGTCAGTCAGACACCACGGGCAACAAATTTGTTGCTGAAGGCGCGCCACAACTCGGAACCTTCTGCCTGCCGGGGTATACGCAGGAGCAGGTGCCCTCCGGGGCCAGCAGCACGAAACTGATCGCCCCGATCACCGCCGGGATCGGCTTCCTGGAAGCCGTCACGGATTCGACGATCCTGGCCCTGGCCGCGGCTAATGTAAATAACCCCGACGGGGTGCGAGGACATCCCAACTGGGATACGATCCCATCGTTCGTGAAAATACTCAACGGGTCCTTTCCGCGTGCAGATGGCAAATGGATCTGCAGATTCGGCCGTAAAGGCGCCACGTACAGCATATTGCAGCAGGTAGCCAACGCATATAGCCGCGATATGGGCGTGACATCCAGCTTTTTGCCCTATAATCCTTTCAACTACCAGGACCAGGTAGCGCCTGCTTCGGCTTCCGCGCCGGAAGTTGACAATACCACACTCAATTCCGTGGTGTTCTACTGCACGGCGCTGCAGACCCCTGCACAACGCAATCCCAATGACTCGGCCGTCGTACAGGGCGGACGGATATTCGGCCAGATCGGCTGCGCGACCTGTCATCAGCCGAACCTGACCACTGGTTATTCGCCCATCGACGCACTGTCCTATCAGACCTTTAGCCCCTATACTGACCTGTTGGTACACGACATGGGTCCCGGACTGGATGATGGCTACACCGAAGGCAATGCAGCGACCTCCGAATGGCGCACGGCGCCGCTGTGGGGACTGGGGTTGGCGCCCAATGTACAGGGCGGCTTTACCTATCTGCTGCATGACGGCAGGGCGCATAGCATTCAGCAGGCGATCCAGCTACATGGGGGAGAAGCCGGGGTGAGTGCGCAACGATTTAGCGCGTTGTCGGCAAGCGACCAGAATAACCTGATCACGTTTTTGAAATCACTATGATGGAAAGGAAAGAATTTTTGACGACCTGCGGTTTTGCCTGTCTCGGCGGGGCGGCGATGATGGCATTGCTTGAGGGTTGCGCTGGCGGTAAGACGGTTAGCGGATCCATGGACCATTCTGATCTGGTGATCCCGCTTGCTGTTTTCGCCCATAAGGACAGCTTCCGCAAGTATGTGGTGGTGGAACATGAGAACCTCAAATATCCCATTTGCGTCTATCGTTTCAGCGACACGGAATATTCCGCTTTGCTCATGCGCTGCACCCACCAGGGAGCCGAATTACAGGTCTTTGGGGCCAGGCTGCAATGCCCCGCCCACGGAAGCGAATTCAACAACAAGGGGGTCGTGCAAAATGGTCCGGCGGACACTAACCTGCGATCTTTCCCGGTAACAATGCTTAATAACCAACTCTATATTTCCCTGAAATGAAAAGAACTGTACCGGCCATTTTCTTCGTGTCGTTCCTGGTCCACCCTCATCTGGCGAAAGCCCAGATCGACAGCAGCCTGCTGAAGTCCAGTTCCCTGGCGGATACGGTGAAACGCGGTCTCACCATGGATGCCATCTACAACCGGCCTTTCCTCCAACTGGGCAAGTCGCCGGTATCCATCGGCGGCTACGTGGAATCGGACTGGCAAAAAGTCTCCACGTCCGGGATCTCGGTCGGCAACCAATTCCAGTTCAGACGGTTTAGTCTTTTCGTGGCCTCTACCATCACCAAACACATCAAATTCCTATCTGAAATCGAATACGAGAACGACCCTACCGGGGATGCCGGCGATGCTACTGCAGGTCAGTTCGAAGTAGAATATGCGGCACTGGACATCGAGTTCCATCCATTGCTGAACCTGCGCGGCGGGATGATCGTCAACCCGATCGGCGCCTTTAACCAGAACCACGACGGGCCGAAATGGGAGTTCACCGACCGGCCTATCGCGATGTCCCAGATGCTGCCCGATACCTGGAGCAATACGGGGTTCGGCCTCTATGGCAAGGAATACACCAACCACTGGATGTTCGGCTATGAGTTTTATCTGACGGGCGGCTTTAATGATTCTATTATCGACAATGCCCAGGGCAAGACCTACCTCCCGGCCGCGAAAAGCAATACCAACCGGTTTACGGCAAGCGCCAGCGGCGAGCCCATGTATACCGGCAAGATCTCCGTTCGTCACGACAAAATAGGGGAACTGGGCCTGTCTTTCATGAGCGATGTCTACAATACCTGGGAGATAGAAGGCGCCCCGGTAGACAACAAACGTACCGTGAATGTTTTCGATGTCGATTTTAATACAGTCCTGCCGAAGCTGCACACCAGCATCATCGCCGAATGGGCCTGGATCTTCGTGCAATTGCCGCCCGATTACACCCCGGAATACAGCCACAGGCAATACGGTGGATTCATAGACATCGTACAGCCTATCTTCCATGGAAAGGTCCTGGACTGGAGCAATGCCACGGTCAACCTGGCCGTGCGCGGCGAATATGTGGATTGGAATGTGGGGAAATTTGCAGCTACTGGTACCAGGGAGTACAATGATCTCTGGAGTATCATGCCTGCCGTCAGCTTCCGGCCGACCCCTCAGACCGTCCTGCGTTTCAACTACCGTCACCAGGAAGCAAGGGACATTACCGGCAGCGTGATCGGCGCCAGCATCGGACCGACCGCGGGGTTTAGTTTGGGATTGTCTACTTATTTTTAGTGTTTAGGTCTATGCGAGGCCACCCATTAACGGGTCGGTCTTGCCCGCGATGCCGGTCTCGACCCGGCCGGCGAAGCGTTCCACATAGCCTGTGAAACCATCTACCTTCATCTCGAGATCATACCAGTGATGACTGTTGTTCAGGTCGAAGACGACGTGAACGCTGGCTCCGGGTGCGAGGATTTTGCTAATATGGCCTTGTTTATAACTTAAGTCGGTGATGGTGACTGTTCTTGCGACCTTGTCTGAATTGACCAGGTTCGCCACCACGTTGCCGCCCTCCTCATAGCTGAGCGATATGCTGAGCGCCGGATTGGCGGCGTCACCGTTGAACTCCCGGTAAAATCCATTTGGCCCATAGACCCGCAAATGATAGTTCCCGCCCTCGAATGCCGCTGCGTCCCATTCGTCGTTCAAGGTGTCGCCCGCAGCTACTGCATAATTCCAGCTGCGCAATGTCTCCGATTGATAGCTGCGCATGGCGTACACATAAAAAGGGGCGCCCGAAGAACTTGGGCCGAACACGGTATTCCCCGCCTTGAAGCCGATCGTATAGCGATTGCCGATCCGGTCGTAACGGCCATCGACATAGAGTTCATAAGGCAGAGCGCAGGCCGGTCGGATGCCCTGTTCCTGTTTGGGGAAAAGGATTGAGCCGGCGGGATCGGCGTTGATCTGCGCAATCTCTTGCGCGGTGAGTTTTTTAAAATTGTCGGGTAGTTGTTTGAACTGTCCCTGATTGATATGCTCCAGGAATGGCACCTTTTGAATTAATTCCGGTTTGTCAAGGGGCTCCCCGTTGTACGGGCGGAAGGCAGAGGTCAGATCGCCGCAGATGGTCCGTCGCCATTGCGTGATATTCGGTTCCCGGATGGTTTTGTTGGTCTTTTTGTTTAGGAACGTCTCCAGGAACTGTAGCGAAGAGGTATGATCGAAGACTTCCGAGCAAACCCATCCGCCCCTTGTCCAGGGGCTTACGATGACCATCGGGACCCGATAGCCCAGACCAAGCGGCGCCTCGCGCAGCCTATCGGCCGTGGCGCTTGGATTCGTCTGCTGTTCCTTCGTCACATAATCCATTTTCGGATCGATACCCGCCGACACTTTTCCCGAATGCTCGCGATAGGGATTCGGAACCACGAACGGCGGCACATGATCGAAGTAGCCGTCATTCTCGTCATAGGTCAGCACAAAAATGGTCTTCTTCCAGACTTCGGGGTTTTTTAGTAAGATCTCCATGACCTCGCTCACGTACGCCGGACCGTACCAGGGCACGCTGGGATGGTCCGACAGATTCCCGGGAGACATCAGCCAGGACACAGTAGGCAACCGGCCATTCTCCACATCCTCCCGGAATTGATGGAAGATGTCGCCCCTGGGAACGTCCAGGGCATGTTGCTGACCCGAGAAATCATATTCCAGCGTCGTCATCTCGTGAAAATGCGGGTCACCCGTGTTGATGGTGAAGGCCTTGCCGATCAAGGTCCTGTCAGTTTCGGGCAATTGATCATAGGCCGTCTTTGTGTAAAGAGCGATATCGGCCTCGATATGCGCCAGCAGTTTTTTGGCCGCGGCCAGCTTTTGCTGGCTGGCCTCGTCTGTGGCCTTCTCAAGGCCCGCTATCAATTGTAGAACGGCATCCTTGTTGCCCTGCAAATTGGCGATCCTGCCTGGTTGCAGCCGAATATTGTATTGCTTGAAATATTCCAGCATGTTGGTGCCGAAATTACTCAGCCATTCCTCGGCCTCGCCCTTCAGGCCGAATCCGAGCGACAATTCGTTCTGGTACACACGCCAGGATACGCCGGCCGCTTCGAGCCTTTCGGGGAAGGTTGTCCAGCCCAGCTCGGGAGTGAAATCATTGGTGACATTCCAGACGTGTGCCAGTGAGGTTACGTCGGCCGGATTCTCGCGTATGCTGCCCGTCATCCAATAGTTGCGGTTGGGATGCGTGCCCGTTATCGAAGAGCAAAAGCTCTGGTCGCAGACCGTAAAGGCATCGGCTAAGGAATAGTAGAAGGGGAAGTCGGCGCGTTCTCCATAACCCAGTGTCAGCGGCATTCCGGCGTAGTCTTTCCGGTGTGCCTGCTTGACCTCCAGCCAGCGGTCATAGCGGCCTTCGTTCCGTGCGTCGGTCTGGTCGCTCCACCCGTGCGGAAGACTGCCCATCCATGCGGCGTGCGTATTGTTGACATTGAGTCGGAAAGGCACGAACGTGTCGCCGTCTTTATTCGATTGCAGCCAGACCCTATTGTCATTGGGCAGCCGGACGGCCCGGGGATCGTTAAAGCCCCGGACACCCTGCAGACTGCCAAAGATGTGGTCGAAACTTCGGTTCTCCTGCATCAGGAAGACGATGTGTTCCGCATCCTGAAAACTGGTCCCCGGCGCCGGATCGATGGCCAGGGCCTTCTGAATCACAGGCGGAACGAAATTGCCCATGGCCGTGGCGCCCGAGAAAAGGGCCGCCTTTTTCAGGAAGTCTCTGCGTGTGTCCATTGCTTGAAGTTCGGATAATTATATTACGTGAAAGTTAAGGGGTTGCCGCGGGGATTGGGGGGCGCGGTGAGTTAAAGGGTTGCCTCGGGGGTCTGGGGACCGGCGCACTAAGGGGTTGCCGCGCGCCGCTCCACCAGTATGGTATCGCGCCATACTCCATGCATTTGGCCGATACGTTCGCGATAACCTACCTGGCGAAAACCGCAGTGGGCATGGATGCGGAGGCTGGCCACGTTTTCCGGAAAGATACCGGCCTGCAAGGTCCAAATACCATGTTGCTCACTCTCGGCGATCAGCATCCCCAATAAGCACTCGCCGATCTTTCGGCCGCGACAGCCTGCGGCAATATATACACTCACCTCTGCGACGCCTGCATAGACGGGTCTTGATGACACCGGTGACAGGGCGGCCCAACCCAGGACGAGTAGAGGCTCGGAGGGGGCTGCTTGCTGCGCGTCGGATGCGGAGGCTGGGCGCGGGTCGGACAAAGCCACGAGCCGGCTGTGCGGGAGATGCGCCGCGTCCCAGGAAGACCATTCAGGTGCTTCAGTCTGGAAAGTAGCATTGCCCGTGGCGATGCCTTCTTCGTAGATAGCTTTAACGGCAGGCCAGTGTTCGGCCAGAAGTTTGGTGATGGTCATATGTGGGTGGTCTGCGCAGCGACCTCGAGTCGAGATTCAAAGTACGAATAGTTTTTATATGAGATGCAAAAATCGGGGTTTGGCGTCAAATTATTCCTGGCGGGTCATTGTAACCTTTCCCGCAGCTTGCTCGTCTACTAGACCATAAAAGCTATCCATGTTAAAGAACTACCTTAAGGTCGCGCTCCGTAACCTCTGGAAGAGCAGGGGCTTCTCCGCCATCAATATCATTGGCCTCGCTACCGGCCTCGGTGTCTGCCTGCTGATCATACTTTACGTGGTCGATGAGCTCAGCTATGACCGCTATAACGAAAAGGCCGAACGCATCTACAGACTGGATGCGGACTTGTTTTTTAATAACACGCTTTTTTCCGCCGCCGTCTCGCCAAGACCGATGGGGCCCGCCATGGTCAAAGACTATCCCGACATCGAGCAAATGACACGGATCAATGGCGGGGGTGATATTATGGTGAAGAAAGGAAACAACTTTATCCAGGACCACCACCTTGTCTTCGCCGACTCCACCTTCTTCAAGGTGTTTACCGTACCGCTGATCCAGGGCGATCCGAATACGGCGCTCAACGAGCCAGGCTCCATTGTCATCGACGAATCGGTCGCCAGGCGCTATTTTGACGGGACCAACGTAGTCGGCAAGACCATTGAACTGGAGAACCACACCCTCTGTAAGGTGACCGGCGTCATCAAGGACATGCCCCGCCAATCGCATTTTCATTTCAGTTTTATCCGGACCCTGCGTGACAATCCGGAACAAAATACCCAGCATGACGACTGGCTCAGCAACAATTTCCAAACGTATGTACTAGTCAGGCCGGGCGTTACCAGGGCAGTCCTCCAAAGCCATGTCGATCAGGCGGTGGCTACTTATCTCGGCAGGCAATTGCAGGACATGCTCCATGTCACCATGAAAGATATGGAGAAAACCGGCGCCCATTTTCGCTATCAGGCCATGCCGCTCGTGGACATCCACCTTCATTCCAATAAAGACGCGGAATTCGAGGCCAACGGCAATATCAGCTATGTATATGTGTTTTCCTTTATCGCGATCCTGATCCTGGTGATCGCCTGTGTGAATTTCATGAACCTCAGCACGGCCCGCTCGGCCAACCGCGCAAAAGAAGTAGGCATTCGCAAGGTCGCCGGCTCTACCAGGGGCGATCTTATCGCTCAGTTCTTAACCGAGTCGGTGTTACTCAGTTTGTTTTCGCTCGTTCTGGCACTGGGTATCGCACTCTTGTTGTTGCCTACGTTCAATAACCTTGCCGGCAAGGAAATGTATGCCGGTATGTTGTTCTCGGGCAGGTTCCTGCCCCTGCTGGTGTTGCTGGTGATATTGGTGGGCGTGCTCGCCGGCAGTTACCCCGCTTTCTATCTGTCGTCCTTCCAGCCGATACAGGTGCTAAAGGGCAAGATTGCTTCGGGCTTAAAGGGAAGCTTGCTGCGGAGTATATTAGTAGTTGGACAATTTTGGATTTCTATTATGCTGATTATTGGGACGCTCGTCATTTACCGCCAGCTCAACTTTATCCGCAGCCGCGCGATCGGCTTTAACCGCGACCAGGTTCTGGTCATCCACAATGCCTACTCAGCCGGCGACCCGGTCAGGAACTATCGTAAAGATCTCCTGACGCTAAGCGGAGTGGCCGGCGCGACCCTGTCCGGCGACATACCGACCTCCGGGAGCAGCTTTAGCAAGAACGGATGGTCCCGAATGCCCTCGTTCGACTCCAAGGATCTGATCGTCCTGACCAACTTGTTCGTGGACGCGAACTATATCCCGACGCTCGGCATGCAGATGGTAAAGGGAAGGAGTTTCGATCCATTGACGTATCCCACCGATTCAATGGGTGTCGTGATCAACGAATCCGCCGTCCAGCTGATGGGCTTCAAAGACCCGCTCAACCAAAAACTCTACCGGCCCAATGGCGTGGACAGCAGCGGAAAATTTACGGTCGCCGCCTACCATGTCATAGGGGTCGTAAAGGATTTCAACTACAGCTCCGTACACAACAAGATCCTGCCGCTGCTCATGAACCTTGCCGATAATCGCGGCAGTCTTGCCGTCAGGCTCAAAGGCGGCAACATTCCCGCCGTCGTCAAACAGATAGAGGCCAAATGGGAGGCCATGGCGCAAGGCGTTCCCTTCAGCTATACCTTTATGGACGCTGACTTCAACAAGCTTTACCAGGCCGAGCAGCAGACGGGTCAGGTATTCATCACCTTTGCCGCATTCGCCATTCTCATCGCGTCACTCGGCCTCTTCGGCCTCGTCACCTATGCTGCCGAACAACGGACAAAAGAGATCGGCATCCGCAAGGTCCTCGGTGCAAACGTCGGCGGCATCGTCGCCCTCCTCAGCAGGGATTTTGTAAAACTGGTCCTCATCGCATCGGTGATCGCCTTCCCGATCTCGTGGTGGGCCATGAACCAATGGCTGCAGAGCTTCGCCTATCGGGTCGGTATCAGCTGGTGGATCTTCGCCATCGCCGGTCTCGCCGCCGTGTTGATCGCCCTGGTCACGGTCAGCCTGCAAACCATCCGGGCGGCCCTGGCCAACCCCATCCGCAGTTTGAGATCAGACTGATAACTTATAATCCTGTTCATTTATGCTAACAAATTATTTGAAGGTCGCACTTCGCAACCTCTGGAAGAGTAAAGGCTTCAGCGCCATCAATATCATCGGGCTCGCATCGGGGCTCGGAGTTTGCCTGTTGATCGTCCTGTATGTTGCGGACGAGCTGAACTATGATCGTTACAACGAAAAGGCGGACCGGATCTACCGTCTCGACGCCGACCTTTACTTCAATAATACGCAGTTCACCGCCGCCTCCTCGCCGGGTCCCCTGGCTCCCGCCCTCGTAAAAGAATATCCCGAATTTGAACAGATGGTCCGGTTCAACAGGCAGGGGGATGTAATGGTGAAGAAAGGCAATAATTTCATCCAGGATCATAACCTGGCCTACGCCGATTCTACCTTCTTCAAGGTCTTTACGGCACCCCTGATCCAGGGCGATCCGAATACCGCCCTCAACGAACCCAACTCCATCGTCATCGATGAAACCGTTGCGAAACGATATTTTGGCACGACAAATGTCGTGGGCAAACCCCTGGAATTGGAGAACCATGCCCTTTGCAAGGTTACCGGTGTCATCAGGGATATGCCGCTTCAATCGCATTTCCATCTTAGCTTTATCCGGACGCTGCGCGATATCCCCCAACGCGACAACGACTGGTTGAGCAACAATGACCAAAGCTATGTGGTCGCGAGGCCCGGCGTGAGCAGGGAACTCCTCCAAAGCCACCTCGATATGCTGGTCACCGCCAACCTGGGCAGACAATTGCAGGACATCCTCCATGTTTCGTTAAAAGATATGGAAAAGCAGGGTAGTCATTTTCGTTACCACCTCATGCCGCTTACGGATATTCATCTCCATTCCAATAAATCCTACGAGTTTGAAGGCAACGGCAACATCAACTATGTCTATGTGTTTTCGTTTATCGCGATCCTGATCCTGGTGATCGCCTGCGTCAACTTCATGAACCTTAGCACGGCCCGCTCGGCAAACCGTGCCAAAGAGGTCGGCATCCGCAAGGTCGCCGGTTCCACCCGGGGAAACCTGATCACTCAATTCCTGACCGAGTCCGTGCTGCTGAGCTTTTTCTCGCTCTTGCTTGCCCTGGGTATCGCACTGCTGCTGCTGCCCATGTTCAACACCCTGGCGGGTAAGGAAATGCACGCCGGCATGCTCTTCTCCGGAAGGTTCCTGCCCCTGCTGGTGCTGCTGGTTGTATTGGTGGGCGTGCTGGCAGGCAGTTATCCGGCGTTCTATCTGTCGTCCTTCCAGCCGATACAAGTGCTGAAAGGCAAGATTGCTTCGGGCTTTAAGAGCAGCTGGCTCCGCAGCAGCCTCGT